>Ga0302321_100000145_pt1 | contig 63019 bp, 56 predicted proteins | sample Fen_T0_1_FD_202505 | JGI IMG/M metagenome (GOLD analysis project Ga0302321, IMG submission 202505) | Peat permafrost microbial communities from Stordalen Mire near Abisko, Sweden - Fen_T0_1 | ecosystem: Environmental > Terrestrial > Soil > Wetlands > Permafrost | place: Sweden: Abisko... | reverse complement strand
GCAGGTCTCCGTTCGACGCGTTGCCGGTGAAGGTGGCCGAGGTCGGGGCGTTCAGCACGGTAAAGTCCATGCGCGACGGCAGGTCCGAAATCACGTCACTCGACAGTGAAGCAGAGTTATCGTCCGGACTGCACGGCGGACCGCCAACTGCGTCGCCCGCCATGCTGCCACCGGCCCCCGTTGGCGTCGCGGACATGCCGCCTGCACTACTCAGACCGCCTGCACTACTCAGACTGGCCGCCCCGCCGCCGCCCGACGTCGCCGCAGTGCCTCCGCCATTGGCCGCGCTGCCGCCCGCTGACGAAGCACCTCCCACCTGAACCGCATCGTCTCCACCCGAGCTACCGCACGCGAACAGGCCAAGTCCCAATAGACAAGCCCAGCGCGAACCAGTCGACGAAGCCTCGGCAATCCACCAACGCGAAAAAAGCCACTCACCCATCGTCCGATCCATGCCCCAAACATCGCGGAATTGCGAGTGAAAACGCGATCTCGACGAATTCATTCCGGCGCGGGTTTCGAGCGGGAATCGACTGCTCGCGGGTAGCCGCTGACGCTTGCCGACCAGGCCTCGCGCGATGACGACGCGACGTACGAATTTAGTGTCCGATGAGTGATCACAGAAGCCACTCGGCTCCACTCACTCGCATGCGAACGCGCCACGGGGGGTCAGCGGCTGGGGTTCGTTCTCGCCGGCACACTCGCGACTTGCTCACCCACGTCCAACGAGGTTCTTCTACTATGACTAAATTACATTCGCAAGATCGAGAACTTGCCTCAATCTCCAGCTTGGCACTCGTGCTCGCAGCGTTTGCTTGCGACTCTGGGAACAACGGCAGCACGCCGGGAGGGGCGGCCGGGGCGAGCGCCAGTGCCGGCGCCCCGAGTAGCAACGCGGGCACTCCTGGGCATTCCACTGGCGCCACTGGCTCCACCGATGGCCACAGTAACGGCAGCGCGGGCGCCACGGGTAGCGCGAGCAGCGCGGGGGCGCCCAGCGGCACTGGCGGCGCAGTTGGATCGAGTGGTTCGAACGCGGGCGGCCTCCCGGGCGCCGCTGGCGCGACCGGCAGCGCGGGAGGCGGCACCGTCGTGCCCCTGCCACCGTTGGTCACCTCGGCGCCGGGCGCGTATTGGAAGACCGACGGCGCGCTCACGGACTCGACCGCCGCCGCCACCGTGACCGTGAACGACACGATCACCGCTCAAAAGTGGGACGGCATGGGCGCAGCCTTCAACGGAGCTCGGTTGGAAATACCTGGCCACGGCGGACATGCAAAACACCGCAATCGGCTGGCTCTTCAGCGCGAGCGATGGTGCGAACTTCGCGTGGGGTCGCGTCCCGATTGGCGCAAGCGACTACGCCGAAAGCCGCTACACGCTCGAAGACATTGCCGGCGCGGATCCGAAACCGGACGGCACGGAATCCAATCGTCCCGTCGCAGATCTGGACCTGACCAAATTTTCTCTCGACCGCGACAAGATGAAGCTCATCCCGTACATCAAGGCCGCCCAGGCGGTGAAGAAAGACCTGCGCTTTTGGGCGAGCCCATGGACTCCACCGGTGTGGATGAAGACCGGCTACATGAAGGTGAGCGGTGTCGACCGCAAGAATGCATCGGCCGTGAAGCCCTCGTACTACGATGGCGGCAACATGAAGCCGGACGGGCCGACGCTGAGCGCGTACGCCTCGTACTACACGAATTTCGTCCAAGGCTACAAAGCGCAGGGCATCATCATCGAAATCGTGTCGCCGCAAAACGAGCCGGGTTACGATCAAAACTATCCGTCATGTTTGTGGGACAAAGCCACTTACACGAGTTTCATCGGCAACTACTTGGGCCCGGCGATGGACAAGCTCGGAGTCAAGGTCATGCTGGGCACTCTATCGAATGCCGACACGGACTTCGACATCGCGTCGGGAGCGGCCACCGATGCCACGGCAAAGAAGTTCTTGGCCGTCGTCGGCGCCCAGTGGAACACGCTCGATGCGACCAAGCTCAAGGGCCTGAACTCAGGTTTGCCGTTCTGGGCTACCGAGCACAAATGCGGCAATTACCCGTGGTGTACGAAATCCGGCCAGGACGGCTGCCCCCCTGCCCCGCAGGTCTACAACGCAAGCCAAGCTCCGAATGACCAGAACTATGCCGTGGAGACCTGGGGCTACATCCGCGACGCGATCAAGACCGTCCAAGTGACATCGTACAACGCCTGGAACATGGTGCTCGACAAGAACGGCCTGGGCATCGATACCACCCGCGAATGGAAGCAGGACGCGCTTCTGGTGGCAGACGGCGGAACGGTCACCAGAACCCCGGCCTACTACGTGTTCCGTCACATCTCTCAATACGTGACTCCGGGCGCCACGGTGGTTGGTACCACGGGCGGCGACGCGCTCGCGTTCAAGAACCCGGACGGCAGCCTGGTGGCCGTGATGTTCAACAGCGGCGCGGCCAACCCGAACTACGTGCTCGCCGTCGGCAGCAAGAAGTTCCAATTTGCCATGCCCAGCAACGGCTGGGCGACCGTGAAGTACAAGCCCTGACACGAGTAAAGCGCTCGACGACGGCGCGCCGACCGTGCGCCGTCGTCATCACCTGGAGCCGGATCGAAAGCGAGGTCGGCAGCGCTGGTGTTCCCGGGCAGCTTCGCCATGTATGGTGAGGCCTGCGGAGCGCCCAAATTTCGTCTCAACGCACAATCTTGATCACTGGCGCCACCGGCTTCGTTGGAGGGGCGGTCGCCGCATCAGTGGCATCGGCGGAGGATCGAAGGGTAGCGTTGATCCGGGCGCGCACGCAGGCAGATGCCTACGGACGGCTTTGGCGCTCGCTCTCGCGCTTCATTCCGGCGGAAGTGGCTCGCAGAGCCGCCGCGGAAACAACGATCTTCCTCGGCGATCTTACCGTTGAGGGCGTTCTCGATCATCCTGCTCTCGATGGCGTGACGCACGTGGTTCACGCGGCGGCGTGCACGTCGTTCGCTTCTACTCGGCAGGTGTGGCGATCGAACCTCGACGCGACGGTTCGCCTGCTCGAACGAATTCGCCGAGCGCCTCGACTGACGCGTTTCTTACACGTGAGCACCGCTTATTGCTGCGGGGACAGACCAGCCCGCATCGTTTAAGAGGACGATTCGCCGAGCCCCGGACACTCCTACGTCAACGAGTACACTCGGTCCAAGGCGGAGGGCGAGCGAGTGATTCTGGCCGCGGCAGGCGAACTGCCGATCCTCGTCGCCCGCCCGTCGGTGGTGGTGGGTCATACTCGGTTGGGGCCACCAAGTCGTGCGTTTCTTCGGCCGCGCGCTGGAGCGGGCCGGGACGGTGCCCGTCCTTTTTGGGCCTGCGCAGCTCAGATGGGACGCGGGAAGCGCTTGCGCCTTGGTCGGCGCCGATCTGATTCGACTGAGCGCAGTCTTTCGCTTCCTGCCAGCTGAGTGGTTGCCGCGCTTCGAGCCAATATCGGAATGGCCTCGCATCTTTCAACCGGGGTCGACGCGCTGGGTGAACCCGGGCTCGACGATCCTCACTCAGTCGAAGCGGTTCCCCCTGGTGTGGTCAGAACTACGTACGGAACTGTCCACGTGGAAAAGCTTGCTCCCGGATACGCGCAGCCCACGGCGGGCGTTCGGCGGGCGCTGGGTGCTGAAGCCGGCGCTGGCGCACGAGGGCTATCGCGTGGGCATGGCCGGTGTCACTCAGCGCGGGCATTACGCGCGGATCCGCCTCGAATCGCGCCTCCTTGCGTCTCGTTGGGTGGCGCAACGCAGGTTTCCCGCGGCTTCGATCCAAACACCGGATGGTCCGCGTTTCCCCTGTCTGGGGATGTACGTGGTCAATGGCAGGCCAGCAGGGTTGTATGGCCGGCTCGCGCGAGAGCCGCTGATTGACGACAAAGCTCAAGATGTCGTGATATTGCTGCGACCAGAGTGATCAACCGAGATCGGGTGTTGGAGGTTTGGCAGGGAAGAGACCACCCCTGGCTGCCCTGGGTGAAGCCGGCCGTCTTCGATCGTATCGAGGAACGGGAAGAGGGCACGGTCGACGAGTTCACGCCTGCGCGTTCGGTTCGGAAGGCCATCGCCCAAGTGGACACGTCGTGGCTGCTGCCGAGGGCCGCTGTCATCATCGACGTGCCGGGAGGTGAAGCGGCCTTGCTGGCGCTCGCGCTGGGCAAACGCGGATTGCGACCGGTTCCTGCGATCAACACGACCTCGTGTCCCGGGGCCGAGCTGATCTCCCAGACGCTATTGCGCCTCGTCCTCGTCGCGGGCGCGGAATGTGAGGACTCGTTTCCCTCGGGACCGACTCTAGGCCCGGCTTTCTTACTGGACTCCAGGCGTGACGGGCATGAGGGAGCGCCGTCGCCGGGCATGTTCGACAACCGCTGGGTAGTGTTCCGCACGGACCTTCCTTCCGAGAAACAGCTTCGCGACAATGGTATCGAGCGGGTGATCGTGGTCCAAGAGGACGATATTCTGTCGACGGATCTCGAAGACATTCTTCTCGACTACCAGGCGGGTGGACTCGAGCTGATCCGGCACGAGACGAGGACTCGCAGTAGCCATCCGTGGACGCTGGCGAAGAGGGGCTGGTTGGCCAAGGCCGCTCGGTTCGTTCAATTGCGTTGGGCGGTGCTACGTCGCTTGGATGGGAGTTACGGACGCTGGGTCCCGATCCCTCCGAAGCCGTCGCACGGCTAGACGACGCGCGCCGGGTACTCTTCGAAAATGAGCATCGGGACGCTGCGGCGTTGGCCTAAACCTGGCGTCGGCGGCCTTGATCCCGAGCTGCGGGTCGAACTCTTCCGCAAGGCCGCTCCGGCTACGAAGCGTGCGGTTCGAACTCAGAGCCCGAGCTCACTCAACGAAGCGTGATCGTCTGGACGACGCCCGGAGGGCCAGTGGTATTTGCGGTCGCTCTCAGCGATCTCGAGGTCATTGATGCTGGCGATGCGCACCGCCATCAAACCGTCATCGTCGAATTCCCAGTTTTCATTGCCATAACTGCGGAACCAGCGCCCGCTGTGGTCATGCCATTCATAGGCAAATCGAACGGCGATGCGATTGTCGCGAAACGCCCACACCTCTTTGATCAGCCGATAGTCGAGCTCGCGTTGCCACTTGCTCGTCAAGAACGCTTCGATCGCGGCGCGCCCGGAGAGAAATTCGGCACGATTTCGCCATCGGCTTCCCTCACTGTAGGCCAGGGCGACACGAGCCGGGTCGCGGCTGTTCCAAGCATCTTCAGCCAATCGCGCTTTGATTGCGGCGGTCTCGCTCGTGAACGGTGGCAGTGGAGGTCTGGTCATTGCATGCCTTGGGTTCGTGGCTGGATGGAGTCGCGCTTCGCCGTTCACGCGCTATCGAGGGTGTGACGTTGCCAGTCGGCGGTGCGGCTCGTTTCGTTTCGTGAGCAGCGCACCTCGCACCCAGGGAAGCGTTCATGAAGCTCGAACTCGACATCTACACACTAGCAAAATCCGGCTCTTTTTCAAGACCTTGACGGCATAGGCACCGGCACACAGATTCGCGCCGGTAATGAACGAGCGGTCGGAGCTAGTGAACCAGCTATCGAGCCAGGAGCGCGCGGTTTTGGCGCAAGAACAGCGGCTGCTCGAGCGAGTGCAAGGGTCACTGTCGGTGGCCCGGGCCGCGCGCACAAAAGCGGAGGCTGAGCAGAGGTTGCGGCCGGACGCCGTGGCGGTGGTACGCACCCTGAGAGATGATGCAGCCGTCGCCTCGGAAGAGGACTTGCCTGCACTGCTGCATGAATTGAGTGTGCGCCAAACACTGCTTGCGCGCCCTGTGCTGGGTGCATTACCCGACGCGGACAGTCCCTACATCGCTCACCTGACCCTGCGGGAGAGCGGCAAAGACAAAGACTACTTCCTCGGCCAGGATACGCATTTGGATGGTGAGGCCGGCGTGCGCATCGTCGATTGGCGCGTTGCACCCGTGGCACGCATCTTCTACGGCTACCGTGAAGGCGACCAGTACGAGGAAGAATACCCCGGTCGCGTCGTCGAAGGCACGGTCGTGGCGCGTCGCATCGTCGTCATCGAACGTGGCGCGTTGAAGCAAGTCGTGGGCGACGGCTTCGTGCTCATTCGTGGGACGGACGGCGCTTGGCACAGCCAGGGGCGCGCGGGCTACGCGCTCGCTGGTGGCGCTGGCAGCGCCGTTCGACCGGACGCATTGACGAGCCACACCGACCAAAGCTCATCAGCGATGGGCGGCATCCTGGCGCGCGGACCCGCCGTGACCGCGCTCCTGGACGCGAGGCAATTTGCCGCCGTTTCTGCGCCTCCCGAGCAGGCGCTGCTCGTGCTCGGCAGCGCCGGCAGCGGCAAGACCACCGTCGCGTTGCACCGTTTGGCGCGCATCGCCGCGCTCGATCCAGCGCGCTACCCGCTGCCCGATGCACGGGTGATCGTGCCGGAAGAGGGGCTCGCGCGGCTCTCGCGCCGCTTGCTGGCTCCGCTGGGTGTCGGGGCCACCCGCGTGAGCACGCTCGATGACTGGGCGCTCGGACTCGCGCAACGAGTGTTTGCCACGCGCTTGCCCGCGGTGTGCCCGGAGACGCCAGCGCAAGTCACGAGTCTCAAACGGCATCCGGCGTTGTACCGAGCGCTGCGCGCACGCTTCGCGGCCGCGAATTCGCGCGGCAAAGCGCCCAGCTTCAAAAGGCTACGAAGGCTGCTCGGCGAGCTCCTCACGGATCGCCAGTTCCTCGGCGAGATCGTGCAAGGAGCGCGGGGATCGCTCTCTCGAGCGTGCATCGAGGCCACGCTGCGGCACACGATGCGGCAATTGGCCGACCGCGTGAGCAAGCAGCTGGCAGCCGTGACCGATCGCAGCCGCCTACGCACCATCGACGGACGAGGCATCGCCGAGGGCACGCCCGAGGCCGTCGCCCAGACCGCGGACATCGAAGATTTCCCGATTTACTTGGCAATGATGGCCTGGCACGGCGCGCTCGAAGCCGCGCCTGCCGGCCACTTGGTGCTGGACGAGGCGGAAGACTTCTCCCTCTTCGAGCTGTTCGTGCTGGGCACGCTGCAAGGCGCAAACAAGAGCCTTACCCTAGCGGGTGATGAGGCTCAGCAAACGACCTCCAGCTTCGACGGCTTCGACAACGGGCTGGCCGAGCTCGGTGCCCAAAACGCGGAAGTGTGCCGGCTCGCGATCTCGTACCGTTGCCCACGGCCCATCTTCGAGCTCGCGCAAGCCGTGCTTGGCCCGCTCGCGAGCGTGAACGCGAGCCAGCACAGCGCGGCGCGTGATGGTGTACCCGTTGGACACTTCGCGTTCCCCAGCGCGGAGCTGGCTACGCTGTTCACTGTCGGTGAGCTAGGGGATCTCGTGCAACGCGAGCCAGAAGCGTCAATCGCCGTCATTGCCCACGACGCGGAGGCGGCGCGACGCTTCCACGCGCTGCTGCCCGAGTTCGCGCAAGCGCGCTTGGTGCTTTCGGGCGAGTTCAGTTTCGAACCCGGCATCGACGTGACGGATCTCGACAACGTGAAAGGCCTCGAGTTCGACTACGTGATCGTGCCCCAGGTGAGCCTTGCCGCCTACCCCACGAGCGACGACTCTCGGCGCCGGCTGCACGTCGCCGTCACCCGCGCGGTCTCGAGTTTGTGGCTGATTTCCGGGGGCGAACGCAGCCACATCCTGCCCCGCCTCCCCGCCTGATACGCTACCACCATGGCCCTCGCCGAAGACTTCACCGCCGCTCAAGCCCGCATCAAACAACTCTCCAGAACCCCCGCCAGCGACGAGCTTCTCGAGCTCTACGCCCTGTACAAACAGGCCACTGCCGGCGACGCCACGGGCGAGCGTCCCGGCATGCTCGATTTCAAAGGCCGCGCCAAGTTCGACGCCTGGAGCGCGCGCAAAGGCACCAACAAAGACTCAGCGATGACCGCATACGTTGCGTTGGTCAGCAAGCTCGCGGCAAAGTACGGCTGACATTGGAACCGCGGCATCCGAGGCGCCGTTCTCGGATACGACGTCCTAGCCAACCGCCTCCGGCGGCCCGCGCGAATGGCCACCCGAGCTTCCCCGGGTGGCCGCTCCTCTCGGTTCAGCGCAACGCGGTCTCGTTCGTGTAGTACGCAACCAGGATCACGTCGCGCGTCTCGTTCGGGGGGACGTGGAAGCCGAACAGATCGACGCACACGTCCTTACCCGAGCCCGACGAACCGATCGACACCATCGATTTGACGTCACGGCTTGTGTCGGCACCGAGCTGCGCTCGTCCGGCTCCACAACCCTTGTCGTACACGGTCATGTCGACGTCGGCGATGTCCATGCCGTCAGCCTCGAAGAAGACAGCGTAGACCTTGAACGTCTTGATACCCGCGGGCTCGGGCCCCGCGCCGCCGACCAAGTGCTGGACGTGCGCGCCGTTCCCGACTTGGTAGGAGGCAAACTCCCAACGCCACAAACCGGTGGGATGATCCGGCAGCCCGAAGAAGCGGCTCTGCAGGCGCCCACCGCCCCAATCGGGGTCGAAACCGCTGCTGCGTTTGCCGCCGGCTCCCGTGCGGTCCGTCATGGCCAACAAGTTTGCGAACAAGACGCCTGGGTAATTCGACTGGTTGGCCATGCCCGCGCCGATCATCCAATCTTTGAACAGCGCAGCGACGCCGGCCGCCTGCGGTGCGGAGAAGCTGGTGCCCCCAACATCGTCGAACGTGTTGTTCTTTCCGGCGGCGAAACGCCAACGGCCGGGCACGAGCGCGTCCACGCCCGTCAAAACGCGCGAAAAGGTCGTGCCGTTGATGGTGGCGTCGATACCACCACCGGAGGACGTGCTGGCTAGGCCAACCGATGAGTAGGCACCAGAACCCGGGTCGTCGAGCGCGCCGACCACGAACTGTGAAGGTGCCTCCGACAGGCCCGTGAGTTTGCAAGAGCCAGGGTGACCGTCGTTGCCGGCACTGCCCACGACCAACACACCCGCTTGATGGGCCGCGTACACCGCTTGCTCCCAACCCGCGTCAACACCGTCGCACACGCCGTCCCCGCCGCCGAACGATTCGGTTACGATGTCGGCGTCCCAGCTGACCGCCCTTTCGAGCCCGTGGATCGTGTCGGAGATCGCACCGGTAGAGATGAAAGTCAGCTCGGCTTGCTCCGCCACGCCCGTTCTGTCGCGCTTGTCCGCGGTCGTGCCGCTGATCTGGCCATTCATGGCCGCTGCGGCAGCGGCAGAAGCGGCCCAACTGCCGTGCACCGCGTCGTTCGCGCCAGGCGTGGGCAAGCCATCCACGCAGCCCAGGTTGTCTTTGCAGCTGAATTTACCAACGATCTTCGAGACGCCCGGACTGTGCTGAAACACCGGGTGAGCATCGTTGAAGAAGAAGTCCAAAACTCCGATGCTGATTGGGAATCCGAACTTGGGATTGACGCGATTCCCCAAGTTCCCATTATTGATGTAGAGGCCCGCGTTCAGGCCGTTCGTTGCCTTCACATTTTCGCCGTCCCAGGTAGTCGAGCCAGTGCTAGTCAGTGGACGATCGAACTCGACGCGGGCGACGTCGGGTTGCTCGCTCAACGCTGGCAGCAGCGCCGCGGGGATACGTAACGACAACGCGTTGGTCGCCCAAAACTCGCCGATCGCGCCGGCTTCGATGCCGTGGTCGGTGAGCCACCTCCGAAGCCCCAGCTGCTTGCCGCGTGCTTCGAGCTGGCGTGCTTCGATGCGAAGGGCTCGCCGCTCGTGTCTCTCGCCGGGCGTCAACACGGCAGCAGCGTCGAAGCTGGTCAGCGACGACAAGTCGGTTTCGCGCATCGGACTCGTGAGCCGCTCACGCAACCTGACGACCACCGGAACGAGCTCGTTTTCGCTCACCCGATCCAAGCGCTTTGCCAATTCATCCGACAGCACGGGCGCGGCTGCGGCTCGAACACCGAACGCCTCGTCCCCCTTGGGTTTCGCAGCCTCGAAAGTCGGGTGGTTTTGTAGCACCCACGAATAGCGCCCTGACTTGCCGCCCTCCGAATACAGACCGAAGACCGTTCCCAGGTCGCGCTTCGCCGCATCCAGCTCCCGGTTTTCGAGTGTTCTGAGGCGGCGAGCTACGCGGTTCGGAACACCCGCCTCGCCGCTGTCTTTGACCAACTCTTCGCCGGCGATCGCGTTCGGAAAAGTCGAGCCCTCCGGGACCGCGGTCGGACTCGGAGTTCTGCCGTCCACGCCTCCACCCGTCACGTCGCTGGAACAACCAGACGCCAGGCACGCGATCGCGAGCAGCCACGACCCCGTGGCACCAAGGAGCAACCCACTCTGCAACGAAATTCGGTTCATGTTCATTCCTTTTCCCTGGAAGACCAGTGACGCTCCGCCCCTGCGCGAGCCACGACCAGGACATGTCGCGCGTGAGCAGGCGATCCCCGTACTTCACGACGAGGGCACCGACTGCACGGGGCGTGCCGGCACGACCAACGTGAGCAGGGAGAGCCTCGCAGCTATAAAAGCGGCACCCAATCAACGACCCCGGCCCCTGCTCGGCGTTGGACGTCCCCCGCGTCGCGCGAACGTCCGCGAACGTTCGCGATTCAACGCGGCGATGCGCGGCTCAAAGTCCCGGGATAATTCCGCCAATCCGCGACGCGTCCAAGCTCGCACGCTCGGCGATGGCATCACTGACGGCGCGCACGCGCCGCGCGCCATGCAGGTCCGGATGCGCGAGCAGCCAAAGCTCACGTGAAAACACCTGTTCTGGGCCGAATATGCGGTGCAAGTTCGGGTCGAGGTCGGCCACTAAACACGGCAAAATGCCGATGCCGATCCCCAAACGGACGGCTTCGATCAGCGTCTCTTGACGGTTCGACCGCAATGCCACTCGCGCGCCCGGAGCATGCTCGGCGAGCCAGGCCTCGTGCGGAAGTTTGCCGACCATCTCGTCGAACGTGACGTACTGCGCCCGCTTCGGGTCGAACCGTTTCGAGCGCTCGCGCGCCGAATACAGGCCAAAGCCCAAAGAAGTCAGGCGCCGCCCGACCAGCTGCGTATCTTTCGAAGCACCGATGCGCAACGCCAGGTCCGCTTCGCGACGCGACAAATCGTGCTGACGAGTGTCGCTGACCAGCTCCACGCTGAGCTCACGGTTCTCACTCAACAGCCGTTCAACGGCGGGTAACACCAAGTGCTTGGCCAGGGCGTCCGCCGTTGCCACGCGCACGACACCGTTCATTTGCACATCTTGACCGTTGGCCAAGCGCGCGACCTGTTCGACCTGCGCGCTCATCGTTTGCACCGACTCGAGCAGGCCTTGGCCGACGCGGGTCAGGGTGTAGCCGCGCGCGTTGCGCAGAAAGAGTCGGGCGCCCAAAGCGCTCTCGAGCGCGTCCAAACGGCGCGCCACCGTGGTGTGCTGGACTCGCAGCTGGCGAGCCGCCTCGCTCAGTGTGCCGTTGAGGGCCACGGCGCGGAAGTAGCGCAGGCCGTCCCAATCGAAAACATTTGAGCTTTTTCGCACAGACATTGGGCGTTCTTACCCCGTGCAATGTGCGCAAAACAACACCAGGCTTGGTCAGACCTCGAACCAAGGAGAAATCAATGCGAGCAATTGTTTTCGAACGAACCGGAGAGCCGCGCGACGTACTTGCGCTGTGCGAAGTGCCGACACCCACGGTGGGCCCGGGTCAGGTGCTCGTAGCCGTCGAGGCCAGCCCGGTGCACCCGGCAGACTTCGGCTTCATTCGCGGCAGCTATCGAGTGAAGCCCAGCTTTCCCCAGATTGCTGGGCTTTCGGGAGCCGGTCACGTGCTCGCCACCGGTGACGGTGTGCGCCTGGCGCGGGGCGTTCGCGTGGCGTTCCGCTGGCCGGGCGCGTGGGCTGAGCAAGTCGCGGTCCGGGTCGAGCGAACGTTCGTCGTGCCAGAAGACATCGCTGCCGAGGTGGCAGCACAGTTTCCCGTCAATCCAATCACGGCGTGGGGTCTGCTCGATGTTGCGCGGGCGCAGCCTGGTCAATGGCTCGGTTTAACCGCTGCGTCCTCATCCGTGGCCGCGCTCGTCGGCGCATTGGCCGGGGAGCGTGGCCTGCATGTGGTCGGCATCTCACGACCGGGCTCGTTGACGGCGCTGGCCGCGGGCGTGCACGGCGTTGCCGACGACGAGCCCGATCTCGCGGCGCGCGTGCGAGCCGTAACTACCGACCAGGGTCTGGCCGCTCTGATCGATGGTGTGGGCGGCCCGCTGCTGGGTAAGCTCTTCCCAGCGCTCGCCCCCGGCGCGTCTGTCATCGCTTACGGGACGCTCAGCCCGGAGCCGGTGCCGGTCCGAAACGCGACGCTCGTGTACGGCAACCTGACCTGGCAGGGCTTCGGCATCGACCGCTACTCAGCGAGTCTGACCGCGGAACGATTGGCGACGATGACGAGCGGTTTGTGGGACGGCATTCGCCACCATCTCCTACCGTTGCCAATTCAGCAGCGTCTCGCACTCGCCGACTTCAGCGAGGGTTTGCGGCTCGCGGTCAGCGGCGGTCGCGGGAAAGTCGTACTTGCACCGGTCGTTTCGTAGTCGAACCAACGTAAACGCGCCCGCGCGTCGAGCAACTTCTTCTTCGGGAATTGGGTTGGATGGTGCAAGCCGATGCTGATTCGAGTCGACGACGGCAAGCGGGGGCGTCCTGACTGCAATTGTTCAGCGAACCAGGGATAAATCGGGTGATTGCCAGCGCCGGAGCGGCGGCGTGCTCGCGTTGCCGAGTGCTAGGCTGCGCGTCAAGTGCGCTCACGTACACTGGCTTGTTTGGCTTCCTTCTCGGTTGGCCTCTGTGGATGCTCTGGTTCAGATGCTCCCGCGCCCGCGATGAGCGGAGCCGCAGGGACCGCAGGAGCCACGACCGGAAGCGCGGGCAGCGCCACCTCTGGCGAGAGCGGGAGCGGCGCGGCAGGATCGAGCAGCGCGGGCAGCGCGGGCAGCACCAGCGCAGCTGCGGCGGGCAGCGCGGGTGCAGTGGGCGGCTCCACTGGGAGCGCGGGCGCCAGCGGCTCGGCCGGCAGTGCGGGCAGCAATACCGGCAGCGCGGGCGCGAAGTCGACGGGCGATGGCACGCTCGGCAACGGCGACTACTCGGGCTCCGGTACTTCGAGCATGCGCTACTACACGGCCGCCGACATCAAGCGCAACGGGCAGAACTACGTGCTGATCACCAACGGCTGGGGTCCGGGCTTTCAAAGCCACACCATTTCCTGGAACGGCACGTCGTTCACGGTCGACAACATGTCGGGCACGCCGGGCGGCGGCGGCCAGCCCGCGTCCTATCCCTCGGTGTTCTGCGGCCAGTACTCGGTGATGCAGCGGGGCGATTGCGGTCTACCGAAAGCCATCAGTGAGATGACCAGCCTAAAGACTGGCTGGCGCTGGTCACCCAACGGCAACGACAACGGTAAGTACAACGCCGCGTACGACATCTGGGTCGGCGATGGGACGACCTTCACGGGCTATCTGATGGTCTGGCTCCGCGATCCACCCGGCTACCAGCCCGCGGGGGCCGAGAACCAGATGTACAAGGGGGTGACCGTCCAGAACGTGGAGGGCACCTGGGACATTTGGAACGGGTCCGTCAACAACCGCCCGATCGTCAATTGGGTGCGCCGCGAAGGGACGGACAGTCACGAGATCGAGTTCGACGTGCTCGACTTCGTGCGCGACGCAGAGATGCGCGGACTGTCCATCCCCGGTTCGACGCACATCCGTGCCGTCGCAGTGGGTTTCGAGATTTGGGAAGGGCCGATCATGGGCCTTCAAAGCCAAGATTTCTACGTGAAGGTGAATTGAATGCGTGGAAGGCTCGGGCGAGGCTCTGCCCAGGCGCGCGCTGGGGTCGGCTCTTCGAGCTTCTTGGACGGCGCGCTCACAGCATGTGGGCCATGAACGACACGAGTGAAAGCTCGTCCGCATAGGAGGCGCTGTGAGCGACCTCGACGTGCTCGATCAGTGGCGACACCAAAGCATCGTGTTCGGCCGTGCTGAGCTCGAGAGCCGCGGAGTCGGTTTCCGAAGGCGGAATGACCGTGTCGTGCGCGCCGTGCAGCAAGTACACGGGTAGCCCCAAATTTCGCAAGTGACCTGCCGCCGAGAGCGACGAGAGCTGTTCCTGCTGACTCTCGAGCAGTGCGTCGAGTCGTGGCGCGAGCGTCTGTAGCCGCTGCGTTTCGAGCAGCTGCCAGAGCTCGTTTGCCTCAGGCGTGGTGCGTTGGTTGGCAAGCGCGCGCGCGCGTGGACGATCCTCCTGTAGCCAGGCCTTGAAAGCGGAGTGCATGGCCTCGAGATCGACGGCCGGTACGAAGTGCTCGAGGTTGCCGTAGATCAGAACCACGAGCCCATATTCGTTGGCAGGGCTCCGCACGATGCCGGTCGGGGTTTCGATTTCGTCGTGGATTAGAAAACGAAGTACGCGTCGAAGATCGTGATGCCCGCCGACGCTGGTCACGAACGACAGTCGACGAGCGGTTTCCGGAGCCTGCGCCGCGCCCAACGAGAGACCTCCGGCAAAGCTGAAACCGAGCAAGCCGACGCGGTCACCGTCCACGTGAACGTGATCGGACGCGAGGTACGCCACTGAGCTCCGAATTACGCTGACGCTAGCCGCCGAAATGCGATAGTCGGCCAGCTCTGCCAGCTCGGGGGTGAGCACGACCAACCCACTTTCGGCGAGACCACGCGCAAACGGTGTCAAGCGGGCCTCGTCGATGCCTCGATAATGCACGCCGTGGGCAACCACGATGCCCGAGCCTCGCGCTCGATCGGCACGGAAGTAGAGGCGCGCGCGGATCGGGCCGTGTTCGCCGTCGATCGTCAAATCTCGACTTACGACCGAGTCGGCTGCGGCCGTCGGTGACGAAGTTGTCGGTTTGTGGGAAAGGCGCTCCAGGAAGCGAACAGAGCGCGCAAGCCGCGAAAGCGACGCGAACGCGAGCATTGCGACGAAAACCAAGAACGACGCGAACCCGAACCAGCCCCGTGAGCACTTGCGCATGAAGCACTTTGACATGCGATTTGTCGCGGATTTGGCGGCCCGACAAACTCCTACAATGAATTACGAGTCTAGCCGCGGACGCGACCGTCGTGTTTTCAAGGGCACGAGATGTCTTGGTCAGGCACGATGCTTCCATCTCCCGTCGTCTCGTACCGCCACCGGCAGCAATACCGATCGGGGTGATCCAAGAGGTAGTCCCAAATGATGACAGGCCTGTCGTTGGTCGACGTGGTCACGCATTCGGAGCGTGTGCGCTGCCATGTTTGCCGGCAATTTGGCGTGTGAGTTGGAGCCCAGCCCGGGTTGTGCTGAAATCGGCGGAAGGATGAAGATGCTAGAGTCGAATCGCCGTCCGGCCGGGTTGGTGTGTGCGACGCTGTTGGGTCTGTTCAGCGGGCTCAGCGGGTGCGTACTTCAAGGGGGCGCGGTGCCTCTCAGCACGGCAGACGACGAAGCGGCCGCCACTGACAACCGTCAGGGGCTCGATGCGTACACGACCGAATACAGCTGGGAGCGCAAACGACGCTCGAGGCGAATGTTGCCATCCGCCGGCAGCGTCTGCTTCTTGACCGGCATCCACGGTAAGTTCAGGGGCATGTCCGAGATGGTCAAGATCTCGAACGTTCGTGGGTATTGGTACGTGACGGGTATCTCGAATCAGCCGGGCGTGGGCGCGTCGGCGCGCTGCTTCAAGTACGATTCGACGAAGGTCGTCGCCACTCGATTCAACGAGTCCGCCTCGGGAGAGGATCTGGACTTGGGCGCGCACCGGCTGTGTGCGCTCAGCCGAGTCTCGGGCAATTTCGATAGCGATGGCGATGTAGTGAAGGTCTACCAAACAAGCAGCGGCCATTGGTTCCTTCAAACCAGGGCCACGTCGACCGGAGTCAACGGTGGCGCGATCTGTTTGGACGATGATCCGGCGATGCCATTCCGTGCGAGTCGGATCGCCGACGTGGAAGGCGACACGCAAGTCATCGCCCCCAACCTCGTTCCGAACGAAATCAAGAAGACCGAACCGCTCAAGGGCCCGGCTTGTTTCCTGACCCGAATGACTGGCAAATTTTCCGGCGAAGGTGGCAGCGTTCAGACCTTCGTCGCCCCAACCGCCAATGGGATCTGGAACTATTACCTGCGGGCGACCGGTACCGAACCAGGGATCGCTTCATCGGGCGTGTGCGTGCAGTGAGCCCTGGCTCGGGTTGTACTCGTCAAGATTCCGGAAGCGTGCCCGAGCGACGCGGCTCGGCCCCGTCGTCGCCAACGGCGACGGGCTCGATCCCGAGAATCCGGTAGGCCTCGGACAGGGACTGCGCGGAGACGAGCGGGAGGTGAGCAGCGAAGGCGATCGTGAAGGCAGCGAGCCGCGCCGTCGCCAGACCAGACACGAAGACGACCTTGCCGCCGCCGACCTGTTTGAAATGCTTGAAATAATCGGCCCCGACGCTGACCGCGCCAGGCTCGAAGTCGGTCAGCTGAGCGGTATCGATGATCCAGCTCGGAGCGCGCGTGCGGTTGAGGAGGGTCTTGAATGGCTCGAGCTGAGTCAGCATCGCGACGCGCGTGACGCGCCCCTGCGCTGCGAGGAGCACGCAGTTGGCGAGTTGCCGGCATTCGACCGAGCCGGCCCCGATTCGGGTGAAGGGCGCTGACGCCACGCCGATCAGATCGGCCATCATCGGCGAGTCTTGAGTGGCAAAGGCATTTACCCACGCGCGGGAGACAGCGCACATGAGCGTGCGCTCAGGCCCCAAGGTTACGAGTGGCAAGCTGCAACAGTACTCGCCTTGGTCATGCTTGCCGGAAGGGCCCGAAGTCAATCAAAGGCCAGTTGGGCCGTCACTCACGCTTTGCTCGGCAGAGTGGAGCAGCAGCGCCGCCGCGATGGGCCGCGCAGCACGAATCACGCCGCGCAACCGGTGGCGCGGCAGCGCTTTGATCTGAAGCGACTCTGGACACATCCGAGTCGCTGTCCCATTAGAGCCTCAACCGGGGCAGACCTTCGCTGCACGTGGTGCTGATCTCACTTCTGCACGAACTCGACGACCCGCCACTCACTCGGCGACGGCACAGCGAGCAACGCAATTGCTGCACTATTGCAATTATACACCCGTTACCCCAAAAGAGCCGCCAAAGAATCGCTCTGCCAACGGCTCTCGCCTACGCGCCGCCATCTCGCGCAGGTACACGTCGCGGCCGAGCGTCCCGGCATCGGCGCGGTGACCGATACACAGCATGGCGAGGCACGCGCACGATTCGGGAATCGCAAACGCGCTGCGAAGCCGCGGCTCATCGATCGCGTGGGTGGCGTTGATTGCCAGATTGCGAGCCGTCGCCTCCAGGCACAATTGCAGCGCGGCGGCCCCCGTATCGTAGACGGCTCGCGACAAGGGTCCCGCCTCCCGACCATCGAGACCGGCGAGCTCCGCGCAAACGAGCAGAATGAGCGCGGCGTTGTGGGCCCAAGGTCGAGCTCTGCTCGGAACGAGCTCGAACGCCTTTTGCCAGGCCGCTGGGTCCGCGAAGCGATCACAAACCACGAAGCGCCATGGCTGTTGATTCTGAAAAGAAGGCGCCCAACGCGCCGCTTCGAACAGCGCGAGCTGGTCATCACGAGCCACCGGCAGTTCGGGATCGAAAGCGTGGCTCGAACATCGAGCGGCGAGGAGGTCGTGTATTGGAACGGAAGTCGGGGCGGGCCTTGCGAAGCGAGACACGGCGGTACCCCACTGCAATCGCCGTGCGCGCCGGCTTAGGGCCCGCGAATGGCTAAGTCGATCGATCTCGCGCCCGAGGCATCCCGGCCGGCGTCGTTGCTCCTCAGTTACATACCTGCAGCAGGCGCCTTCTTCGCGCCTCGCCATCCGGGCGCCTCGACACGATCTTCGACCGACTCAGCCATTCGCGGGCCCTTAGCTTAGCTTGGCGTTGCGCCATTCGTGGGTAAGTTCCGTCGCAAATCCGACGGAGCGTCGCGTTCGCGACAAGCGCCGAGGCAGCGCAAATCACCGCGACCGATTGTGGGCAGCCGATTCCGTTCTGTTTTTTGGGTCAGCGGGCGCGGCGCGCACAGCGCGTCGCGTAGCTCCAAGAAACGCTCGGCCGTGTCCGGCTCCACCAGCGAACGACTCTGCTGTGAGCGAAGGCGAGGTCTACGGCAATCTAACGGAGCTTTTCGAAAAGCGAAAGGTCGACCGCATCTCCCATCCTATTGTATCCGGCGTCACTCGGGTGCAGACGGTCGCCACTGTCGTACTCCGGCAATAGCCGGCTAGGATGACCGATGTCGAGCACGGCCATGTCGAAATCAATCACTCCGTCGAAGTCACCTCCCGACCCGCGGATCCACTCGTTGACTGCCTGACGCGTCTTCTCGCGCTCCGGTTTCACACCGCTAGGGCGGAAAGATTGGTTCTCGAAGGGCAGCAACGTGCCAGCAAAGACCCACAGCCCCCTCGTCTGCGCACGCCGGGCAAGCTGTTTCAGACCAACGATCATTTGGTCTGCCGTGACTTCCTCCTCAGGCTTGCCGCGCCAGTTGAAAATGTCATTGAGCCCGAGTTGAACGATCACGTGCGTGACTCCCGGTTGTGCCAAGACGTCTCGATCGAATCGCCGTAGGCCGCTATCCCCCGAAAGGTCGTGCAAAATGCGATTCCCTCCAAGACCCTGGTTCATCACGCCCATCGAGCGTCCCGAGCGCCTTTTGACCAATCTCCTCGCCACCTGATCCGGGTATCGGCAGTGGGCGTCGAGCGTCGAAAGATTCGCGTCCGTGAGCGGATCACCAAAGGCGACTAGTCCCTCCGTATCGGGCGAAGCGACGACGTCGATGCCACTCAGAAAGAACCACTGGTCGAGAACCCGGGCTACCGGCATTTTGACGGCACCGCTGAAGTCTCCCGCAGTCGAGAGAAGGTGCGTTTGCCGCGCGTATCGGCCCGTAATCCGCAATTTGCCGGCACGTCATCGGGTAGATACACGCTGACCGCCAGATCGGAGAGCGGACCGACTGCCAGAGACACGGGATCGCTGATCACATACGCGCCCGCCGCGATCGTCGTGCCTTCCGCTCCACCGAAAGTCACTTTCCGGTCGGAGCTCGCAATGATGCTGCCGCCGTGTTCGCCCCGTCCAAGATGAACGGCCCCGATCGTCAGGGGCTTTGCCCCGTAGGCGTTCGACAAGCGGATACGCAGCGTCTCGCCACCAATGCTCACGCGCGCGTACATCCTGATCGTTTGGTTATTGAACGCGACACCATCGGCCATCGCGGGCGTGTTCGACCAAGTTCCGACCCAATGTTCGGTTTTCGACATGAAGATGTGCTCCTTTTCAATCTTCAGCACAGAGCCTCGACTCGCATTGCACGTGCGGAGTTCAGGCTCATTCTCGAAGCAAGGCCGTTCCGCTCTCCAGGACCTCCAACCGGAGGAGTTTCGCTTCCTGAATCTCTCCCTGATACGGGTATCGAAGACCGCCCGTCGTCGTGACGTAAAGCGATTGGCGTTCCCCCGCGCCACGTCCGAATGCGCACGCCGTACAACCGACGGCCCCCTCTCGAGGACCAGCGATCGTCTCCCGTTTGCCGTCGGGAGCAAGTCTCAAAACGGTATTTGCGGATGAGTCGCGATGTAGAGCGTTCCGGATTCGGCGAAGGCGAAATCATCGGCTCGCAACTTCTCTTGAAACACCTCCAACGGCCCTGCGCTACCGTCGGCGGCGATCTTGGATCGGACGAGCCAGTCGCTGTCCGTAACCGAAACCCAGGCCCAGCCATCGTGCAGCTTGATTCCGTTCGCGCCTGGGTGCTTTCGGCGCCCTCGGGCGCAGGCGGTCATCTCGAAGCCAGACGCCCCAGCGCTTTTCTCGTTGATCGAAGGCGAGAATGCGCCCAGTAATGCTCTCGCAAACGAGCAAGGTTCGACCGTCCGGATGCGGCGTGCACCCGTTCATGAACACGGCGTCGGGAATTTCAAGCCAGGGCTCTGGCTGCCCGGCGCGCACCCGCCAGACATGCCGGCGCCTGTCCCACGGTTCCGCCCGTCACCCAAAGTGCGCCGGCGGCATCAAAGGCAAGGCCCGCCGCTGCTCCAGGCAGCCGTGCGAACGGTTCGACCTGCCTCGTCCTCGGGTCAAAGCGATCGACGCGGTTGTGGGAGTGCAAACTCACATACACCGCACCATTCGCATCAACAGCCACGTTCTCGGCAAAATGTCCGTGCGGCCAGCTAGCGACGATTTCGCAAGGTACTGGTGCCCATCGGCCACCGTCGTGCCCGGGAAACGGCTCGGGGGGATTCTGTATGTTGCCCATGCCTTAACCTCGGCATCTCGTCATGGCGCTCGCCTCATTCGATCCCAAACCAAACGGCAGAGGGCAGCCAATGGTTCCATGCAACCCGCGGCGGCCAATCGGGCCATCCCGCCTTCGAGCGCACCTCCCGCCGCGGACGATCCGTAGGCGAGGATCGTTTACAATGCTTACGCGCGGCCCTTGTTTTCGTGGGTTCTTCTGGCGGCGGAGATTGCACGCGGCGCGCTCGCGTGGGAGCGTGCGAGAGATTGCGACTAAAGTGGGCCATCATCGCGTTCGGTCTCGCGTTCTCCGGTTGTGGTGCGCGCACGCGACTCGAGGGGTCCGGGCAGGCGGCGATCTCCGCGGGCGGCTCGGGGGCAGGCGGTGCAAACGTCTCGTCAGCGGGCGGCGGTGTCGGAGGTACCGCGCGCAGCGAGGGAAACGCGGGCGTTGCGGGTAGCTCGGCCGGCGGTGCACTTGCCGGCGTGGGTGCGGGCGGCGCAGAGAGCCCAGGCACGGCGGGTACGGCGGGTACGGCGGGCACTAGCGGCACGGGCGGCGGCTCGGCGGGCATGGGCGGAACCGTCGGCATCGCCGGCGGCGGCTCCGCCGGCACGGGCGGCTCCGCCGGCAGCGCGGGCGCGGCGGCGAGCGCCGGTTCGGCGGGCATGCCTCCTACTGCGATAGGCCTGGCCCTCGGCGCATTTCACACTTGCGCGCTATTCGACGCGGGCCGTCTGCGCTGCTGGGGAAGCGCTGGTTACATCGGCGCTGGCAACCTGCTCGCGATCGGTGACGACGAGCCGGCGGCGGCCGCTCCCGACGTCGACATCGGCGGTCGCGTCGTGCAGATCTCGGCCAGTTGGTACCACACCTGCGCGCTGCTCGACTCCGGCAACCTGCGCTGCTTCGGCAGCGGGCTCTCCGGAGAGCTCGGGTACGGCAACACGAACAACATCGGCGACGACGAGGCGCCGGCAGCCGCAGGCGACGTGAGCGTTGGGAAAGTGCGGCAAGTGTCCGCAGGGCCGTACCACACGTGCGCGGTTCTCGCGGGGGGCAGCGTGCGCTGCTGGGGCCGCAACGACCACTTTCAGCTCGGCGTCAGTAGCAGCGAGACGATCGGCGACGACGAACTACCGGCGAGCATTCCTCCGGTGGAGGTCGGTGGCTTCGTCACTCAGGTCGCGGCCGGCTTTGCCCACACTTGCGTGCTCCTCGATACCGGCAAGGTGCGTTGCTGGGGCGAGGGCTCGGGCGGGCGCCTCGGCTACGGCAACACCAGGACCATTGGCGATGACGAAAGCCCCGCGTCCGCAGGGGACGTCGATGTCGGCGGCACGGTCGTGCAACTGCAAGCGGGTTTGCTTCACACTTGCGCGCTGCTCGATACGGGCAAGGTGCGCTGCTGGGGACAGCCGAACGAGGGCCGCCTCGGCTACGGGAACCTGGAGGCGATCGGTGACGACGAGACGCCAGCGTCGGCCGGCGACGTCGACGTGGGTGGCCCCGTAACGCAGATTGCCGTTGGAGATTATGCGACCTGCGCACTTCTCTTGGGGGGGAAGCTCCGCTGCTGGGGCTCGGGCCAGCTCGGTGAGCTCGGCCATGCCAATACCGAAGCCATCGGCGACGACGAGACGCCCGCCACGGCCGGGGACGTCGACGTCGGCGGTCTCGCCACACACGTCGACGTCGGCTTTCTGCACGCCTGCGCCATCTTCGACACGGGCAAGGTCCGCTGCTGGGGGCGAGGCGCGACCGGCGCGCTCGGCTACGGCAACACCCACGACATCGGCGATAACGAGACGCCCGCGTCGGCGGGAGACGTATCGGCTCGCTAGGTCCGACAAGGAGCGGTCGAGGTCACATGCTCTACCGCTAGGGTTTGTATTTCACGGTTGCCCAGCCGTTGGCCGGCATGGCGAACTGGAGCCGCTTGCCCCTGATGGCAACCACGTAGTTGCTGTTGGCGACTCCGCTGTTGAACATGACGGCGACCACGCTGCCGTCGGGGTTCTCGAACGCGAGCGCGTCGCCACCACTCGTGCCGAGCACGGTGGCTCCGGGAATCACGTACTGCGAGAGGTGGCGAAAGACGTAGTAGGCCGGGGTTGGAGTCACCGACCCGGCATCTGCCACCAGCAACGCATTCTGCGCCCACTCGCGAGTGGTATCGATGCTCCAACCGCCGCTATCGAGGACTAGGTTCCAAGCATTGTAAGACGTCACCTTGGTCTTGCGGATGGCATCTCGGATGTTGCCCCAGCTCTCCACGCCATAAGCTTGGTCATTGGGGGCATAGTGCGTGTACGCGGGAAAGCCGGAGGGATTCCACGGGTAATTGCCGCCCTTGTGTTCGGTCGCCCAAATCGGCAGGCCCAGGCTCGAGGCGGAAGGCTCGCCCTGATACCAGAGGGCGTCCCACTGCAGGCCGACCAGCGCCGAGAAGGGTCTTGCGCTGCTGTCGGCGATGACCGCGTTTGCCAGCTCGAGATCTTTCCGATCCGCCAGCGTGCCCAGCATGACCTTGACGCCGATGCTCTGCATAGCCGGGCCCAAGAACGAGCCGACGAAGCTCGTGTACGTCGCTTTGTCCCACATGCAGGAGGGGTAGCTTTGTTCGTAGTAGGGCTCCTCCTGCGGAGCCACGAGCTCGATATCGATGCCCTGCTGCTCGTACCCTTGAACGAACTTCGTGAAGTAGTGCGCATACGCCGACAGGGTCGCAGGGTCGCTCTTCATGCTGCCGCCGTCGAAGTACGAAGGTTTCTTGACCGGGTTCCAACCGTCGGTCTTTCGATATCCAGTCTTCATCCATACCGGAGGCGTCCAAGGGCTGGCCCAAAAGCGGAGGTCGGGCTTCACCGCTTTCGCGGCTTTGACGTAAGGGATCAGCGTCTCGCCATCCCGAGCCAAGGAAAACTGGTCGAGCGAGATGTCTGCACTCGGGCGATTCTCCTCGCCGTCGCTGGGGGTCACGTCGGCGCCCGTGTCATCCAAGGTGTAGCGACTGAGCGCGAAGTCGTTCGCGCCAATCGGGATGCGCCCCCAAGCGAAAGCGGCACCGTCGCGGGCGCTGAAGAGCAACGCCATGGCCTGCTTCTGCATCTCGCTCGTGGTGAGGAAGCTCCAGCCTCGTTCGTTGAAGGCAGCGCCGAAACCTTCCCATTGCTGCGCGGTTGCCGTATCGTCGACGGTCACGTCCGCGCTCGCGGTCGAGTCGGTTAACTCGAGCGTGCCGTCCGTCTTCCAATACGCACCCGGTGCAGAGGTGACCAGCGCAGGAAGCACGACTGGTGTGCCGCCTCCGCCGTTCCCGGCCGAGCCAAGACTGCCGGCATTCGAACCGCCCGCATTCGAACCGCCCGCATTCGAACCGCCCGCATTCGAACCGCCCGCATTCGAACCGCCCGCATTCGAACCGCCCGCCCCAACCCCGCCAGTGCCGGTCGCTGAGCCTGCCCTACCTGCCGTGCCGTTGCTCACGCCTGCACTCGATCCAGAAGTGCCCGCTACAATCCCAGTACCACCACTCGGCGCGTTGGAGCCCGCACCCGCACCCGCACCGCCCGGGCCACCATCGTGCGTAACCTGCTTGCTCTCGGGACCGCAAGCCGCGACCGCCAGCGCGACACTGACGCTGGACAGCGAAAGTCGTCCAAAGCTGGAGATCGAAGTAGGTCGAGTCGTGGTCCGCGGCGGGGCAAACAGATTCACGAATCGATGAGTGGACTCGCGTCGCACTGGCGATCACTCCCCGCTCAAAATCCCCCGATTGTCCTCTTAACGCTCGACCAACCAAGGATGCCTGACGGTTCCCCAGGTTGCGCGCGGGCCGCGAACTCGCAACAGAGTGGCGCTCTGCAGTTGGCTTGGGGCGGGCGGCGCGCGACCGGGTGTCCGATTTCAGACGCTCCGTCGCTCCGCCAGCCCCACGCGTTGCCTCAGCCTCCGGTGCCGCCTTTGCCCGCCGCCTCGCCAGCGCCAGCAGTGCCTCCGCTCGTGCCGCCTTTGCCTCCGCCGCTGGCGCCAGCCGCGCTCGCGCCGCCTCCGCCAACGGGTCCGCCGCCACCAGCGCCGCCCATGAATGGGGGCATACATGCCAGGGCGCCCATCGTACAGGCGCAATAACCTCCACCGCTCGGAAGACACGCGACCGTGCAGGCGTCACCCGTGGCCGCGGTGGCGGACGAGCAAGCCATCGGTGGCGGCGGAGGACAAGCCAGGGCGCCATCCGTACAACGACAGGTGCCGCCACGATTCGGCAGCGTACAACTCGCAGTGCACGTGTCACCCGTGGCCGCGGTGGCCGAGCAGGGCGGAGGAGGACAAGCGAGCGCGCCCATGGTGCAGCGACAGGTGCCGCCGTTGTTCGGCAATAAGCAGGAAGCGGTGCACGCGTCGCCCGTAGCCGCCGTGGGCGATGCGCAAGCCATGGGCGGCACCGGAGTCGCGGCGCAATACAAAGTTCCGCTGCCCGCTGGTGGAGCGCCACCCGCCGCTGGAGCGCCACCTCCGCCAGCCGCGCCCATACCGCCGCCGAGGGCGGGAACGCAGTAGCAAGTGTTGGCGCCGTACACGCACCCGGCCGGGCCCCCCATGCCGCCCATCATCGTGTCCGGAAGAGTGCAAACGTCGCCCGTCATTGGCGTCGGCGACTCCGGTGGACAAGTGGCCGCGTTCATGGGGGCACCACCGGCACCCGTTCCACCGGTGACAGAAGTAGCGCCGCCCATTGCAACTCCAGCGCCACCAGTCCCAACTCCAGCGCCGCCAGTCCCAACTCCAGCGCCCGCTGTCGCATCCACAGCGCCTTTCCCGGCGGTCGCGTTGCCGATGCCACCCGTGCCGTTCGCCGAATTGCTATTGGAGCCGCCGCATGCCGTGAGCGCGAGTCCTCCGATCAGCAATCCACCGAAACCGAATTTTAGCGCCTTCATTTGTATTCCTTTGGTAAGTCTGATCGGAGTCCGACCCCAGGCTTCGAACCTTGGGCAGCAAATGACCGATCCTTCGGTTCGTAGTACCCGCGACCGTCGCGAGCAGGCATAGCTTTCCGGCTGATTGGCGCGTGTCGATCGGCAACGCGCTGCTGCGTCCGGCAACCTCATTTGCGGACTGGCTCGAGCCCACGCGGTGCTGCGGCGGGTTTGGACGGGCTGCGCTGACGCGAGTCTATTGACGCTCAGCGCGTGAGGCGATGTATGAGCATCAAGAGCGCTGGTCCGTCCGGAGTGAGCACTTCGCGCTCGCGGCGAAAACCCGCTTTTTCGTAGGCGCGAATGGCACGCAGGTTGGTCGGCGAAGGGTCGGTTTGCACCTTGGTCACCGCTGGGTCGGCAAATAGGCGGGCGACGTACTGCTGAACCATCGCCGAACCGAGGCCTTGCCCGAGCTGCTCGGCGTTGGCCAAGTACTGGTCGATGCCGCGGGCGCCGGGGTCCGTCTCCTCGGTCCACCACTCGGGATCTGCGCCCATCACGTGGTAGTCCTGAACGTAGCCGATTGGCACGCCATCGATGCATGCCAGCATTTGCCGAATCACGGGGGAGCCGATGTCAGCGCCATAAGTGCTCGCTACGTATTCGAGGCTCAACTCGCCCTCCCACCACTCCGCCACGTGAGGGCGATTCAGCCATTCGTGGAGCAGGGGCAGATCCTCGTGGGTGACAGGGCGAAAGGCGAACCGTGGAACCATCCCCGCAGGCTACCAATCCCGAGTTGCCAGAACCACGCTTCGCTCCTAACTCGCGTTCTGCCTTGGAAGCATCGGAATAATATCGCCCCATTGCATTGCCCCTGGCACTTTTCACCGTTCTCGGACCTGGAACCACGACCTGGTACCGGGCATTCACCAATCGGGACTGCGTCTAGAGCTCGTCGGTACCGGGAGCGAGGCTTGGCGTGACGGGTGTCGATTGACCCTGGGGCGGTAGGGCGTTGGGTAGGATTGTTCGCGGCCCGACTAACGACGAGCCCCCGTTCTGCGGAATCGGAGCCAACGCGGCACCCAGGATCGAGGGGATCGCTGCCAGGCTAGCGAACAGGAAATATTTGGGGTAGCCCAACCACGCGGCGAGCGGCCCGCTAAACGCCTGCGTGGGGACCAATGCCAGCTGCATCACCGCGGTGCCGATGGCGTAGTGTGCCACCGGATATCGCCCGCGCGCGGTTTGTTGCATGAGGTACACCATGTTCGCCACGAATCCGAAACTGTAGCCAGCCTTCTCTAGAAGCGTCAGGGCGGCGATGGTCGAAAAGGAAATCGTGACTCGAGCTTGCGCCAGCTGACTCAATATTACCAAGGCCAGATGCGGAACGTTCAGGCAACCCGCCATGAACAGCAGCGAGCGCCTCGTCAGCTTCACGCGGTCCAAATATCTGCCCCCCAATATGCCGAATACCGCGCTGGTAACGGTTGCGAGCCCCCCGTCGAGCCAGGCTTTGTCCGATAGGAAGAAGGGACAGCCACGGCTCAATGTATCGGCAGCGCAGAATCCGAGACCACCTGTAGTTGTGTCTGACTGCAAATACAGAGGAACTTCCAAGAGCAGGAAGCCCTCGCTCAATCGATAGCAAAGAACGAAAAACAGCATCCGCCCGATACCCGGCCGGACAAACAGATCCCGCCACTGCTGGACGAACTCTGCCATCGCCTGGGTGATCCGCGGCGCGAACGGCATCTTCGGCACGATCGCGGCAAGAGCTTCGCGCCCGACATCTTCGGTCGTACCGGGCAGGCCTGGTTGCGCCGTTAAGTCATCCGATAGCCCTCCGGGCGCTGCCCGCTCCGGCACAGGGGGAGACGTGGACGCGCGAGGCAATGAGCCAGCGTGGTGCCATGCGAGCACTGCCATGGCGGCGGCGGCCACGATCAATGCGACGCTCCAGGCATTGCGCGGCTCGACGTGCGCGCGCTGTAAGCCGCTCGCAATCGCGACGATGCCCGCTACCGCGAACAGCCGGCCCGCGTTCCAGGCGGCGCCACAAACCCCAGCCCAACGCGATCGCGAGTCTTCGTCGAGCTCGGTCACGTAGACACCGTCCACCGCAATATCGTGAGTCGCCGACGTCATGGCGAGGAGGGCGAACCCTGCCGCGCTCGGCCATAATGGTTCGTCCAAACGCACTACTCCCGCCAAGCTCAGTAAGAGCAGCGCCATCGCGAATTGCGTCAATATCACCCATCGGCGCACACTGCATACGAGTGGCAGAAACCCTGCATAGAGCGGCTTGAGCGACCAAGCCACTGATATCGTGCCCAGGATTGGCGTGGTTCGTTCTGGCCGGTAACCCAGATTGGACAGCAGCGTCGCGGCCAGACCAAGCACCATTGCAAAGGGCACTCCTTGCGCGAAATAGGCGGTGAAGACCCAGCGAAAGGCGTTGCCCCGGCGAAACCGTCGGCCGAGCTCTTGGAGCGCAATCCACATTTTACCCATCCCGTGTCATGAACGTTGGATTTCGAGCATTCGAACTCGAATACCGCAGCTCGGCGAACGCCTTGCGCGATGTGCAGGGCCGGCTCCGGGTGTCGACGCACACCGTTCCACGCCGCTCGGCAGCGCTGGAGCGCTCAGCCGTTAGGCGGCAGCTTGCTACGACCGTTGCGCAACCCGGATGGACTCAACGACACCATGCTTGCATGCGAAAGCAGCCACTCGCCACGGCATCCTTGAGCGGCGCGGCACCGCTTTGAGTACTGCGCCACCCGGCTATCGAAAGGATCAACGCACACGCTACCGCCAATGCGGATTCCCGAAGCAGGTCGTGTCCCGCCATCGAGCTGCGCGACGGGCGCTTGGATAGACTGCGAATCTCACTGACCTCATCGAGGTCCCGCACGGAAAACTCTGGGGAGCGCGCCCAATCGTGCGCCGCTTCCTCCAGCTCGGCTTCAGACGCCAACCGAGCATGGCAGCTACTGCAGCCACTGAGGTGAAGTTGCGCCGCGTCGCTCAGCTCTCCGTCGAGCGCCGCGTCGAAGTCCTCCGCAGTGAGGTGCCGCAGAGTCATAGACACCTCCGCAGCAGCTCCCGCACCCGTTGTCGCGTCGAGGTCACGTGTTCTCTCGAAGTCTTCAGCCGAGCGGCGACCTGTCGGATCGTTTGTGGAGGATCGCCAAATAGCTGGCGAGCGATCTGGCCCTGCTCAGGTGAGAGTTGGGCGAGCGCACGCGCGACGGCAACCGAGCAGTAAGCAGCGCCGACAGACTCGAGATCCGGCGGGTCGTCTTCCAGCCAGGCCTGCTGCGGCGGCAACCGCCCTTGGCGCTTGCGATACTCACCGGCCGACAGACTCGCCTGCGTCAAGGCAATCGCGGGGAACTCCAGGTATGCCAGCTTTCCCGTGTGGAAATTGACTGCCAGTCGAATCCAAACCTCTTGGGAGATGTCCTCGACATCGGCGTAGGCAACGCCATGCGACAAGAGGTGGCGGTGGACTCGAAGATTGTAGTTCAGATGAAGCAGCCGCCAATCGGGCTCGACGCCTTCGATCCTCACTACGTTGCTATCCCGTCGCATACACAATGAAGGCCCGGACCCACACCTCGGGCCCGACTTATTTGGGGTCCCTCGAAATTCGGCCAATGGCCCGAGCGCCGACGGCAGCGGCCCACGAGCGGCACCGTGGAATGTTGAAACCCAATCGAAGTCTCGGCTATGGCGAGCGCGTGCCGCGCACGCGCGCAGATCTCGAAGCGAGTGATCCCTGCGCCACCGTGCGTGACGAGGGTACGATCTTCCCCGTTTCGAAGCTTGCTTGGCGGACCTGGACTACCGCCTGCAATCGCCATTCCTCGCTGCGTTCAGATACGCTTTGCCCAGTGTCGTGAGCTGGCCGCTCTCAGCCAGTAGATCGACATTGGCAACGTTGGAGGCGCGTCCCGAAAACCAAGCGTAGCGCTCGATGCGCGGCTCCGCTTCGAGATACGCCACGGCGTCTTCGAGGAAGGCCTGCTGCTCGGCGGGGTTCTTGGCGCTGTCGCAGGCAAACTCGGTGAGCCAAAGCGGCTGCGAGAAACGGCTCTTGTAGGTTTCCACGTGCTGGATCAGCCATTCGGCTTTGTTATCGCCAGAAGGAGAACAACCGACGTAGATGTGCATCGCGACCGCATCGACCCGGCAGTTGGGACACGCGGCGAAGAACGCATCGAGATAGTGGAAAGGGTCCGTGTCCTGACAGTTGCCGCCACAGAAGTTCACCGCAGGCGACACCAGCCGCAGGCCCTTGGCGTCGGCGAGCGCTTCCAACTCCGGCCACAACGCAGCTGCGGCTTGGGCAGAAAGATTGGCCTGCGCGCCGAAATTGGGCTCATTGAAGCCGAGCAGCGCCGTCGCATCGCTGCCGACGGCCGCTCGTGCCGCGTCGCGATCGGTAGCTGCTCCCCAAATCATCGGTACGTATTCGACGCCGGCCTCACGGTAGGCCCCCGCGCGCAGATCAGGGTCAGGCCGAAAATCCCAATTGTACCACCAGCTCACGCCTGCCGAGAGCGCGGCCAGGTCCGCAATCGAATGATGCCCGTAGGCGACCCCGCGCTTGCACGAGGCGGCCCTTACGCCGACGCTGCCCGAGCCGCCAGCGCTTCCACCGAGTGTTGCATCGCTTCCAGCGCGGCCTGCTGCGGGCGCCGGCCCAGTGCCCGCGCCCGCGCCCGCGCCCGCGTCACTTGCGGCACTCTCACCGGCTCGGCCATTCACTCCCGAAGTAGCCGCGCCACTGGCGCACGCGACGCCGAGCGCGCTCGAGCAGAGCATCCAGGCGAGCGCTTTCAGAGTCGGATGGCGCATTGCTGCATTTTACAGAGCTTTCCTCCAGTGACGGCCGAGATTGCACGCTCACTACCGAAACTCATGCGGCGATGTCGGCGAGTCGCTCACACACGCTCCCATCGCCTCGAAGCGAAGCCTCGCGACTCCACCAGCTGAGGTCGCCCGCCAAGCGTACCGACGGATCGCACTCAGCTGGGTGCGGCGGTCATGGTCGGCCGCTGCGTTCGCGATGCTTACACCCGGGCCAGCAGCACGGCCGGCGCTGACCTTCTTCCAGTTCCTCCTGGGTCCTGCGAATGCGGCGCGCGCGTGTTTGCGGTTGCTTAGCGTCTTCGACCCAACAGATGAACTCGTTGCGCGCCAGGGGCGTGATGTCCTCCCAAGCCGTCAGTGCCGTAGCGTTCGCGAGCAGCGCTACGCGCAGGTCTTCGGGTAGCAGGTGCACTACGCCGCCGGGCACGGTCTTGCGAGTCACGAGGGATAGTAGGAGCGCAAGCCGCCGGCGGCGGTCAAGCGATTCGCGCACGATGCGTCGGTTTCTCGCTCAGCTTCACTCCGTCGATAGGCGAGCACGAAGAGGCGAGCACGAAGCGTCGGTTGGCGACGAGATCGGACGGACGGGCTGCGACGGCGTCCGCCCAGCACGGCGATCGCTCGAGAATCACCGGCGCGGCGCGCTGAGTGCCCTCGTGACCCCTAATGCGCGATCGGGCGACAGAAGCCACCCGGGTGCAGCACGAACCCGGGATTGCATTCACAAACGCCACGCTCTTTGACGCAATGTCCCGAAAGCCCGCTCACGGTGGGATCGCCGTTACAGCTCTGGTCGTTGGTGCACGGAGCTCGCTTGCCGCGTGCTGCAGCGGCTTGGTTCGCAGCCGCGGCTTCGCCACTGCCTGCGGGCGGAGGCTCCGCTGGCGCGCGCGCTGCGGGTGGAGGCTCCGCTGGCGCGGGGACGGCCGCCTCACTCTGAGCGGGCACGGTCGGATGATCACAGCCGCAAAGAGAGAAGATCAAAAGCAGGCGGGGGCCGAGCCAACTCGTTTGCATGTCCACGCCATAGCATCGATCACGGAGTGGGTTAACCGGTGCTCCAAACGTCGAAAGGGGTGAGCCGCGAAGGTCCGAGCAAAGTCGACGTGGGGCAAACCAGCAAAATATTTCACCGCATCGCACATGCGCTGCACTAGTAGTGGGAGCGGACTGGTCATGCGCGTTCGAAGTCGTTCTTGGTGGGCCGTGCTTTGGCTGGGCTTCCCCGCTCCGTTGTTCGCAGCAAGCGAGCCGCCTGCAATCTGGTATCGGGCCTCCGAGTCTTGCCCTGGCGGCGCTCAGTTCCTGGACAAGTTGGCGGAAACCGCGCGGCGGGCACGGCTCGCAGAGGCCGGTGATCACATCGACTTCGTGGTCACGCTGGTGGCCAATCGTGACGAGACCGTGGGGCGCCTCGAGCGACAAACCGATTCCGGTATTGTCGCGATCCGAGAGCTGCGCGACGCCACTTGCGAGCGAGTTGCGGATGCCCTGGCGTTGAGCTTGGGCCTCGCGCTCACCCCCGGGCAAGGGGCGGAGGATCCCACGCCCGACCGCTTGGCGGCCGATCCTGGAGCGCGCGGCGCCCCGAGCGCAACGCTCGCTTCGCCGCCGCCGCCGCCAGCCCGGCCTCCGCCTCCGCCTCCGCCGCCCGTACCAGTCGCCAGCAGCGATCGATCGGTTCATGCGACCGAACCGGCTGAGCACGCGCCGAGCGCTGGCCGGCAATGGTCACTCGGTGTGGGGCTGGGGCCAATGATTGGAATCTCCACGCAGCCCTTGCCCCGCGGTGAGTTCTTCATCCACGCCAGGCCAGCGCTCGGTCAGGTTTTACCGAACCTCTCGCTGCGCGCGGGGGTGGTCGGGGCTAGGGGTTCGTCCGAGACTGCCATCGGTTCCGTTCAGCGCTGGATTCTGGCTGGGCGCGCCGAGGCTTGCCCGGTTGCGTGGCGCGCGGGACGTTTCGGCCTCCAGCCGTGTTTCGCGTTCGAGCTCGGGGCCACGGGGGCGTCTGCTGACGGGGGCACCGGGGTCCATGATCGCTCGCTCTGGGCAGCTCCGGCCGGTCAATTGCGTCTGGCGCTCGCCCTGTTCCCCGATCGGCTTTGGCTGGAAGCCAGCGGGGGCGCCCTCGTCCCGTTGCGCCGAAATGAGATTTTCGTGGGTTCCTCGTCGCTGTATCGCGATGCCCCGGCGGTGTTTCATGCTGGATTCGGCATTTCGCTGCGGTTGCCCTGATCGCCTTCGGGGGTGCCGGACATTGCCCGACCGAGACGACGTGATCGGAATCCCCAGCAATTCCTTGCAGCCGGGCATCAGCCAGGCGGCCACGCGCGGGCTCTCGATCGATTCGCTCGTAGCACAGCACTACGGCTTCATTTGGCGCGTGTTACGCGGACTCGGCCTATCGCCAACGGACGCAGAAGACGCGACGCAGCAGGTTTTCATGATTGCCGCCCGGAAACTCGACGAGATTGACCCTGACCGTGCACGTTCATTCATTTACGGCGCGGCGCTGCGGGTGGCCAACAACGCACGGCGGGGGCTACGCAGGCGGCGTGAAGTGCTCGGCGACGCCCCCTCCGACGAGACTGAACCGGAGTCTCGAGGTCCGGAGAAAATGGCGGAGCTCGTTCGCGCGCGTCAGCTGCTAGCCAGAGTCTTGGACCAAATGCCGGAGCAGCATCGCCGCATGATCGTCTTGGCGGAGATCGAGCAACTCGCGGTGCCCGAGATCGCAGTCCTCGAAGGCGTACCGGTGGGTACGGCGGCCTCGCGCCTTCGCGTCGCACGCGAAAAATTTCGCGGCCTGCTGACGGCGCTGCGCGATCAAAACCCGTTTGGGGAAGAGCCGTGACGCCCGATCCGATCGATCGGCTGGGCGCACGCTTGTTCGAGGCCGCGCGCAACGAAGCCATCCCAGAAGGCGCGCCGCGCCGCGCGCTCGCAGCGGCCCAACGCGAAATTGGCCAGGAAATCCCGGCGAGAGCGCGATTTTCGGCGCGCCAAAAGTGGCTCACCGCGACCATTGCCGTCGCCATCGCGGCTGGTTCTCTGCTGCTGCTGCGTCCTAAACAAGCCAACCTGGGCATCAGCGCCGAACCGACCCGTGTGGCTCGCCGGGAACCGGAGCGCCGCAGCGTGCCACGAGGCGACGCGCCGTCTGCAGCCGTGCCTGCAATGCCTCGCCCACCGAATACCCCCGAGCTCTTGCCCAACGCTGCACCCGCCGCCGTGCATTCGGCGCCTGCGAGCTTGAGTGACGAGCTCAGCGCGCTCAAGGTCGCGTCGAGCGCGCTGAGTGCGGGCGACACGCGAGCCGCCTTGGCCGCGTTGGATCGCTACGATCGCGTGCTCAAGGGCCAAAAGATGCGCGCAGAAGCAACCCTGCTGAGGATCGAAGCGCTATCGCGAGCAGGGCAAACAGAGGCCGCGAGCGCGCTCGCGCAGCGTTTCGTCCAGCAGAATCCGGGCAGCCCGCTCGTCGATCGCGCGCGCTCGTTCGTACAAAAATAAACTGGGAGCACGAGGGTCATGAATAGGCAACGGTGGCGTCTTTGGGCATTGCTGATCGCGGTCGGCTGCAATGGCAAACTATCGGTCAGCAACGGTGACGGCGGCGCCGCGGGCGTCGCGGGCCTCGCGGGCGCCGGCATGGCTGGGCGAGCGGGCGCAGCCGGCCAGTCGTCCCACGCCGGCGAGGGGAACAAAGCACCGATCGAAGAGCTCGCCGGGGCGGGTGGAGCCCCAGAGGGCGGCTCAGGTGGCGACCCCGGAATCGGCGGATCCTTTCCCGTGGGCGGCGAAGCCGCCGGGGGCAGCGCGGGCGCGATGATCCTCCCCCTGCCTGGCCAAATCGGACAAAACTGCGTGCCGGGGCGCTTGGTCACCGACGTCATTGGCGGCCCGGCCCAGGCCCCGGTCAGAACGCTCGACCATTGCAACGAAGGTTTGGCCTGTAATGCCCAAGGCAAATGCGTTCCGGCTCCCGATTGCCCGAGCAGCGGACTCTGCGTCTTCCGCAGAGCAACGCTCGCCGGCAGCGGCGGTGCGGGCGGCGCGCCCGGAGGCTATGTACCCGGCAGTGGTGCTAGTGGTGCTTCCCCAGGGCCAGTTGGCGGCGGCGGAGGCTACGTCCCAGCTGCCACTGCAGAAACGGGCGTGGTCGCTTTGACCGCCAGCGACTCACACGTCTACTGGCTCGAATACGGGACGCGGGACGCCCTCGGGAACTATCAACACGATGGCGCGCTGATGGCGTACTCGATCGCCGACGGCACGACCACCACGCTCGCGGCCGGACTTGCAGGTCCCATGGGCCTCGAGCTCACCACCACTCACGCCTACGTGTACGTGGACGGGGCGCCACTGATCGGCACCCCCACGCAACCGCAGCTGCTGCGAGTACCCCTGAGCGGCGGCAGCCCCCAGCTAGTGAAAGATGGGGCACAACCCCACCGCAGGGCCTTCCGGGCAGTCGCAAGCCGCGCCTTTTGGTCTGACTTTACGACGGTGTACTCGATGCTGTCCGACGCGGATGCGACTCCGACGGAATTTCTCACGGAGTATGCGAGCTCCTTGGACAGCGACGACACGGACCTGTACTACGCTGCGCAGAGCGGCGCCTTGATGCGCGCACCGCTCAGCGGAACGGGCCCCGTCGAAACGGGGTTGTCGGTGTACGACTATGCGCTTTACGGCGACAGCGTCTTCACCATCGAAGCCATCAATAACGGCGGCGCCAGCGGAGGTTTGCTGTCGCGAGCGCCGAAGAGCGGCGGAGCGTTCCAGCGCATCCGCGCCCTCGGCGCGGGCAGCCCACGCAACCTGAAAGTCGTGGGCGATCGCTACTTCCTCGACGTGGTTCCCGATCCGCTTCCCGTCGAAAACGGGCAATCGATCGGGGAAGTGTTCGCTTTCACGACTCAGGTGCTGACCGCGAGCTTCGTCGGCAGCGATCCCCCGATTCGATTGCTCGATCGAGCCACTCGCGAGAACGTCGTCGATCGCCTCTGGGTCGGAACCGCAACTGCGCTGTACTGGAGCGAAGGGCAAGCGATCTACAAGCAGCCCCTGCCGACTCCGTAAGGGCGGCGCTCAGCCGAGTGTCCAGCGCGACCGAGATCCGGCGAGGCGCGACGGCACCTGGCGAAGTGCGAGCAGTCGGTACGCGCGCGGGGCTACGTTAACCCAATGAGGCGCCGCGCGCGCTAAACTTGCAGCACCCTGACGCTTGGAAAGTATCTGCGGAGCCGTTCCAGATCGTCGATATCGCTCGAATACACGATGTCGCCACGTGACGCCGCGGAAGCCATCACGATGGCGTCGACGAGCGTAGCTCCGCGGATGGCGGCCAGCGCTTCTCCCGCGCGTTTGGCGAGCACGACGCTGAGCGGCTCGACGTCGACGCTGTCGAGAATGCCGTCTCTCACGTCCGTTCGCCCACGCCACCACTCGCCGACGACGTCCGCGGGAACGGTGAGGGGTTGCTCCTTGACCAGCGCGCGTTCGAAGATCTCTCTCATCCGTTGCCGACGACGTTCAAGTGCGATGAGCGCGCCAGTATCGAGTGTGATTCCAGTCAAGCCGCGCGCCTTCGTCTGGACTTCTTCGGCTCGTAGCGAGGCCCGCCCGCCTGCTCGGCGTCGATCGCCGCCGCCGACTCCGGCGTGAGCATCGGCCCGCCCAGCTTGTCGATCAGACGCCGCCGGGCCTCTTGCTGGCGGATCCACCTGGCGGCTTCGCCGAAGGCAGCGGAAAGGTTGCCGCCGTACGATTCATTCGCCCGTCGTTTGAGGGCGGCGACATCGTCTTTAGCCAGGGAAACGCTGACTTTGATCGTCTTGCCGGCGCGCCTTTGGGTCATTGCCCTACCAGGGTAGTCCAACTCCTGTGCACTGCCAACGCACGCGCGGCCTGCGCTGAGGCGAGGACGACCAAAGGCAACCGACCCGTCAAGCGGTTCGTGCGTCGACATCCCAGCCCCTGAATACGGGTATCCCAGTCGCTGGAAGCGACCCCGCGCGTACCGACCCCTCCGGAATTCCCGGAGTGGGATAAGCGGTGGTGAGGTGCCGGAGGGCCGATCCGGCGCGTTAACGGCCGGCGTCGGCGCCACGCGCCATGCCGTCGATAAGAAGCCCCGGAGGCTTTCACGAAGAAAATTTGAAAAGAATTGGTTCGTCGAGACAGTAAGTAGAATGAAGGCCGAGCCATCCGCACGAAAGTTCGGAACGTGCGCCGCCGCCCGAGACACCACCCAAAGAAGATTCGGTTACTGACTCGTCGTCGAGCCGGTCTTGGGGCGCCAGACGAAGGTGCCGGGTGCCCTCAGTTACCATCGGAGGATCGCATGCATACGAAGTGGCTCGCCACGCTCGCTTTTGGATTGTCGACAGGAATGATCGGCTGCGGGAGTTCAACCCCCGAAACATCGAATTCGGGCGGTACCGGCGGCTCCACCGGCGCCACGGGAGGCAAGGCGGGCGGTGGCACGGCGGGTGCCTCGTCCATTGGCGGCTCGGCCACGGGGGGCAGCGCGACTGGCGGAACGGCGGGGAGCGGAACGGCCAACGGAGGAGCGGCGGGGAGCGGAACGGCCAACGGAGGAACAGCGGGGAGCGGAACGGCCAACGGAGGAACGGCGGGGAACGGAACTGCCAGTGGCGGCAAGGCCTCCGGGGGCGGTACGGCAGCAGGCGGAAACGGGAGTGCGGGCGCTTCGACGGCCGGGACCGGGGGCGCGGGGGGTACTGGAAGCGGGAACGCGCCGGTTCCGAGCAAAGGCTGTGGCGTGAAAGATGGTGCGAAGACGCTCACGACCGGGGGCATGTCGATCGCGAACGGTCTTCCCACGTCGACCCGACTCAAGATCACGAGCGGCGGTTCGAGTCGCGAATACATCATCGACATTCCAGCGGATTACGATCCGACGCACCCGTATCGCCTGATCTTTTCCTGGTACCAGGCGTACGGTTCGGACACCGGTAATGCGATCGGCCAATATCCCGCCAATAATGGTCCCAACTTCGACGCAAAAAATTACGCATATTTCGGACTTCGACGTGAAGCGACCACGGCAAACCAGCCCGCCATCTTCGTAGCGCCCGGGGGAATGGGCAATCTTCCATGGGACTTCAAGCGAGACAGTGTCCTCTTCGACGACCTGCTTGCCCTCGTCGACGCGAACCTTTGCATCGACGACAGCCGGGTCTTCACCACCGGCTTCAGCTTCGGAGCGATGATGAGCTATGCCCTGTCGATCACGCGTCAGACGAAGCTGCGCGCGGCGGTCGCCATGGCGGCAGCCAACTACAATCTTCCCGGTGAGCCGACCGATTCGAATGCGGCGCCCATCGCGTACATGGGCACGACCGGCATGAGCGATACGCAGTGTCCGTGGGTCAGCAACGAGGCGGCGAAGCAGGGCGGGAAGTACTGCGTCCTTCAGCACGCTCAGGACAATGGCTGCACCATTCCCGCGACCTTCCAGACCGCGACAGTCGGTAGCAAGAAATACGTGTGCTACGACTTCGAAGGGTGCAAGGCCGGGTATCCCGTCAAAGTGTGCACGTTCGATGGCCCGCACACCCCGTCCTCCGTCGATGACGGAAGCTCCAGTGGGGACGACGGCCTGAAGGCCTTCATCCCACCGCTGGCCTGGAAGTTCATGTCGCAATTCTGAGTAAGCCGTCCGGCGGCAGGCCGTCGCTCGGCGCCTCGTCTCGGAGATGAGCGAGGCAGGGCGACGGGTGCCGCAAACGCCGCTTAATCGTTTCGGCTACGCGCCAATGCGCGCGGCGAAGCCGTCGAGGAGCGAGCGTAGGCCGAGCTCGAAGATCGCGTCGATGTCGGGCTCGAATCCGTGAACCAGCTCGCTGAGAACGGCAGCGAAAGCCGGATATTTGCCCGTTGCCGCCTGCGCCTTGAACTCGGCGTCTTGCGTCGCCATCCATTCGTCGTCGCTCAGGCCGGTTTCCCCTGCGGCGTCGGCTTCGGTCTCGAGATTCACCGCGACGCCTTGAATGAAGCCATGCAGCACGATGTGGAGCCGCATGCGCAACGCCGCGTCCAGCCCGGGCAGGGTGAGCGCGCCGAGCACCCAATCCGCATGAGCGAGGGCGCTCACCAGCGGGCGCGGCCGCGTTATGCTCATTAGCCGGGCGAGCCACGGATGGCGTTGGAGGACACGCCACTGAAGGCGCGCGGCGATCTCCAGTTGCGCCCGCCAACCCACGGGCGGTTGCACGGGGAGCGATTCTTCACCGAGCGCAGCGTCAGTCATCAGGTGCAATAGCTCGTCCTTGCTTTTGACGTGGCGGTAGAGGGACGTCACCGGCGCGTCGAGCCGCGCGGCGACGCCGCGAAGCGACAGTGCCGACAACCCTTCGCTGTCCGCGATGGCTATCGCCGATGCGACGATCTTCGCTCGCATCGGCCGCCCTGCGGACTGTTTGCTAGCGACCGTCGCATTCGCGCGCAGGTTCGGGACAGCGACAATCGTCCCGACGCGCGGCACGGTACGTACCCAACCTTCTGCGGCAAGCGCGCTCAGCGCGTGTGCGGCCGTCGCCAACGCTACGTGCCATTGCCGCGCGAGCGCGCGTGTGGACGGGACGCGATCGCCCGGCGCGAGCTGCCCAGACTCGATTCGCCGCCGAATGGCGCTGGCAATTCGCTGATATGAGTGCGCGGTCGCATCAGAGTTCATGGCGCTTCCTTGTACTAGTACACATAACTAGCAATGAACGGGCTCCTGACACAGGTCTCCACCCGACAGTTCTAGCACAGATAATGCTACAAGCGAAGCAATATGGCTGGCCCGACCGAAGCGAATGCGTACACTGTACTCGTCGAGTGCGTACAAGACACGCATCGAACCAGGAGCGGGCTCATGCATCATTCGCTTCACAACTTGCGCCGGTCCGAGCCGCGCGTGCTCATCTCGGGTGCAGGCATCGCCGGTCCGGCGCTGGCGTACTGGCTCGCGCGCCTCGGCTTCCACACGACCATCGTGGAACGCGCGCCGTTCTTGCGCGCGGGCGGTCAAGCGGTCGACTTTCGCGGCCCGATCCACCGCGCGGTCCTCGAACGCATGGCCATCTGGGATGCGATTCACGAGCGGCGCACCCAGCCTTGCGATTTGCGGATGCTCGACGCAGGCGGGCGCACGCGCGCGTGCTTACCAGAGGTCATGATGTCTGGAGACGTGGAGATCCTACGCGGCGATCTGTGTCGACTTCTCTACGACAGAACGAAGCGAGACACCGACTACCGTTTCGGCGACCGAATCGTTTCCGTGGAGACCGGGAGCCTTGCAGAGGTAGAATTCGAGCATGGCAAGGCGGAAACATTCGACCTCGTCATCGGGGCTGATGGCCTGCACTCGGGGGTCCGCGCGCTCGCCTTCGGGAGGGAGCGGACCCTCCTCCGTCATCACGGTTACCGGATCGCGAGCTTCGCGTTGAAGAACCTTGGACCGTCCCTAGGCGCCGCCTGTTACAGCGAGCCCGGACGCGGGGTGTGCTTGTATGGGTTTTCAGCGGAGGACGCGCGGGCGCTGCTCGTTTACACCGCGGGCCCGCTCGAGTCTGGCGAGCGTGACGGCGTGCAACGAAAGCACGCTCTGGCTGAGCGCTTCGCCGGCATGGGCTGGCTGGTGCCTGCAATTCTCGACGCGCTGGCGGTCGCCACGGATCTATACGTCGACGCCATCGCGACAGTGCACGTGGATCGGTATTGGGCGGGTCACGTGGGTCTGGTGGGCGACGCCGCCTGGGGCGGTACGTTGGGTGGCCAAGGCACGTCGCTGGCCATCGTCGGCGCATACGTGCTCGCGCACGAGCTCGCGGCCGCTCCGAACGTCGTCAGCGCGTGGTCACGATACGAAGCACGGATGCGCCCCTACGCAACGCGCTGCCAGAGCGGCGCCGCGCGCGCTGGCGGCTTCTTCGCACCCAAAACACGCATCGGGCTCGGGTTCCGGAATGTGTTCTACGGCGTGCTCACGTCGAAGCACTTCTTGCCCGTGTTCGAGCGCATGGTGAAGAAAGCCGCAAGCGACTTCGCGCTCCCGAACTACGCCGCTGCGGCTCGCTTACCCTAATCGCAGTCGTGACTCGAGTGCGCAGGTGGAATGCTGGCCGCGGCAGGTTCTTCGTCACTCGCCTCGACGGAGTGCGTGACCTGGATGCCCAGAGCACGCATCTTGGCGCGGATCGTCTGGCGCGAGATGCCGAGCAAGCGCGCCGCATCGCGCTGGTTGCCTCGTGTATAGCCGAGGGCCAACGTGAACAGCAATCGATCCACTTGGTCGTGGGTCTCCGCATAAAGATTATTGGTCTCCGGCATCAGGCGGGGCTTGATGAACGCGGCCAAATCCAGCCCCGAACTCGATTCGTCGACAGCGGGCGCTCCCTCCCCAGTCCCTAACTTGGGCAAGAATGCCGGCAGCAGCACCGCACCGCTGGCGTGGAGCAACGCCTGCTTGAGCACACTCTGAAGCTCGCGAACGTTCCCCGGCCACGAATAGTTACGCAAGAGCTCGAAAGCTTCTGCGGAGATCTCGTTCACGTCCCGGCCGAGCTCGCGGCTGAACCGGAGCAAGTAGTGGCGCACGAGCATCAGCAGATCGTCGCCTCGCTCGCGTAGCGAGGGGAGTGGGATCGTGAATACGGCGAGCCGGTAGTATAGGTCTGCGCGGAATTTCTCTTCTGCAACACGCGCCTTGAGGTCTCGATGGCTGGCCGCGATGACGCGTACGTCAGTGCGGATGGTATCGCTACCGCCGACGCGCTCGAACGTTTGCGACTGCAGCAAACGCAAAATCTTGGGCTGCAATGCGAGCGGCATGTCCCCGATCTCGTCCAGCAAAATCGTGCCCCCGTTGCACTGCTCGAAGCGGCCGATGCGGCGTCGGTCGGCCCCCGTAAACGCACCTTTCTCGTGCCCGAACAATTCGCTTTCGAGCAAGGTGTCGGGGATGGCCGCGCAATTCAGCGCGAAGAACGGAGCTTTCGCGCGAGCGCTGTACTGGTAAATCGCGCGAGCAACCAGCTCTTTGCCGGTGCCGCTTTCGCCCGTGACCAGCACCGTTACGTCTTGAGCCGCGACGCGACCGATGGCCTTGTACGTTTCGAGCATCGCCGCGCAGCTACCGAAGATGGCGCCGTCGGCATCGACCTGGTGTGCCGTCTCTGCCAGTACGACGGGCGAGCGCATTCGGGCCGCCACCTCCAGCGCTTCACCGACGACTCGGCGCATTTGGGCAAGGTCGAGCGGCTTCGGCAGGTAGTCGAACGCGCCCTGCTTCATAGCCTCGATGGCCGCGTCCGCGGTCTTCGTCATGGTCACGAAGATCACGGGGATGCGCGCGTCGATCGCCCGGATCGCCTCATGGACCTCCAAACCCGACTGATCGGGTAAGCGCAGGTCGAGCAGGATCGCATCGGGCGGCGCGGAACGCACGCTCGCAATTCCTGCGGCGCCAGTCTCGACCACGACGACTCGGTGGTTCGGAGCCGGAAACGCCAATTGGACCTGTTCGCGGATCAGCGCGGGATCGTCGTCGATGAGTAGAAGATAGGCCATGGTTGGACGAAGGGGTGCTGAGCGGCCGCGTGCGGCGCATCAGGCATAGCAAAGACCGAGCCGGTCGCCTGGGTTGCTGTCCTGGCAGCAAATGCCCCTCCCCCGGCGACCTGCGCACGAATAGGCGCGTGAAAACGGTTGAGCACCATGCTCAAAGGTTGAGCACCTTGTCGGCCGGGTCGGAGCCTGGCTTTGCCAGAAAACGCTTGAGTTACCATACTTTGTCGAGGGAGCAACGGTGAAGGCCGTCGCTCTGCTCTTGGCACGCCGCTCGCTTTGGCCGAGACACGGTAACGTCATGGTCCAGCTCGATGTGACGACCGCCCTCGAGGTGTCGAAGGCGCTCTCGAGCGAAATATTTCTCGAGCGACTCGTCGAGCGGATCCTGCTGCTCGCTATCGAGCACACCGAGGCCACGCGCGCCGTACTCGTCTTCCCGGGGGCGGAAGAAGGAAGGCGTACCGAGGCCGAGGCAATAGCCGGGCGCGACGGCTCGGGCGTGCGCCAAGTGCGCTTGCCGACTTCGCGCGGCGAGCTTCCGGGGTCGATCGTCGAGCATGTCGAGCTGACGAAGCAAAGCGTTCACCTTGACGATCCGCTGCACGCCCACGCTTTCGCGGGTGACCCGTATCTTCGCACGGCTCGCCCCTGCTCGGTGCTGTGCGTGCCACTTCTGCGCCAGGCGGAGCTCACGGCGATCCTCTACTTGGAGAACGAGCGGGTCGCGCATGCTTTTACGAGCGACCGTATTACAATTCTAGAAGTGTTGGCCGCCCAGGGAGCCATCTCGTTGCAGAACGCACGACTCCACCGCGAGCTGCGACGCACGAACCAATACTTGACCGAAGCGCAAAAGCTCAGTCGGTCCGGCTCATTCGGCTGGTCCATTGGGCGGGGAAACATCGTTTGGTCCGACGAAGCGCGTCGCATTTATGGTTTCCCGGCCGGAATCAGGCCGACGGTAGCGGACGTTCTCAGCATCATCGTTCCAGAGGACCGCCCGCACACCGAGCTCAAGGTGCAGGAGGTTTCTACGGAGGCCAAAGACTGGGCGAGTGAGTTCAGAATTACGACGGAGGCGGGCGAGCGTCGTCACGTGCGCGTCGTTGGTCACGCGGTGGCCAACGAATCAGGCGAGATCGAATACATCGGATCGATCACGGACATCACGGTTGCCAAACAGGCAGAGGCTGCGCTACGGCGCGCCTACCAGTACTTGGATGGCGCGCAGCGCCTCAGCAACACCGGCTCCTTTGGCTGGGGCGTGGAAACCGGCGAGGTGTTCTGGTCCGACGAAGCGTTTGCGATTTATGGCTATGATCGTTCGATCAAGCCAACCCCCGAGCACGTCCTTGCGCATGTGCATCCGGAAGACATTCAGCGCGTGATCGCACAGGTCGAGCTGGTGTTGCGGGAAGAATCCGATTGGATCAGTGAATTCCGGTTGCTGTTGCCCGACGGCGTGGTGAAGCACGTCCACGTCTCCGCGAGGGCCGCCCGAGACGAGAACGGGCGCCGTGAGTACATCGGCGCCGTCATGGACGTGACCAAAGCAAAACACGCCGAGGAGCAGCTGCAAGCGTCCCGTCGGCGCTACGCGCTGACGCTATCGAGCATCGGCGACGGCGTCATCGCCACCGACGAAGAAACGCGCGTCGCGTTCATGAATCCCGTTGCGGAGACTTTGACGGGGTGGGAGCAAACGAACGCACTCGGTCGCCCTCTAGACGAGGTGTTCTGCGTGAACGGCGAGCAAGGACACCCGACCTTGCTCGGGCGCGACGGGCGGCAGGTCCCCATCGACGAGCGGCGCTCGCCAATCATCGATGACGGAGACACGAGTGGCGTCGTGTTGGTTTTTCGAGACATCACGCATCGCAAGCGCGCGGAAGAGGCGGAAGCGTTGCAGCTGGCCAACGACCGCCTCGAGCAGGCCCTGCGCGGGTCGAACGTCGGGATCTGGGACTTCGACATGCGTGGCGGAAAGCTCGCGGATGCTACCTTCTACTGGGCCAATTTGTGGGAGTCCCTGGGCTACGAACCCGAGACGCAAGGGCAGCTTGCATCGAGCTCGTCTCCTTGGAAGCGCGTGCACGAGGAAGACCGAGAGCGCATTCTCGCCGCCGTCGGCGCACATTTGCGCGGTGAGACACGCGAGATCGACGTGGAAAGCCGCCTCATTCACAAGGATGGCTCATTGCGATGGCGATTGAACCGCGGTGTGGCGGTGCGCGACGCTCACGGGCGCGCCATTCGCTTGATTGGTACGAGCGTCGACATCACGGACCGCAGGCAACTCGAAGAAGACTTGCTCCGCGCCAAGGAGGAGGCCGAGGCGGGCAACCGAGCCAAAGATGCCTTCTTGGCCAACGTGAGCCATGAAATCCGGACGCCGATGAATGCGATTCTCGGCATGACGGAGCTGATCCTCGACACGCCGCTAGCGGACGAGCCGCGGCAATGGCTGAAAACCGTGAAGTCCGCCGCCGACAACCTGCTTTCCATCATCGAAGACCTCCTCGATTTCTCCAAAATCGAGGCCGGTAAAATCGACCTAAACACGTTCGAGTTCTCGCTGCGAACCGAGCTCGCCGACACCCTTCGGGCGCTGGCGATCCACGCGCGCAACAAGGGCCTTCAGTTGCGCAGCACCGTCGATCCGGACGTGCCAGATGAATTACTGGGTGACGCCGTGAGACTGCGTCAGGTTCTAACCAACCTCGTCGAGAACGCCGTGAAATTCACGGCAATTGGTGAGGTATCCGTGCACGTGCAAGTATCTGAAACGTTCGAAGCCGAGCGTGAGGTCGAGCTTCGCTTTGCCGTGCACGATACCGGCATCGGCATCCCCAGCGACAAGCAGACCGTCATCTTTCAGGCCTTCGCCCAGCAGGACACTTCGACCACGCGTCGATACGGCGGCACCGGCTTGGGGCTCACGATCGCGGCGCGTCTGGCCGCGCTCATGGCAGGTGGCATCGTGGTCACGAGCGAGCCCGGTCGGGGCAGCACCTTTACGCTCACCGCGCGCTTTCTGCGCAAAGTCGCCAGCGACGGAGCAGCGCCGCAGCCGACGTGTCCGGGCAACGTCGTGACCCACGCCCCATCGACTACGCCGCTCGACATTCTCATCGCCGAAGACAACGAGTTCAACGCGCAGCTAATCCGCCAGCTCCTCCAGCGCCGCGGTCACCGGGTGACCGTCGCGATCAATGGGCTCGAAGCAATCTCCCTCGCGACCCGCGGCAACTACGAGCTCATGTTCCTGGACCTGCACATGCCCGGTTTGGACGGCTTCGAGGTCATCCAAAAGATTCGCGCCCGCGAGCGTTCGACGGGCGGGCACTTGCCGGTGGTGGCGCTCACCGCGCGGTCACGCAAGGAAGACCGTGATCGCTGTCTCGCGACGGGCATGGACGAATTTTTGGGCAAGCCCGTCCGCGCCGGTGCCCTTTGGGCCGCAGTCGAGCGCGTCACGCCCTTGCTCGTGCGCGCAAAGCGAACGTGGCCCATGGCCGTCGATGCGGAGGTGTTGCTCGCCGCCTGCGGCGGAGACGCCAATATCCTGGAGCGCATCGGCATCGCCCTTCGTGGTCACCTACCGCTCGAGCTCGAACGGGCGGCACGAAGCTTGGGCGAGGCTGACGCGCCCGCGCTGCGCGAAGCCGCTCATCGGGTTTACGGGATGGTTTCCGCCATCTCCAGCCAAGCCGGCGCCCTGGCCTCTGAGCTGGAGGACCAAGCCGCCTTGGGACGAATGCAGGACGCAGCTGCCCTTCTCGATCGGCTCACGCTGATGTCGGAAGAACTGCTCGCCGTCATCGGCAGCTTGTCGGTCGGTGAGCTGCAGACGAGCATCGAAACCTCTTCCTGATTTCCGCAATATGTCGCAACTAGTGCTGGCGTTCTGACTCGCTTGGCCTAGCCTCTTCCCACTACTCATCGAGGTATCGCACATGATTCAGCAGCACTCGGTCGTCGAGCAACGGATGAGGGGCGCTGACGCCCCAGTTCACTTGGCTGGTTCCCTCGTCGGGCAAAAGGGTCACATCTGCGCGTTCTTTTCGTCGGCTGACGATGAGTACCGAACGCTGCTACCTTTCATCAAAGACGGCCTGGACGGCGGCGAAGCGGCCTTTCATACGGTCGATCCGGCGCGCGCGGAAGATCACCGGAACCGTCATCTCGCCGCCGGGATCGACGTCGACTCGTATCGGCAGAACGGCCAGCTCAAGATGCACACTTGGAACGAGGTGCACTTGAAGGGCGGCAAGTTCGACCCCGCAGCCACGTCGAAGATATTCGGGCGCGCACGCGCGGAAGCAATCGAGCGCGGCTTCGCGCGGACCCGTTTCGTGTCGCACATGGCGTGGTCTGCACAGCGACTGAGCGACGTAGAGTTGCTGATGTACGAGGCGGAGGCCAATCACGAGTGCCGTGACGGTTTGGTCAGCGTCTGCGTCTACGACTTGTCACTGTTCCGTGCCGACTTGGTGATCGACGTGATGCGCACTCACTCGCTCGTGCTCGTCAGCGGCACCCTCTACGAGAATCCGTTCTACGTTTCGCCCGACGAGCTACTGCGTGAACTGCGTGATCGTCCCCAGGGCAGGAGTCCATCGCCGGCGCCGTGACCGATCCATTCCTTTCCCCGGACGGCGAGCCCCACGGGCGCATGATGCGCGATTTGGTCGCGCTGTCCGTGTTGCCCAGCGTCTGGCAGCGGAGCGAACCGCTGGAAGTCGCGCAAAGCCTGGCGATCGTGCTCGAGAAAACACTGGGCTTGGCCCTGGTGGGCATGCTGCTCGAACCAAGCGCCCAGGGTGCCGCGCGGCAAGTGGTGCGAAGCCGGGGACGATTCCTGCAGCCCTCGGACGCGGACGCCGTGGTCCGTGGCTTGGAGCCCAAGTTTGCCTTGGCCGAGCGAGGTCCCGAGACCACTACGGATCCGTTCGGCAAGGGGGAGATACGTCTAGTTTGTCAGCCCATCGCCTGGCAGGGCGGACGGTGGCTGCTGTTCGCGGCCAGCGAGAGCAAAAGCTTTCCGTCCCCGAGCGAACGCGTTTTGCTCGGCGCGGGCGCGAGTCATACGGCGGTAGCACTCGATCGCTGCTTGGCGTTCAAGTTGCTACGCGACAACGAGCAGCGCTTTCTGGAAAGCGAAGAGCGTTGGCGGCGGATGACTCGCCAGACGCAGGAGTCGGCCGAAAACGCCAGCCGAGACAAGGATGAGCTCTTGGCGAACGTCAGCCACGAAATTCGAACGCCGATGAACGCCATCCTGGGGATGACGGAGCTGGCGCTCGATTCTCAGCTCACGCACGAACAGCGCGGCTGGCTGGAGACCGTGAAGTTGGCCGGGGAGCACCTGCTCGTCATCGTTGACAGCCTGCTCGACTTCTCCAAGGGCGAGGCACGTAAGGTGACCCTGGAACCGGCACCGTTCGAGCTTCGTTCCGAACTAGCGAGCATGATGAGGGCGGCCGCTGTCCGCGCGCAGAGAAAGAACCTAGAGCTGATCTGCGACATCGACGATGCCGTGCCTGACGCCCTCGTCGGAGACGCAGGCAAATTACGGCAGGTGCTGCTCAATCTCGTCGACAATGCGATCAAGTTCACGCCGCGCGGTGAGGTGCAGGTCCAGGTAACCAGCTCCGAACGAAGCCCGGGCTCCGGCGTCGCGGAGCTCACCTTTTCCGTGAAAGATACTGGCATCGGCATTCCTCCACACTTGCACGCGCTGATCTTCGAGCCGTTCGCCCAGGCCGATAGCGCCACGACCCGCCGCTTCGGCGGCACTGGCTTGGGACTAACGATCGCGGCGAGCCTGACAGAGCTCATGGGGGGGAGGATCGCGCTGTGCAGCAAACCAGGCGTTGGCAGCACCTTTACGTTCTGTGTTGGTTTTCAGCGAGCGCGCGTTGCGCCCTACGAAGGGCTCGCGGAAACCTGGCCCCGGGTGCGAGCCATGGTCGTGGACGACAATCTGTCCGCACAGACCTTACTCGTGCGCTGGCTCTCCGAGTGGCAAGTGGAAGCAACCGCGGTTTCCGACGGTCTCTCGGCGATGCAAGCCCTGTTGAATAGCGCCCGGTCGAGCCGCCCCGTACACGTCCTCCTCGTCGACGGCAATGCGCCGGGAATGCCGAGTGCCGCGCAGGCAAAGGTACGCGTCGGCGTGGCGCGCGAGCTGCGATTGCTCGTCGTCGAACCCGGCTTCGAGGGGCTCCAAACCGGCTCCCCTCGCGAAGTCGTCATACAGAAGCCGGTTTTCAAAGCCGAATTGCACGCAGCGCTTCGTCGCCTTCTTTCGACAACGGAAGCCGTGCCCTCGGACGCAGCGCCGGCCCGGATTGCGGTGCGAGCGGGCGCGAGGCGCAAAGTGCTCGTCGCGGAAGACAACGAGTTCAACGTGATGTTGACCCGTGAATTGCTGGTGCGTCGCGGGCACGCCGTGAACGTGGTTCGCAGCGGCACCGCGGCCCTCGCGGAGCTCGAAAAGGAACGCTACGACGTGCTGCTCCTCGATCTGCACATGCCGGAAATGGACGGGTTCGAGGTCATCAGCAAACTACGTGCCAGCGAGCAGTCGCGTGGTGGGCATCTATCGGTGATCGCTCTCACGGCGCGCGCTCGGCCTGCAGATCGCGAACGCTGCCTCGCCGCAGGCATGGACGACTTCCTGCCCAAGCCGATCAACAGCGCTGCGCTCTGGAGCGCGGTCGAACGTGCCCCTGCCGGCTGACTCGACCCAACGCCTAGCCAAATTTTGGACACTCGGCTCTGCGTGCGACCACCTCCGACCGTGTAGAGAGGCAACGCAACGACGCTTCTGCGCGTTCTCGCAGATCGCTAGACCGGCACACGTCATGCACTGGTGTCGGGCATGCTCAACAAAACCATTTTATCGAGTATTGCGGTTACGGCGGTTGCAGCAGCAGCCATCTCTGCCGGGTCGGCAAGGGCTGACTCTCCCGATGCCAACAAAAAGCCTGATCCACTGAAGTCGAGTCCCAAAGATCTCGTCGACGCGCTGCACACGGCGTTCGGGGACCATCACTCGCGCGCGGTGCACGCCAAAGGCGTCATTCTCGAGGGGGAGTTCAGCCCAGACCCCGCGGCAGCGACGCTCACTCGCGCGCCCCACCTGCAGCGGACTCGCAGCAAAGTGACGGTACGGTTCTCGGATTTTACGGGGATTCCGACCATTCCAGACAACAACCCGGCCGCCAATCCGCGCGGGCTCGCGATCAAGTTCGAGCTGCCGGAGGGAACCGCCACCGACATCGTTGGCCATAGTTTCGACGGATTCCCCACCCGGAACTCCGACCAGTTTCGCGAGCTGCTATTGGCAATCGGCGCAAGCGGTGCGGGGGCGGCCGAGCCAACCGCGCTCACGCGCTTTCTCGAGGGTCACCCCGTAGCCAAGACGTTCCTCACGACGCAAAAGCTGCCGGCTAGCTACGCGACGGTGGACTACTTCGGTGTCAACGCGTTCAAGTTCACGAACGCGGGGGGCTCGGCGCATTTCGTGCGGTATCAATTCCTTCCGTTCGGGGGCGAGCATGTGTTGAGCAGAGCCGAGTTCGACAAGGCCGATCCGGACTACCTTCAGACCGAAATCAGAGCTCGGATCGCCAAGCACGCGATCCGCTTTCAGCTCGTTGCACAGGTCGCCGAGGGGGGCGACAAAATCGAAGATCCCTCGATCGCGTGGCCCGCCACACGAAAGAAGGTGCCGCTCGGTGTGATCGAGCTCCAAAGGCTGGCAGCGAATACGCCCGACCAAGACAAGGCCCTCTCCTTCAGCCCCAATCGTATCCCCGACGGCATCGAGACCGCCGACCCGATGCTGAACTTTCGAGCCAAAGCCTACCCGATTTCGGTCAACGGGCGTCAATAGCTACTGCGTAGGAAGGAGAATTTCATGAACACTACGAACACGAAATCACGAACCATCGTACTCATCCCTGGTTTATGGATGACCGCGCTCAGTTGGGAACATTGGATCGAGCGTTACGAGGCTCGCGGTCACCACGTGATCGCGAAGAGTTGGCCGGGAATGGACGGCGATATCGAACGGCTGCGTCGCGATCCGTCGGCGACGGCTCATCTCGGGGTTACCGAGATCGTCGAGCACTACGAAGCAATCATTCACCAGTTGGCCGAGCCGCCGATTATCATCGGACATTCCTTCGGTGGGGCAATCACCCAGATCATCTTGGACCACGGCTTGGGTGCGGCAGGGGTGGCAATCGATTCGGCGCCCATGAAAGGGATCTTCAGATTACCCTGGGCTTCGTTGAAGGCGGCACTGCCAGTGCTGAAGAACCCCGCCAATATCCACCGAGCCGTGCCGCTCACTCCGGAAGAGTTTCACTATGCGTTCGCCAACACGCTCTCGGCGGAGGCTTCATTGGCTGCCTATCAACGCTACGCGGTACCCGGTCCGGGGCGCGTCTTGTTCCAGGCCGCGCTCGCGAACATGAATCCACGCGCGGTCACGCGCGTCGACTTTCGCAACGACACGCGTGCCCCCTTACTGCTGATCGCGGGCGAGTTGGATCACGTGGCGCCGCCCTCGGTGACGCGCGCCAACGCCAGGCTCCAACAACAGTCGCAGGCGATCACCGCCTACAAAGAATTCGCTGGACGTTCGCACTTCATCTTGGGTCAACCGGGCTGGCAGGCGGTTGCGGACTTCGCGCTGAGCTGGGCGCTCGACCCGGTGAACCTGCCCATCACCGCATCCACCATCGAAACGACGGAAGTTGCGCCCATGCGCCTTCAACCCTGATTTACGGGAGCGAAACATCATGAAAGCGAGTCGAGTTCACCGTTTCGGCGCTCCCGAAGTCATTTCGTTCGAGGACGTCGACCGACCGTTGCCTACTGAGGACGAGGTCGTGGTGCACGTCAGTGCGGCAGGCGTGGGACCTTGGGACTCCTGGGTTCGTTCGGGCCAAAGCGTGCTGCCCCAGCCCCTGCCCCTGACCTTGGGCTCGGATCTCTGCGGCACGATCGTCGCGCTCGGAGAGTCGGTGCGCGGCCTTCGGGTCGGCCAAGAGGTGTATGGTGTCACCAACCCACGCTTTACCGGGGCTTACGCGGAATACGCTGCGGCCCGCGCCGCGATGATCGCCTCCAAACCGCGAGGTTCGAGCGATATCGAAGCCGCCTCCCTGCCCGTGATAGCCGTCACGGCGTTACAGATGGTGCTTCACGCTCGCGTTGGGCCCGAACAGCGCGTGCTGATTCACGGGGCCGGAGGCAGCGTTGGCGCGGCTGCGCTTCAGCTCGCGTTGGCCAGGGGCGCGCACGTGACGGGAACCGATGTCAAGCAAGGCATCGAGTACGCCGAGAGCTTGGGAGCAAGCGATTTGATCGACGTTCGAACCACGCGCTTCGAAGAAAGTACAGAGCCATTCGACGTCGTCATCGACACGGTGGGCGGAGACGCGCAGACGCGATCGTTTGCCGTGTTGAAGCCGGGTGGAAGCTTGGTCTCCTCCGTCTCCAAACCCGACCCAGCTCTGGCGTCTCGGGCCGGCGTCTCTGCGAATTTCCTGTTGGTCGACGTCACCACGGAGGCACTCAGCAAGATCACCGCGCTCGTGGAAGCCGGAACACTGAAGAATCGCATAGGCGAGGTGTTGCCGCTGGCCGAAGCTCGCACGGCACACGAGATGCTCGACGGTATCGTGCCGCGAACGCCCGGCAAAATCATGCTCCAGGTTGGTTGATGATCAGCAACGGACTGCAAGTGAGGACGAGATGTTTCGCCACGGCAAAGCTTTAGTCGAGATATTTGCGGTGACGGCTTTGGCGGTCGAAACCGCCCTCTCGACCAACTCGCTCATCATCGCCATCGGTGCGCTGCTTGCGGGGTTGGATATTGCGTTCGTCTTGGCGATTGCTTGGATGCGCCCGAAAGGCTCCGTCGAACACCACCCCGCAATCGATGATATCCTCGGCGACGGCGATTCATGAGGAGCTCACGCCGTGTGTTCGCGCGTTGCCCGCTGACGAAAGGTAACTCGACCCATCCGGACCGCCGGAGGTTGCAGTCCCTAGAGTGGGCGGTCGCGATCCCGCCACGCACCTCACAGCCCGCAGCCGTTCCTGGCGCGGCACGCCGCAACAGCTGCCAAGCGCCGGACATCGCCGCGCTGAAGTGCCAGCGCGGCGCACCCAGCGCGAATGGAGCGGTAAACGCTTCGATCCCGAAAGACTCGCCCCAAACGCGCAAAAAAAAGTTAAGAAACCCCAGGCAACGCAGCGCCCGATCGGCCTCAACAGGTGCCCACGAATTCACCCACCGTACTCGCCCTGATGATCGCGGGCGTCGCGCTCACCGCTGCGTCATGCGCCGATCCAGAGAAACGCAGCGTGTACCGCTTCGAAAAGTCGAGCGAAGGTCCGTCACCTCGACTGACGAGCAGTGAGCCTAAGTCGCACTACCTAGTGCGAGCCCAAGTGACCGCGCTCGGCCCAGAAAAAGCCAACACCACGGACACCGCGCTGGCCACGGCGCGCGGCGCGCTCACGCCGAGCACGACGGATAAGGACGCACGCCCGTACGTCGACGTGCAATTCGGCGCCGAGGGCCAAGCGAGTGACGCCGTCACCACGAAGACCGGGTTTCAACTCGCGCGGCCAATACGCTTTACGGGCAACTGCGCGCAGCCGGGGCAAGGCGCGGCTTGCCAGGCGGAGATTGAGCTCGACTTCGACTTGGACTCAGACAGCAACCTCGCGGAGGGTGAGAGCATAAGCGTTGATTGGGGTGTGGATTTCGAGTCTCGGACGTTCAAGTTGTCAGCCGGCGGAAGTGACGAGGAGGTTGAGGCGCCCTGGACGGTGGAGATTGGGTTGGTGGGTGAACTGTGATCGGCAGGAGGACGTAACCGAACCGATGAGCGGCCGAACCGCCGAACCGCCGAACCGCCGAACCGCTTTCGAGGCGACCGCTGCGGTCACTTCCATCTTCGAGAAAACGGGCGGAGGGTTGCCCAATCAGGGCCACCAGACATCGCCTCAATGCTGCACTACGCGAAACTCGCCCGCCCCGGGCTCGCCCATTACGCGAGACTCGCCCCCCCGGCTCGCCCATTCGTGCGGCAAAATTCGGCCTAGGGAGTGTTCGCGGAGCGCGGGTCGTAGAACGCGAGCAACTGTCCGCGCGTGACGTCGGAACCCGAATTGCCGGCGTTCACTTGCACGGTGAGAAAGAACCAGCCAGGTTCGAGCACCTTCGATGCGTCAACGATGCCGGAGACATCTTCCGCGTTCGAGATGAAGTTGGCACCGCTTCCGCGGAAGCGCGTGGCGTCTGCTTCCAGCACGGGGGTGAGCACCGGGCCCGCGTCCAAACGAAGAACTCGGCTCAAGTGGTCATCGGCGCCGGGACTCTCCAGAAGGTAGACGTGCCCGCGTCCGTCGATCGTCATGCCGCGCAAGGCGACTTGGCCCTCCGAGCCGTCGAGCAGCATCTCGAAACTGCCGCCGAGCGTGACGTCGGCGGCGTTCTTGAAGCGGAGCCGCCAGAGTCGGCTCGGTTCCCCGCGAACGTTGCTCGTGACGAAGTAGAAGTCGCTCGGGTGCGTCGGATCCCACGCACCGCCGGCGGGATGGACGAACTGAGTGAGGAAATGCGTCTCACTGATGGATTCGAGTTGGGCGCCCGTGTTCTTGCTCAGGTCGCCCAACTTAGTGAGATAAAAATTGGCACTGGCACTGCCACTTTCGCTTTCGTCCGCGGGACCGCCGAGCCCGTAGAGCAAACCGTTGCTGAGTCCGGCCTTTTCTAAGCTCGTGCCCGCGGCGAGCTTATCCCCGACGTAGAAATAGATTTGGCCGATCGGACTATCGTCGGTAGCGGCGATCACCGTGTGCGAGCCGGTCGGGTTTGCCACGAGGCTGCCCCAAGTGGCCTTGCCCAAACGTGGAAGCTCCCACACTTCGCGTTGGAGATCGAACGCGAACGCGCGGCCCTCTTGACCGGACATCTCACCCGCCAAGAGCAGGGGCGGCTCGCTCAGCAGTGCAGCGAGGCCCAAGCGGGAGAGCGATTGCGATTTTGCCGAGCTTGCCGCGACATAGGTCGCAGACATCGGTTCCCAGAGACTAACCGAAGTGGCGAGATCCGCGCCCTGATCGATGAACAAGTGCTTGTTCCGTAGGTCCCAGCGCGATACGAACGCGCCGCTGCCGCCATGGGCCCGTGTCGCGTTCTCACCCGCGGCGATGTCGTGGCTCACGAGCAAACTGAACGTGTCGTCGCCGTTGTCTATGGCCCCGAGGCCCAGCGCGGCGCCGGCTAGGCTGTAAGGCGGCGTTCCAACGCCATCGCCTTGGGTCAGTAACGCATACACGCGGACTGCGTCCGCAACGGGCGTCAGGTACGGTGTCGCCGTCAGCAGGGTGTCGACATCCACGCCCGCGACGCTGGGCGCTCCGCCGTTTTCACCGTTCCCGCCACCGGCGTCGCCGTCGCTTCCTGCTGCTCCTGCTGCTCCTGCTGCTCCTGCTGCTCCTGCTGCTCCTGCTGCTCCTGCTGCTCCTGCCGCCCCGCCGTCGGCGCCGACGTCGACGTCCCGTCCGCAGAAGGGGACAATGGGCTTCTTGGGCTCACAGCCACTCACCGAACTACGAGCGGCGACGAGCGGGATTCTGCGAGCACCGTAGCTGGCGCAGAGCCGGGGCGAGAGCAGAATGTGCTCGTCGAGCGACGTCCAGTCCAAGCCCTCACCTTGCTCGAGCGGCAAGAGACAGTGCCGCTCATCGCAGAAGCCGACCCCAGCACTGGCCGGACTCTCGATCGCAAGATTGATGCTGCCCACCCCGCTCGGCGCGACGAACGAGCAGGTGTCACTCGGTTCGATGGGCATCGCGGACTGCAAGCAAACGAGAGGCTCGAAGCAAGTGACCGCCGCGTCTTGCCCGTCACTCCATGGTGCAACGTCCGAGCGCAAGAGCAGGGGGAGCGCCGCGTAATCGAGCGCCGCGGCCACGCAGCGGCCGTCGACGCACGTCTCTTCGTCGCTGCATCCAGTGATGATTTCGGGCGTGCACAGGCCATCGATCTTCATGTCCAGCCGAGCCAGCGCAGGCACGACGCGCGCATCTCGAGTCGCCGGGTCAGGCTCGTTGGCGAGGGTCCGTTGCATGGGAGCGCGCGGGCTACTGGCGGGTTGGGTGAGCTTGGCGTCCAGATCTTGGGCCCAGTTTTCGGGGATCTGCAGGCTAGCGTGGAACGGGAGGACGTTGGAGCCGATGGCCGCAACATCGATGGTGACGTGCGGCGATCTCTCGGCGCCGGACAGTAACGCGAGCAAGTAAGGGAGTTGCGAGGGGTTGCTCTCGTAAGGCGGATGGCCATCTTGCCGCACCGTGATTCGCGTCGTGGCGAAGTCGTGCGGGAGCGGCATGTTCGTCCGTACGCGCACCATCAGGACCGGTCGTGACGGCGCCGCGCTCTGGTCGGTGCAGCCCACGAGCATACCGCTCAGCGCGAACATGCGTAGCCAGCGTGGTAGGCACCCGTGCATGAGTCAATACAGACTGGTGCAGGCGTCCGCACCGGTTTCGGCCCTGCAGTTGTGGAGTGGTGCTACGGGCTCGGCTCGAGGCCTGAGCAGCAGGTAGCCGCCGACGCTGGCGCCCAGCGCGAGGACGGCGCCAGTCGACATCACGACCCACGGTGGCAGGCCCAGCCATTTCGTGCTGCCACGATCGTTGCTGGGCTTGGGCGGCGTCGCCGGACGCAGGTCGACCGCGAGCAGTGCGTCGCTACCGGAGCGAGCATCGACGTGCCTCGTGAGTGGAGCGCAGCCGAGCGCTTCGATTCGTAGCGCATGCGGACCCGGGTCGACGCGAACTCGGTCCTCGAGCTTGGCGTCCGCGTCGTCGAGGAACGCGTGCAACCCGCCGAGCGCGCAATCGCGCTGCTTGACGTGTATCGTCAGGGTGCCCGTCTGACCGCGCGCGGCGGTCAACCCGCTCTCGGCGCTGGCCAGCGCAGGCGCATAAAAGCGGTACCGTTCCAGCTCGGGCCTCGCGTCGAGCAAGCGCGCATATTGTTCGACTGCGGCCAAATACCGCCCCTGAAGCTCCAATGCCCGGGCCAACAACACGACCGCGGACGGCAAGCAGGGGATGCGTGTCTCTAGCTCGCGCAACAACGCCTCGCCGCGGGCCGCCTCCGCACGACGCTCGGCGCCCTCCAGTCGCTGCGCGGCCGCCACGCGGTCCGACGCACTGTCGTACAAGGCCTCGACCCGTGGATCGTGCCAGCTCCCCGGCGCGGGCGGTCGACACAGCTCCGCGCGGGCCTGCGCGCCGAGCAAGCTCAGCGAGGACGCGAGCCCCAGCGCAAAGAACCTCATGGTACGCACTCCAGCAACTGGCAGTCACTGCAGCGCGCTTTGGCGCAAACCCTGAGGCTCCCGGACGGATGGCAGCAGACCTTTGCTGGCTTGGGCGGAGCGGCGGGTGTCGCGGAGGCGCTCGCCACCGGCTTCGGCTTCGAGGCGGCGCCGCTACTGCCTTCGTTGCTCGTTGCATGCGGAGTCTCGACCGGCAGCTCCGAAGGCACGCCAGACGCCCGCGGCGCGTCGGCAGCCGGAGTCGACGGACTTCGCTCATCCTTGCCGCGGAGCGCCCAGGCCGCGCAGATAATCCCCGCCGTTACCAAGCCAAAAACGACGTAGGGTTTGAGCAGTGGGAGAGGATCTGGCCGGGTCGATTCATGCGGCAACGCAATCGGTGGAGTCGTTTCGCTCGCTTGTCGGGCGGGTCCGAGCGCCGTTACGCCGGCTATCAACCGCTGAAAACATTCCGCCTCGCGGTCGCCGTCCCATTCGGAGAAGTCCGCTCCTTGAATGGCTCCCAGCGGCAGCGGTGGCTCGACCGCGTCGAGCAGGATCGGCAGCAGCTTTCCGCGCTCCGCCGCCAGATCAGCCTCGCCCTGCACCCAGTGCGATGCGATGGACGCTCGGCTCCATGTCACGACGACCGCGTCTGCTCTTTCGACTTCGGTGCGTATGGTCTGTCGAAACAGGCCTCCAATGGGGATGTCGCGATCCCACATGACATGCAGACCTCGCTCGCGCAGGCGAGAGACGAGCACCTCTACCCTCGCTTTGTCTTCGTGAGCATAGCAAACGAAAATCTTGGCCATGCCTCGAGCAGGGTCGCGCCGAGCGTCGTGGTTGTCACTCTGAGATTGGCGCTCGCTCGGCCCGATGATGAAATGACCATCAGCGAAAATGACCATTGCCGGGGCAGAGCGCGCAACTCACGGCCGACGGGCACCGCATTTTCGTCTCCCCTGGTCTCGTCGCCAGTTCGTTGATTTCTAACTCGCACTTGCAGACGGGGCATCATCCGCGTGAAGAACGGCGTTGCGCGAACCGGTGAGTGCGCGGGCGGCGCTGACGCCTTCGCCGACCTTGCAACGTTCCGAGAGCAAGGCCCACGAGCGCGGCGGTGTTCGTCGGGCCCGATCCGCCAAATGGGGCTCCGTTCACCTGACAGCCGCCCCCCGGCGCGCTCGCGACCGACTCCGGCGGCGGCACCGGGAGCGAATCTGCGCCCAAGACGTTCGGCAGAATGAAGCTGTCCCAATACATGTCTACCCTCATGAACCGGCTGAAGCCTGCGCAATCCGAACGCCCCGAGGTGGTGACGCCGACGAGCTTTTCGGTCTCGCCCTGCCCCAAGAGGGCCGGCGCACCGCTATCGCGGAAGCACGTGAGGGAGGGCGCGGGCCCGACGCGAAAGCGCGTCGGCGCGACTTCGTCGATGCGCGCGGTGCCTACTAACTTTCGGCCGAGTGATTCGCCGGACTCATTGGCGCCGAATCCGACGATCCTCACCAGCGTGTCGTTCACGGGAATGTCATACGTAAACGGCGGGCTCGAGGCTGAGACGGCGTACTCGATAGCGAGTACGGCGAGGTCGTGGTCGGCCAATGGCTCGGGTCGATATAAAGGATGCACGTGGCGATCGATCACCCGCAGTGTCATCGCGGGCTTTAACACATCTTCACCGAAGGCAATGCGCAGAGGTGTTTCGGCGACGTCGTTCAAACAATGCGCGGCGGTGAGCACCGCCCGCGGCCCGACGAGTGCCCCCGTGCACAGGAACCACGAGCCGCCAGCAAGCGTTTCGCCGAGGATCGCAACGACGGCAGCGTGCCCCGGGTCTTCGGTCGCGTAGGTGACCGGGAAAGTCCGCTCGCCAACCGAGTGGTCGACGCCTTGCTCACTCCCGTCCGCCATTGGCGCGCTGCACGCCGAGGCCGAAAGCAGCATAACGAGTGAACGGGCAGCGATCTTCGTGCGATTCATGGTCTCGGCTCCGCTCCTCGAATCAGCTTACGAAGAGGTGGTGAGCGGGCGGCGGCGAGGAGAGTGAGCCGGCGCTCCCCTGAACACCGGTGGATCTCTCCGCGCTGCTCGCCCTCCCGTCCCCACTCGTGCGCGGGTCACACCTAGTCGCAGAGATACCCGCTGCCATACCGGTACCCGCTCCACGTGCAGCACAGCGAGAGATTGCTTGCGACGGACCCTGGTCGAACGCAGCACCTGGCCGCGGCGCATCCGGGGTACCCCCATTGCACGGCGCCGCTGCAGCAATTGAAGGGATTCGAGGTACACGTTCCGGAGCTCCAACATTGGTTTTCTTCGGCCGGCGGCGAAGCCGGCGAATAGAACTCCGAAAGCGCCCCCCTGCGCACGCCGTCTTCCCACACGCCTCCTTCTTGAGCGCTGCCATTTTGGCCGCTGCTCGGTTGACCTTCACCTTGTCCGCTCGCTCCGCAACCGGGAACTGCGCACAGCAAACCGAACAGGACCGTGCATACAGTGGCGCGTCGAATCGCTTTCATCGTTTTCCTCCAAGTGGTTCGCAATACCCTCGTGCCACGCCAGTCCAGGTGGCTGACGCAGGCGGACAGCGTGACAGTGCGTGGCTTCGTGGGCGTCAGCGTATGAATGTCCGGACGCGGAAGAATTGGTCACCGTTGCTCACTTTGCGTCGGGGCAAGAGCGAACGCAGCGAACCTTCCGCCATCGTGGTGTCCTTCCAGCGAGTAGAGGCGGGCGCTTCTCTCTCGAGATGGAGACTGATGAATACGGACGAACCGCAAGCGAATCACGGCTCGAAGGCGAGCGACCCCCTGGGGGAACTCGCGCCTCTCTTCACCGCAACCTATCGCAAGGAGCGGGCGCGCATTTTAACCCTGGTCCGACGCCTGGGCGTGCCGGCCTCCGACGCGGAAGACGCCGTACAGGATGTGTTCCTCGCACTGCATTCGCGATTTCATCAGCTCGACCGGGGGGCTGGTTTGCCCCTTTGGCTCGCGGCCGCTGCCCTGCGCGTATGCAGCAATCGCCGCCGAAGCATCGTGCGGCGAAGCGCCCGCCTTCGCTTGGACGGCAATCTCCACGTCGATGAAATCGTCGATTCCCGCCAGGTCTTGCCGGACGAACGGTCGTTGGACAACGAGCGGCGCCGGCTGCTGGCCGAGGCAATCTCACGACTCGACACCAATCGACGGCAAGTATTCGTGCTCGCTGAGCTGGAAGAGCGCACCGCTGAAGAAATCGCGAAACTGACCTGTGTTTCCCGAAACACGGTTTCCTCTCGGCTTCGAATCGCGCGGCAGCGCATCGCAGACTCTCTGCTCGGCCTCGAGCTGAATCCGGCGCGCGATCGCCGCCTGCCGCCGCCCTCGCGTCGGCCGCCGGACCACACAAATTCGAAAAAACTCTCTGATGGAGCGAACCCTTCGACCGACTAGTGGACTATCCCGGCCAGATGAACCCAGTGCCTCGACGTCCGACCCTGGTCGGCCCTCCCGCCGAGGCCGCCCCGGAGGTTCCGCTCAGCGATCATACCGATGACGAGCTGATGATGCTGGCGCGTGGCGGGATCGAGGGGGCTTTCGATACGTTGATACGACGGCATCAGCAGCTGGTCCTACGGCTCGCGTTTCGTTACGTCCGCAACGCCGCATGGGCGGCGGATGTGGCGCAAAACACCTTTGTCGAGGTCTACCGCGCCCTGCCGCGTTACCGCGCCCAGGGAAGATTCAAGTCTTACCTGTACCAAGTACTCCTGAACCAATGCCGGCGCTCACGGCGCTCCATACGGACGGAATCGCGCGTACTCGATGTGCTCATGCGCGTTCCGGTTCATGCCCCGGCGGAGGTGCTGGCGCGCGAACAACGCCGCGAGGTGGAGGCCGCCCTGGACACCCTGAGCGTGAAGCTTCGTAAGGTCGTATTGCTGCGGTTCGGCGCGGACCTCAGTTACAAAGAGATCGCCGAGTTGCTGGCGATTCCAGTGGGCACGGTGAAGCGACGAATGTTCGTTGCCATCGCAAAACTGCGCGATGAGCTGGAGCAAGAATGAACAAGGTTCCGAATCCCCGAATTGGGACCGAGACGCTGGCCGCCTATCTCGAGGGTGAACTCACCCAATCCGAGAGTGCGCGCCTGGCGGCCGACCTTCGCGAAGACGCCGACGCGCAACGACGACTCGAGCAGGTCCGCCGTATCCTTGGTGTATTGCGCCGACAAGGCAGCGAACTCGACGGCCTGGATCTCGTGGTCGGGGTGCGCCAAGCCCTACTCGAACCGCCAAGCCCAGCATGGAAGCGCCCCAGCAGCTGGCTCGCGGTGGGCGGCGTCGCGGCCGCGGCAGGGGTGGCGTTCTTTGCCGCCAGGCGGCCTGCAACCGTCGAAGTTTCCGAGTTCCAGGCGCGCTCGCTGAGCATGGAGGCGTCCGACGCGACGCGCTGGGCGGGAGTCAAGGTTTACCGCGCACGGCGAAGTGGCGCGCCGCAGCCCTTGCAGGGAACGTTGTCGCCGGGAGAAGGCTTACTGTTCGCGTACACGAACCTGGGGGCGCAACCATTCGACTACCTGATGCTGTTCGCGGTGGGCGCAACCGGACGAATTCACTGGTTTTATCCCGCTTACGATCAGCCAGGGACCAATCCCCAATCGATCGAAATCGAACACGGCACGGCCGAGGTGATGTTGAACGAGGTGGTTCGTCATCAGTATGCACCTGGACCGCTCTTGCTTGGTGCACTGTTCTCTCGGAAGCCTCTCAGGGTCTCCGAAGTGGAGCAGTGGCTCGAGCAGCAGCACGGCCACCTGCCAGAGCGACCTCCCTTTCCAGACGCGAGCTTGCAGCAGATGAGTGTAAAGGTGGAGTGAAGATGCGGCGGGTGCTCTTCTTGGTGGTCTGTCTGCTTACCTATAGTGAGCGGCCGGTGTGGGCGAAGTCACGCACTGTCGAGCGCTTCGCACTCGTCATGGGAAACAATTTGCCGCTCACGCCCAAAAGTCCGAAGCTTCGCTATGCCGACGACGACGCCGTCGCCACACAACTGCTATTGCTGGACGCAGGCGTCGACAGCCTGCTGCTCGCGTCGCCCGACGCCGACACACAGCGGATGTTCAGTCACGTGAAAGCGTTCGCCGCGCCAAACCGTGAAGCCGTCGAGCGAGCGTATGCGGAGCTCGTCGTGCGCATGCAAGCGGCTCGGGCGCGCGGGAGCGAGGTCGACTTCTTGCTCTTCTACAGCGGCCATGGCGATGTCGACCGCGGGGAGGGATTTCTCTTGCTCGACAACGCTCGCCTCACTCGAAGTGGCTTGTTTTCTCTGCTCTTGCGGTCTCCGGCCACCAGAAATCACGTCTTCATCGACGCCTGCAAATCGTACTACGTTGCTTTCGATCGCGGACCGGGGGGAGAGCGCGAAGCCTATTCAGGTGCACAGCTCGTTTCGGCGGTGCCCGGCAAGCTCGACAACACGGGCTTCGTGCTCTCGACATCGTCGGATCGCGACAGTCAGGAGTGGGAGCGTTTTCAAGGCGGCGTATTGAGTCATGAGCTGCGTTCCGCGTTGCGCGGCGCTGCCGATACGAATCTCGATCGGCAGATCAGCTACGCCGAGATCGGCGCGTTCCTCGCGCGCGCCAACGAGAGTATCCCCAATCCCAGCTTCCGGCCGGATTTTTTGATCCGCGCGCCGGCAGGTAACCTGCACCACGCGGTACTCAGCTGGAGCGTTTCCCACGCCGTTCTTTCATTTCCGGCTGGCGCGTGGGGCCACTTCTATATCGAGACCGCGCGCGGCGAGCGGCTGCTCGATGCGCACCCCGCGGCCGCGCAAGCGCTGATGCTGTGGTTGCCGGATGAGCGACCCTTGTTCGTCCGGCAACATGACGGTCGAGCGGAATACGTGGTCAACGTCGCACACTCCGTCGAGGTGAGCGCGCTCGAGCCGGGCGAACCGGAGCTCGCGAGTCGCGGTGCGCTCAGCCTGGCGCTCGACCGATTGTTCGAGCAGCCGTTCGGCGAGGGCGACGTGCTGCGCTTCGAACGCACACCGCCAACCTACGAAGTGGCCACCCTGGGGCCGCTCAGCCCGCGTGCCAAGCACACTGCGCTGCGCTGGAGTAGCGGCACGTTGGCGATTGCGGCGGCGGGCGCAGGCCTCACTTTCAGCGCCTTTTCGCTCGCTAACTATGCTCGTGGCGCAGACGCGCCTCAGCCGAGAACTCGAGAGCTCAATGCGCGGGTCGATTCGTTCAATCGCGCGTCGCTCGCTTGCTACGGGGTCGCGGCGCTATCGGGAGCCATTTGGTGGCTTGCCAGTCTGCCGCCCCCAACCAGTATCTCCATCAGCCCTGCGAGCGAGGAGCTCCATTTGGGTGGAGTGACCTTCAACTTCCAGGGGCAGTTTTGATGTCCGCCCCGAGAAGGCAGGCGAAGCTGCGATCCGTGCGACGCCCACTTTTCATTTTAATGATGATCTTGCTTGGTCAGAGTCTCACTCAGGCGTGCGATCGGACGCTCGACGGCCTGGCTTGTGACTGCAAAGGTGAGGAGTGTAGCTGCATTCCGGGCTGGCAGTGCTGTGCCGGGCACGTCTGTCATCTCGCTTGCCAAGGGCCTGATGATGGGGTCTGCGAACCGGTCACGTCGGATGGCCAAAGCGGGCAGTGGTGTTGGGTGAGTCCGCACCCCCATGGCCGCTTGTTGTTCGACATCTGGGGCCTCGACCCCGATGACCTGTGGGCGGCTGGGGAGGGGGGGACACTCTTGCACCGGCAAGGCGGCCGCTGGAGTGCCGAGGCGTCGCCGACCAAAGACGGGATCATGCAAGTCTGGGGCACCGGGCGGGATGATCTCTGGCTGGTCACCGACGCTTCGCTGTTCCACTCGCAAGGCAATGGCTGGTCACCCGAGCTCAATGTGCCTGGGAGCCTCGACGGCTCTCTGCGCCACAT
>Ga0302321_100000144_pt1 | contig 63050 bp, 44 predicted proteins | sample Fen_T0_1_FD_202505 | JGI IMG/M metagenome (GOLD analysis project Ga0302321, IMG submission 202505) | Peat permafrost microbial communities from Stordalen Mire near Abisko, Sweden - Fen_T0_1 | ecosystem: Environmental > Terrestrial > Soil > Wetlands > Permafrost | place: Sweden: Abisko... | reverse complement strand
GTGCGCGGATGCATCGGTGGTGCTCGCGCTGCTCGAGGCCGGCCGCCGGGTCGTCGTGGTCGACGCGGTCGTCGGAGGCGGGCCGCCGGGCCGCGTGCTGCGCCTCGATCCCGGCGAGCTGTCGGGGAGGCCGGCGCCGCTCTCGTCGCACGGCATCGGCGTCGCCGAGGCGATCGAGCTCGCCCGCACGCTCCTGGGCGAGCGGATCGCCGCGGCGGTCGCGATCGTGGGGGTCGCGATCGATCGACCGTCGCGCGCGGCGATCGAGCTGTCGGCCGCGGTCGCCGCGGCGCTCGAGCCTGCCGCGGCGCTCGCCGCCGAGCTGGCGGCGCCTTGACCTCGGCGTCGCTCCTCGGAGGCCACGCATGAAACGGTCGCGCCATGCATGAGTCCTCGGTGGCCCGCCGGATCCTCGCGCTCGCGCTCGCCGCCGCCGAGCGCCACGGCGGCGGGCGGATCCGCTGCGTGCGCGGCCGCATCGCCGAGACCGAGACGCTGTCGCGCGCGTCGATCGAGATGCACTTCGAGGCCTGCGCGCGCGACACCGCGGCGGCGGGGGCCGCGCTGGTGCTCAGGCTCGAGCACGTCGAGGCGCGCTGCCGGGCGTGCGCCGCGGCGTACCTCCCCGAGCACCACGTCCTCTTGTGTCCGCGCTGCGGCTCGACCGATGGCGAGGAGCTGGGCGAGACCGGGCTGTGGCTCGAGTCGGTCGAGATCGAGGAGCCCGGGTGAAGCGGATCGAGCTGGTCGTCGTCGGGACCGTGCAGGGCGTGGGGTTTCGCCCGCGCGTGCAGCGCGCCGCCCTGGCGCACGGGCTGTCGGGCTGGGTGCGCAACTCACCGCGCGGCGTCGAGATCGCCGCGCAGGGCGACGACGCCGCGCTCGACGCGTTCGTCCGGGCAGTCGTCAACGGGGCCACGGGCGGGATCACGGCCGGGATCACGGCCGGGATCACGGCCGCGATCACGATCGACCGGCGGGTGGAGGTCCCGGTCGTCACGGACCACGGGTTCGCGATCGCGGCCAGCACGTGCGGCGGGGAGGCCCGTGCGAGCCTGCCGCCGGACCTCGCGCCGTGCGCCCGGTGCCTCGCCGAGATCGCGGGCGGCGGCCGGCGGCATCGCTATCCGTTCACGAGCTGCACCGACTGCGGCGCCCGCGCGTCGATCGCGCTCGGCGCGCCGTGGGACCGCGCGCGCACGACGATGGCGGGGTTCGCGCCCTGCGCGGCGTGCGCCGCCGAGTACGCCGATCCGAAGGATCACCGCTGCCACGCCCAGACCCTCGCGTGCCCGCGGTGCGGCCCCCAGCTGTGGCTCGAGACGGGAGGCCCGCGCGGCGGCGATCGCGTCGCCGCGGGCGACACCGCGCTGCGCCGCGCCGGTGACGCGCTGCGCGCCGGCCAGATCGTCGCGCTCCAGGGCGTGGGCGGCTGGCAGCTGCTCGTCGATGCCACCGACGAGGCGGCGGTCGCCGAGCTGCGCCGACGCAAGCGGCGCGAGGCGCGGCCGTTCGCGGTGCTGTTCGGCGGGATCGCGGCGGTCGAACAGGCCTGCGTGCTGGACGCGACCGACCGCGAGCTGCTCGCCGCGCCGGCCGCGCCGATCGCGCTGGTCCGATCGCGCGCGCCCTCCCCGCTCGCGCCGTCGGTCGCGCCGTCGAGCCGGCTCACCGGCGCGCTGCTGCCCGCGTCGCCGCTCCACGCGCTGCTCGCCGCGGACGTCGGGCGGCCCCTGGTCTGCACCAGCGGCAACCTCGCCGACGAACCGCTGTGCACCGAGCCCGCGGACGCGCGGCGCCGGCTCGCCCTGGCCGATCTGCTGCTCGGCAACGATCGGCCGATCGCCCGGCCGCTCGACGACTCCGTGGTGCGCGGCCGCGCCGTGTTCCGCCGCGCCCGCGGCTTCGCGCCGCGCGCGCTGCCGCGCCACGAGCCCGGCCCGATCGTGCTCGCGCTCGGCGCGCACCTGAAGGCCACGGTCGCGCTCGCGCTGCGCGACGAGATCTGGGTCTCGGCGCACATCGGCGATCTCGGCACCCCCGAGGCGATCGACCGGCTCGAGCGCACGGCCCACGAGCTCGTCGCGGCGGCCGGCGTCGCGCCCGAGCTGATCGCGTGCGATCTCCACCCCGCGCTGGCGTCGACGATGCTCGCCGAGCGCCTGGCGCGCGACACCGGGGCGCCGCTCGCGAGGATCCAGCACCACGCCGCGCACGTCGCCGCGATCGCCGCCGAGCGCGGCGCCGAGGCCGCGGGCCGGCCGCTGCTCGGGCTAGCGTGGGATGGCATGGGCCTGGGCGACGATGGCGCGCTGTGGGGCGGCGAGCTGATCTGGCTCGACGGCCCGCGCGCCGATCGCGTGGCGCACCTCCGGCCGTTCGCGCTGCCCGGCGGCGAGGCGGCGATCCGCGAGCCGCGGCGCGCGGCGCTCGGCCTGTGCGCGGCGGGGGAGCTGCCGCGCACCGCGGCGGCGGCGTGGTTCGCGCCCGGCGAGCTGGCGACCGTGGAGGCCGCGCTCGCGCGCCGCGTCAACGCGCCGCTGACCACCAGCGTCGGCCGGCTGTTCGACGCGGTCGCGGCGCTCGTCGGGCTACGCGGCCGCGCGCGGTTCGAGGCCGAGGCCGCGAGCGAGCTCGAACAGATCGCGCTCGACGAGCCCTGGGACGTCCTGCCCTACGCGATGCCGGCCGCGCGCGGCGTGATCGACTGGGTCCCCACGGTGCGCGCGATCCTCGAAGATCGCCAGGCCGGGATCGCGGTCGCGCGGATCGCGGCGCGGTTCCACGCGGCGCTCGCGGCCGCCGCGGTGGAGGTCGTCGCGGCGACCGGCCACACCGAGGTGGCGCTCGCGGGCGGGTGCTTCCAGAACGCGCGGCTTTTGGCCGAGGTCACCCGCCGGCTCGCCGCCGCCGGGATCGCCGCGATCACCGCGCGCGAGCTGCCGCCCGGCGACGGCGGCGTCGCGGTCGGCCAGGCGCTGCTCGCCGCACGGAGGGCGCATGTGCCTCGCGATCCCGGGTGAGATCATCGAGATCCTCGACGCTGCGGACGCGAGCGCGCTCCGCGTCGGTCGGGTGTCGTTCGCCGGCCTGGTCAAGCAGGTCTGCCTGGTCTACGTGCCCGACGCCGCGATCGGCGATCACGTGCTGGTGCACGCCGGGTTCGCGATCGCGCAGATCGGCGAGGACCACGCGCGCGAGACCCTCGCGTACCTGACCGCGATGACGCTCGACGGAGACGAGCCGTGAAGCACGTCGACGAGTTCCGCGACCCCGAGCGCGCCCACGCGCTGGCCCGGGCGATCGCGCGCGCGACCACGCGGCCGTGGCGGATCATGGAGGTGTGCGGCGGGCAGACCCACGCGATCGCCAGGTTCGGGCTCGAGGACCTGCTGCCGCCGGACATCGCGCTGCTCCATGGCCCGGGCTGCCCGGTGTGCGTGACCCCGGCGGAGGTGCTCGACCACGCGGTGGCGCTCGCGCGCCGGCCCGAGGTCGTGCTGTGCAGCTACGGCGACATGCTGCGGGTCCCGGGCACGACGATCGATCTGCGGACCGCGCGCGCCGCAGGCGCCGATGTCCGCGTCGTGTACTCGGCGCTCGACGCGCTGGCGCTGGCGCGCGCGCTCCCCGACCGGGAGATCGTGTTCCTCGCGGTCGGCTTCGAGACCACGGCGCCGGGCCACGCAGCGGCGGTGAGCCAGGCGCGCCGCGACGCCGTGGGCAACTTCTCGCTGCTGGTGTCCCACGTCCTGGTGCCGCCCGCGCTCGAGGCGATCCTCGGCGAAGCGGATCCGGCGAGCCGGGTCCACGGGTTCCTCGCCGCCGGCCACGTGTGCGCGGTGATGGGCGCGGCCGAGTACGCGCCGGTGGCGCGCCGCCACGGCGTGCCGATCGTGATCACCGGCTTCGAGCCGGTCGACCTGCTGCACGGCCTGCACCGCTGCGTCGTCCAGCTCGAGGCCGGGCGCGCCGAGGTCGAGAACGCGTACCCGCGCGCGGTGCGCGACGACGGCAACGCCGCCGCCCAGGCGATGATCCGCGAGGTGTTCGTGGTGCGCGACCGGCGGTGGCGCGGCATCGGCGACATCCCGCGCAGCGGCCTGGCGCTGGCGCCCGCGTATGCCGCGTTCGACGCCGAGCGCAAGTTCGCGCTGCCGACCACGCCCGCCGCGGACCCGGATCGCGGGTGCCTGAGCGGCCTGGTGCTCCTGGGCAAGCTGCGGCCGCCCGCGTGCCCGGCGTTCGCCACGCGGTGCACGCCCGACCATCCGCTCGGGGCGACCATGGTGTCGTCGGAGGGCGCGTGCGCGGCGTACTATCGCTACCGCACGCCATGACCGACTCCTGCCCGCTGCCCTCGCCGCCGTCCTCCGAGGTCATCCAGCTCGCCCACGGCGGCGGCGGTCGCGCGACGTGGCGGTTGCTCCACGACCACGTGCTGCCGGCGCTCGGGCTCACCGGGCCGTCGACCGACGCGGCGGCGCTCGCGCCACCGCCGGGCGCGCGCCTCGCGTACACCACCGACGCGTCGGTCGTGCGCCCGCTGGAGTTCCCCGGCGGGGACATCGGCCGCCTCGCCGTGTTCGGCACGGTCAACGACCTCGCGGCCGCGGGCGCGCGCCCGCTCGCGCTCTCGCTGTCGCTCATACTCGAGGAGGGCCTGGCGATCGCCGTGCTGCGCCGCGTGCTCGCGTCGATCGCCGGCGCGGCCGCGGTCGCCGGCGTACGGGTCGTGACCGGCGATACCAAGGTCGTGGAGCGCGGCAAGGCCGACGGCGTGTACACCGTGGTCTCGGGCATCGGCGTCGTCGCGCCGGGCGTCGACGTCGGGCCCCATCGGATCCGCCCCGGCGACGTCGTGATCGCGACCGGCGACGTGGGCCGCCACGGCGTCGCGATCCTGTCGGTCCGCGAGGGGCTCGGCTTCGAAGGCGTCACGAGCGACTGCGCGCCGGTCACCGGCCTGCTCGACGCGCTGCTCGCCGCGGACGTCGAGTTGCACTGCCTGCGCGACCCTACGCGCGGCGGCGTGTCCGCCGTGCTGCACGAGCTGGCACTCGATGCCGGCGTCGCCATCTCGATCCACGAGCCCGCGATCCCGATCGATCCGGCCGTCGCGGCGGCCTGCGAGCTGCTCGGGCTCGATCCGCTCGCCATGGCGTGCGAGGGTCGCCTGGTCGTGGTCGTCCCTCCGGATCACGTCGATCGCGCGATCGCCGCGCTCCGCGCATGCCCGGAGGGTGCGCGCGCCGCCGCGATCGGCGCCGTCGAACCGGCCCCCGCGGGCCGCGTCGTCGCCACCACCGCGCTAGGTACGCGCCGCGTGCTCGACTTCTCCGCCGGGGAGCAGCTGCCCCGGATCTGCTGACGGCGGGCCGGGCGACCTGCCGGGGCTCGCCGCCGGCGGCGTCAGGGGCCGATCGCGGTCGGCGCCGCGGTCGCCGAGAGCGAGGCGGACGCCCCGGTGAGCGCGTCGGGGTTGACCCCGACGTCGGTCTCGTGGCCCGAGATCGAGCCGTGGCATCCGGCGCACACGGCGTTGAACAGGGCCGACGAGATGCCCATCGAGATCTGCTCGCCCGGGCCCAGCTGGTGCTCCTCGCCCATCTTGACGATGGGGTTGTGCTTGGCGTCCTGCAGCTCGAGCACGACGCCGGTCTGCGACGGCAGCTGGATGCGGACCGAGCCGTCGGACGCGAGCTCGGCGGTGCCGAGCGACTGGCGGTTCTCGAAGATGCCGTTGCCCCCCGGGGTGCAGCCGCCCGCCGGGCACAGGCCCTCGGTGTAGACCGCGAGGAACTTCGCGCCGCGGAACGCGTCGACCGGGCGGCCGCGGCGCAGGTTGCCGGTGAGCAGCGTGAACAGCAGCGGCGCGTCGGGGATGTGGAGCACGCCGTGGCCAGCATCGCCGTCGGCGTTGCCGCCGAACACCAGCTGGCGGCGGTTGTCGAACAGGGTGCGCGCCGGGTACTTGTAGGCGAGCACGGCGTCGACCCGGATCCGCGCCGGGTCGGCGTTGGTGAACAGCGCGCGCTGCGCGCCGGTGCGCGGGTTGACCGCCACGATGTCGAAGTTGCCCATCGCGACGTTGCTCGCGTAGGACACCATGATCTCGCCGCTGGGGAGCGAGACCGGCGCGCGGTAGCCGCCGGCCGAGCCGGCGCGCCCGGTCGCTCCGCCTGCGTTGAGCAGCCGGAGCGCCGGGATGTAGCCCGTGTCGGCGCGGCCTTGCTCGAACGGGCCGATGCTGCGGTTGAAGATGCCAAGCGCGCCCGCGCCACCCGCGGCGACCGGCGAGCCGTCGGCCTTGAGGTCCGACAGGATGAGCAGGAAGTTGCCATCGCTGCCCTCGCGGATATCGCTGGCAGAGGCGAAGCCGATCGAGGGCTTGGTCTGGGTGAGGTCGGTGAGGTCGGCGTAGGGCGAGGTCGCGCGCTGCGCGAGCAGCGGGTGGTAGTCGGTGAGGTCCCAGTTGATGCGGCGGCCGGACAGTTGATAGAAGCCGTCGCTCGCCTTCTCGGTCGTCATCGTGATCCGGCCCTCGCGCATGAACCGCGGCGTGACCTCGGAGTTCGACAGGAACGTGACCTGCTCGTACGAGCTCTGGTCGACGGTGGCGCCGGCCACGGCGACGCGCCAGAGATCGGACTGGGGCAGAAACCGCTTGCGCGACCGGGTGGCGCCGACCCCGGGCTTGCCGCGCGTCGAGCCGAACACGATCCAGTTGCCGTCGGGCGAGAACACCGGGCTGAAGTTGTGGACCTTGAGGCCGTTGCTGTCGGCCGCGGGCGGCGTGACGCGCGTGCAGGTGGCGCCGGCGATGTCGACGAGGAACACGCCGAGCGGATCGGCGTCGCTGGCGCGCGCGGCGAACACGACCCGGTTGCCGTCGTTGGCGACGTCCGGGGTCTGGATGTCGGGGGTCGCGCCCAGGCCGCATCCGCTGGAGATCACCTTGGAGTCGGCCGCGGCGTCGACCGCGGCGAACACCTGCTGCTTGCGGTGCGCCGCGTCGCTGCCAAACGTCGCGGTCGCGACGCGCAGCTCGGCGCCGCCGCGGAAGCTGTCGAAGCCGAGCCGATCGGGGTCGGCGGTGCCGACCGGGCGCTCGACGTAGACCAGCTGGATCGGCTTGCCGTCGTCCATCGAGGTCACCTGGTCGCCGAGCGCCGCCCGCTCGCGCGTGATCCACTCCTGGACGATGCAGAACGCGCTCGAGCCGTCCGGGTTGGCCGGATCGAACGCCGGGCACGCCGCGGGGTCGGCCGGCTGCGCGCCGGTCTCGAGCACCGGGCCACCGCGGTGCACGATGCCCCCGACCTGGTCGCCGAGCGCAGGATCGCTGTTGAGCAGGCCCTTGGCGACCGCGCGTCCGCGCCGGGCATCGGGGAACTCGAGCGCCAGGAAGTTGGACTTCAGGAGCTCGTAGTTCCGGGCGAGCGCGACCGCCGAGAAGAACCCGGGGCTGCCGCTGCGCAGCTTGAAGTCGTTGGTCGCCACCGGGCTGTGGCAGGCCTCCGACGAGCAGCCCCGGCGGAGCAGCAGCGGCTGGACATGCTCGGCGAAGAACTGCTTGGCCGGATCGGCGCCGGCGAAGTCGAGCTTGCCGATCGCCGCCGCCCAGGTCCGGATCGCGGTGTAGTCGGCGTCGGTGGTGCTCGCGAACTGATCGCCGCCGGTGTGGCCGCGGCCGCCGGAGGCCACCGCGAGGGGCACCCGCAGGATCTGCGAGTCCTCGACCGGGTCGTTGACGAACGACCAGGCCTGGCTGAAGTTGAACGCGAGCTCGTCGTCGGATTCACCGCACGTGGTGTAGAAGTCGGACTGCGGCGCGCCGTGGCAGCTCGCGGCGTTGCAGCCGTGCTTGGTCAGGATCGGCTGCACGGTCGACTTGAAGGCGTCGAAGCTGGTCTGGGTCGCCGGCGTGACGAAGCTTGCCTTGGCGAACCCAGGCGGGATGGCGTGCGAGCACGCGCCGCTGCCAACCTTGGGCGGCGTCGGCGGCGGCAGGCCGTTCTCGGTCGCGCCGTTCTCGAGCCAGTTCTGCAGCGTGAAGAACGCATCGGAGTTGAGGTTGAGGATCGGCCCGCCGGAGTGCTGGATATCGATCGGCAGGAACGTCCCGGGCTGGGTGTTGCCGCTGTAGTAGAGCTGCAGCGCGCCCGGCCCGACCGCCTTGATCAGCAGCAGCGGATAGGGATAGGCGCCGAACGCCGCGAGCACGTCGCGCCGCTTCTGGATGTTCGCGAACGACGACACGTCGAGGTTGCCCGCGGCGAACTGGAACGGATCGTCGGGGTTGGTCGAGTGGCAACCCGAGGTGTTGCCCGCGCACTTCTGGGTCAGGATCGGCTCGATGTTGCGCTGGTAGAACGTGCGGCCCGGCGGCGAGTCGCCGCAGCCAGCGGCGGCCGCGCCGCCGACCATCACCACCACCAGCGCGAACCGCCAACCGGGCGATCCGGACCATCGGTCCCTCGGTGTCGAGCTCATCATCATCATGGTACTCCAAATCGTCGTCGAGGAATCGCCGAGCACGCCGACGCGCCGCGCGAGCTTTGCAGGCTCGGCGCGGCGCTGATCGCGATCGGATACGGACGCGGCCAGCTCGGACCGGTTCAGTGCAGCGAGGTCAACGCGGCCTTGGCGGCGCCGCGCACGAGCGTGCTCTGGTCGGCCGTGGCCTGCTCCAGCGCCGCGCGCGACGCCGCGTTGCCGAGCTGCCCCAGCGCCCACGCGGCGTTGCGCCGCGCGAACGAGTCTGGGTCGGCGACCACCATGGCCTCGAGCGCGCCGCGCGCGCCCTGCTCCACCATGCCACCGACCGTCGCGGCGGCGTGGGCCCGCACGCCGGGGTCGGCGTCGGCGAGCAGCGCGACGACCGGCTGGGCCGACTTCTGATCGAGGACGTCGCGCCACGCGACCACCGCGGCCTGGCGGACGCGGGCATCGCCATCGGCCATCGCCGTGGTCAGCACCTCGTTGCCGGCGACGTGGGCGATCGCGTGGGCGGCGCGCACCAGCGCGAGCTTGGCGTCGCTGCCCAGGCCGTCGCGGTGGATCGCGGCGCGCAGCTGCGGCAGCGAGGCGTAGGTCTTGGTGCCGCCCAGGAAGTCGGCGGCGTTGCGGACCTTGGTCGTATCTCCCGTGGCGAGGTCATCCGAGAACTGCCCCGCGAGCATGTCCTTCAGCGCCGGCCGGCGGGCGAACCACCAGGCCGCGACCTCTCGGACCTCGTAGCGCGAGTCCTCGGTCAGGTTGGTCACGATCTGGATGCACTCGTCGCACACCAGGCTCTCGGTGCGCTCGAGCTCGGCGATGATAGCGTCCTGGGACGACGAAGCGACGGCGGCGCGGATCGCCGCCGCGCTACCGCCCTTGCCGGCGATGGCCAGCGACGGGGCGAGCGCGAGGGCAACCGCGGCGATCTTGATTGCGAGGGTCTTCATGGGTTCTCCGGGGTTCCGCGGTTAGGGGGCGCTGGCAGCGGGCTTGTTTTCGCGGGCGTAGAAGTTGCCGCCCATGTCGGCGGCGAGGATCAGCGTGTAGAACTCCTGCGCCGTCAGGTCCGCGGCGCCCCCGGCTACCTGGGCCAGGTGGCCGGGGCCATCGAACGCGCGCGTGGGGCCCGGCGTCGGGAACAGCTGGGTTGGGTTGAGCTTCTGGATCGCGATCGAGCCGCGGGCATCCTCGGGGTTCATGTAGACCTTGTAGTTGCCGCTGATCAAAAGGCCCGCCTTCTCCACGGCCTCCATGTCGGGGCCCGCAAAGCTGAAGTACGAGCTCGAGTAGTTGGCGCCGCCCGCGGCGACCGCGAGCGTGGCCGGCAGCGGCTTGCCGGTCAGGTTGAACGTCCAGCTGACCGACATGCCGCTCGTCGGATCGGTGATCGTGTACGGCGCGATCCCGGCGGTGTTGGTGTCGCCGTGGCAGCTGACGCACTTGGCGTCGAAGATCGGCTGGACCTGGGTGTCCCAGCCGACGCCGACGATGTCGGTCGCCTTGGCCGGCGTCTTGTTGAGCCGCGCGCTGCGCGCCACGCCGCCCATCAGCGGGGTCGCGCCGATCGCGAAGGTGTCGAGCTGGCCCGGCGTGACGTTGGTGGTGCGCGTGCGGTCCTCGTGGCAGCCGCCGCACATCCGGGACTCGCCCGGGCGGCCCGAGAACCACACCGGCTCGTTGAACAGCGACATGCCGAACACGTCGATCGCCTGGACGTGGACCGGGACATTGGCCGGGATCTTGGCCGACCACGACTTGTCGGGGGCGATCGGCGCGACGCCGAGGTTGGCGTGGCCCTCGAACTGCGTCGTGCCGAACGTGCGCGGGAAGCCTTCCTCCGACGAGAAGCCCTCCATCACGCGGACGCCGTAGATCTCGCCGGCCTTGAACGTGTGGAGGCTCGAGTCGTAGACGTTGAGCGACCCGATCAGGGTCTGGCCGCCGAGCTTGGGATCTTGCGCCGAGTCGATCAGCACGGGCGCGGTGCGGGTCTGCAGCGGCTGCGCGAAGATGTCCCACATGTCCGGATCGTCGAGGATCGGCCGGCGGATCTGGTGCTCGCTGTCATAGAGGTAGATCCCGAAGTTCGACGCCAGGCCGGCCGCGGCCAGCACCCCCGACTCGACCGGGCCGTCGGACCAAGAGACCAGGAGGTCGGGCTTGTCCTTGGCGTTGAGCGGGAACGCGTCGTAGTAGCGGCCGACCGTGGCCGGGGCCGGCGCGTTGTCGAGCGGCACGTCGGCGGTGAGGATGCGGTGGGTCGCGTTAGCCTCGGACTGGTTCAGCGGAGCGCTGACCACGCCGCCGTGGTTCTCGACGGTGCCGAGCCGGATGTCGATGATCGCGCCGGCGTTGAGCGTGCGGTTACGCGCCGTGGCGATCGCGACGAACCGGCCGGGGCTGATCTCGCGGGCCTTGAGCGTCGAGTTCGAGGCGCTGCTGCCCTCCTTGCCGAACGCCTCGCGCAGGTCCTGCATGTCGGGGTTGACGCGCATCAGGTGGCCGCTGTTCTCGGGCCCCAGGTGATCCCACTGGGTGAACACCACGCGGCCGTCGGACGCGAGCGTCGGCGCGGTGCGGTGCGACAGGTTGCGCGGCCCGAGCTGGAGGTCACTGCCATCGAGGTTGACCGTGCCGAGCTGGATCGTCGTGCCGCGCTCGTACTCGTCGGTGTGCTGCGGCGCGCCGGCCTCGACCACGGCGTTGGTCGTGAACATGATGCGGTTGCCGGGGACGTAGATCGGCGACACGAAGTCGCGATCCGGATCGGTCATGATCGGCGCGACCTTGCCATCGGCGAGCGTGAGCAGGTAGAGCCCGTAGCTCTGATCCTTGGCGAGCTTGGCCGAGAACACGATCGACTTGGCGTCGAACGAGATGTCGTAGCTCGAGATATCGACGTTCGCGAACTCGGCGCCTGCCTGGTCGCAGCAGATCGTCGTGCGCGTGCCATCGGCGGTCGGCGGCGAGAGCTTGGTCAGCCGCGCTCCCGCCACGTAGGATGTGTACTGAAAGATGTCCCCCGAGTCGTTGCGTTTGGGGCGCTGCAGGATGATCAGCGAATCGATGCTGCTCAGCGCGCTGTTATCGCTGCCGCCGCCGCTGCTACCGCAACCACCGGCGCCGAGCGCGAACAACGCGGCCCCGATCGCGATGCTCTTCTTGATGTGATTCACGAACATGCCTCCTGGAACGAGTGACGTAGCGCAATGCGAACGGCGTTCCATTCTGCAAATCGATACATTCTGGACAGTTGCAACGAGGTCCACCCCCGCGCTCGCTGGGCTGCTGCCCCCTATCGCGCCGGTTTGGGGGTCAACGCCCACAAGGGCACAACGATCACAGACCACGTCGGCGCACATCCGCCCTCATCGATGCGCGATGCCGCCGGGCCGCGCTACGCGATCGACTTGAGCTCGGCGAGCAGCTGGAGCGCTTCGAGCGGCGTGACGCGGTCGATGTCGATCGCGGCGAGCCGCGCGATCACCGGGGACGGTGCCGCGGCCGGCGCGCTGGGCGCCAGCAGCGAGAGCTGGGGTGACGAACCAAACCCGCGGGCCTGCGAGCCGGCCTCGAGCTGGCTCATGATCTGGCGCGATCGGGCGATCACCGAGCGCGGCAGCCCGGCGAGCCGCGCCACGTCGATGCCGTAGCTCTTGCTGGCGCCGCCGGCGACCACGCGGCGCAGGAACACGATCTCGTTCTTGTGCTCGCGGACGGCGACCGACACGTTGCGGACGCGCGGCCGGCTGTCGGCGAGCGCGACCAGCTCGTGATAGTGGGTCGCGAACAAGGTGCGCGCGCCGATCGCGTCGTGCAGGAACTCGGCGACCGCCCACGCGATCGACACGCCGTCGAACGTCGACGTGCCGCGGCCGACCTCGTCGAGCACGACCAGCGAGCGCCGGGTCGCCTTGCCGAGGATCGACGCGGTCTCGCGCATCTCGACCATGAACGTGGAGTCGCCGCGCGACAGGTTATCGGACGCGCCGACCCGGGTGAACACCCGGTCGCACACGCCGACCGTCGCCGACTTCGCCGGCACGAAGCCGCCGATCTGAGCGAGCAGCACGATCTGCGCGACCTGCCGCATGTACGTCGACTTGCCGGCCATGTTCGGCCCGGTGATCAGCACGAGCTGCTCGGCCGCCGGATCGAGCCGCGTGTCGTTGGGCACGAAGGTCCCGGCCGGCAACAGCCCCTCGATCACCGGGTGGCGGCCGTCGACGATCTCGAGCACCAGGCCGTCGTCGACCAGCGGCCGGCAGTAGCCGCGCTGGGCGGCGACCGCGGCGAGCGAGCACGCGGCGTCGAGCACGGCGAGCGCGGCCCCGGCCACCGAGACCTCGCGCGCCCGGGCGGCGACCGCGGCGAGCTCGGCGCGGAACAGCTCCGCCTCGCGCGCGGCGAGCGTGTCCTCCGCGGCGAGCACGCGGCGCTCGAGCTCGGCGAGCTCGGTGGTCACGAACCGCTCCCCGGTGGCCACGGTCTGCTTGCGGATGTAGCGCTTGGGCACCTTGGGCAGGTGGGTCTTGGTGATCTCGATGTAGTAGCCGAACACGCGGTTGTAGCGGACCTTCAGGCTGGGGATCCCGCTCGCGGCCTGCTCGCGCTGCTCGATCGCCAGGATCTCGTCCTTGCCGCCATCGGTGAGCCGGCGCGCTTCGTCGACCGTGGCGTCGTAGCCTGGGCGGATCACGCGGCCCTCCTTGAGCAGCGACGGCGGCTCGTCGACCAGCGCGGCGGCGAGCCGGGCGGCGAGCGCCGGCAGCGCGCGATCGGCGCACGCCGAGAGATCGAGCAGCGGCGGCAGGACATCGAGCGCATCCTGCCCCGAGCGCACCAGCTCGATCAGGTCGGGCAGCCCGGCCAGCGCGTCGCGCAGCCGGCCCAGATCGCGCGGCGTGGCGACCCCGAGCATCGCCTTGCCGGCGAGCCGCTCGAGATCGGCGGTCCGCGACAGCGCCCGCCGGATCGCCTCGCACAGCGCGGGCCGCTCGACCAGCCAGGCCACCGCGTCTTGCCGGCGGCGGATCTGCGGCACGGAGACCAGCGGGTAGAGCAGCCAGCGGCGCAGCAGCCGCGCGCCCGGCGCGGTGGTCGTCAGGTCGATCACGTCGAGCAGCGAGCCCTGCTTGCGCCGGCCGATCAGGGTCTCGGTCAGCTCGAGGTTGGCGATCGCGGCCTCGTCGAGCACCACGGCGTCGCCGGGCTGGTAGAGCTGGAGCCGCACGACCGGCAGCGCGCCGGTGGGCTGGGTCGCCCGCGCGTACGCGACCGCCATCGCCGCGGCGCGCAGCGCGAGCGGCCGGTCCGCGCAATCCGCCGGCGCGATCGCCCCGAGCTCGTCGCGCGCCCCGGCGTCATCGGGGACCTCCGCCGCGTTCCACGGCACGCGATAGCGCGCACGGATCGGCGCGAGCGGACTCTTGTCGCTGGGGTCGCTGGCCGGGGCGATCAGCGCCGCGGCGCCCAGCACCTCGCGCGGCGCGACCCGCACGAGCTCGTCGAGCGCGGCGCCGATCGGAAGCTCGGTGGCGCACAGCTCGCCCGTGGTCGCGTCGAGATAGGCGAGGCCGAGCTGCAGCTCGCCGCCCGCCGGCGGCTTGCCGCCGGGCACGAGCGCCGCGAGGTAGCGCGGCAGCTTGGGATCCAGCACGTCGTCGTCGAGGACGATCCCCGGCGTGATGATCCGCACGACCTCGCGCTTGACCAGGCCCTTGGCGAGCTTGGGATCCTCGGTCTGCTCGCACAGCACGACCTTGTGACCGAGCTCGGTGAGCTTGGCGATATAGACCCGCGCCGCGTGGTGCGGGACGCCGCACATCGGCACCGCGTCGTCCTTGCCCTTGTCGCGCGTGGTCAGCGTGAGATCGAGCAGCCGCGCGCCGATCACCGCGTCCTCGAAGAACATCTCGTAGAAGTCGCCGAGCCGGAACAGCACGATCGCGTCGGGGTGCTGGTCCTTGACCTCCAGATACTGCCGCATCAGCGGCGTCTCGGCGGGGCTCCTCGCGCTCACGCCCCACGGCTACCACGGCGCTATGACGATCGCGCCCCGCGGCCCTTGCGCCCCGGATCCAGCGGCCCGGAGTCGCGCGCGTCCGGCGACGGGTCCCACGCCAGGGGTTGCCCCGCGCCGCCGGTCGCGCCGCCCCCGGTGCTGGCGCCCGCACCCGCGTCGAACGACTGGGAGACGCCCTCGCGCCACTGGCGCAGCTCGACGCTGGGCGGCGCATCGGCCTGGGCCGGCGGCTGGATCAGCACGAACGTGAAGCTGCGGCGCAGCCCGGGCCGCGTCGCCGGCAGCCAGGTGCCGGTGTTGACGTAGAGCCCGCCGCTGCGCAGCTTCTGCCACCTGGGATCGTGGGTGTGGCCGAACACGACGACCGGCGCGTCGACCAGGCCGCGCAGGCGCTGCGGCACCGCCCGCATCGGCAGCTGCGAGGTCACCATGTGCTGGCCGAGCCAGCGCGTCAGCGTGACCGCCGCGGCGATCACGGCGATCGCGCCGAGCGCCGCCCAGCCCAGCGGCGCGAGCAGCAAGAGCAGCACGATCGCGACGAAGCTGCCGGCGCCGATGCCGAACCGGTCGAGCATCAGCATGCGGCCGAGCCGCCGCCCGCTGACCGTCAGCGGCGTGCGGGCCAGCCGATCGATCGCGCCCGCGGTCTCGAGCGAGATCCCGCCGGCGCGCGCGACCTCGGCGAGCCGGGTCCGATGCTCGCGCCGCCGCCGATCGCTGCGCTTGAACGAGCGATGCAGCCGGCGGGCCGCGAACAGCGCGCTCACGAACCGCGCGTAGGCGACCCAGACCTGGCTGCCGGAGCGCAGCCCCAGGCCCATCGTGTAGCGCGTGTAGCCCCACAAGCCCCACTCCTCGATGCCGTGCGGATCGAGCTCGGGGACCGCCGAGCCGAGGTAGCGGATCGCGGCGTAGTCGGCGTTGTAGATCAGCCAGCCATCCTTGGGATCCATCGGCGCGAGGTTGAACTCGAACGAGCAGCCCTCGTCGTAGACGTGGCCGTGCTCGATCCAGCACACGCCGGGCACGAACACGAACCACGGCACCACGGTGATGCGCGGCCGCGCGCGGTCGTCGGCGCCGGCCGCGGCGAGCTGGCGCATCAGCTCGGCGACGACGTCGGCCGACAGCAGCTCCACGTCGTGGTTGCCGATGAGGATCTCGATGGTGTGACCGGCGGCGGCGAACCGGCCCATCTCGGCGAGCACCGGGCGGTGGGCATCGCAGATCAGGCGCATGCGCGCCACCCCGGCCTGGGCGCCGCGCGCGAGCCCGAACCTTCGCTCGTCGGCAGTCTTGGCCGGCCGGTCCTTGGTGCCAGGGATGACCACCGACATGAAATCGAACAGATCGCCCGCGATCACGAGCCGCCACGGCCGGCCGTCGCGCCGCCGCACCGAGTGGTAGCGCAGGAACTCGCGGAACGCAGACGCCCCGAGCTCGACCGCGCGGCGGCGCTCCTGGGACGCGCCGGGCAAGAGCTCCTCTCCGAAGTGCAGGTCGCTGACGACGAGGATGTTGGCGTGGGCGACCATGCGCGGCGGATCTCCTCGAGTATGTTGGTTTGCGGGCCGACAGACAACGAGTGCACGCACGCGTACCCCACCGCTGCCCCGCGGACCGTCCGCCGCGGCGGCCGCGCGGGCGAGCCGACATCGCGCGATCCGAGCGATCCGCAAGCGACCGATGCCACGCGTTGCCGCGCGCAGCCGGCATCTCAGAGTCCTTCGTGATCGACCCGGCCCAGGGGAGCCGCGGGAGCGCTGGCAAGCCCGGCCGAGATCGCGATCGCCAGGACCGCTCCCCGGGCGTCGCGACGCGCCCCAACTCCCGGGCTCGAGCCGGTCGACCCGGTCGACTAAATCCGCGCGCTGCCATGACAATCCATGGCACCGCGTGATATTGCCAACACGTCGTGCAACAGGTCCTCTTCATCCTCCTGCTCGCGGCGTCGGTCGCCTTCTTCGCGCACACGGTGTGGTTGTTCGGGCGCGCGGTCGCTGCGGGCGCCCCGGATCCAAGGCCGCGGCTCGATCAGGTGGCGGAGCGGCTGATCGACGTCGGGATCTATTTCTTCGGTCAGAAGAAAGTCGCCGAGGAGGGCCCGCAGCACCGGACGAGCAAGCACCACCTCGTCATCTTCTGGGGCTTTCTCATCATCACGATTGCCACGGTCGACGTCATCGTGTCTGGCGTGTGGCCGGGGGTCTCGCTCCAGCTCTTGCCGGCGCCGATCTACCAGGTGCTGTACGTCGCGATCGACGTGATGAACGCGGCCGTGCTGCTCGTGATCTGCTGGTCGATCATTCGCCGCACGATCGTCAAGCCGAGGCTGATCCCGTGGACGCTCGACGCCGGGCTGATCCTCGGCGCGATCGGCTCGCTGATGATCTCGCACTTTTTGTATCACGGCTACGAGATCGCCCGGACGATCGGGCTCGGCGCGCCGGCCCCGTGGTTCCTGCCGCTCTCGAGCGTGGTCGGCCGCGCGCTGGCGTCGGTGCCGGCCGAGTCCGCCGAGCGCGGCGCGCTGATCGGCTACTGGCTGCACGTGCTGATCGTGCTGACGTTCCTCAACTACCTGCCCTACTCCAAGCACATCCACCTGCTCGGCGCGCTGCCCAACATCTTCGCGCGCAACCGCTCCGAGCGCCGGATGGACCTGCCCAAGCTGAACCTCGAGGACGAGACCCAGTGGGGGGTCGGCAAGTTCGAGCAGCTGTCGTGGAAGAGCCTGCTCGATACCTACGCGTGCACCGAGTGTGCGCGCTGCACCAACTACTGCCCCGCGTACAACACCGGCAAGAACCTCTCGCCGATGCAGCTGATCCACGACATCCGCTACGAGATGCTCGATCGCGTCGAACTGCGCGACCAGATCGCCGGGCTGCAAGGCGAGGTCGCCGGGCTCGCCGAGTTCTCGGCCTCGCACGGCTTCGACGACGCCCATCCGCATCCCGATCTGGTGTTCGCCCAGGGCAAGCTCGACGCCGCGCTCGCCGAGCAGGCGGCGATGCCGAGGCTGACGGGCGGCCGCGTCCAGGACGACACGCTGTGGGCGTGCACGACGTGCGGCGCGTGCCAGGAGGTGTGCCCGGTGTTCATCGAGCACCCGGTCAAGATCATCCAGATGCGTCAGAACCTCGTGCTCGAGCAGGAGAAGACGCCCGGCGAGCTCGCGCGCACGTTCCGCAACATCGAGCGCCAGAGCAACCCCTGGGGCATCGCCAACGACCAGCGGATGGACTGGGCCCAGGGCCTCGACGTCCCGACCATCGAGGACAACCCCGATCCCGAATACATCCTGTGGGTCGGCTGCGCCGGCGCGTTCGACGCCCGGATCATCAAGCAGACCCGCGCGATGGTGAAGATCCTGACGACCGCCGGGACGAGCTACGCCGTGCTCGGCCACCAGGAGGCGTGCACCGGCGACCTGGCGCGGCGCGCCGGTAACGAGATGCTGTTCCAGGCGCTCGCCGAGCAGAACATCGAGACCCTGAAGTCGGTCAACGCCAAGAAGGTCGTCACGTCGTGCCCGCACTGCCTGCACACGCTCAAGCACGACTATCCGCAGTTCGGCGGTGACTTCGAGATCGTCCACCACACGCAGCTGATCGACCACCTCTACCAGGAGGGCAAGCTGCGCTCGGAGACCTCGCCCGTGGATACGATCACGTATCACGACAGCTGCTACCTCGGCCGCTGGAACCGCGAGTTCGACGCGCCCCGCAACATCCTCGCCGCGGTCGGCGCCCCCGGCGGCATCAAGGAGCTGACGCGCAGCAAGCGCCACGGCTTCTGCTGCGGCGCCGGCGGCGCGCGGATGTTCATGGAAGAGAGCGAGGGCGAGCGCGTCAACCTCAACCGCACCGACGAGGTCATCGCGGCCGGGGTCGAGGCGGTCGCGGTCGCCTGCCCGTTCTGCAACATCATGCTCACCGATGGCATGAAGCAGCGCAACGTCGAGGACAAGATCCAGGTGCTCGACGTCGCCGAGCTCGTCGCGGCGAGCATCCCCGACGTCCCGGTCGATCGCCTCGTCCGCCACAAGAAGACGTGAAGCGGCCTGAATCGGCCTGAATCTATCGAGCAGTCGGCCCGGGGTCGGGCCAGCCCACGCGCGGGCTCAGCCCACGAAGTCCTTGGCGATGATGGTCCAGTCCTTCTCGCCGTGACCCTCGGCGATCACGGCGTCCATGCGGGCGGCGATCGCCGGGATCACGGCGAGCGGCACGCCGGCCTGGGCCGCGGCCTCCATCATCAGCCGCGTGTCCTTGCGCGTCATCTGGAGCTCCCACGACGGCGGCTCGAACGTCCCGTCGACCATCTTCTGGAGCCGCGGGCCGATCGTCCCCGCCGGGTTGAAGAACCCGAAGATCGTCGCGGCCTCGGCGGCCGGTACGTGCAGCGCCTTGGCGAGCGCCAGCATCTCGGCGAGCCCGGCCGTCATGCAGACCAGGAACAGGTTGCCGAGCAGCTTGAACGCCGCCGCCGCGTCGGGGCGCTCGCCGAGATCGATCAGCTTGCCGGTCATCGGCGCGAGCACCGGGCGCAGCGGATCGACCACCGAGCGCGGCCCCGACACCATCATCACGCCGGTCGCGTCGCGCGCGTTCTGCGGCCCCATGAACACCGGGGCGTGGACGTAGGTCAGGCCGCGCTCGCGCCAGCGCGCCATCCGGGCCAGCGCGCCCGGGGCCGAGGTCGTGGTGTGATCGACGATCACGGTCCCGGCCGCGAACCCCGGAGCGGCGAGCTCGAGCACCGCGTCGACGACCGCGTCATCGACCAGCGTGACGTGGACCCGGGCGGCGCCGCGCACCGCGTCCGCGACCTCGGCGAACGCGCGCGCGCCGTCGGCCTCGAGCGCCTTCGCCTTGTCGGGCGAGCGATTCCACACCTGGACGTCCTCGCCGCGGCTGCGCAGCGCGCGGACGAAGTTGGTACCGAGTAGACCCATTCCTAGGAAGGCGATCATGATGGGCCGACTATGCCCCTCTGCTCGCGAGCCCGGCAAGCGCGCGGCGGGGCTCGGCCGGAGTGGCTTGACAAGCGCCATCTGGTAAGCAAACACTTACGGTAAGCCATGGCTAACCAGTTGGGCTTCGCGGCGCTCGCCGACGACACGCGCCGGACGATCTTCGAGCGGCTCGCGAAGCGGCCGGTGTCGGTCGGAAGGCTCGCCGAGGGCCTCGACGTGTCGCGGCCGGCGGTCTCGCAGCACCTCAAGGTGCTGCTGGCGGCCGGGCTCGTCGTGCAGCGCCGCGAGGGCAGCCGGTGCTTCTATCAGGTCGATCCGCGGGGCGTGGCCGCCATGCGGGACTATCTCGACCGGTTCTGGGATCGCGCGCTGGCGGCCTTCAAGCTCGCCGCCGAACAGGAGGACACGTGACAAGCGTCAAGAAACACATCGTGGTCGAGACCTCGCAGCAACGCGCGTTTCGGGTGTTCACCGACGGGATCGACCGGTGGTGGCCGCGCGACCACCACATCGGCGCGTCACCGCTCGAGCGCATGATCCTCGAGCCGTACCCGGGCGGCCGGTGGTACTCGATCTGCAAGGACGGCAGCCAGGTCGAGGTCGGCAAGGTCGTCGCGTGGCAGCCGCCGGTCCGCGTGGTGCTCGCGTGGCAGATCACCGCGAGCTGGCAGTACGATCCGAGCTTCTCGACCGAGATCGAGGTCGGGTTCTTCGCCGAGGGGCCGCGGCGGACCCGGGTCGAGCTCGAGCACAAGCAGCTCGAGCGCTACGGCGCCGAGGCCGAGGCCGTCAAGCAGACGTTCGAAGCCGACGACGCCTGGGCCGCCTCGCTCGCCGGGTTCGCGCGCGCGGCGGTGGTGCCCAAGCACGTGATGTTCTACGAGGCCACGCCCGAGGGGCTCGCGAAGGCGTCCGACCACCTGCCCGGCCACATCGCGCGGCTCGATCTGTTCCAGGCGCGCGGCACGCTGATGATGGCCGGGCCGCTGCTCGATGGCTCGGGCCGCGCGCTCGGCGTGTTCACCTCGCGCGCCGCCGCCGAGGACTTCATCGCCGGCGATCCGTTCGTCGTCCACGGCGTGGTCTCCCGCTGGACGATCGTCGAATGGAGCGAAGCGCTGGCGTGAAGCGGACCGCGAAGCGAACAATTCGCACTATTGGTCGGACCATTGATGGTACCCTGGCCACGTGCCTCCCCTCTCTTCCGCGCAGCGCAGGACCTGGGTGGCGGTCGCCGAGACCGCGCTGCCGGCGGGCCGCATCCTCCCCGGCGCTGGTGAAGCCACGGTCCGCAAGGTCGAGCAGCTGGTCGATCGGCTGCCGAGCCCGCTCCAGCGCGGCATCGGTGGCCTGCTCCGCGCCGTCGAGGTCGCGGCCTGGCTCGGCGAGCGCAGGCCGTTCGCGCGGCTGTCTCCCGCCCGGCGGCTCGCCGTGCTCGACGGCTGGCGCACCGCCGATCCGCTGCGCCGGCTCATGCTGCGCGCGCTGGTCAGCCCGCTCAAGATGGCGCACTTCGACGACCCGGCGCTGTACAAGCACCTCGGCTGCGTCTACGAGGCGGCGCGCCCGCGCGAGGCCCAGCCGGCGTACTTCCGCCAGCGCGTCCACCAGCTCGACGGCGACCTGACCGTCGAGTGCGACGTCGTCGTGATCGGCACCGGCGCGGGCGGCGCGGTCGTCGGCCGCGAGCTGGCCGAGGCCGGCCTCGCGGTGGTGTTCGTCGAGCAAGGCCAGTACTTCGATCGCAGCGACTTCACGGGCCGCCCGTTCGAGATGCAGCAGAAGCTCTACCGCCGCGGCGGCTCGACGTTCTCGATCGGCAACGTCGGCATCCCGATCCCGCTCGGCCAGACCGTCGGCGGCTCGACCACGGTCAACTCCGGAACCTGCTTCCGCACGCCGGACCGCGTGCTCGCGAGCTGGCGCGACGAGCTCGGGCTCTCCGAGCTCGGCCCCGACCGCATGGCCGCCTACTTCGAGCGGGTCGAGGCCGTGCTGGGGGTCGAGCGCGCCCGCGCCGAGCTGCTCGGCGGCAACGGCCGCGTCATCGCGCGCGGCTGCGACGCCCTGGGCATCACCGGCCACGGCCCGCTGCAGCGCAACGCCCCGGCCTGCGACGGCCAGGGGGTGTGCTGCTTCGGCTGCCCGACCGACGCCAAGCGCTCGACCAACGTCAGCTACATCCCGCTCGCGCTGCGCGCGGGCGCCGAGCTGTTCCCGGGCGCCGAGGTCACCCGGATCATCACGACCGGGGACGGCGCCCGCGGCGTCGTCGCCCGCAGCGCCGACGGTCACCTGCTCACGGTCCACGCGCGCGCCGTCGTGGTCGCCTGCGGCACGATCATGACGCCGCTCCTCCTGGGCGCCCAGCGCCTCGGCGCCGCGTCGCGCCAGCTCGGCAAGAACCTCTCGATCCATCCGGCCGCCGGCATGTTCGCCGAGTTCGACGAGTCGATCGAGCCCTGGCGCGGCATCCCCCAGGGCTACTCGATCGACGAGCTCCACGACGAGGGCATCCTGTTCGAGGGCGCCACCCTCCCGCTCGAGCTGACGATGGCGACCTCGCCTTTGATCGGCCCCGAGCTGATCCGCATCGCCGAGCGCTTCGACCACGTCGCGACCTTCGGCTTCATGGTCGAGGACACCTCGCACGGCTCGGTCCACGCGCTCGGCGGCGAGCCGCTGATCCGCTACTCGCTGTCCGAGCACGACGTCGCGCACATCAAGCGCGCGATCGACGTGCTGTCCCAGATCTTCTTCGCCGCGGGGGCCCGCACGGTCCACGCCCCGGTCGCCGGCTTCAACGTGCTCGGCAAGGACGACCTGCCCGCGCTGCGCCGCGCCCGCATCCGCCCCTGGGACCTCGACATCTCCGCGTACCACCCGCTCGGCACCGCGCGCATGGGCCGCGACCCGGCGAGCTCGGTCGTCGATCCCGACCATCAGCTCCACGACGTCCCGGGCCTCTACGTGGTCGATGGCGCCGCGGTCCCGACCTCGCTCGGCGTCAACCCGCAGATCACGATCATGGCCATGGCGACCCGCGCCGCCGAAAAGATCGCCGCGGCCCTCGGCTGAGAAGATCGACCTCCCGATCTCCTCCGGGCTCGAAGCCGGGCGCGCGGTCAGAGCGGGACGCGCTCGTGCCAGGTGGCGGCGGCGCCGCTGCTGAACCGGACGTCGGCGAGGGCTTCGCGGACGCAGTTCGCGGTGGCGGACGGCAGATCGGTGTCGGTCACGTTGAGGAACCCGACGGCGCCCTGGGCGTCGACGGAGATCTCGATCTGGACGTAGGTGCCGGTCAGGCCGGCTTTGGCGATCGAGCGCATGCAGCGGGCGACGCGCGGGCGATCGAGGCGGCTGTGGAGCTGGGCGCTGCGGGCGGCGACGTTGCCCGTCGCGGGCGGCTCGGCGGGGATCGCGAGGCGGGCGCCCTGCGGGCTGGCGGCGACGTCGACCCAGCCGGCGCGGCGGAACCGGCCTGCGCTATCGGCGGATTCAACGGTGTGGCGGCCGACCATCACGCGGACGCGGAGCGGGGCCAGGCCCAGCTCGACGCCGTCGACGCGGACGTCGCGGTGGCCCGCCGTCGCGACCTCGAGGGGCGCGGAGCTCCGGGCGAGCGCGGCGATGTCGCCCGGGAGCGCCAGCGGGGTCGCGAGCGCGAGGGTCGCGAGCTCGTCCCTGGACAGCGCGACGAGGTGCTCGCCGGCGACCGGGCTGCCGGTCGGCACGCTCACGCGGCGCGCCGCGCCGACCTCGAGCTTGCCCGCGGGATCGCTGACCGCGACCAGGCCGTGGTGACAGGCGACGCTCGTCGCGGTGGCGTCGTGGGTGACCCGGAACTGGGTGCCGCGGACCTCGACGACGCGGTCGCCGGCGTCGACGAGGAACCGCTGGTGGTCGCCGCGCGGCGACACAATGACGTCGACCGTGCCGTCGATCGCCAGCTCGATGGTCTGCGAGTCGAACCTGCGCAGCTCGAGGGTCGAGCGCGGGCCCAGGGCGAACGCGCTCTGCTCGCCGAACTGGATGTCGACGCGACCATCGGCCGTGGCGATCCGGGCGCCGCTGGCGAGCGTGCGCGCGAACAGATCGGTGGGCCGCAGGCCATCGATCATGACGTCGCCCGAGGCGCGGTTGACCAGGCCGATCAGCGCGGTCGGCGGCGGCGGGGTCACCGGCGCGCGGGCGACCTCGCGCGCGATCGGCGCCGGCGGCGGCGCCGGCGCGGGACCGCTGATCAGCGCGGCGGCGAGCCCCGCGGTGAGCGCACCGGCCAGCCAGCCGTAGGCCGGCGGGCGCCGGCGCAGCGCCGAGCGGCGCGAGGTCGAGACCGACCAGTGGACGCGCGCGCGGACCGAGTCCCACGGCACGTCGGGCGCGGGCTGGCTGCGGATCGCGACGAAGCTATCGCTGGCGCGGGTCACGCGCTGGCGGGTCCGCGCGCAGGCCCGGCAGCCGCGGACGTGATCTTCCATCTCGGCGCGCTCGGCGTCGCCCACGCGGCCCGCCCACAGATCGGCCCAGCGGTGCGGCGCGACGTGCGCGGTCACGGCTCGACTCCGCCCGGCAGAGCGTCGCCAGCGTCGGCGAGATCGGCCTCGGCGGCGTCGTCTTCGGCACGTTGTTCGAGCGCGGCTTCGCCGGCGATCAGGCGGTAGAACTCGCGGCGCGCGTAGAATAACCGGGTGCGAACGGTCACGGGATTGGAGTCGACCAGATAGGCGATCTCCTTCAGGTCCAGGCCTTCGATCTCGTGCAGATAGAGGACGATCCGCTTCTTGGGCGCGAGCAGCTCGAGCGCCTTGTAGACGCGCGCTTGATCCTCGCGGCGCTCGAGGGTGCGATCGGGAGTCTCGGGGCGCTCGGTCAGGCTCGGGTCCGCCGAGGTCGCGTCGAGATCGGCCACGCCCACGGCGGCCGGACGGCGCTTGCGCGTCCGGATCTTGCCGAGCGCGACGTTGACGCAGATCCGGTACAGCCAGGTCGAGAGTCGCGCGTCGCCGCGGAACCGTTCGAGCCCGCGAAACGCGATGACGAACACCTCCTGGACCAGGTCTTCGAGATCGGTGCGGTCGCCGAGCACGCGGTAGAGGTTGCCGGCGACCTGCCGGCGGAACCGGTGGTACAGCTCGTCGTGGGCCGCGCGCTCGTCGGCCTTGCAGCGCGCGATCAGATCGGCCTCGTCGGCCGGTCCGAGCGGGGTGACCGGGCCCGGGGTGTCGCGCTTCACTTTGCCAAGCATAACGTGCCAGGGCGTAGGTGGCCGCTCGGGGCCGGGGCGTTCAAACCCTGGCCGGCTGACGGAGGCCGGCGCTGCACGGTAAGCCTTCGCAATGATTGCAGCGATGTAGGCCGTTGTTGACACAAGGCGACACACGTCGCCCCCTCAGAAACACCGCTCCCGAACGCTGCGCCGGGGACCGCCCGTGACGGGATCACCTCCGGGTCGGAAGAACGACGAAGTCGATGTCGCGGCCGAGCGAGCAGCGCATCGCGTCCTCGTCACCGGTGACCTCGAAGCCGCAGCTCGCCTCGTCGGCGGTGGTGACCTTGCCCTGGTTGGGCAGCTGCAGCACGACGCGGTCGTCGGCGATCCGCCACGTGCCGCTGAACGGCGTGTCGTAGACGCTGCCCTCGCAGGTCGTCTTCACGCGCAGCCGGAACTTGCGGTCGCGCGTGGCGACGAACCGGACCTCGGGCTTGTCGCAGCTGGTGCCGGTCTGCTCCCACTGACCACCGAACCCCATGAGCCGCTCGTACGGGGTCGCCGGCCGGCGATCGAGCCCGACAGTGGTGCGGAAGCTCGGCTCGGCGCGCAGCGCCGCGAACGCCGGATCGAACCTGGCCTCGACCAGCCACTCGGGGGCATCGTCGCGGCGCGAACCGGCGAGCTGGTGGAGCCGCGCGAGCGCGTCGGCGGGGTGCTTGGCGGCGAGCTCGCCGGCCGCGCTGCGGTACAGCGCCTCGGCGTGATCGGCGTCGAGCGCGAGCACGGACTTCCACGCCGCGAGCGCCTTGGGCTTGGCCGCCCCGCGCGCCTCCGCGACCGCCTTGGCGAGCTTCGGATCGATCGGCGCCGCGACCGGCGATGGCACCACCGGCGCTGGGGCCGCGTCGGGATCGGCCGGCGCGCCGGGCGAAGCGATGGGCGACGCGTGCGCGCCGAGATCGAACGCGACGACGTCGGTGACCTCCTTGCCGGCGCGCCGCACCGTGTAGGCGACCGCGACGCGATCTTCGTACTGGCTCGCGTAGAGCTCGACGATCTTGCCGACCGGATCCGGCGCGTCCCAGGTCACGACCGGGCCCGAGGTCTTGCGGCTCACCGTGATCGTGCGGCCGGTCGCCTGCGCGACGAACGCCGCCCTGGCGCCGCTCTGCACCAGCGGCGGCTTGATCGACAGCCGGGCGATCGCGTCGGCGGCGACCTTCTCGCAGCGCGGCGCGCCGGCCGCGGCGGCGCTCGCGACCGGCAGGGGCGCGCAGATCCGATCCTGGTTGACCAGGTAGGGGCGATCGACGCCGGAGAAGCCGCTGAAGGTGTCGGCGCGCACGGCCGTGGTCGCAGCGCCGAGCCCCACGAGGCCGGCGCACAGCGAGAGGAGGCATCGCATGGCGACGTGATACCGCGACTTCGATTCACGTGCCCACCGGATCGGCGGGTACGGCGGGGTCAGCGCGCGGGAAATCGGGTACGGTTCGCGGCGTGCGCGGAGTGTTGACCCGAGCGAGCGCGGCGATCGACCGTGGCGTGGTGCGCTTCCTGGAGCGCCGGATCGCGGCGCGCCGGTCCGGCGCCGACCCGCGCGAGGCGACCCGCGCCCCGCCGGTCGGCGATCCGCGCACCCGGCTGATCGCGCTCGCCGCGGCGTATGGCGACGGCACGCTCGGCGCCCCGAGCCCGTTCTTCCCCGAGCCGGCGGCGCCCGACGTCGCGCTCGCGCCGCGCGGCGACGGCCCGCTCGGCACCCAGGTCATCGACCTGAGCTACCCGTCGGACTACGAGCCGTTCATGGCCGCCGCGCGGGATCTCCACCTGCGCGCCACCGCGAACCTCACCGCGCGCGCCCGGTGGTGGACGTCGGGCCACGGCCGCCCGACGATCGTCGTCGTGCACGGCTGGGGCGGCGGCAACCACTGGGTCACCCAGCGCACGTTCACCGTGGCGTACTGGCTGCGCCACGGCTACGACGTCGCCGCGTTCGTGCTGCCGTACCACGGCGACCGCGCGAGCCACCCGCTGCGCTCGGGCGATGGCTTCCCCAGCGGCGACCCGCTGCGCACCAACGAGGGGTTCGGCCAGGCGATCTACGATCTGCGCGGGCTGGCGAAGTTCCTGCGCGGCCGCGGCGCCTCGGCGGTCGGCGCGCTCGGCATGAGTCTGGGCGGCTACACCACCGCGCTGTGGGCCTCGATCGCCGGTCCCGACGACCCCGGAGGCCTCGACTTCGCCGTGGCGATGATCCCGGCGGTGGCGATGGGCACGCTGCTGTGGCGGCTCGGCGCGACCACGCCGGCGCACCTGCGGGCGGTGCGCGCCGGGGTCAGCGCCGAGCTCCTCGACGAGGCGTTCGCGGTCCACGCGCCGACGACCCGGCCGGTGCGCGTGCCGGCCGGGCGGCGGTTCGTGATCGCCGGCCGCGGCGACCGGATCACGCCGCCCGAGCAAGCCGAGCAGCTCGCGGCGCACTGGGGCGACCAGGTCCGCTGGTTCGATGGCGGCCACCTGGCCCAGGTCGGGCGCGGCGATGCGATCCGGCAAGTCCGCCGCGAGCTCGGCGCGCTCGGGTTCACCGGCCGCGAGCCGCGGATGCCCCCCAGGTCCCCCTCCCCCCCCGCGCCTGCGACGCCGGCACGACCCGAGGTCCCATGAAGTCCGATGAAACGACCCGGCCCTCGCTGGCCGAAGCGATCGCCGCCGGCCCGATGCTGCTCGACGGCGCGATGGGCTCGCTGCTCTACGAGCGCGGCATCCTCCACACCCGCAGCTACGACGAGCTGAACCTGTCGCAGCCCGAGCTCATCCGCACCGTGCACCGCGACTACGTGCACGCCGGCGCGGAGCTCGTCGAGACCAACACGTTCAGCGCCAACCGGATCGTGCTCACCCGCCACGGGCTCGCCGAGCAGATGGCCGAGATCAACCGCGCCGGGGTCGAGCTGGCGCGCTCGGCGGCCGGCGGCCGCGCCTACGTCGCCGGCGCGGTCGGCCCGACCAGCATCAAGCACGGCATCGCCAGCGCGTCCGAGCGCAGGACCGCCCGGTTCGCGCTCGCCGAGCAGATCGACACGCTGGTGCTCGCCGGGGTCGACGCGATCATCCTCGAGACCTTCACGTCGATCCTCGAGATCGAGATGGCGATCCAGGTCGCCAAGGAGCGCGGGCCGCGGGTGCCGGTGATCGCGATGATGGTGTTCGGCGGCGATCTCAAGAGCGACGGCGGCCTGGGCGCCAACGAGATCGCCGACCGGCTCGCCGCGGCCGGGGCCGACGTGGTCGGCGCCAACTGCGGGGTCGGCCCGGCGGAGCTGTACCAGATCGCGGTCGGCATGGTCGGCCACGGCAAGCCGGTGATCGCGCAGCCCAACGCCGGGCTGCCGGCGTCGGTCGAGGGCCGCACGCTCTACGTCGCCAACCCCGAGCATTTCGGCGTGTTCGCGCGGCGGATGCTGAAGAGCGGGATCCGGATGATCGGCGGGTGCTGCGGCACGACGCCGGACCACACGCGGGCGATGCTCGGCGCGGTCCGCATGCTGCGCGGCGAGAAGCTCGAGGAGCCAGGCGCCCAGCCGCCGGGCGGCGCGCGGTCGATCACCGCGCTGCACGGCCACCGGCCCGCGCCGCCCGCCAAGGCGGCGCTCGAGGCGCGCAGCAAGCTCGGCAGCCGGATCGCGCGCGGCGAGTTCGTGGTGTCGGTCGAGCTGACCGCGCCTCCGGGCAGCGATCTGACCAAGACCAAGCAGCAGGTCGGCGAGCTCGCGGCCGGCGGGGTCGACGTGGTCAACATCGCCGATGGCCCGCGCGCCTCGGCGCGGATGGCCAACATCGCGGTGTGCGCCCGGCTCGTCGCCGAGACCTCGGTCGAGCCGATCCTCCACGTGTGCTCGCGCGACCGCAGCTTCCTCGGCCTCATCGCGCACCTGCTCGGCGCCCAGGCGCTGGGCCTGCGCAACCTCGTCATCATCACGGGCGATCCGCCGAAGATGGGCGACTATCCGTTCTCGACGCCGGTCTACGACGTCGACTCGATCGGCCTTTTGCGGATCGCGGCCGGGCTCAACGCCGGGGTCGATCCGGCCGGCAAGGAGTGCGAGCCGACCTCGTTCGTGCTCGCGACCGGCGCCGAGCCCGCCGCGCACGATCTCGACCGCGAGCTGCGCCGGCTCGAGGACAAGAAGCTCGCAGGCGCCGAGCTCGTGATGACCCAGCCGGTGTACGACCCGCGCACGCTCGAGCGCTTCCTCGACGACGCCCGCCCGCTCGGCCTGCCGGTGATGGTCGGCATCTTGCCGCTGGCCTCGGCGCGCAACGCCGAGTTCCTCCACAACGAGGTGCCCGGCATGGCGATCCCCGCCGAGTACCGCGAGCGCATGGCCAGGGTCGCCGCCGGTCCGGCGGCGCGCGCCGAGGGCATCCGGATCGCGCAGGAGGCGCTGGTCGCGGTCGGCGACCGCGTCCAGGGCGCCTACGTGATGCCGCCGTTCAACCGGGTCGACGCCGCGCTCGCGGTGCTCGAGGTCGCGCGCGATCGCTGGCAGCCGGCCGCCGGCCGGTCCGCCGCGGGGCGCCGCCCGTGACGCTGACCCCCGACGAGGCGCGCGCGTTCCACGCCGAGCACTGCGTGCTCGACCTCCACGCCGACACGGCCAAGCTGATGGACAAGCTCGGCTACGACCTCGCGGTCCGCCACGCGCGGCCGATGCCCCGGCTCGCCAACCTCGTCGGTCACGTCGACCTGCCGCGGATGCGCGACGGCGGCCTCGCCGGGCAGTTCTTCAGCTTCTGGACCGCGCCCTACCCCGAGGCCGGCTGCGCCCGCAGCGTCGCCGATCAGCTCGACGCGATCGACGCGGCGATCGCCCTGCACCCCGAGGAGCTCGCGTGGACGCGGACCGGCGCCGAGGTCCGCGCCGCCAAGGCGGCCGGGCGGATCGCCGCGCTCGGCGGTATCGAAGGCGGCCAGGCGCTCGAGGGCGAGCTCGCGGCGGTCGAGCGGTTCGCGCGGCGCGGCGTGCGCTACCTCGGCCTCCTGCACTTCTCGGCCAACGCGATCGGCCGGCCGGCCAAGGGCCGCGGCGCCGCGGCCGACGAGGGGCTCACCGGGTTTGGCCGCGACGTCGTGCGCGAGTGCGAGCGGTGCGGCGTGATCGTCGATCTCGCGCACATCAACCGGCGCGGCTACTTCGAGGCGCTCGCGCTGGCGACCCGGCCGCCGATGGTGTCGCACACCGGCGTGATCGGCGTGCACGCGCACTGGCGCAACGTCGATGACGAGCAGCTGCGCGCGGTGGCCGACAAGGGCGGCTGCGTCGGCGTGATCTTCGCGCGCCGCTACCTCGGCTCGGCGTCGATCGACGCGGTGGTCGATCACCTGCTGCACATCATCGACGTCGCCGGCGACGAGGTCCCGGCGCTCGGCTCGGACTTCGATGGCTTCGTGGTGCCGCCCGAGGGGCTCGAGGACATCGCCGCGCTGCCCAACCTCACGGTCGCGCTGTCGCGCCGGGGCGTGCCGACGCGCGTGCTCGAGAAGATCCTCGGCGGCAACGTGCTGCGCGTGCTCGACGCGGTGCCGGCGTGGGGGGCGCTCGCGTCATGACCGCGTGGCACGTCCGGGCGCGCGCCGAGCTCGAGACCGCCATCGGCGGCGTCCAGCTGCGCGCGATGTCGCGCGCGATCGCGATCGCCGCCCAGGTCCGCGAGGCCCGCACCCCCGAAGGGATCGCGTACTTCGCCCGCCCTGCCCGCCGCGGCCTGCCGCTGGTCGGCATCCATGGGTTTGGCGGCGACAAGGAGACCTGGCTGTTCGTCGCGGCGCTGACCCGGCGATCGCGCGGCCTCGTCGCGATCGATCTGCCCGGCCACGGCCGGTCCGACGATGTCCCCGAGCCGCGCGCGAGCATCCGCCACCACGCCGAGGCGGTGGTCCGCACGCTCGATCACCTCGCGATCGATCGCGCGATCGTGTGCGGCAACTCGATGGGCGGCGGCGTCGCGCTCCGGCTCGCCGCCTCGTGGCCCGATCGGGTCGCCGGCATCGTCCTGATCGACTCGGTGGGCCGCGACCTCCACGCCGGGAGCGCCCTGGCGTGGGCCGAAGGCGAAAACCCGCTGATCCCGCGCGCCGGCGAGATCGATCGCTTCATGGCGCTCACGCTCGAGCGGCCACCGCCGGTCGGCCGCGCCGTGATCCGCTACGTCGTGTCCCAGCGCGCCCGCCGCGCCGACGCGTTGCACCGGCTGTTCCGCGGCTTCGTACGGGCCGGCGGCGACGACGGCGTGCCGGGCGAGATGGCCCAGATCCGGTGCCGCGCGCTGGTGATCCACGGCGAGCAGGACCGCGTCATCGATCGCCGGGTCTCCGAAGATCTCGTGCAGGCGCTGCCTCACGCCGAGCTCATCGTGATGCGCGGGGTCGGCCACGTGCCGCAGCTCGAGGCGCCGCGCGCGACCAGCAAGCTCATCGCGCGGTTCGCTCGATCCATCGACGCCGCGGACTGAACGCAAGCCCGCGCCCTGGAGCGTTTGACGGCACGATCGGCCGCGCCGGCTGCAAGCTTCCGCTCGCGTTGTTTGCCGGCGCCGCGCTACCCTGGTCTTTCTATGTCAGGTGAACTGGGACGGGTGACGGCGAGCGCTCCCTGCAGACCGCCGCCGCGCGGGATCCACTACGCGTGGGCGGTGGCCGCGGTGATCCTCGCGGTGGCGGCGCGGCGGTTCGCCGATCCGCGGCTCGGCACCGAGCAGCTGCCGTACGGCTCGGTGCTGGTCGCGACGATGATCGTCGCGTGGTTCGCTGGCCTTGGCCCCGCGCTCGTCGTGGTGTTGCTCGGCGGCGCCGCGGCCAACTTCTGCCTGCAGGCGCCGCGGCTGAGCTTCGCGCCGGGGCCGGAGCCGCAGGCCTGGGGCCTCGTCGCGTTCCTGGTGCTCGGCGGCGTGATCGCGGTGTTCGGCGGCTTCGTCCGCACCCAGCGGGCGCGCGCCGAGGCCACCGCGTGGGCGATCCAGCGCGCCGAGCTCGCGCTGCGCGAGGCCCACGGCGGCCTCGAGCGGCGGGTCCGCGAGCGCACCGCCGAGCTCGCGCGGATCAACGAATCGCTGCGCGCCTCCGAGCAGCGGTTCCGGCTGCTCGTCGAGGGGATCCGGGGCTACGCGATCCTCATGATCGATCCCGCCGGCGCGATCGTCGCGTGGAACGCCGGCGCCGAGCGGCTGTTCGCGCGAGCGGCCGAGGTCGTCGGCGCGCGGCTCACCACGCTGATCCCCGAGCTCGACGTCGCCCGGCTGCCCGAGCTCGCCCGCGGCGGCGCCAGCGAGCGCCGGGCGCGGCGCGGCGATGGCGCCACGTTCCCGATCGAGCTCGAGATCACCTCGCTCGCCCCCGAGGCGCTCTACGTCGGCATCGTGCACGACATCTCCGAGCGCAAGCGGCTCGAGGCGCTCACCGAGCACAAGCAGCGCCGCACCGACGAGCTGCGCCGCAAGGCCGAGGAGCTCGAGGCCGATAACCGCCGCATGCAGGACGCCGCAAGGCTGCAGAGCCTGTTCCTCGCCAACATGAGCCACGAGCTGCGCACCCCGCTCAACGCGATCATCGGGTTCGCCGACCTGCTCCACGCCGGCACCGTCGGCCCGATCGTCGCGACCCAGCGCGAGTTCCTGGGTGATATCCTCGTCAGCTCGCGCCACCTGCTCCAGCTCATCAACGACGTGCTCGACCACGCCAAGGTCGAGTCCGGCACGCTCGAGCTGGCGCCGCAGGCCGTCGATCTGGCGCGCGTGATCGGCGAGGTCCGCGACATCGTGCGCGGCATCGCGGCCAGCCGCCAGATCGAGCTCGAGCTCCAGCTCGCCGCCGCGCTCGGCAGCGTCACGGTGGATCCGGCCAAGCTGCGCCAGATCCTCTACAACTACGTCTCGAACGCGCTGAAGTTCACGCCGTCCGGCGGCCGCGTCACGATCCGCGCCCACCTGGTCGACGGCCGCGGCGACGCGTTTCGCGTCGAGGTCGAGGACACCGGCATCGGGATCGCCAGCGACGACCTGCGCTACCTGTTCGTCGCGTTCCGCCAGCTCGACAGCGGCGCCGCCAAGCGCTACCCGGGCACGGGCCTGGGGCTGGCGCTGTCCAAGCGGCTCGCCGAGGCGCACGGCGGCCAGGTCGGCGTGCGCAGCGCGCCGGGAGCGGGCAGCACGTTCTGGGTCGAGCTACCGCGCATCGTCGGCGCCCCACCTGCAAAGCTCCGGGCCGCACGATGATGTTCGGCCGCCCGCTCGACGCCGCGGCATCTGCTAGGGTCCACCGCCTCATGTGGTGGCGCCGCCTGCGTTACGTGCTGCTGCTGATCGCGCTCTCGGCGATCGCGACCTGCCCGGCCGCCAACCGCGCTTGCACGGCCCGGCACCGCGCGGCGGAGGCCGACGAGCTGCTCGGCTACCTCGCCGACCGGATCGCGGCGCACGTCGCGACCACCGGCCGGGTGCCGGCCACCGCCGCCGGCCCGACGCCCGCCGTGGCGTGCTGCGACCACGGCGGCACCTGCGGCCCCGATCCGGCGGCGTGGGAGGCTCCCGGCTGGCGCGATCTCGGCTTCACGATCGATGGCGACCACCGGTTCGCCTACCAGTACACCCCGGAGGTCAGCGGCCTGGGCGCCACCCTGCGCGCCGTCGGCGACGTCGACTGTGGCGGCACGCCGCGCGAGGTCGTGCTGAAGCTCGACGTGACCGGCGGCAAGATCGCGCGCGCATGGACGCACAGGACCTTCGCGACCGCGCCGGCTGCGCCGCCGTGAGCGCGGCCAGACCCCTCCGTGGTCGCGGTCATCGACCTCGAACGCGGACGCGATCGGGCGCCTGGCACGCGCGCGCCGCGCCGCTGGGGTCGCCATCGCGAAGCGATCGCGGCACAATCAGGCGGCTTATGCGCAGTCTCCTCGCTCTGGTCTTCGTGCTGTCTGCTTGTGGCAAGAACAGCGAACCGCCGCCGCCGACGTCGGGCTCGCCCAACGCCCGACCGGAGTCGGCGCCCAGCCAGCCGCGCGCCACGGCGGGCGATCCACCCGCGGGCGGACCGGTCCAGGCCCGGCAGCTGTTCGCGACGCTGTGCGTGATGTGCCACGGCGCCGATGGCAGCGGGAACGGCCCGGCCGCGGCGACGCTCAACCCCAAGCCGCGCAACTACACCGACGCAGCGTGGCAGGCGAGCATCACCGACGCCCAGATCAAGGAGGCGATCGTGAAGGGCGGACAGGGCGTCGGCAAGAGCCCGATGATGCCCGGCCAGCCGCAGCTCGCGGATCAGCCCGAGGTGCTCGACGGCCTGGTCAAGATCATCCGCGGGTTCGGCCAGCATCCATGATCGCGACGTCTCCCGATGGGCGGTGGGCGGTGGTGCGGCGGGGTCGGGAGGTTTCGCTGCTGGCGGACGCCGCGGGGCCAGCGACCTCGCGGCTCGAGCTGCCGACCGAGGACGCCGAGCTCGTGCTCGTCGGCCCGCCGAGCGTGCTGGCGATCGTGACGCGCGAACCGGCCGACGCTGGCGGCGCCGCCCTCGGCCAGGTGTTGCTGCACCAGCCGCCTTACCTCGACCCGATCGCGCGCCTCGATCTCGAGCTGCCGATGCGGCTCGCGGCGGTCACCGGGCCGCGGCTCGTGCTGGTCTCGCACGACGGCAACGCCGCGACCATCGTGCGGGTCGCGGGGCGCGCGCTGTCGGCCCAGGCGCTGGTGCCGGGGAGCCCGATCGAGTTCGCCGTCGGACTCGATCGCAACCAGGTGCTGTTCGGGTTGTGGCGCAAGCTCGAGGTCTGGGACGCCGTGTCGTGCCGGCCGGTGCTCCGCATGAACCTGCCGCTGCCGCCGCCGCCGCGCACGATCGGGCCGGCGCATGGCCACCTCTGGGCCGTGCGGCCGGGCAGCGAAGACGTGATGGTGTGCCGGCTGTCCGATGGCCGGCCGTTTCACCACCGCGTGGGCGCGGTGATCGACGAGGTGGTGAGCCATCCGGCGTCGCCGCTGCTGGTCCTGGCGACCGCGCGTGGTCTGGTGCGACTGCACTGCTTGGCGCACACGCTGACCGCGATCGATGCGCCGTGGCAGCGCGGGATGTCGCTCGCGCAGCTGGTGATCGGCGACGACGTCAGCCTCGTCGGCGTCGGCGACGATGGCGACGAGCCGTGGCGCGTGCCGCTCAGCGGCGCCAGCGCCTCGCCGTCCCCGGCGACCGTGCCGGGCGAGGTGGATGCGCCGATCGAGCCGGCCGCCACCGCCGCGGACCCGCGGAGCGCGGCGATCTCGCCCACCGTCGCGCCCGCCAGCGACGCGAACGACGACGCGCGTCCGCCCGAGCCGGCCGAGCCGAGCGGCGGTGTCGAGCCCAGCGCCCTGGAGCCGAGCGGCGGTGTCGAGCCCAGCGCCCTGGAGCCGAGCGGCGGTGTCGAGCCCAGCGCCCTGGAGCCGAGCGAGCTCGCAGCGCCCGTGGCGCGTGACGGCTCGTCGGGACCGGCCGGCGTCGCCGCCCCGGACCTGCGCGCGACGCCGCCGGGTGAGGGGCCCGCCGGGGAGCGCACGGGCGACGTCGCCGCCGTCGGGCGGTCTCCGCACGGCGACCGCGCGCGCGAACCCGCCGCCGGGGCGACCCGGGCCCGTGGCGCCGCCGACGGCGAATGGCGCGCGCCCCTGGCGGCGTATGCCGCGGAGCTGGTGCGCGGCGCGGCGCCCGAGCTCCCGGCGGTGGCACCCCACACCGAGCTCGGACAGCTGGTGCACCGGCTCGGGCTGCGGCCCGGTGCGGCGCGCGCGCTGGTGGCGCTCTACGGGCTGTATCTCGTCGGTGCGCCCGCGCTATCGATCGCGCGGCTGGCGCACGCGCTCGGCGAGTGGACCGAGCCGCTCGGGCGCGGCGAGCTGGTCGCGCACGCCCTGGTGCGCCGCCGCGGCGGGCAGATCGCGCTGCGCAGCGCGGTGACCGACCTGTTCGACGGCGTGGCGCCCCGGACGGTCCGCGTGGTCGGCGCCGCCGCGGCGGCGCCGCGGCCCGGGGTACGGCGCCTGGCGCGCGACGGACGTACCGACGCGACGCTCGAGGCCGCGCTGATCGCCAAGCTCGCGCGGATCGCCGTGATCGTCGGCCCGGCCACCGCCGCGGTGCTCGAGGCCGCGCTCCACGGCGCGACCGCGGTGGCGTTCGAGCCGCCCGCGCTCCAGCCAGCGCCGTGGCCGCGCGACGCCAGCCTCGTGGTGATCGCCGCGCCCGCCCCGCCCGCCTGGGTCGCGGCGCTGCCGAGCCTGTGATGCCGCACGCGCTCGGCGTGAGGGCCTGGGACCTGCCCTACAGCCGCATGACCTGGGCGGTCTTCTTCGCCGCCTTCTCGTACTCCTCCTTGGCGTCGTTGGCCGCCTCGAGCGAGCGGTACGAGCCGAACCGGACGCGGTAGAACGTGCCCTTGCCGCCGACGTCGGCCTCGGTGATGTAGGCCTGAAACCCGGCAGACCTGGTCGCGGCCAGGAACGCCTCCGCCTCCGAGCGGTCCTGAAACGACGACAGCTGGAGCGTGAACCGCGTCTTGCTGGGCTCGCTGGGCTTGGCCTCGGCGCGGTCTCGCCGATCGTCGGAGCGGTCGCCGCGCGCCTCGGGCTTGGTGACCGGCTTGTCCGATTTGCCCTCGGCGTGCTTGGCGTCGCCACGGTCGCCGCGGTCGGGCCTGGCATCGGTGCGGTCGGCGCTGTCGTCGTGCTTCTTCGACTTGCGCTCGCCGTCGTGCTTGTCCGGCCTGGCCTTGTCCGGGTCGGGGCGCGTGATCGGCTCGCCCTTGTCGGCCTTGGCGTCGGGTTTGTCGCTCCGTGGTTCGGCCCGACTGGACTTGTCGGCCTTGTCGGCTCGCTCGGGCTTGTCCGCCTTGGCGTCGCTCCGCTCGGCCTTGGCGTCGATTCTGACCTCGGGCTTCGCGTCGACTCTGACCTCGGGCTTCGCGTCGATTCTCACCTCGGGCTTCGCGTCGGACTTTTCGGGCCTGGCGTCCGGCTTGGCGTCCGGCTTGACGTCCGGCTTCTCGGGCTTGGCCGCGGCCCGGTGCTTCTCGAGCTCGCCGATCGCCTTCTCGACGTCGCTCGCCGGCTCGCCACCGGTGAGCGCGCCGTGGAACGACAGCTGGTCGCTGCGCTCGAGCCGATCGAGCGCCGCCAGCGGATCGCTCGCCGTCTGGGTATCGGCCCGATCGAGGTGGCCGCGGGCCTCGACCCGCCTCCCCACCATCACCCCGACGACGAACACCAGGCCGACGATCACCGCGCCGCCGAAGAACAGGTAGAAGATCTGGCGACCGTCGAGGCTGACCTCGATCTTGTCCTTGTAGAGCTCGGGCTCGCGACTGGGCATGCCCCAGCGTCGACAACTACGGCTGCCGGCGCAAGAAAACCGCCGGCGAGCCGGTCATTGCAGCACCTTGACGGCGTTGATGTCGATCGACTCGATGCGGAACACCTGGCCGGCCGTCGCGGGAGAGGTCGTCAGCACGTCGCCGCTGTCGAGCACCCAGATGCTCTGGGTCGGACCACGGACCAGCTTGGACGGGAACGCCGCGGCCGCCGGCAACGAGGAGGTCATCGGGTTGTACCCGGCCTTCTGGTCGAACGTCAGCTGGTAGCCGGTCGCCGTCGGGGTGGCGCCCGGCGGGATGAACGAGACCCCCGTGAACGGCCCCTGGCGGTCCTGGATGCACGCCTTGTCGCCCGGATAGGTCGGATCGACCAGGTCGATGGTCATCGCAGGGTTACTGAACTTGATGGCCGAGGCCTGGCGCGTGATGATCGTCGAGGGGGTCGTGGTATCGAGGACGCACGTCGTCCCGGCCACGTAGTTGTTCTGGACGTCGGTCTGCTGCAGCGTCAACGAACACGGGTTGGGCTCGAACCCGCCGGACGGCAACTGGCCGGTGATCGGGTCGGCGGTGGGGTCGCAGGCCGGCGCGGTGAGCGGGATCCGGCCGATCTCCAGCCGGTTCGCCGTCGGATCGACCACGCACGACTCGCCCTGGGCCACGACCGGATGGATGTAGCCGGTCGTCGTACCGATCACGGTGAACGCCTCGGTGGCGCGCACGTCGAACTGCTGAGGACCGTTCACACAGGCCTGCGGCGGCTCGACGCTCTCCATGCAGACGCCGCGGCTCGCCGGATCCTGGGTCGCCGAATACGTCGCGCCGACGCAGATCGACCCGGGCGTGCAGTCCGTGTCGCGGTCGAGGCCGTCGTAGCTCGGGTCGCCGGCGGCCTTGAGTGCACCGCTGGAGCTGTGGAACGCGCAGGTCTGCACGCAGCGCTTGGCGGCCGGGTCGTCGTTGAGCGGCTTGCGCGCGTCGTCGATCCGGCACGACCACTCGGTGTGGGGCTTCTTCGGATCGGTCGCGTCCACCGGGATGAACGGATCGGCCGCGAGGTTATTGTTGGAGGCGTACTGCGCGATCGCGTTGCACTGCTGGTCGTCGGTGCAGCCGGCGATCGGCGTGGCGTAGAGCTCGTGCTTGCGCGGCAACAGCTGCAGCTGTCCGGGGCCGGCCGAGCCGACCGTGTAGCGCCGGTCGGTCGTCAGGAAGTCGAAGCACGCGGTCGCGAGCCGGTCCGCCTCGTTGGCGGCCATGCAGTTGCCGATGCCGGCGACCTTGCTGCGCGGGTGGACGTAGCAGGTGTAGCCCGACGGGCACTCGGCGTCGCCGTTGGCGGGGTTGCAGCCGTGGAACTGGACGATGTCGAACGGCTCGACGCCCATCTCGCAGAACGCGCGCGCAGGATCGGTGATCCGCATGCCGGTGCTATCGACCTTGATCTGGCCGGTGCGGATCTGCGGGCCATCGACCGTGCTGTTGACGCTCGCCGCGGCGGCGAGCGGACCTTCCCACGTCAGGTACCAGCCCTGGTTCGGGGCGTTGCGAAGATCGGGATACGTGTTGTCGAGCACGTTCTGGGTCGACGGGATGTCCGGCGGCTGATCCGCGATCCCGGCGGCGAGCTCGAGCTGCGAGACCATCGAGACCGCCGTGACGTTACCTCCCTCGTCTTTGTCGGTGCACGTCAGCTGGCGCAGCGCCGGCATCTCCACCGAAGCACCGGTCGGCACCGTGTTCGACGGCAGGTTGCGGACCGGCACGCCCGACGACCGCGGGGCGCCGTCGGTGGTGCTGGTGGTGACCGTGGTGCCCGCGAGAAACGTCGGGTCGATGTCGGCACAGGTCCTGGCAGGGGTCGAGCGATCGCGCATAGAAGCGGATCCATAGCTATCGCGCAGCTGGTGCGGGATGTGGAGCACCTGCGAGTCGAACCCGTACGGCGAGAGGCCGAAATCGGCGAAGTCGCGGGAGTTGTCGTCGTCGACGTTGGCGATGAACACGCGCCCGCTCGTCGTCGAGATCGCGGCGAAATAGCCGACCAGCGTGAGCGCCGTGTCGGCTACGTCCACCGTACCCGTCGTGTCCGCCTTCTTGTCCTTTCGGCCCTGAAAGATCGTCACCGAGGTCGGGACGCTGCTGTCGGGCAGCTCGATCCCCGGGCTGTGGGCGCCGAGCCGGCGCGGCGGCGTCGCCGGGTCGCCGACCGCAAAGCACTTGAGCACCGACGCATCTTGCGAACCGTGGTTCGGGAGGTTGCGCACGAACCGCATGTCGACCTCGGTATCGCACTCGGTCGGCACGTTGGTCGCGTTGGGGATCTGCAGCGACGCGACGCGCACCGACTTGTCGTTCGCCACCGCGTAGACGAACTGCGACGGACCACCTGGGCCCTGGGTATCGTCGAGGATCCCGCTCGTGCCGCCCATGCCGATGCGGGGTGAGATCGACACCGAGGTGAGGCCGAGCTTGCCGGTCTTGTCCTCGAGCTGGATCTGCGAGACCGCCGACGGCAACGAGGTCGCCGGCGACATCGCCGGCTCGAGCGCGACGATGGTCAACCGCGACGAGTTGCTCGAGCCGATGGCGAGCCGCTCGGTCGGCGGGCTGGAGCTGGTGATCTCCGGGCGGTCCTCGAGCTTGAGATCGAGCGCGACCGGCCGAGGCACGGTGGGCGTGGCGTCGATCGCTCCGTTGCACTCGTCGGGGCATGCGTCCACGACGCTGTGCAGCGCGTCGCCGGTCAAGAGCACCGGCACGCTGGTCGCATCGGTGTACTGGATGCCGGCGACGATCTGGCCCGAGATCCCGTCCGTGGTCTCCACCGCGGCGACCAAGTGGCAGCTGGGGTACGCGATGTAGAACTTGCCCGAAGGCAACAAGCCGTCCGCAGCGGTCCGGCGGCACGACTTGCCGGCGGTGTCGGTGGCCAGCGGATCGCTGGGCGGGCCGACCATCGCCGCCGGCTTGGCCCTCATCGGATGGTTCTGGCTATCGTTGACGGCGATCCGATCGACGCGGATCGCCCCGGTCGATTGGCCGTCGGCCACGGCGATCGCCGAGCTGGCGTCGAGCACCGAGAGGTCGCACGAGCCGGCGTTGGCGACGACCTCGTAGCAGCCCGACGCGTCGGTGGCGATCGCGACCGGATCCTCGCCCACGCTGATCGCGTTCTTCCCTGGCGTGAGGGGATCGGCGTCGAGCACCCTGAACTCGGTGTTCGAGTTGTTGGTGAAATCCAGCGACGACGTGACGGTCCACTTCGCCATTGCGACGGTGCCGGACGCTGACTGCAGGATGAAGCCGTACCAGAACAGCACGGACGAGGCGTTCTGTCCCGTTGGCACGGGGGCCGTGCCCGTGATCTGAGGCGAGCGGGCCTCGCACCACGAGGTCGGCTGCGCGGTCTTGATCGTGGTCCCGACGAGCGGATCGCCTGTCGCGGTGACATTCAGGTCGCCGTAGCAGGCGAACGCAATATCGACCGGGCGATCGAGGTTGAGCTCGGTCACCGCCACGGTGTTGGGGTCGTTGCACGAGGCGGCGAGCGCCAGCAGGGCCGCGGGCGCGGCGGCAGTGATACGCGATCGACGGTTCATGGCGCCCTCGGCAGACCGATACGGAGCACGACGCGGTCGCGCTTCGCCGAGGTCGGAGTCACGTCGACGACGGCGATGGTATCTTCGAGAAAGTTGGACACGAACAGCTGCTTGTGGACGGTGGTGACCGTGGCGTTGTCGGCGCCGGTGGTCACGGTGGTGGCCGCCGGGTTGAGCCCGCCGGCCGCCGCGATGCCGTACGGGCCGCGGCCGACCGTGACGATGTTGGTGACCTGCGACAGACCGGCCGGATCGACGACGTACATCTGACCGTCGAGGAAGCACGTCACGTAGGCGCGCTCGCCGTCGCCGGCGTCGAGCAAGGTGATCGTCGAGGCTTCGCGGCAGATATCGCTGCCGCCGACCGCGGCGTTGCGCGGAAACCCGGACTCGTCGGCCGAGGTGTCGTAGATCTGCACGGTCGGAGGGTTGCGGTTGACCACGTACAGGCGCGAGCCGTCCTTCGAGAACTGCAGCGCGCGGGTATCGGCGGACGCGCCCGCGGTCGAGCCGATCGCGTCGAGGAAGAAGAAGTTGCTGGCCAGCAGGTAGGCGGTGTTGTTGGGTTGCCGGCCGACCGTGAGCGTCTGGATCCGGTTCTCGGTGCGGCTGCCGACGTACACGATGTCGTCACCGCCGGCGCCGAACCGGCCCGCCACGCCGGTCGCCGCGCGGTTCAGCGTCAGCGGATCGGCCGCGAACAGGTTGCCGCGGATGTCGACGATCTTGGCGTCGCCGTCGGCCGGCGAGTCGATCAACGAGACCGCGCCGGAGGTCTGGTGGGTCACGATGGCGAAGCCATGCACGGAGTCGGCGAACACGCCGAACGGCTCGGACGGAATCCCGACGTCCGGTTCGTCGCGCGCCGCGGTCAGCCGGTGCGTATCGTCGCACAGCGCGAACGGCTCGCTGCCCGTGGTGCACGACAGCCGCGCGCCGTCGAAGTCGGCCCACGAGATCGACGGATCGCCGCGGGTCGGGACGATCACGCGGAGCCGGCCGCCGTCAAACGCCTGGACCGCGATGTCGCTGGCGAAGTTGCCGATCCGCACGCCAGCGCCCGCGACCACGAACATCGCCTCGTCGCAGGTCAGCGTCTCGCGGTGATCGGGGTCCTGCGCGCAGCCATCGGGGATGGTCGCGGCGGGCGACAGCCAGCCGGCGATCGTCGCCTGCACGGTGTCGAGGCTGATCACCGAGACCGAGCCGGAGTCGTAGCGCAGCTCCGAGTTCGCGTTGGCCGCGAACAGGAATCGCTCGTCGGGCGAGATCGCCAGGCCGGTGGGGAAGAACAGCTGATCGGCGGGAGGACGCACGTCCTCGGCCGACGCGGTGCAGGCCGCCGTGACCAAGGCCAAGCCCACAGCGCCGACCTCCTGCCATCGGCGCCCCCGGACACGGATCGACGCAGTCGTCATGGAATGTCGCTTCGACCGCGGAGTCCCGCGGCAGGTTGCCTGCATGATGTCCATCACTTCACTTCTTGGATCCAGCCGGCGCCGCGTCGGCGAGCGCGGCACGCGCTGCGGCGACCCGAGCGATCGGGACGCGAAACGGCGAGCACGAGACATAGTCGAGGCCCGCGCGGTGGCAGAAACCTACCGAGCTCGGATCGCCGCCGTGCTCGCCGCAGATGCCGACCTTCAGGTGGGGCTTGACGCCGCGGCCGCCGCGCACCGCGAGCTCGATCAGCGCGCCGACGCCCTCGGGGTCGAGCACCGCGAACGGGTCGCTCGGCAGGACGCCGGACTCGATGTAGGTCGTGAGGAACCGACCGGCGTCATCGCGCGACAGCCCGTAGGTGGTCTGGGTCAGGTCGTTGGTGCCGAACGAGAAGAAGTCGGCGTGGGCGGCGATCTGGTCGGCGACCACGCAGGCGCGCGGCAGCTCGATCATCGTGCCGATCGTGACCGGGATGTCGGCGCCGCCGATCGCCTCGCTGACCGCCTCGGTGAACGTCGTGGTGACCAGCGCGCGCAGCCGGCGCAGCTCCTCGGGCACCATGACCAGCGGGATCATGATCTCGGGGTGGACGGCGATCCCGGCCCTGGCGACCTCGGCCGCGGCCTGGCCGATCGCGCGGGTCTGGATCTCGTAGATCTCGGGGAACGTGATCGCGAGCCGGCAGCCGCGGTGGCCCAGCATCGGGTTGGCCTCGGTGAGCTCGGCGACCTTGGCGGCGATCGCGGCGCGCGGCACGCCGACCGCCGCCGCGACCTCGTCGATCTCGGCCGGCGTGTGCGGCAGGAACTCGTGGAGCGGCGGATCGAGCAGGCGGATCGTCACCGGCAGGCCGTCCATCACCCGGAACAGCTCGGCGAAGTCGGAGCGCTGCATCGGCAGGATCTTGGCGAGCGCGGCGCGCCGGCCGGCCTCGTCGCCCGCGAGGATCATCTCGCGGACCGCGAGCAGGCGCTCGGGCTGGAAGAACATGTGCTCGGTGCGGCACAGGCCGATGCCCTCGGCGCCGAAGCTCCGCGCGGTGCGCGCGTCGGCCGGGGTATCGGCGTTGGTCCGGACCTTCAGCCGGCGGAACGAATCGACCCACGCCATGAGCTGGTCGAGCTCGCTGCCGAGCTGCGCCGGCACCAGCGGCGCCGGGCCGAGGAACACCTCGCCGGTCGAGCCGTCGAGCGTGAGCGTGTCGCCCTCCTTGACCTTGATCTCCTGGCCGCCGCCGATGAACGCCGCCGTGCGCCTGGCGGCGTCGACCCGCAGCGCGGTGCACGACGTGACGCAGCACTTGCCCATGCCGCGCGCGACGACCGCGGCGTGGCTGGTCATGCCGCCGCGCGAGGTCAGGATGCCCGAGGCGGCCTTCATGCCGTGGATGTCCTCGGGCGAGGTGTCGGTGCGGACCAGGATCACGGTCTCGCCGCGCTGCGCCCACTCGGCCGCCGCGCTGGCGGTGAACACGATCTTGCCGATCGCGGCGCCCGGCGACGCCGGCAGGCCCTTGGCGATCGCCGCGGGCCGCGCCTTGGGGTCGATCATCGGGTGGAGCACCTCGTCGAGCTTGCTCGGCTCCATGCGCAGCACCGCGTCGCGCGGCGACAGCACGCCCTCGGCGACCAGGTCGACCGCGATCTTGATCATCGCGCGGCCGGTGCGCTTGCCCGAGCGGGTCTGCAGCATGAACAGCTGCCCGCTCTGGATCGTGAACTCGAGATCCTGCATGTCGCGGAAGTGGTCCTCGAGCAGCTTGGCGACCCGGACCAGCTCGGCGTGGGCCGCCGGCAGCTTGGCCGCGAGCTGGGCGATCGGCTCCGGCGTGCGGACGCCGGCGACGACGTCCTCGCCCTGCGCGTTGGTCAAGAACTCGCCGTACAGCTCGTTGGCGCCGGTCGACGGGTTGCGGGTGAACGCCACGCCGGTCGCGCAGTCCTCGCCGAGGTTGCCGAACACCATCGCCTGGACGTTGACCGCGGTGCCCATCGCCGCCGAGATCCCGTTGAGCTTGCGATAGTAGTCGGCGCGCGGGTTGTTCCACGACGCGAACACCGCGCCGATCGCGCCCCACAGCTGGGCGGTGACATCGTCGGGGAACGCGCGGCCGGTGGCGCGCTGGATCTCGGCCTTGAACAGCGCGACCGCCTCGCGCAGCGCGGCCTCGCTGAGGTCCTGGTCGCGCGCCGCCTTGTGCTTGCGCTTGACGTCCTCGAGGATGCGGTCGAACGCGAGGTCCTCGTGCTCGCTCGGCGCGACCACACCCATCACGACCTCGCCGTACATCGCGACGAACCGGCGGTAGCAATCCCACGCGAACCGGGGGTTGCCCGCGCGCTGGGCCAGGGCGGCGACCGTCTGGTCGTTGAGCCCGAGGTTCAAGATCGTGTCCATCATGCCGGGCATCGAGGCCGGCGCGCCGGACCGCACGCTGACCAGCAGCGGGTGCACGGCGTCGCCGAACGAAGCCTTGGTCAGCGCCTCGACCTGGCGCAGCGCCTCGGCGACCTCGGCGTCGAGCCCGGGCGGGTAGTTGCCGGCGCCGCTGGCCATCACGTGGCGGCACACCTCGGTCGTGATCGTGAAGCCCGGCGGCACCGGCAACCCGAGCGACGCCATCTCGGCGAGGTTGGCCCCCTTGCCGCCGAGCAGGGCCTTGTCGGTCGCGCGTCCCTCGGCGGCGCCACCGCCGAACTGCCGGACAAACTTCACGCGGCACCTCCGAGCTGGCGAAAGTCGGCGATCCGCGCGAACGGCTCGTAGATCCGCGACAGCAGGGACAGCCGGTTGTTGCGCAGGGTCGGATCGGGATCCATCACCATGACACCCCCTCGATCGAAGAACGCGGCGACATCGGGGCCGAGCTCGGCGAGCACGGCGAAGCCGTCGCGGTACTGCCGGGCGTCGAGCGCGGCGGTCAGCCGGGCTCGACGCTCGGTGAACGCCGACCACAGCCGGGCCTCGGGGCCGCCGGCCGCGGCGAACAGCGCGGGCACGACCTCGCCCGAGATCGCGTGCTGCTTGCCGCGCGCGTCGTCGAGGATGTTGCCGATCCGCTTGAACACTTCGCGCGCGGCCTGGGGCACCACGGCGACCGCGCGGGCGCGCAGCCGGGCGTCGCACGGATCGTCGGCGTCGACCGCGAGCACCACGTCGACGTCTTGCGCGGCGAGCCCGTCATCGACGAGCAGGCCGCGCAGCCGGGTGCGGAAGAACTCGCCGAGCGGCGCGCGCGCCGGCTCGGTCGCCAGGGTCGCGCCGTAGGCCAGGACCGCGGCGTCGATCAGCTGGCCGACCGTGAGCGGCCAGCCGGTGCCGGCGGCGAACGCAGCGCCGCCCGGGCCGCGATCGAGCAGGATCTGGAGCACGCCGATCGCCGCGCGGCGCAGGCCGAACGGATCGGCCGAGCCCGACGGCGCGAGCCCGGCCGCGAAGCAGCCGACCAGCGTATCGATCCGGTCGGCGATCGCGACCAGCGCACCCTCGACCGTCGATGGCAGGGCGCCGCCCTGGCCCTTGGGGAAGTAGTGCTCCTCGATCGCGATGGCCGTGCCCTCGGGCTGGCCGGCGAGCCGGGCGTAGTGCTTGCCCATCACGCCCTGGAGCTCGGGGAACTCGCCCACGACGCTCGAGCCGAGGTCGGCCTTGCACAGGTGCGCCGCGCGCGACGCGACGCCGTGATCGCAGGTGACGCGCCTGGCGAGCGCCGCGACGATCGCCTCGATGCGGGCGAGCTTGTGGCCGGTCGTCTTGGCCTGATCGCCGAGCTTGGCCTGGAACACGACCTGGGCGAGCTTCTCGTTCCACTGCTCGAACGACTTCTTGCGGTCCTCGGCGAAGAAGAACTTGGCGTCGGACAGCCGCGACGCGATGACGTACTCGTTGCCGCGCTGGACCACGGCGGGGTCCTTGACCACGGTCGCCATCATCGTGGCGAACCGGTTGGCGAGCTTGCCGCTGGGCTGCTCGAGCGCGAAGTAGCGCTGGTGGTTGCGCATCGCGGTGACGATGATCTCCTCGGGGACCTCGAGGAACGACGGATCGAAGCTGCCGCTGACGCCGACCGGGTACTCGCCGAGGTGGATCACCTCGCCGAGCAGCGCCTCGTCGGGCCGGACCCGCAGGCCGGTCTCGGTCTCGAGCCGGACTAGCTCGGCGCGCACCAGCGCGCGGCGGACCTCGGGATCGACCACGACGTGGGCGGCGCGCAGCGCGTCGACGTAGGCCTCCGGCGAGGCGATCTCGATCGGCCGGTTGGCGAGGAAGCGATGGCCACGGCTATGGCGGCCGGCGGTGATGCCGGCCCAGGTCAGCGGCACGACCTCGCCGCCGAACAGCGCGACCAGCCACTGGACCGGGCGGACGAACGCGGTCTCGCTCCAGCCCCAGCGCTGCGACTTCGGCCACGCGATCGCCCGGGCGAGCTCGCCGAGCAGCTCCGGCAGCAGCGCGCCCGTCGGCTGACCGGCGACGCTGCGCAGCGCGACGACGTAGAGCCCCTTCTTGCCGGCGACCTCGCGCTTGACCAGCGCCTGGGGATCGACGCCGTTCTTGGCGGCGAACCCCTGCCCGGCCTTGCTCACGCTGCCGTCAGCGGCGAACGCGGCCGACGCCGGCGGGCCCACGACCTCCTCGTTCAGGTCGGGCTGGCGATCGGCGATCCCCTTGACGATCACGGCGAGCCGACGCGGCGTGCCCAGCGCGCGCACGCTGCCGTGCTTGGCGTCGAAGATCCGGGCGGCGGTCAGCCGCGCCTCGACCAGTCCCGGCAGCTCGACCAGCGCGCGCGCCAGCATCTTGGCCGGGATCTCCTCGCAGCCGATCTCGAACAGCAACTCAGCCGGCATGGGGGATCTCCTCGGCGTGCGCGGCCACGGCGCGGGCCGCGGCCAGCGCGCTCGCGTTGACCCCGGCGGGCTCGGCGTCGCGGAACGCGGCGACCGCGCGGCCCTGCAGCGCCGCCGGCAACAGCGGAAACCCCAGCGTGGCGCGCGCGCCGACGTAGGTCTCGGCGCAGGCCTTGGCCATGCCGCGCACGCGGCCGATGAAGCGCTGGCGCTCGGTCACGCTGATCGCGCCGCGCGCATCGAGGCAGTTGAACGCGTGCGAGGCCTTCATGCAGAACTCGTAGGCCGGCAGCACCAGCGGGCGGGCCGCGCCGTCGACGGTGCGCGCCAGGAGCCGCTTGCACTCGGCCTCGTAGGTATCGAAGCTCGCGAACGCGATCGCGGGCACGAGCTCCTCGAACTGGTAGGTCGAGTACTCGACCTCCCAGGGCTTGCGGATCTGGCCGTACGTCACGTTCTTGTCCCACTTGAGATCGAACATGTTGTCGACGTTCTGCAGGTACATGGCGATCCGCTCGACGCCGTAGGTCAGCTCGGCGGTCACCGGCAAGAGGTCGATGCCGCCGGCCTGCTGGAAGTACGTGAACTGCGTGACCTCCATGCCGTCGCACCACACCTCCCAGCCCAGGCCCCACGCGCCCAGCGTCGGCGACTCCCAGTCGTCCTCGACGAAGCGCACGTCGTGCGCCGACGGGTCGAGTCCGATCGCGCGCAGCGAGTCGAGGTAGAGATCCTGGACGTGGAGCGGCGACGGCTTGAGGCCGACCTGGAACTGGTAATACGCGCCCGCGCGGTTGGGGTTCTCGCCGTAGCGGCCATCGGACGGCCGCCGGCAGAACTGCGCGAACGCGGCGTTCCACGGCTCGGGACCGAGCACGCGCAGGAACGTCGCGGGGTGAAAGGTACCGGCACCAACCTCGACGTCGACGGGCTGTTCGACGACGCATCCGCGGTCGGCCCAGAATCGCTGGAGCGTGAAGATGAGATCTTGCAGGTACATGGCGCCTAGGAAGCGGCACCCTACCGTCGGCCGGCCAGCCGGTCAAGCGTGCAGCATGAGCTAAGTGCCTCAGATCTCTTGACGTTCTTCTCGAGCGACGGCTAGGTTGGCCTGGATGATCCGGGAGTTTGCGGTGGCCGTGCTGCTGCCAGCCCAAGGATGCTCGCTGGCGCTCGACTTCTCGGACCCGGCGATCCCCAGGGACGCCGCGCCCGACGCCTTCGTCGCCCCGGCGGCGTGCGGCTACAAGGAGCCCAACGACAGCGTCGCCGCTGCTGCCCCGGTGACCGCGTCAGATACCGGCCCTGCGGCGATCTGTCCGGGGGCGACCGAGGATCACGATTTCTACGCGGTCGTGGTGCCCGCGATGACCCGGCTCGAGATCCGGCTCGACTATGCGTTCCGGCCGGGCGCCGATCTCGACCTGCGGCTGTACGACGGCGAGGCGATGCCGCCGGCCTCGCGTGGATTTGGCAACGAAGAGGTCATCGCCTGCCCGGGCGCGACGCCCGCCTGCCCGATGCTCGAGGCGGGCACGTACGTGTTCGAGGTGTTCCCGGCCCAGACCGGTGACACCAATACGTACACGTTCGCCATCGAGCTGACCCCGCTCTGAGCGCGAGGCACACGCGGTCGCGGTCTCCGCCTCGGTCTCGGTCTGCGCCTCGGTGACGGTCTGCGCCTCGGTCTCCCTTGGCGATGACGTCGACGTTGACTCCAGCGTTGAGGTTGACGGCAGCGAAGCGGCACGTGAACGTCGACAACCCCGTCGACCTCGACCCGCCGTCGATTTCGCACGACAGAATCGGTCCACGTGCAAGGTCGAGGGTGGAGTCAACGACTACGTGCCGCTTCGCTGCGGTCTAGGTCAACGCCCACGTCATCGTCGACGCCCACCTCATCGTCGCCGCCCACGCACGGCGATCCGGTGACGGGATCGCAGCCGCCGCTACTCGGCGTCGGCCACGGAGTCGCCCACCATGCTGGCGAGCGCGGTCGGCTGGACGTGGCCGGTCAGCACGCCGGACACGCTGCGCAGGACCGGCACCCGGACGCCGAGCTGATCGGCGAGCTCGACCCCGGCCAGCAGCGCACGAGCGCCCTCGGGCCAGTCCGCCTCGTCGATGGCGGCGCGCTCGGCGAGCCGGCGGCCCAGCGCGTAGTCGGCCGAGCGATCGCTGGCGCGCACCAGGAGGTTGCCCAGGCCGGCGAGGCCGGCGAAGGTCCGGGCCTCGGCGCCGGCCGCGACGCCGAGCCGCGATGCCTCGGCGACCGCGCGCGTGATCAGCGCGGCGCGCGGCCCTGGCCCGACGCCGAGCCCGTCGCTCACCCCGAGCGCCACGGTGTAGGCCCCCGACAGCGCCGACGCCAGCTCGACGCCGATCAGGTCGCGCGAGCCGTAGACCCGCAACACCGGCGGCGCGTTGAGCAGCCGGCGGCCTTCGGCGGTGACCTCGTCGAACGCCGACGCCACGACGATCGACACCGACTGGTCATCGGCGAGATCGTCCGGCAGCGCCGGGCCCGCGATCGCGCCGATCTTGAGCGTCGGCAGCTCGTGCTCCATGACCTGCGAGACCCGCTGCTTCGACGGCTGGGCCAGCGCGCCGACCGCGTGGACGACGATGTGGCTGCCGTCGAGCACAGCGCCGAGCTGGCGGGCGCGCTCGCGCACCTGGATCGACGTCACGGACAGGATCACGAACCGCGCGGCGCTCGCCAGCCGCCGCGGGTCCAGCGTGACCTCGAGCGCGGGCGGCAGCTGCGCGGCCGGCAGCCGCGGGTTGCGCCGCGTGGTCCGGATCGCCTCGACGATCTCGGCGTCGCGCGACCACAGCACGACGTGGCGGCCCGCGCGCGCCAGCACGCCGCCGAGCGCGGTCCCGAACCGCCCGGCGCCGGCGATCCCGACGGTGTCGCGGCGATCGCTCATCGCTGCTCCGGCGGCACGTGGGCGGTGCGGTTCTGGTAGTAGTAGAGCAGCTTGACGTCGTCGATCTGCAGCTGGTGATCGAGGCGCACGACGATCGGCCGGGTGTGATAGCTCGACAGCCCGCGGACCGCGTCGTCGAGGATCTCGGCGGGGGTCAGCGCCGCGATCAGCGGGTGCTCGGCGCCCCACGCCGGGGTCTGGGCGAGCCGCGCGCGCAGCCGCGCGAGCTGCTCGAGCACGGCGTCGACGTCGGCGGTGAGCTGGCGCGGTGGCACGCGGATCAGCCGGTAGATATCGCGGGTCCCGGCGGTGCGGGCGATCGTGTCGTAGACCGCGCGCGCCACCAGGTGGGTCGCGTGCAGCACGGTGAGCCGGGGATACGCCGCGGCGAGCCGGCGGCCGAGCGCCCGGGTGTACTCCGCGTCGCGCTGATCGTCGTCGGTGACCTCGCCATCGGCGCCGCGCACGAAGCTCGCCGGATCGACCGGGCGGCCGGCGCGATCGATCGACTCGCCGTCGTCGGTGACGTCGTTGCCGAACGGATCGAGCGGCCGGCCGAACCGCACGATCACCGAGCCCTCGTGGGCGAGGATCTTGCGGAAGAACTCGAGGATGCGGCCGATCCGCGAGAACTCGTCGTCGGTGATGATGTAGCGACTCTTGCCGGTCTCGGCGAGGTAATCGTCGATCAACGTCTCGGCCTCCAGCACGAGGCGGTAGTTGATCGTCACCGGCACGATGTACAGCCGCTTGTGCGGCGCAGCGTCGCGCACGCTGTTCTTGTAGGCGGTGACCGTGGTGCCGAGCAGCCCGAGCTTGAGGTTCTTCTCGACGATGTTCGACCGGCAGCGCGTGCCGCCCGGAAAGAACAGCGAATGATAGCCGTGTTCGAGCAGCACGGTCGAATACTCTTTCAGGACGTCTTTGTAGAGCTCGAACTTGAGCCGGCGATCGACGCGGTAGGCGCCGAGGTTGCGCATGAAGTACGAGATGAACGGATTGGTGAACAGATTCTTGCCGGCGCCGTACGTTGTCGGCGGCAACCCGGCGCGCAAGAGGCCCAGGCCGATCGCCGGGGAGTCCATGTTCGACGAGTGCGTCGGGGTGACGATGAGCGTGCCTCGCTCGGCGCACGTCCGCGCGACCGCGATCTCGCCGTCGGCGTGGATCCGCGCGTCGAGGTTGGCGATCGCCCGCACGCCCTCGCGCAGGCTCCCGGTCGGCGAGAACAGGAACCCGAGCAGCGACGGCCCGATCCCGGTGGCAAACCGGTACACGCGCGGATCGAAGTTGCCGACGACATCGCGGCCGTAGTGCCGCACGAGGCCGCGCAGGGCCTCTTGCTTGTCGGCCTCGGTCATCGCGAGCAGCCGGCGCGAGAGATCTCGCCAGCGCTCGATCGCGCCGGATCTGCCGTTGCCAGCCTCGAGCCGGCGAATCTCGCAGTACGCGACGTCGTTCAGCACGTACTCGAGCGAGGCATCGCCGCCGCCGCGCGCGTCGCCGACCTTGCGGGCGACCACACGGCGCTCGACCTCCGCGAGCAAGCGCTCTCGATCCGTATTGAACCTCTCGAGACGGTTTTCGGCTTCCCGGACTGGCCGGTCACTGCCCATGGCCTGAGGTGATATCACGCAGTTCGGCGCGGATCTTCTCCTTGGGCCTTGCACCGATGCACGGGGTATGCTGAAGATTAGGCCACGCGGAGCGGTCCTCGTTAAGGATGCTCCGGGTCGCGGCCTCCGGTTGGATCATGTCCTGCTGGGCGGCGGTGAGAGTGAAGAAGGACATTGGATGTCCCCTACGAAACGTCCACGACCGACCAAAAAACCTGCTTCCCGTTCCTCGGGTGGATCGGCGCGCACCGCCGCAGCGTCCAAAGCCAAGCGCCCCGTGCGCAAGGCGCCGGCCGCCGCGGAGCGCGTAGCCAAACCGTCCGAACGCGGCTCGCGCGCCACGGCTACGTCCGCGTCCCGACGGTCTGATCGAACAGACCGCACAGAACGGACCAGCCGATCGGTGCGCCCGGAGCGACCGGACCGAAGCGATCGCAGCACCAGCAACGGACACCGGCGAGAACCGAGTCCCGCACCCACGACTTCACGCGCGGCGCGAGGCGCACGCATGGACGATCTGTTTTCGGCCCCCGCGCCGAACGCCGGCCGTCGGATCGAGACCTTCGATGAGGTCCTCGAGCGGCTCGCGCGCGCTGCGCGAGAAGCCGAGCGCCAGGTTGCACTGCAAGCCGAACGCGAGGCCGCCGCCGCGGCGCCCGTCGCCGCCGGCATCGTCGGCGGCGCACGCGCTGCGCCGCGAGTCGTCGACCGCGACGTCCCGGTGGTAGCGCCCGACGAAGACAAGGAACCGCCCGTGCTCGCGAAGAAGCCGCGTGGCCGCAAGGCCGACGACGCCGTCCCCGAACTGCCGCTGCCGCTGCCGCTGCCGCCGCCGCGTCCCGTGTATACCCTCGATGGCCCGGTTCCGCCGGAAGGCGCAGGCTTGCCACCCAGGGTCGGCGCCCTACTCGGCGTCGGCCAGCAGGCGCTCGGCATCAAGACGTTCCGGCCCGGCCAGGCCGAAGCGTTTGGCCACCTGCTCAACAACGAAGACCTGCTCGCGGTGATGCCGACGGGCAGCGGCAAGTCGCTGCTCTATCAGCTGACCTCGCTGGTCGTCCCCGGCGTGACCGTGGTGGTCAGCCCCCTGATCGCGCTGATCAAGGATCAGCTCGACAAGATGGTCGCCAAGGGCGTGTCGGCCTGCAAGATCGACTCGACGCTGACCGTCAAGCAGCGCCGCGAGGTCGATGCGATGATCCGCTCGCCCGGCGGCAAGCTGCTGCTCACCACGCCGGAGCGGATGGCCGATCCCGAGTTCCGCGTGTTCCTGCGCGAGGCGTGCGGCGGCGTCGGCGTCTCGCGGTTCGTCGTCGACGAAGCGCACTGCGTCTCGCAGTGGGGCCATGACTTCCGGCCGGCGTACCTGTCGCTGCGCAAGGCGCTCGAGGACGTCGGCCGCCCGCCGGTGCTGGCGACCACGGCGACCGCCCCGCCGCACGTCCGTGACGACATCCTGTTCCAGCTCGGCATCGAGAACGCGGCCACGGTCACCACGACCTTCGATCGCCCGAACCTTCACTACGAAGTGATCACGTTCGGCGACGAAGAAGAGAAGATGAAGACGCTGGTCACGCTGCTGAAGAAGCTGCCGCGGCCGGGGATCGTCTACTGCGCCACGGTCAAGAAGGTCGAGGAGCTCTACGAGGCGCTGACCCGCTGGGGCGTGCCGGTCTCGCGCTACCACGGCCGGATGAACAAGCGCGAGCGCGACGACAGCCAGGTCCAGTTCATGGAGTCGTCGGACCTGATCATGGTCGCGACCAACGCCTTCGGCCTCGGCGTCGACAAGTCGAACATCCGCAACGTCCTGCACTACCACGTGCCCGGCTCGCTCGAGGCGTACGCGCAGGAGGCCGGCCGCGGCGGTCGCGATGGCAAGCCGGCGCGCTGCGTGCTGCTGTTCTCCCCTGACGACGTCGCGATCCAGGAGTACTTCCTGTCGGGCACCTACCCGACCAAGCGGCAAGTCCTCCAGGTCTACGACGCGCTCGAGGCGTTCACCGACCTGCACCGCGCCGGTGGCAAGCCGGCGCCCGCGGACGACGCGCCGCCGACCGTCCCGAACATCGCGATGTCGTCGAGCGTCGGCCAGCAGCGCACGCGCACGGTGCTGTCGCTGCTCAAGGACGAGCGGTTCATCACCGAGCAAGAAGGCGGGCTGTACTACATCGCCGATCCGCCGGCCGAGCGCGGCGAGCTGATCGATCGCGCTCGCCAGTACGAGGCGCGCCGGATCGCCGATCGCCAGCGGCTCGACGCGCTGCTCGCGTACGTCAAGGCGCCGGGCTGCCGCAACCAGGCGATCCTCGAGTACCTCGGCGAGAAGGATCCGCCGAAGTGCGGTCGCTGTGACAACTGCCTGCGGTCGCGCGAGGCCGCGCTGGCCGCGTCGAGCGAGGCCCAGCGGCTCGGCGCCTCGCTGACCCGGCTGCTCGACGACGAGCCCGCCGAGGCCAAGCCGCGCCGCGAGATCAAGGCGCGCGTCGTCCGGATCGACGGATCGCCCGGCGCGGCCCCGGCCGCGCCCGTACCGCCACCCAAGACCGGCCCCACCGTGCTGCGCCGCAGCTCGGCCGGCGCCGCGCCGGTCGCCGCCGCCAGCGCGGGCCAGCTGGCGCTGCCGATCTCGGCGGCCGTGGCTGCGGTCGCAGATCCGTCGGCGATGGCCGCGTCATCGGGCAACGGCCACGCCGTCGCGATCGAGGCGCGCGACGCGGTCCCGCCGACCGGCGACGAGCTCGAGGACGATGACGAGCTCGACGACGACGACGAGGACGAGGACGAGGACGATGACGAGCTCGACGACGACGAGCTCGCCGAGGGCGAAGATGACGACGATGCTGACGACGTCGAAGGAGACGACGCGGACGACGGCGAAGATGACGACGACGATGACGAAGATGACGACGACGACGACGATGACGACGACGATGACGACTACGAGGTCATCGACAAGACCGCCGCCGAGCTCGCCGAAGAAGGCATCGAAGGTCCCGGCGAGATCACCGTGCTCGCCCGCAAGCGGGTTGCCAAGCAGCCCAAGCTTCGGCCCGACGAGGCGCTAGATTCGCCCTCGGCGAGCGCCGCGGAGGCCCGCCGCCGTCGCCGTCGCCGTCGCCGCAAGCGGCGCGCGATGCTGCCGCCCAAGAGCGCGTTCACCACGCCGGTGTTGTCGACCGGGGCGCCGAGCTCGGACGCGCCGTCGCGCCGGATGTCGAGCAGCGGCGGCGGCCCCGTGATCGAATACGTTCGCGGCCCGATGCGGATCGCCATGGCGCCGGTCGCCTCGGCCAATCCCAACGATGCCGGCATCGGCCGGCTGCGCCGCGGCAAGAAGATCCGGCGCTGGGAGCGCGGCAGCGGCGGCGGCAACGGGTTCCGCAGCGACGGTCCGCGGTTCGACAGTCGCGGTGGGGGCGGACGGCCCGACGGCGCGCGGTCCGAGGCTCCGCGGCCCGAGGGCGCACGGCCCGACGGCGTGCGGCCCGAGGGCGCGCGGCCGCCACAGGCCTGGCAAGGCGCCCCCGGCGCCGAGCCTGCTGGCAATGGCCCAGCCGGCGAGCGGCGGCGCAGGCGGCGCAGGCGGCGCAGGCGGCCCGACGGCGCGGCGATGCCGGGCGCGCCGGGATTCGCTCCCGGTGGCGACGATTCCGGAACCGGCGGCGGCGAGGCGCCGGTCGGCTTCTTCGCGCCTGCCAGCGGTGACGCCGGCCCGATCGCGCTCGGCCCCGACGGCCAGCCGATGCGCAAGCGGCGGCGACGGCGGCGACGAGGCCGCGGCGGCAGGCAGCGCGAGTGGCGCGGCCAGGCCTCCGGTGGCGACGGCGGCGGCGCGCCGCCCTCAGAAGGCGGCGCAGGCGGTGGTGGCGCGGTCACGGAGGGTGGCGGCAGCGGCGGTGGCGAAGCCTGACCGGGGCCACGGCGCTGGATGAACCCGCGGCTGTCGCCACCCCATGCATTCCTTGGTTCGCGCTAGCCGAAGGCCGGCGAACACCGTACCCTTGCGATCGTGCTCGATTGGTTGGGCTCGGTACAGATCCGGACGCGCAGCAGCACGCGCGTCGAGCTGGATCTGACGCGAGCGACGGCGTGGACCGGCTGGGCGCTGAGCGCCCTCGGTGGCTACCTGGTGTGGCTGCCGCACGTCGGCGCCGTGCTCGGCGGCGTCGTCGTGTTCGGCGGCGGCCTGCTGCTGGCGACGCTGCGCCGCCGGCTCGTGTTCGATCGCGACGAGGGCCTGCTGCGCAGCGAGCAGCGGATTCTGGGAATCCGCCGGCGGGCCGCGATCCCGCTGTTCCATCTGCGCGCGGTGGTGGTCGCCGCGCGCCGCGGCGGTATGTACGTGGCCTACGTGGAGCGCCGGCTCGGCGGCACGATCCACCTTGACGAAGCTCGCCGATCGGCGCCGCTGCTCGCGCTGGCCGAGGCGATCTCCGAGGTCGCCGAGCTCCGCCTCGTGTTCGACGCGACCACCCGGGTCGCCGCCTCGGACTAATCCGCGGGTTCCATTGAGCGCCGGCCGGCGTCGCGCTAGGGTCGCATCGCCGCGATGCGCTGTCTTCCTGGGGTCCTGGTGCTCGCCGTGCTTGCCGCGTGCAAGGACGACCAGGCCCGGGCGATCGATCCCACGCCGGTGGCGCCGCGGCCACTCGCCGGGGTGTTCCCCGACCAGTGGCGATGCGATAGCGTCGCCTCGCTCGAAGCCCTGGGCCAGGTGCTCGGCGGCACGGTCACGGCGATCGACGCTGCGGCCCCCGTGCCGCGCGGCGTGCCCAAGCCCTGCAACTACGAGCTCGCCGGCCACGAGCCCGAGTTCTGGACGTTCGACGTCGACTGCCGCGACGGCATGAAGCAGCGCGCCGATGCGCTGTTCGAGCAGTACGAGGCCAACAGCCGCGAGCAGGTCCAGCGCTACGAGGCGCTCGGCGGCGCCCGGCCCAAGAGCGATGCCGGCGTCGCGCCGCCGCCGGTCCCCGCCGCCCACGTCGCGGTCGGCGCCAAGGCGCTCGATCACCACGGACAGGGCCTGATCTTCATCGACGACGACGCGCCGTGCTACGTGCGCGTCGTCGGCAAGGACGCCGCGCGCCGGCTCGAGCTCGCGAGGTTGCTCGCGAAGAACCTGACGTTCGCGAACGCGCCGATGACCCCGCGCGCGCAGCCGTGACCGGGCGCGGCGAGCTGTCCGCCCAGCTCCGACTGGCGATCCCGCTCGCGGCGCAGCAGCTCGGGTTCCAGCTGATGGGCCTGGTCGACGCGGCGATGCTCGGCCGGCTCGACGACACCGCGCTGGCCGCCGCGGGGGTCGGCAACTCGCTGTTGTTCGCGGTGAGCTCGCTCGGGGTCGGCGTCGTGATGGGGCTCGACACCGTGGTGCCGCAGGCGCTGGGCGCCGGCCGGCCCGTCGACGCGCGCCGGGCGCTGGGTGGCGGCCTGCGGCTGGCGCTGCTGACCGGGCTCGCCTGCACGCTGCTCCTGATCGCGACGCCCTCGCTCCTCGCGGTGGCCGGCGTCCCCGACGACGTCGCGCGCACCGCGCGGGTCTACGTCGACCTCCGCGCGTTCGGCGTCGTGCCGTTCCTGGTCTCGATCGCGCTGCGCTCGTACCTCGCGGCGCACCACGTCACGCGCCCGCTGATCCTCGCGACGATCGCCGGCAACCTCGCCAACGCGGGGCTCGACGTCGCGCTGATCTACGGGCTGGGGCCGATCCCGGCGATGGGGGTCGCCGGCGCGGCGATCGCCACCGTCGGCGTTCAGCTCGCGCTCGTCGCGGTCTACGCCGCGGCCGTCCGCCGCATCGACGGCCCCGCCCGGCGCCCACCGTCGACCCGCGCCGATCTCGCCGCGATCCTCCGCTACGGCCTGCCGATCAGCGGTCAGATGTTCGCCGAGATCGGGATCTTCGGCGCCGCGACGATCCTCGCCGCCCACCTGGGCAAGGTCCCGGCGGCCGCGCACTCGATCGCGCTCAACCTCGCGAGCTTCACGTTCTCGGTCGCGGTCGGGATCGGCGCGGCGACCAGCGTGCGCGTCGGCCTCGCGATCGGCGCCGGCGATCGCGCCCTGGCCCGCCACCGCGGCGTGGTCGGGCTCGGCATCGGCCTGGCCATCATGTCGGCGTGTGCCGCCGTGTTCGTCGCGCTGCCCGGCGCGCTCGCGGCGCTGTTCACCGATCAAGCGGCGGTCGTCGCGGCGACGCTCCCGCTGCTCCAGATCGCGGCGCTGTTCCAGCTGTCCGACGGCGCCCAGGCGATCGCCGCCGGCGCGCTCCGCGGCCTGGGCGATACCCGCGCCACGTTCGTCGGCAACCTCGTCGGCCACTACGGCATCGGCCTGGCGATCTCGCTCACGCTCGCGTTCGGCGTCGGAATGGGCGCGCCGGGGCTGTGGTGGGGCCTCTCGGTAGGACTCACCGCGACGGCGACCTACCTGGTGCTGCGGTTCCACACCCACACGAGACCTCTCGAGTTACCCCGGGCGCACCCGAGGTAACTGGCACGCTACCCGGCTTATCCCCGATGGTGCGGCGCAGACGGCCGGATCACGCCGTCGAGGACGCCATGAGAACGCTCGCGCTGATCGTCATCGGGATGCTCGCAGGTTGTGAGTCGGAGTACGCCTCGGACACCACCGGCGATGACGGCGTCGCGCGCGCCGCGGACCTCGGCCCCCAGCTCGCGCGCGCCAGCCTGCAGGGCAGCTCGCTGGCCAAGCAGCAGCTGGTGGCCAGCCAAGCCGGCCGCGCGCTGCTCACGCGCCTGGTGTCGTGCGCCTTGCCCGCCGGCACCTCGATCACCGGCGTCGCCACCGACGGCACGCCCTACCAGTTCGCCGGCCAGCTCGGCCTCGCCCCGAGCTGGGCCGATCGCCCGGCCAGCGCCGCCGAGGGCGGCCGCATCATGGCGTGCATCCTCGGTCACGCCCCCGCCGCCGCCCCCGCGCTTGCTGCGCCGATGGTCGGGTCGCTGGGGCCGGCTCCGCGCCGCGGCTCGTAGCGCCTCGCGGTCAAGCGGCATCTGCGCCCGGAGAGGTAGAACACTCTCCGTGCGGCGTCGCGCCGGCCACGACTCCGATCATGTAGAGTATCGCCTGGGAGGGAGTACGTGGCACACCAACCTCACTTCCAGGAGCCGACGGCAGTGGAGGCTCACCGGCAGGTCAGCTCACGGCAGCGCCTCGTCGTCGGACGCGAGCAATGGCTCGAGCACGGCTGCCCCGAGCGCGGATTGCTCGGCACCGCCGACGTCGTGGAGCTGCTGACCCACCTCGACCTGCGCGATCTCACGCTCGACGAGATGCAGTTTCTCGATCTGAGTGTCGCGGCGCACGTCGCGAGCGACACCGCCCGGCTCGACCTGGCGCTCGCGTTCCTGCGGACCTCGATCGCGGGACAAAAGACCGCGGCGCGAATCTCGCGTTTACTGGAATCTCGACACCCGAAGATCCGGATCGGCGCCATCCGGATGATTGGCAAGCTAGACAGTCCGGCGCTTGGCCAGGAGCTGCTGACCCGGCTGAGCGTGGAACGCGAGACCTCGGTCCGCCGCGAAGCGGTGATCACCTTGCGGGCGCAGGGCCTGGCCCCCGACGCGGCGACGGCGCGAAGCCTGCTGGAAGGCCGATCGGAATGGACCACGGTGGCCTGGGCCATGCGCTCACTCGCGGAGATCCGCACGGCCTTGCTGCTGGGCGATTTCAGTGAGTTTGCCGGCGAGCTGGGCGCGCTCGTCACGAGCGCCGGCTTCTACGTGGTCGACCGATCGGAGTACAACCCGTTGCTCGACAGGTCCTTCGACGGTCACGTGCTCGATGGCTTCGATCTCGTGGTGGTGGTGCGCGGCGAGAACTACTCGCGGCTCGGCGTCGATTCGAGCTACGCAGCGCTGGAGCGCTACGTGCGGTCCGGCGGCGTCGTGCTGGCGACCCCGTGGATGGTGTGGGAGATGAGCGACCGATCGTCCTCCGGCATGCTGCCCTTCCGGCGCGTCAGCAACCTCCATAACGAAGACGTCGCGTTGACCGCGCGCCCCACCGCGACCGCGCTCGGCGCCGAGCTGTTCCCGCAACCCATGACCTTCCACGCCTCCTTCGAACACGTGCGGCCGACCGCGGAGGCCGTGGTCGCGCTGGAGACGAAGGACGGCGTTCCGCTCTACGGGTTCAAGTCGGTGGGTCGCGGCGAATGCCACTATCTGAACGTATGCCAGCATCACTGTACGCGACCGATGCAATCTCCGCTCCGCCATGAAGGCTTGTCGCGCGCGGTGGCACGCGTGCTCGAGCGACTTCACCACCGCGGACCGCGCGCGCGTTCACATCGGCCAGCGCCGGACGAGCGCGCCTGATACCGCCCTGTCGCGGCGCACCGTCGATCGTGCGCCGCGCGGAGGCCACCGGGCTCGAACTCAGAACTCCGAGCCGAAGCCGCCCAGGAACCGCACGTGGCCGGCGTTGGCGCCGCCGAACGGCACCGCAAAATCGAACTTCCACAGCTGCGGCGAGATCTGCGGGATCAGGAACCGGAGCCCGACGCCGGCATCCTGGTGGAGCTGGAGCTGGGCCAGCGAATCGGCCGCGCCGCCGAGATCGTAGAACACCACGCCGCCGATCCGCAGCACCCACAGCGAGGCTGGCAAGCTGCGCGCCTCGACCTCCATGTCGAAGAACCGCTGGCCGATGAACTCGTTGATCGCGTAGCCGCGCAGCCCGGTATCCGAGCCGATCGCAAAGAACTGGTTCTGCGTGTTGTGCCAGCGCGTCGAGAGCGACGACTGCATCAGGAACCGCACGAGCCCGCCCACCGGCGGCGCCGCCGCCCGCACTGCCCACGTCGCCGTGTTGTCGATCGTGGCGCCCTGCTGGTAGCGGCCCGCGAGCCCGGTCGAGATCCGCACGAAGCCATCGCGCGTCACCGGGATGGTCCACCCGGCCGTCGAGTTGAGCCGCTGGAAGTTGTGGTCCGAGCCGAGCGCCTCGAGCCCGAAGCCGAGCGAGATGTCGAGATCCGGTCCGGTCCGCAGATCTTCGGCGAGCGAGAACGTGGTCACGTTGCGCAGCGTCCGGTAACGCGGCGTGAACAGCGCGTATTCGATGAACGGCGCCGAGGTCACCTCGGAGCGCGGCAGCACGTTGGCCACGAACGCCGCCTGCGCCGCGGCATCACCGGGCGCATCGCCGAGCAGCCGCGGCCGCTGCGAATCCACCGTGTGGCCGATCGACAGCTGGCTCTTCACGACCTCGCCCCACTGCCGGGTGACGAACGCGCTCGCGGCCCAATGCCGCGTCTTGTATTTTCGATCGAACTGGGTCGCCTGCATCGTCTCCGGATCGACGTACTGGAACTGCCGGAGCTGGGTCCCGACGAACTGGCGATCGATCGCGTAGCGGTGGCTGAACGACGCGCCCGCCGCCCATTCGCTCGACAACGACCACAGCGGCCGGGTCAGCGAGAACGAGCTGCTCGTGCCCTCGGAGTGAACCTTGCCGCGATCGAGCAGATCGTGGCGGGTCACGATCTCGTTCAGCTGCGCGCGAAAGTCGAGGTGCTGGCCGGCGAGGTTCTTGTCGATGAACAGCGGCCCCACGGCGATCGCCCCCTGATCCATCGTCATCGCCACCGCCACGAGGTCGCGCTTGCCGAGAAAGTTGTTCTCCGACAGCGACATCGACAGGTTGGTCAGCGAACCCTGCTGGAACGTGTACTGCGTGTTGAGCCGCAGGCTCCAGATATCGCGCGTGACGATGAGGACGTCGACGCGATCGGCGGCGGCGACCTTGACCGGGACGACCGTGACCACGGAGGTCCACAGCGGATCGCGCAGCCGGCGCGCGGTCTCCTCGATGCGTTCCTGATCCCAGCGCTCGCCGACCTCGACCACCGCCTCGGCCCGGATCGTCGATTCCTTGGTCGTGATGTGAAAATAGTTGAGCAGGCCGCGCAGCGGCGTCGTCGCCTCGGCGAACACGTCCTCGTTGTAGACGTGCAGCGCGCCGATCACCTTGCCCCACGGCGCGGTGTCCAGCTCGTAGCCGCGCGCCGCGAGCGCCCGCAGCAGGGTGTCGCGCTCGAGGGTCGAGAGCGTCGCGAGCCAGTCGCAGCTCGGCTCGCGGTTGCCGCATTGCTCCTCGGCGAGCGCGCGGTCGGCCTGATCGGCGTCGCTGGGCCGCGGCAGCGGCCGCGGTGCAGGCGGTGGGGGCTCCACCGGTGGCGCCACGCTCGCCGCCGGCAGCCCGGCCGGCCCGGCTGGCTGCGACGCGGCGGGATCCGGCGCGCTCGGCTGCGGCGTCGGCGAGGTCACCTGCGCGTGCGCACGCACGGCGACCGCGAGCATGGCGCACACGATCGCGACTCGAAACACGGTCGCATCGTACACAAGCCCGCCGGTCCGCGGTGGCGGCCCGGCCCGCGACCTGGCGCGGGCGTGACTAAGATCGAGGCCGGGCGGTAACCCTGTCTTCATGAACGGCGTTAGGTCGGGCCCACCAGGGCGCCGAGCCGAGCCGCCGCGCGGATCACGCGGGGCCCGACCGGGTCGATCACTTGTGTCGATCCCTTGTGAGAGAACCGCTCGTGGACGACCTTGCCGGCACCACTTGCGCACGGTGACGTGGTCTGGATGCGGCCGACGCCTTTGAGCGTCACATGCATGCTGGACTCGGAGAACGACACGACGCCGTAGGCGGCGTTCGCGGTCACGCCGCCGCCGTGACACCGCTCGACCGTCGTGACGCCCCCCTGCTCGCGCGTGCGGTTGGCCGCCTTGCCGGCGCACAGCGACTCGGGTTCTCCTGTATCACGACGTCCTCGACGAGGAACTCCGCGAACGCGTCCATCGCCTTGCCCGCGAAGTTCAGCTCTCTTCAGCTTCGTATCAAGAATATTGAAGTGCGGAGACATGGTTATCAATGAGGCTGACTGCCGTATTTCCACACACCGGGCCGATCCAATGCAGTGTCGCGTCTTTGCAACGCCGGGGGATCGAGCGGCTGCGCTGGCCTGCAATGGGCCGCATGGCGGAGCTCCATCGGCTGCTGCAGCTATCACGGCGGCGTCCGCGAAGCCCGATCGCCTGCGCAAACACAGCCCCGATGCCGCGGATCAAGTAGAGCGCGCCGCGAGTAGCGTTGCGCATAACATCGCCGAAGGCAGCCAGGCGTCTCCTCGCTGTAGAGGCCTCGAGCGGTGGCGCGTCGTGGTGTGCCTTTCAGCTCGCGACGCCCCAGGTGACCCGCGGGTTCTTGCCGAGATCGTGGACCAGCGTCGGGTCGACGAGGCCCGCGGCGATGAACCGGGCGCGCACGGCGTCGGCCTGATCGTAGCCGTGCTCGACGAGCAGCACGCCGCCCGGCGCCAGATAGTCGCGGGCCTGACCGCAGATCCGATCGTAGAACACCAGACCGTCGCGGCCGCCGTCGAGCGCGATCACCGGCTCGCGGCGGACCTCGGCGGACAAGGTCGGGATCACCGCCGAGGCGATGTAGG
>Ga0302321_100000143_pt1 | contig 63238 bp, 56 predicted proteins | sample Fen_T0_1_FD_202505 | JGI IMG/M metagenome (GOLD analysis project Ga0302321, IMG submission 202505) | Peat permafrost microbial communities from Stordalen Mire near Abisko, Sweden - Fen_T0_1 | ecosystem: Environmental > Terrestrial > Soil > Wetlands > Permafrost | place: Sweden: Abisko... | reverse complement strand
GAGAAGATGGTCGACCCGCACTTCTCGATGCTGTGGGCCGGCGCGATCCCGCGGCACGTCGCGCGCGACGCGGCCGGGCTCACGACCGAGATCACCGTGATCGCCGGGGCGCTGGGCGAGGTCGCCCCGCCGGCGCCGCCGCCGCACTCGTGGGCCGCGCGCCCCGCGTCCGACGTGGCGATCTGGTCGATCCGCATGCAGCCGGGCGCGGCGTGGACCCTGCCGCCGGCGCGGCCGGGCACGAACCGCACGCTGTACTGGTTCGCCGGAGGGGGCCTGCGCGTCGGCGACCGCGCGATCGCCGCGCCGTGCGGCATCGCGCTTCGGCCGGACGAGGCGGCGCCCCTGGTCGCGGGGCCCGGCGCGGACGTCGAGCTGCTCCTGCTCCAGGGCCGGCCGATCGGCGAGCCGGTCGCGCAGCATGGACCGTTCGTGATGAACTCGCGCGCCGAGATCCAGCAGGCGTTCGTCGACTATCAGCGCACGCAGTTCGGCGGCTGGCCGTGGCCCACCGCGGCGCCGGTGCACGGCCGGGAACAAGGCCGGTTTGCCCGCCACGCCGACGGCCGGATCGAGAGAGTCACCGAGTAGCCCGCGCGCCACGCGATCAGCGCGAGGTCGTCGAAACGAGGCAGGCTTGCCGACGATCCGATCTACAGTGATGATGTGAGCAAGGCGTTCACCAAGGAGTCGGATGACGCACCCGAGCCCAAGCCGGTGCGCCTCGGCGTCGCCGTGCCCGATCCGAACTACATGACGCCGTCCGGCGCCCGCGCCGCCCGCAGCGAGCTCGCCACCGCGACCGACGAGGCCCGCGTCCACGAGCTCACCGATCACCTGGCCACCGCGCAGATCCTCGAGCCGCCGGCGGAGCGCGACCGGGCGAGCCTGGGCGCCACGGTCACGGTGGAGGATGCGTCGGGCCAGCGGACGAAGTATCGATTGGTCGGCGCGCTCGAGGCCGATCCGCGGCGCGGCCTGGTGTTCTGGCAGTCGCCGATCGCCCAGGCGCTGTACGGCGCGCACGTCGGCGACGCGGTGATCCTGCCGCGCGGCGAGTACGAGGTGATCGCGATCGACTACGAGTGACCTACGAGTGATCTGGCAGCGGGGCGTTGGCCCAGTGCTCGATCACCACGTCTTCACCGCACCGCGCGGTGTAGTCGGCCGCGAAGCTCCTGGCGTCGCTGCTGCGGCCATCCATCACGAGCTCCTTGGCGAGCTCCTGGGCCGCGGGCTGGTCGCAGCGAGCCGCGAGCGCCTGCTGCAGCTCGACGATGCGGACCCGGCGGTGCTGGGCGACCTGGGCGAGCTCGCGGCGCATCGCCGCGTGCGGATCGCGGCGGCCCGGCGGCACCAGCATCGACAGCCACAGCGCCGCGGCGATCGCGAACAGACCGACGATCGCGCCGGCGAGCATGCGCACGCGCTGGCGCTGGACCAACGGCGCGTGGACCAGGCCGCAGGTCCGCCGGTCGATCGCCGCCCAGTCGGTGCCCGGCACCGCGAGCTTGAGCTCGTTGGCCGCGCGCCGGGCATCATCGAGCGCCGCCGGATCGACCCGGACCGCGTCGTCTTCGCCGCTGGTCGCCAGCCGGGTCCGGACGTGCGGCCGCAGCTCATCGTAGCCGATGACGTTGGCGCCGCGCTGGGCGAGCAGCTGGCGCGCGCGGTCGAGGCTGCGCCAGATCTCCGGAAAGTCATCGTGCGCGTCGCGGATCGCGCGCCACGCCTCGGGCCGATCGGCGTGGCCGATCGCCTTGGCGCGCTCGCAGGCGTCGAGGAGCGCCTCGCCGATGAGGATGGCGCCGACTGCACCGTCACGTTCATCGAGACCTCCCTGCGCGTCGCGGTACATACCACCGAGTGTTGGGGATTTGTCGCAGCCATGCAAGCGCGGATTATCGGCAGTCGTCGCCCGACGAGTAGGCGAACCCGACGTCGCGGTGCAGCGCGAGCTCGATCAAGTAGATGCCTAACGGTTCGACCTCGAAGTCGGTGCAGGTCGTTCGCCATCGCCCGGCGCGCCCGCACGTGGCTCCGGGATCACCGCAGTCGATGCGCTTGGGCAAGAGCAAGGCGATCACCACCGCGAAGGCGAACGCCACGCGCGTCCCTCGGGTCGACATGCTCGGGTGTCGCATGGTCAGAAGTTCCGCGATGAGTATGCCGCACGAACCCGCTTCGCCGTCGCCCCGTGCGCGGCGCTCGTCACGCTCGATCCCGGCGTTCGGGATTGCGGTGGGCGGCCAAAGCTGGCGATGCTCCCGCCATGCGCTGGTCCGCCCTCCTCGTGGTCGCCGAGCTCGGCCTGGCCGCGTGTGGTGGTGGGTGCTCGTCGCGCACCCAGCTGCCCGGCGACGGCGGGCTGGTCGCGGCCAGCTGCACCGAGGGCGACCCCACGACGGCCGGTCAGGGCACGTACTACAGCGCCGATGGCACGGGCGCCTGCAGCTTCGAGCGCTCGCCCGAGGACCTGATGGTCGCCGCGCTCAACGCGCCCGATTACGCCGGCGCCGCGTGGTGCGGCGCCTGCATCGCGGTCACCGGCCCGAGCGGCAGCGTCGTGGTCCGCGTCGTCGACAAGTGCCCGGAGTGCAAGCGCGGAGATGTCGACCTCAGCGAGCCGGCGTTCGCCAAGATCGCGGCGATCTCGGCCGGCCGGGTCGCGGTCTCGTGGCACGAGGTCGCCTGTCCGGTCACCGGGCCGGTGGCGTATCGCAGCAAGGACGGCTCGAACGCCGACTGGACGGCGATCCAGGTGCGCAATCATCGCTATGCGATCGCCAAGCTCGAGGCCAAGGTCGGCAGCGCCTACCGATCGATCGAGCGCGCCGACGACAACTATTTCGTGGCGCCGCGCGGCCTGGGTCCCGGGCCGTACGCGCTCCGCGTCACCGACATCCACGGGCACGTGCTCGAGGATGGCGCGATCGCGCTCGGCGATGCGACCGAGCGCGCAGGCGCCGCGCAGTTCCCGGCGTGCCAGTAGCGCTCGCGTGCAACGACGTCACTTGCCCCAGTTGAGCTTCTTGATCTGCGCGTCGTCGTTGCTCATGAAGTAGTAGCTATCGGTCGTCGCGACGCCGTCGAGATCGCAGTGCGCGAGGATGTAGAACCAGTTCTTCGCGGGCGGCGTGAAGTTGAACGGCGCCGCGGTCGCCATCGCGCCGGCGACGTCGGTCTTGGTGCCCGCGATCACGACATAGCCGCAGCGCGCCGAGCTCTCGGGGTTGCGGACCTTGAGGGTCGCCCAGGTCGCGGGCAGCGTGGTGAGCGGCTGCGCCGTGGGCGTCGGGGTCGCCGGGTAGGTCGTCGTCTCGCTCGCGCCGGTCGACAGGTACTTGCCGTTCTCGAGCTGATACTGCTCCTCGCGCACGGCGAGCTCGCCGAAGAACGCGCCGACCTCGGAGTCGCCGCGCGACTTGCGCGACTCGCCGGTGAACGACGGCAACGCGATCGCCGCGAGCACGCCGATCAGCGTGACCACGACCATGAGCTCCAGCAACGTGAACCCCGACTGCTGGCCGCGCATGCGCTTCATGCCCGAAGTATCGGACCCGACCGGTTCGCGATGAGATACGCCTCGGGGCATCGATCGGGGTGCGATGGGGTAGCGCCGGGGGATCACGGCGCGGCGCGCGGTCGGGACATCGCCTTCGGTGACAAAACATCGGCGTGGGCGCGCGCCTGGCGCTCGGTCAGCTCGGCGACGACGGGGATCGCCTGTGCGGCGATTCGCGACATCGCGATCGACAGCGCCTGCGCGAGGCCCTCGGGGGTCATCTGGGGCAGCGGCTCGGTCTCCTCGAGCTGCGCCGACCACAGCACCTCGCTGGTGCGCGCGTCGGTGAGCATCAGCTCGACCACGACCCGGCCGAGCCACGCCGTGCTCGAGCGATCGACCTCCTCGATCGCGAGGACCCGGCCGGCGAGCACGACCGGTGCGTCGGGCGTCATCTCGCGGACCACGCCGCGGAACCGCCCGCTGGTCTCGAACGCCTGCTCGAGGTAGTTGCCGATCATCATGCCGGGCGCGCTGCTCCAGCGCTGGTACTGGTAGTAGTCGAACCGGAACGGGGTGGTGCGATAGACGATGCGATCGTCGTCGTAGGCCGCGTCGGTGGTCAAGGTCTCGAGCACGAGCAGCAGGTCGCCGCCAGGCGGCTTGGCGGCGGGCGCCGCGAGCTGGTAGTACCGCGTCTCCGGGAGCTTGCCGCCGCACGCGACGCCGCACGCGAAGGCGACGCCGATCCAGCGCGGGGTCATGGCAGCTGCCTCTCCGCGGGGTTATTCGAGAACAGCAGGCGCGACGGCCGCTGCCGGACGTCGCGCGCCAGCTCCTTGAAGCTGCGGCTGGCCTGGCGCAGATCGAACACCGCGGCGCGCAGCGGCGCCTCGTTGGCCGCGACCAGCTGCTTGAGCGCCGCCAGCACGTCGCTCGCGGCGCCCACCAGCTGCGCGCCCTGTCCGTCGATCAAGCCCGAGGCCGCGGTCGCGGTCTTCTGGATCGCGGCGAGCGAGCCGCGCAGCCCCGCGCGGTTCTCGTCGACCATCGCCTGCAGCGACCCGGTCATCGCCAGGAGGTGCTCGGCCGCGCGCTGGGCCGGCGCGGTGATCCCGCTCAGCTGCTCGCTCGCGGTGACCAGGTTCGCGGTCAGCTGGTTGGCGCGCGTCAACAGCTGGGTCGATTGCTCGGCCAGGCTCTGCGCCTGGACCTCGAGCTTGTCGAGCACGCCGGCGCCGGCGGCGATCTGCGAGCCCGGCGGCAGCGCCGGGCTCGCAGACGTGCCGTCGCGCAGGTCGATGACCTTCAGGCCCGTGATCCCGGCGTACTGCAACATCGCGCGGGTATCGACGTGGACCGGCGTGCCGTGCGCCACGGCGATCGTGATCGCGACCTGGCGGAGATCCTCGGGCGCCACGGCGACGCGATCGACCGTGCCGACCTTGATGCCGTTCAGGTAGACCACCGCGCCGGGCTCGAGCCCGATGACCGAGCTCGCGAACACGACGCGGAAGCGATCCGAGGTCGCCCACAGCCGGAACCCACCGAACGTGACGAGCACGACCGCGACGAGCGCGATCGTGGCGATCGCGAACAGGCCGACGCGGATGCTCTGTGCCCTGGATGCCATGGCGGTCCTCTAGCTCGCGGCCGACGCCGCGCCGGTCGGCGGCGCGGTGGATTCCGCGACGCGGTGAAAGAACCCGAACACCTCCGGGTCGCTGCTGGCCGCGAGCTCGGCGATCGTGCCGGCCGCGTGGATCCGGCCGTGCGCGAGCATGATGGCGCGGTCGGCGATCGCGCGGATGCTCTCGAGCTCGTGGGTGACGACGATCAGGCTCGTGCCGAGCACCTTGCGAAACCCGAGGATCATCGCGTCGATCCCGGCCGCGACCACCGGATCGAGCCCGGCCGACGGCTCGTCGCAGAACATCAGCTCGGGATCGAGGATCGACGCTCGCGCCAGGGCCGCGCGCTTGCGCTGGCCGCCCGAGATCTGGGCCGGCATCCGGCGCTCCATGCCGGGCAGGCCGACCATGGCCAGCCGCATCCGCACCATCTCGCAGATCACCGCGTGCGGCAGCTGGGTCAGCTCGCGCAGCGGCAGCGCGACGTTATCCTCGACGGTCATCGCGCCGAACAGCGCGTCCTGCTGGAACGCGGTGCCGGTGCGGCCGAGCAGCCGGTTGCGGTCCTCGGGCGACACGCCGTACATCGACTGGCCGAACACGCGGACCTCGCCCGCCAGCGGCGGCAACAGCCCGACGATCGTGCGCAGCAGGGTCGACTTGCCGCAGCCCGAGCCGCCGAGCAGGACGACGATCTCGCCGTGCGCGATCTGGAGATCGATGTGCGCGAGGATCGGCTTGTCGTAGCCGATCGACAGGTCGCGGCACTCGAGCACGAGCTCGCCGGTCATCGGTGCCTCGTGAACGTGGCGATCGTCGCGAACACCGCGTCGACCAGGATGATGAAGAACACGCTCAGCACCACGGTCCGCGTGGTCGCGCGGCCGACGCTGCCGGCGTCGCCGCTGGCGCCGAGCCCGAGGTAGCTGCCGACGAACCCGATGATCCACGCGAACACCACGCTCTTGCCGACGCCGTGGGCGAAGTCGAGCAGCGTGACGCGCGCGACGACCCGGCTCCAGAACGTCACCGCCGGCATGTCGAGCGTGACCTGGGCGACCATCATGCCGCCCATGATCCCGATGAAGATGCCGATCAGCGTCAGCGCCGGGCCGATCGCGGTGATCGCGATGATGCGCGGCACGATCAGGAACCGCACGGGGTTGATGCCCATCGTCGACAGCGCGTCGACCTCCGAGCGCACCTGCATCGTGCCGAGCTCGGCGGCGATCGCCGCGCCCGTGCGCCCGGTGAGGATCACCGCGGTCATCAGCGGCACGAGCTCGCGCACCATCGACATGCCGATCATGTCGGCGACGAACACGCCGGCGCCGAACCGCTGGAGCTGCACGGCGCCCTGGAACGCCATCGTCATGCCGGTGAGAAACGACAGCAGGCTGACGATGAAGATCGCGTCGACCCCCATCAGCTCGAGGTGGTGGCGCAGCGAGCCCGCCGGGATGTGCTTCCTGCGCGCCAGCACCTGGGTGAGCTGGGCGAGCGTCTCGACGACCAGGCCGCCGAACGCGGCGAGTCCCCCCGCGGTCTCGATCACGCGGGCGCCCAGGCGCTCGACCACGCCGGCCACCGCGTCCGCGCGCCGGACGTCCGGCGCGAGCGCCGGGGTCAGCTCGATCGCGGCGCGGTGCTGGTCGTTCTGCCGGCGCAGCTCGAGCTGCTTGCCGCTGCGCCGCAGCTGGCGGCCGAGCAACGCGACGACCGCCGCGCCCGCCGAGTCGATCCGGCCGGCGCCCGTGAAGTCGAGCACCAAGGTCTTGACGCCGCGCAGCCGGGCGAGCCCGCGGAGCCGGGCGTAGAGCGAGCCCGCCGTCGCCACCACCAGGTCGCCTTGCAGGCGGACGACCGCGGAGCGACCATCGCGCTCGATGGCCGTGGCTTTCGGAGGCATGACCTAGCGCGGTCACTGCAAGATCGAGGGCAGCGCATCTATGCGATCCCCGGTGCGTCCGGGACGCCATCCGTGCCGGGCCGCCACGCCAGGCGGATCTGCCACGTCACGGGCGCCAGGGGGCCCAGGGGCGAACCAGCGCAGCCAGGAGCCGCGCGCTCAGCGCTGGGCCGAGCCCGCCGCTGGCGTGCGCCGCGAGATATCCGTGACCCCCGCGGACACCAGCGCCGCATAAAGCTCGGTCCAGTCGCCCTCGCGGGCATCGCCGGTCACGACGATCTCGGCGCCGCCGCCACCGGCCTTGCACGCCGCGGCCGCCTCGTCGCGCGTCATTGTCTTGCCCGCGATCGTGATGCCCGCCTTCGCGACGCGCACCGTACAGCGCACCGGGCCGGTCGCCGTGTGCGCCGAGCCACCCCCATCGCCCGGGCCATCGCCGGTACCGATCCCGAAGCCATGGCCGCACCGCAGGTACATCGCACCCGCCGCGACCAGGCCGAGAAAGCCGGTCCACAACGTGGCCTTGCGGCGGAGCCGCCGGCGGTCGAGCTGTTTGGCGACTTCACGCGCGGTCGGGGGCGCAGCTTGCGTCATGGGGTGCCTCGGGGGCCTGGAGGGGGCAGAGCCGGCGCGAGCGTGGCCGGATCGACCAGCACCGCGAGCCCGCGCTGCTCGGCCGCGCACCGATCGACGTCGCGGTGCAGGCCTTCGAACAACGCGTGGGGGAGATCGGCGAGCGGCAGCACGGGTGCGATGATCACGAGATAGCGCGAGAGCTCGGTCGCGCCCAGGTGCAGCGCGGCGATCCGGCAGATCCGGAGGTCGGCCGATCGGTCGCCGAGGTACGACACCACCACATCAGGGTCCGGATCATGCTCGAGCAGCGGCGCGCCGAGCGCGATGCGCGCGCCGCCGACCTCGAGCGCGGAGATCGCGTACCGGCTCACGTCGTCGGGCTTGTCCGCGCGCGTGATCCGCACCACCAGCGGCGTGCGCGCGGCGAGCTCGGCGGTGATCGCCGCCAGCGCGCGCTGGCGCAGCGCCGCGACCGCCGCCGGGGGGACCGGCGCGGTCGGCGGGGGGGTCGCCGGATGCTCGGCGGCGTGCTGCACCGCCGCGGCGCGGATCAGCGACGCGAACACGACGATGAACAGCACGTCGAACAACGACGTCAGATCGGGCGGCCGACGCGGCACGCGCCGCGGTCTCATGGCGCGCGCGCCCGCTCGGCCTGCGCGCGCCGCTGGGCCTCCCACGCCTCGAGGTTCTTCTCGCAGGCGTCGACCCACGCGGTCAGCCGCATGCTGAAGCTCGCGGACAAGAGGATGCTGCACGCCAGGCCCGACACCGTGGTCCACACCTTCAGCGCGAGCGGCCCGAGCAGCTTGGTCACGTCGCTGCCGGTGTAGGCCAGCGACAACCCGAGACCGAGCACGGTGCCGAGCAGCCCGAGCTGGCGCAGCAGATCGGTCCAGAACGCGAGCGTCGGCTCGAGCCGCTGCGCGCGCATCTGCCAGCTCCGCACCTGCTTCTGCGCCCACGCCGGATCGCGGGTCCGGGCGATCGCCTGGGCCTCGTCGCGGATCGCGTCGACCTCGAGCGACGCGCCGGCGCGCCCCTCGGCGGGCTCGGCGGGCACCTCGGCGACGAGCCCATCACCGAGGTAATCGGTCAGCGCGCGGACCCACGCCAGCTCGCGGTGGACGTGCCACCAGCCGGCGAAGAACACCAGCACGATGAACGCGCACAGCACGATCGTGAGCCCCCAGCCCTGGACGAAAGGCTCCATCGCGGCCGTATCATATCGCCACCCCGCATGAGAGCGATAGCGATCACCAGGCCAGGTGGACCCGAGGTCCTCGCAGTCGTCGAGCGGCCGTTGCCCGAACCATCCCGCGGCGAGGTCCGGGTCCGGATCCGCGCCACGGCGATCAACCGCGCCGATCTGCTCCAGCGCATGGGAGCGTATCCGGCGCCACCGGACGCGCCGCCCGATATCCCCGGCCTCGAGATCGCCGGTGAGGTCGACGCGCTGGGCCCCGGCGTCGAGCACCTCGCGAAGGGCGATCGCGTGTTCGGCCTGGTCGGCGGCGGCGGCTACGCCGAGGCGGTGGTGTCGCACGAGCGCGCGCTCGCCAGGATCCCGGCCAACCTGTCGTTCGAGCAGGCCGCCGCCGTGCCCGAGGCGTTCATCACGGCGCACGACGCGATCGTCGGCCAGGCCGGCCTCGCGGGCGGCGAGACCCTGCTGATCCACGCCGTCGGCAGCGGCGTCGGCACCGCCGCCGTCCAGCTCGCCCGCGCGCTGGGCGTCTACGCGATCGGCACCGCGCGCACGGCCGACAAGCTCGAGCGCGCCAGGCCGCTGGGCCTCGATGCCGGGGTCGTGCCCGAGGCCGGCAAGTTCGCCGACGCCGTCCGCAAGATCGGCGAGCCGGCGGTGATCCTCGAGCTGATCGGCGGGTCCTACGTCGACGAGGATATCCGCGCGGCACAGTTCCAGGGCCGGATCATGCTGGTCGGCCTGCTCGCCGGCGTGCGCCACGAGCTCGACCTGGCCGGCATCCTGCGCAAGCGGCTCCGCCTGTTCGGCACCATGCTGCGCGCCCGGCCGCTCGAGGAGAAGATCGCCGCGACCCGGACGTTCGAAGCGCAGGTCGTCCCGCTGTTCGCGCGCGGCCGGCTCGCCCCGGTGATCGACTGCGTGCTCGACCTCGACGCGGCGGCCGAGGCCCACGCGCGGATGGCGAGCAACGCCGGGTTCGGCAAGATCATCTTGCGGACGTGACGGCGGGCAGCGGCGCGGCGGTCCGGTAGATCGGCACGAGGTCGACGCGCTCGTCCCACAGCGGGCTGCGCTTGTAGAACCAGTCGAGCCGGCGGCCCGGCGCCTTGGCGAGCTCGGGGTCTGCCGCGATCGCCGCGTCGAACGCAGCCTGGAGCGATGGATCGGCCGCGAGCAGCTCGCGCGCGAGCTGCTCGGCGACGTAGGGTTCCATGTACTCCTTGCGCTCGAACACCGCGTTGAACGCACCCCACGCGACCAGCGAGTCGGGGAGCTGCGGCTCGAGCAGGTGCAGGATCAGCCGCGCGCTCGGCTGGTCGATCGGCACGAAGATCGCGCCGCGCTCGAGCGTACGGGTCTCGGGTTTCCAGGCGCCCTCGACGGTGATCGGCGCGCGGCCCTCGAACGGCGGCTGATAGGTGACCTTGGTGGCGCGGAACACCTCGACCGCGACGCGTGGCTGGCCACCGACCCGGTGGTAGCGCAGGCCCTGGCGGTCGAGCACCGCGGCGACCTGGCGCGCGAACCCGCCGTCGATGAGGTAGCCCGCGCGTGGCACCTGGATCGTCAGCTTGGGGACCAGCTCGTCGTACAGCGGGACCTGCCAGATCTGCGGCGTGTGTTCGTCGTACACCACCCAGTCGCTGCCCGAGATCGCGGACTTGGTCCTGGCGTAGGCGTAGCCGCGGAACGCAAGCTCGGTCTTGTGCGGCCCGGTGTCCCACAGCAGGGTCACCTCGGTGCCGCCGAGCGCCGCGTCGGCGCGATCGGCCGCGGCCTCGGCCGCCACCCAGCTGCCGACGTGCCGGACGGCGTCCTCGAACACCGCCTGGAGCGTGCGGTAGGTGCTCTCGGTGCGCTCGCGATAGGTCCGCCAGCTGTGGGTCTCGACCAGCAGGCCGAGCCGGCTGCGCGCCCCCCAGTAGAAATGCGAGAACCGCGGCGGCGCCTCGCTGATCGCGAACCCCGAGCTCGGGTCATCCTCCTTGAGGAACGAAGGGTAGAACGTGAGCGGCAGGTTGCCGAGCTCGGTGAGCCGCTGGGCCGTGTATGCGGCGATCGCCTGCGCCGCGACGTCGAGCTTGTCCTTGCGCGGCGCGAGCGGCGCGACGTTGATGCTGATGTCGTGCTGGAACTTGGCGCCGTCGGTGGTGTGCAGATCGAGCAGCAGCACCGGCCGGTACGTGTTGAACGCGCGGATCAGCGCGGCCATCTCGGGGGTCTCGGCCTTGACGAAGTCGCGGTTGATGTTGAGCCGCGCGTCGTTGGTGCGAAACCCCATCTCGACCGGGCCGCGCTGGTTGGGCCGGTTGTTGGGCCCGAACCGCTCGTGGCCGTCGGGGTTGACCACCGGGATGAACAGCACGTCGACCGCGTCGAGCGCGCCGGGCACGACCTTGCCGTCGAGCAGGTCGCGCACGAACCAGAACCCGGCGTCCTTGCCCTCGATCTCGCCGGCGTGGATCCCGGCCTGGACGTAGATCACCGGGTGGCCGCCGCCGCGGCTGACGTGCACGGCGACGATCGGCCGATCTTCGCCGGTCCGGCCGAGCTCGACGCACTCGACGCCGACGTAGTTCTGCGCGAAGTCGTGGCACAGCGTGACCGCCTCGTCGTAGCGGCCGGTGCGGACGAACTGCGACGTCTCGCCGAGGGTCTTCAGGGCCGGACGCGGACCGCGCACCGAGTACGTACATCCGGCGACGAGGAGAGCGACGAGCAGTTTGCTCATGGCCCTCGTTACCACGCCGGTCTGATCGGCTGTGCGGATCCGGCCGCCGGTCTTGCCGCGCCGTGAGCTGTCACGCGCGGACCGCCGGGGTCACGCTCATTCAGTCGCGATGATCGCGGACCACTTCTTTTCGCGCCGCCGGGGGAGGCGCGCGGTGATCGCGGACCACCGGCGCTGGGGCCGCGCGCGGCGCGGGAGCCGGCGCCGCCTCGCGGTGGTCGCGCACGACCGTCTCGCTGCGCACGCCGGGCTGGGGGCGGACCTCGGCGCGCTCGCGGACCTCGGCGCGCTCGCGGACCACGGGCTCGGAGCGGTACGTCTCGCGGTGGTCACGGACGATCGGCGCGGGCTGGTAGCGCGGGCGGCTGTGAGCGACGTAACCCGACGGCCGGTAGTGCGCGTACGCGTACGGACGATCGATCCGCAGCACGGCGACGGGTGGCCGCTCGTAGTAGTACCAGCCGGTCGCGTAGTTGTTGGAGCGGTACCAACCGCCGTCGTAGAATCGCCAGTAGAAGCCGCTGGAGTAGAACACCGGCTCATCGTAGTCAGCGACGACTTGCACGTCGGGGCCCACCGCGACCAGGTCCGGCGTGCCGGCGTACACCTCGGCCTGGGGCGCCGGGCCGCCGCCGCTGTAAGCGACATCGCCGCTCGCGTAGCAGCCGCCCAACGCGCCTGCGAGCAGCACCGCCGATAAGATCGTTCCACGCATATCAATTCCTCCAGTCCAGAAGTAAAGCATGCACCATGCCAGGCTCACCAACCCGTGTAATCACGCGCGTTCTGCGCGGCAACGGGCAAGTGTACCCATTCCGGCGTGGCGCTGACGTCACAGGCGCACAGGGCAGCGAAATTCACGGGAAAACCAGCCCGATCGCCCGAACGAGGGCTATTCGACCCGGTCGCGCGGGGCGCTCGCCGATCGGAAGAGTTTGCGCACCGCATCGCTCCACTCGGCGGCGTTCTCGGCCGCCGCGCGGAACAGCCGGTACAGCTGGTGGTGGCGCGCACAGCTGCCGGGCGACTCGGTGGCCGTGATGCGGGGCAACACGACCTCGACCGACATCACGCCGTCGCCGATCTCGATCGTGCGGTGCGGATCGATCTGGGCGATCAGCGCCGACATGCCGGCGTTGCCGGTCAACACCTCGCAGCGAAACCGCTCGATCCCGCGCTCGGCCGCCGCCGCGACCAGCCGCAGGAACAGCAGCTGGCCGAGCCCGCGGTGCTGCATCTCGTCGACCACCGCGATCGCGGCCTCCGCGGTGTTCGGCAGGTCGGGCAGCCGGATGAAGCGCGCGACCCCCAGGCCGACCGGCGCGCCGCGGCCCGGGGGCCCGGCGATGCCCGGGAGCTCGTGCGCGCCGTCGTCGAGCGCCGCGCCGATCGCGAAGTGCTGCTCGTTGTCGACCTCGCACAGGTAGCGGAGCTCGTCGTCGGACAGCGCCGCCTTCGGCGCGAGGAACCGCGCGTAGCGCGACGCCGGCGACAAGCGATCGAAGCCGGCGCGCAGGGCGTCCTTGTCGTCGGGGCCGATCAGCCGCAAGTAGATCGGCGTGCCGTCGCCGAGCGCGGTGCGCTCGAGGTAATCAAGCGAGAAGAACCGCGGCTCGGTCATGGCATTGCTCACCACCATACGCGAGTCGCCGCGAGGCGGTGGCGCCGATCCTCGCGCTGCGGGTTCGTCGCAGTCGACCCGCCGCCGCGCGCCCGGCGCGCCACCGCGTCAGCTCGGCGCCGCGAACAGCGCGTCGATCGCGATCGCCACGCCGGGCAGCTCCGCCGAGCGCAGGGTCTCGCCGCGCTCGAGCAGCCGGTGCGGCTCGCCGTGGCGCGCGACGTAGATCGCCTCGTCGCGGGTATCGACCAGCCAGACCTCGCGGGCGAACCGGTGCCAGACGTCGACGATGAACTGCTCCGACGGCAGCGAGCCGATCACCACGGCGACGACGAAGGTCTCGCCGCGCTTGATGTCGATCTCGGCGTAGGCCGCTGATTCCTCGTCGAAGAAGTACTGCTGCGACCGCGCGCTGACGACCAGCGGCGCCGCGACGTGGACCGCGAGCCGCGCCCGCAAGCGGCCGATGGAGAGCGGATCGACCGTCACGACTTGGGTGGCTCATCCCAATCGACGAAGTTCTCGCCCTTCTCGCGCGACAGGATATCGATCGCCGCCGCGGCGCCATCGCCCGCACTGATGATCGCCTGGCTGCGCCCCGGCCGCGCCGAGCGCCCCACGATGTAGACGCCCTCGACGCTCGACCGCGCGTTGCGATCGGTCGCGATGCCGTGCGAGTCGTCGAACGCGAGCCCGAGCTGGGTGGCCAGCCGGGGCCCCTTGCCCTCGGACAGCACCAGGTAGCGTGCCGAGACGCGCTCGCCGCCCGCCAGCGTGACCGTGAACTGGCCGCCGGCCGAGGCGATCGCCTCGACCGCATCGCCGCGCAGCCGCGCCCCGAGCGCCGCGACCTGCTGGCGCGCGATGCGCTGGAACTCGGTGCCGGCGATCTCGGGGATGCCGAGGTAGTTCTTGACCTGGGCGTAATTCATCGCGGTCTTGTCCTGGCCAAACACGACGACGTCGAGCTGGTTCTTGGCCAGGAACAGCGCGGCGCTCAGGCCGCCGGGGCCATCGCCGATCACGATCACGTCTGCCATCGTTTCCTCCCCCGACAGCATGGCACGCCGACCGCATCCGGTCAGCCATCGCACCAGGCTCCCTGTGACCGCCGTGACCGGGTCAAGCGTTGAACCGGCTTTCGCCGCGCTCAGGTCGTGATCGCGGCGATCTGCTGCGTCAGCCGCTTCTGCGGCGCGCTGGGCTCGACCGTCTGCATCGCGATCAGCTTGGAAAAATCGCCCTCGACGGTGATCTTGCCCTCGAAGAAGGCCTGCGTGCCGGCCGCGGTATCGCCGTCGATGAAGACCTTGCGCGCGAGCTCGGCGGTCAGCGTCAAGGTCGTCGCGACCCCGGCGCGGTGACCGCGCGCGAACACGCCGTCCTTCATCGCGACCTGGGTGTCGCCCTGCGGCGAGGTCACCGTCACATTGACCTCGACGGCCTTCATCGCCGCGGGGATCTGGAGGTCACCGGCCGCAGCGACCAGCTCCTCGACCTTGGTGAACCACTCATCGCTGAGAAATACGTAGCCCATCAGCCATGCTAACGCATCGCGCTACGCGCGGCGAGCGAGATCCTCGCAGACGCGCGACGCACGGCGATCAGCGCCACAGTTGTCGCCCCGCACTCGATCGCTCGCCGCTGCGTGACGTTCGAGCGCCGGACAAGCGACGCCCGCGCGCGTCGCTTGCGGAACGCTCGGAGAGCTTCCTAGAGCCCCGAGCGCCATGACACGATCCAGACATGACGGGCCGGCGGTCCTGACAACATCGTGTCCGACGCCGTGATGACAACGAGTGGCTGGCCGAGCAACCTCCAAGAAGCCGATGGCTGCCCTCCCCATGATGACCCAACCACGATCGACTCGTCCCCTGGAGCTCGTCTCGATGGCGGCCTACGCCAAGGAGGTCCGCCCTCACTTACCCGCAGGTGCGTTCGCGCCAGCCTACTCGCGCGTGCTGTGGTTGCCGGTCCACTACGCGATCATCGCGGCCCTGGCGTGGGCGATGGCCACCGGCCGCGTGCCCTGGTTGCTCTGGCCGGTCGCCTCGCTGATCATCGGGTTCTGTATGGGTGGCGTCACCTTCGTCGGCCACGAGTCGCTGCACGGCGGCATCGTCCGCGGCCGGGCGCTGATTCGCACCGTGGGCTGGCTCGGCTTCTTGCCGTTCGTCGTGTCGCCCCAGCTGTGGGTCGCGTGGCACAACCGCGTACACCACAACCACTGCGGCCAGCCGGGCGTCGATCCCGATGTCTATCCGACGCTCGCCGAGTACAAGCGTAATCGCAGTGCGCAGTGGATCGCCGATCACTTCGCGCTCGGCCGGCGCCGGCTCGCCGGCGCCGCGAGCCTGTTGTTCGGGTTCACCGGCCAGAGCGTGCAGATCCTGATCCGGGCGAACAAGTCGGGCCTGCTCCGCAAGCACCTGCACCGCCGCGCCATCATCGAGACCGTGATGGGCGTCGCCGTGTGGACCGCGGTCGGCTTCCTGGTCGGGCCGCTCGCGTTCCTCTTCGTGTACGTGCTGCCGCTCATCGTGGCCAACACGATCGTCATGTCGTTCATCATGACGAACCACAACCTGTCGCCGCTCACGCCGGTCAACGACCCGCTCGTCAACTCGCTGAGCGTCACGCTGCCGCGCGTGCTCGAGTGGCTGACGCTCGATTTCGGGTTCCACGTCGAGCACCACCTGTTCCCGACGATGAGCACCCGCAACGGCCGCGTCGTCCGCGAGGTGCTGCGCGCGCGCTACCCGGGCCGCTACCAGTCGATGCCGCTGACCACGGCGATCCACCAGCTGCACCTCACCTCGCGGGTCTATCGCGACGACGTGACGCTGATCGACCCGCGCACCGGCGATACCTGGTCGACGCTGTTGCCGAACCACGACGTCGCGGTGACCGTGGTCGCGAGCGAGGCGCAGCCGATCGTGGCACCGGCGCTCGCCGCGTCCGCGTAACGACCTGGCGCGCTCCGCGCGCGGCGGGGTACGGTACGGTGGGTGCACTGCTGCGCCTACGTGCGCAGATCTACCGATAAGCCCTCGATCTTCGCGCCGCGCGGCGTGCCACGGCGCGCGGCGTGGCGCTGGTTCGCAGCGATCACCGCCCTGGCGGTGGCGCAGCCGGTGATGGCGCAGCCCGACGATCAGGACGACGCCGAGCCGCCGAAGGACGAGGGCCGATCGAAGCGCGAGATCGGCCTCCTGCCGCTGATCGGCGGCGACACCGACATCGGGATCGGCGTCGGCGCGCTCGGCTCGGTGGCGATGTTCGATGCGGCGCATCACCCGTACCGCTGGCAGCTCCAGTTCAGCGCGTTCGTGGCGACCAAGAGCGACGTGACGTCGCCGAGCTACGAGGACGCCTACGCACAGATCACGTTCCCCCAGCTGATGGACAAGCGGCTCCGGCTCGAGCTGCGGCCGTCGTTCACCCGCGACACCACGCTGCGGTTCTTCGGCATCGGCAACGACGCGCCGGCACCGGCGCAGACCATGCCGCAGCGCGATTTCTATCAACGCATCCATCCCGCGATGGCGATCACCACGCGCTGGCAGATCGCGCCGACCTGGTCGGTGATCCTGGGCAGCCAGTACGTCTACAATCAGACCCAGTTCGATCCCACGAGCACGGCGGCCATGGATCTCGCGTCGATCGATCCCAAGGCGCTTGGCTCGCACAGCCTGCTCAAGCTGCAGACCGGCCTGGTGTACGACACGCGGGACAACGAGATCTCGACGACCGACGGCCAGTACCACCAGGTCACGTTCCGGGTCAGCCCCGGCATGGGGTCCGGGTTTCCGTATCAGTATGAACAGCTGGACGCGATGGCGCGGTTCTACGCCACCGTGATCCCCGACCGCACGGTGCTCGCGGTGCGCGGCGTGTTCGACATGCAGTTTGGCGATGTGCCGTTCTACGAGCTCGGCCGCTACGAGGACACCAGTGCGATCGGCGGCGGGATGGCGATCCGCGGCGTGCCGTCGTATCGCTACTACGGCAAGGTCAAGGCGTTCGGCAACGTCGAGCTGCGCACAAAGCTCACGCGGTTCGATCTGTGGGGGCGCAAGATGAAGCTCGGGATGGCCAGCTTCGTCGACGCCGGCCGGCTGTGGAGCGGGATGGACAACCCGCGCCCCGCGCTCGATGGCACCGGGCTCGGCGTGCACTACGGCCTCGGCGGCGGCCTCCGCCTGCAGCAGGGCCAGACGTTCGTGGTGCGCGCGGACGTCGCGTGGTCGCCGGACGCGCGACCGGTGGGCGCGTACGTCATGGCCGACGAGATCTTCTGACCGGTCGTTCAGGTCGTCACGAACGCGTCGACCGGCTCGATGTGGATATTGCGGTCCTTGGCGTCCGGCTCGCGGACCGCCGCCGCGAACCGCTCGCTGACGTCGGGCGAGATCTCGACCCGGGTCTCGCGCGCGTAGATCTGGATCTTGCCGATCGCGGCCTTGGAGATGCCGCCGCGCCGGCACAGCAGCGGGACCAGCCACTTCGGATCGGCGTTCTTCGAGCGTCCGATGTTGATCGTGAACCAGACCTGCTTGGAGTCGTCGTCGTTGCCGTCGCGCTCGCCGGGCGACTCGGCGTGAGGCGCCCGGTCGTGACGAACGTACTCGGCGCGATCGGCGGGAGCCGAGCGCGACCGCCGCGGCGGCACGTCGTGCGCGGTCGCGCTCGCCACGCGGCCGGGCCGGTCAAGCGGCGCACCCAGCAGCTCCACGAGGTCCGCGCGCTCGCCGCGCGGCGCGGGCGACGAGCTGAGCTCCGCGTCGGTCTGCGCTGCGGCGCGGTCGTGCGCCGCCGGCGCCGCGCCCGGTCGCTCGACCGGCGCGGCCGCATCCTGGGAGTCTGCGGCCGGGATCGCCGCCTTGGGCTTGGTGGGTCTGCTGTGCGGAGAGCGCGAGGCGGGCGCCGCGGCAGCGCTTCGCAGCGCGACGCCGCCAGGGCCGGGCTCCACGCGGGCGTCGGGGCCCGCGCTGCCCACGTCGTTGCTGGCGAGGCCGGCGGTGTTGCTGGCGTTGCCCGAGCCATGGGCGCCGGGGCCGCCACCCAGCCGGCCGGCGCCCGCGGCGAACGGCGCGCGCTCGGGGCGGGTCGGTCGCTCGGCGCGCCCGTTGTGGAGGCCGCGATCGCTTCCAGCGCGGTCGTCGTGGCCGCGGATCGGTCCGCGCACCGGACGGTCGTAGCGCGAGCGACCGGGGACATCGCGGCTGGTGGGGCCGCCGCGATCGGCGGGCGAGCGCGGCCGCGCCGCGGACGGGAGCGTGAGCTCCTCGGGCGCCGGGCGCGCTTCGCGGCGCAGGCCGACGAGGGCCGCTACCAGATCCTCGGCCGAGCGCTCGGCGAGCAGCGTGCGGGCGACCGCGCGATCGGCGTCGGAGATGGTCTCGGTCAGCGCAGTGACCTCGCTCACCAGGTGCTGCTGGTCGCGGCTGCGGATATCATCGGACGACGGCGGCAAGAGCCAGGTGGCTTCGACCCGCGCGGTGTAGAGCAGCCGCTCGATGAACCGGCGGGCGGCCTCGATCGAGATGAGGATCGCCAGGCCGTGCTTGCCGGCGCGGCCGGTGCGGCCGCTGCGGTGGACCAGCGTCTCCTTGTTCTGCGGCAGGTCGGCGTGGATGACCAGGCCGAGGTCCGGCAGGTCGAGACCGCGGGCGGCGACGTCGGTCGCGACGCAGACGCGGGCACGGCCATCGCGCAGCGCCTGCAGCGCCTGGTTGCGCTCGCGCTGCGACAGCTCGCCCGAGAGCGCCGCCACGGAGAAGCCGCGCTCGCTGAGGTTGGCGGCCAGGTGGGTGACGCGATCGCGCGTGGCGCAGAACACCAGCGCGCCCGGCGGGTTGTGGTAGCGGAGCAGGTTGACCACGGCCAGGTCGCGCTCGCGGGGCACGACCGAGACGACCTGGTACTCGATATCGCGGTGGCGATCGCCTTCGCCCGAGGTGGCGATCCGCATCGCGTCGCGCTGGTAGCGCTTGGCGAGCGTGGCGATCGGCGCCGGGATCGTCGCCGAGAACAGCAGGGTGCGGCGATCCTTGGGCGCGGCGTCGAGCAGGCGCTCGAGGTCTTCGCGGAAGCCCATGTCGAGCATCTCGTCGGCTTCGTCGAGCACGACCGCGGCGAGCCGGTCGAGCACCAGGCTCTTGCGCGCGAGGTGGTCGCACAGCCGGCCCGGCGTGCCGACGACGATGTGGACGCCGTTGCCCAGGGCCTGGCTCTCGCGGCGCGGGTCCATGCCGCCGACGCAGGTCGTGATCCGCGCCGAGGTCTCGGCGTAGAGCCAGCTCAGCTCGCGGTGGACCTGCATCGCGAGCTCGCGGGTCGGGGTGACGATCAGCGCGCGCGGCGCGCCGGCGGCGGTGAACCGCTCGGCGTCGCCGAGCAGCGTCCTGGCGAGCGCGAGACCGAAGGCGACGGTCTTGCCGGACCCCGTCTGCGCGGACACCAGCAGGTCGCGCACGTCGACCTCGGGTGCCATGATCGCGGCCTGGACCGGGGAAGCGGCGACGAAGCCGCGGGCGACGAGCGCGCGGCGCAGGCTCGGATGGGCAGATGAGAACGGCATCGAGGAGCCGCGCACCGTAGTCGCTAAGGGCCCCTCGCGCAAGCAGCGTCTTCGAGGGGGGCTCGCCGGGGCGCTCGCGCACGGCGAGAAAGTCGCAGCGCCGGGCGTACTTCGCCGAGCTCCGGGCGCAGGCGCGCCCGCGCGACCGGGCACCCACCTTGCAGCTGGAAATCGCCATGGCAACCGCAACGCAACAAGATCATGTGTCGCCACAGGACCACCGCGACCGCCTCCACGAGCTGGTGAAGGCCGCCACCACCGTGATGCTGCTGTCGCACGGTGAGGGAAGCGCGATCGTCGGCCGGCCGATGGCGGTCGCGCGCGTCGACGACGACACGACGCTCTACCTGGTCACCGCGGTCGACTCGAAGAAGGTGGACGAGATCACGCGCGATCCGCGGGTCAGCGTCGCGGTCCAGACCGGTCACAGCTTCGTGATGCTCGATGGCGAGTGCCGCGTCTCGCAGGATCGCCAGCTGATCGATACGCTGTGGCAGGACGGCTGGAAGCCGTGGTTCGCCGGCGGCAAGACCGATCCGACGATCGCGATCCTCGTGGTGACGCCGAACCAAGGCTCGTACTGGGATGGCGGGCTCGGCAATGGCCTGTCGTACCTGTACCGGATGGTCAAGGCGCGCGTCACCGGCGAGGCGATGGAGAACAAGCCCAAGGATCAAGCCAAGGTCGACCTGAAGCACTAAGAGTTGCGCGTCATCGCCGGGCGACTGGCAAGCGGAGGGCGACGCGGCGGCGGCGAGGTACGAGACGTGGACCTCGTCGGACGTGGCCTGTGCTGCAGCTCCGCGCTCGTGAACCCAGCGACGTGGGGCGGGGCTGCGAGGCTCAGCGAGGTGCTGCGATCGTCCAGGTCGAGGGCGCGACGTCGAGCCTGGCCCCGCCGGCCTCGAGCGTCGAGGGGCCGCTGTGCAGCGTGCCGGCCAGGGTCGGGATGGCGCGGTAGCGCAGGCTCAACGTGGCCCCCGGCTTGAGCGCGGCGACGTAGAGGTCGATCGCGCCGTCGCTCGCGTGGAACCGGTCGAGCGCGTGGCTGGCCACCGCGGCCGCGAGGCTGGGCTCGTCGAGCTGGACGCCGGCCGGCAGCGCCTGCTGGAGATGCAGCGGGACGCCCGAGGGGGCGACCGCGGTGAGCGTCAGCTCGACCGGCTCGCCGATGGTGGCGGTGACGCGGGATGGCAGGGCGAGCTCGAGGCCGTCGTGGGCGGGCTGGGTGACCCAGGGCAACCAGCGGTCGAGCGTGAGCGCGTAGCCCAGGCCCGGGACGGCGGGCTCGGCGGTGACCTGCCAGCGGTGGCGACCGGTCACGCCGACGCGTTCGGCGTCGAGCGCGAGCAGGTCGCGCAGCTTGGCGCCTTCGAGCCTGCCGTGGACGACCTCGGCGCCATCCATGGTCAGCGTCACCGTGACCGTGCTCGGCAGCGGCGAGGTGAACAGCGCGAGCACGGCCTGCATCGCGACCAGGTTGACGCGGCCATCACCCCAGCCATACAGCGGCGCGTAGGCGCCCAGCAGCGTGGTGCCCAGATCGGCGAGCTGGGCGGGCGGGTCGCCGGCGAGCGCGAGGACGGCGAGCGCCGTGGCCTCGACCGCGGTCGGCGGCGTGCCGTCGCCGCGCACGATGCCATCCCCCACGGCGAGGTAGGCGCCGCCGTCGGCGGCCGCGTGGATCGCCGCGCGGACCCGGCGGCGCAGCGCGTCGGCCTGCTCGCCGGTGACCGCGCCGCTGGCGAGCATCGCCGCGGCGGTGTAGCCGTCGCTGACCTGGGCGGCGTTGCGGGCGAACGCGCCGGCCGCGCGGGTGGCGACCTGGCGCGCGCGCTGGCGCTGCGGCCGGGTGGCCTGGGCGGCGGCGACGGCGCGGGTCGCGTCGGCCGTGGCGACCAGCAGGCGCTGCAGGGTCCAGCCGGTCTCCCCGGCGAACGTGCCGTCGGGGCGCTGCAGGCGGGCGAGCTCGGCGGCGGCGCGCTCGCCGAGCCGGGCGAGCACCGGGTTGCCGGGGTGGGCGAGCGCCGGCGCGGCGAGCAGCGACGCGCGCTCGACGTCGAGCGTGCGGGCGTCGCGGATCGCGCGCTGGGCGGTGACGAGCGCCAGTGCGCGCAGCGCCTCGCGATCGGGCGTGTCGCCGAGCGCGGCGAGCAGCGTCGCCGCCCGGCCGGCGAGCAGCAGGGCGTAGGCGTCGTCGGCGACCTCGCTGCGCGCGGTGGAGACCGCGAGCTCGGAGCGCAGCACGGCGAGCGCGCCCGCGAACACCACCAGCCGCACGCGATCGGGCGGCGCGGCGGTGGCTGCGCCCGGCGCGGCGTCGAGCGAGGTCGTGAAGCTGCGCGGCGCCGCCAGCGTGCCGCTGCGGGTCTCGCGGACCCGGCGGCCGACCGGGCGGATCTCGAACGTGCGCTCGACCGCGTCGCCGGCGCCGAGCGCGACGCGCAGCGACGCCGGGCCGGCGCGATCGGCCGCCAGCGTGGCGTAGTCGAGCGTGCTGCCCTGCGCGGGGATCCGGCGCGGCGGGCGCGCCGGCGCGCCGATCAGCCGGGCGTTGCGCGCCGAGACCTCGAGCGCGCCGGTGACCTCGGCCGCGGTGGTGTTGACCACCTGGATCGGCACGCGCACGGTGTCGCCCTCGACGAGGAACGGCGGCACGACCGGATCGACGTAGATCGGCAGGGTGCCCAGGAAGCTGGCCACCGCGCCGGCCTGGCCACCGGTCCGCGCGTGCGCCAGCGCGAGCACGCGCCAGGTGGTCAGCCGGTCGGGCACGCGCACCGGCACCACGGCCGCGCCCTGCTCGTCGGTGACGATCAGCGGCTCGAACAGAAACGTCTCGGGGAACCACGATCGGGTCGCGCCCTCGCTGGCTTTGCCCGGTGGCTTGACGCGGTCGCCGCGGCCTCTGTCCGCTGGCTCGGCGGGCGGCGGCGCGGCCGGCGCGGGGCTCGCGGCGACCGCGGCTCGCGGCGCGGCGGCGCTCATGTCCTTGGCCGCGCCGCCCATCGTGTCCGGCCGCGGCTTGGCCTCGTCGGCCGCGCGCCGCTCGAGCTCGTCACGGACCGCCTGCGGCTTGCTGGGTTGGGAGTCGCGCGGCTCGGACTTGCCGCGGCACGCGGCGGCCAGCGCCACGACCGCGATCATCGGGACGCGGCGCATCACGGCCTCTCCTTGCCGACCCACGCGGACCAGTTCTCGACGTCCTCGGGGAGCCGGGTCGCGACCGCGACGACCTGCCGCGGATCGGTCAGCGCCAGCAGATCGGCGGGCAGGCGCGCCAGCCGCAGCGGCCGGCCGTACGCATCGGTGATCTGCTCGCCCCGCGCCTCGCACGCGGCGAGCGCGGCGCGCCAGAGCCGGGCCATCGTGGCCGGCGCCATCTTCTCGGTCGCCGGTGCCCTGGCCTCCCAGGCACGCGCCTGGACGTGGAGCTCGGCGAGCACGCCGTAGAACCGGTCGGTCAGCTCCTCGAGGGGATCGAACGCGCTGGCCGCGTGGCCATCGACGACGGCCTCGAGCCGCGGCGCGTCCGGGACCGCGGTCACGCGCAGCACCGTGGCCGCGGCCGCGTTGGCGCCGCGGATCCGGCCGAGCGCGAGCGCCTGGCCGTCTTGCCCGAACACCGGGCTGGACTCGACGCGCGGGACCAGCCGGTCGAGCGTCTCGGGGGTCGGCAGCGCGGTCAGCTGGCCGAGGCTCTCGTCGACCCCGAACAGGCCGACCGCGGCGCGCCCGGCCTTGCCGCCGAGCCGGGTCTGGATCGCGAGCTCGGCGCGGTCGCCCGGCGCGTAGCGGGCGCGCATCGGGGTCACCGAGACGGTGAGCTCGGCGCGCGGCCGGACGTAGACGAAGCCGCGCACGCCGCCGCCCGACACCGTGCACCACCCCTCGGTGCGGGCCTCGAGCGCGAGCGTCGCGCGGTGGTCGCCGTCGAGCGGCGCCGTGGCGTGCTGCGCCGGGCAGTCGAGCGCGAGCTGCGGCGGCAGCGCGCCAGTGAACCTGGGGCCGCGGATCAGCTGCGCGGTGAGCCGCTCGCCGGGGCTGGCGAGCACCGGCGCGACCCGCATGCGCAGGTCCGGGATGGCGCCCGGCGCGACGCGCAGCCGGGTCGACGGATGGCCGGGGATCGCGGCGGTGACCTCGAGCTCGTAGCCCAGCATCGTGGTCGGCTGCGGCCGCTGGGCGGCGGCGCCCGCGGGCTCGGCGAGGGTGAACCGCGCGACGCCGAACGCGTCCGAGGTCGCCGGATCGGCGAGCTCGATCCGGCGACCGGCCGCGATCCGCGACGTCACGCACGGCAGCGCCGCGCGCGCGCCCGGATCGGCCGCCGGATCGGCGATCCAGCCGGTGAGCTCGACCTGCTTGCTGCCGGCCCGGGCGCGCCAGCCGAGCAGGCGGGCGAGCTCGCCGCCGGATGGTTCGGCGCCCTGCGCGCGCGGCAGGCAATCGCGCGTGCTGCGCGCCAGCTCCGCCAGCGCCGCGTCGAGGCCTTCGGGTGGTTCGAGCGCGGCGTCGATCGCCGGCGTCAGGGTAGGCAGCGCCGGATCGGCGAACGCGAAGTCGATCGCGTACAGCCGCTCGGGCCCGGCGGGCAGCCGCTGGCCGCTCGCGATCGCCACGACGCAGCGCTCGAGCGCCGAGCGACCCGCGCTGGCGGCCGTGACCGTGCCCGCCGCGACGACCCGCAGCGCGAGCTTGATCGACCCGCCCGGGGGATCGACCCACACAGCGCACGGCGCGAGCCTCGGCAGCCAGCGGTCGAGCTCGATCTGATCCGCCAGCGCGGCGCCCTGCCCGGCGACGAGCTCGCGGAGCTCGCCGCGGGTCACGACCTCGGGCGGCGGCGCCGGCCGCCACGGCAGCGCCGGCACCACGATGTTGACCGGCGCGCCCGGATCGATCGAGAGGCTCGCCACGCCGTCCTCGTCGGTCTCGGCGGCGACCCCCGGCGCGCCCGGCTGCCACGCGCGGCCGACCTCGATCTTGGTGCGGGCGAGCGCCTGGCCGTCGGGCGTGGCGACCCGAAGATAGATCCGGTTGTTGAAGCTCTCCGCCAGACCGTCGCCCAGCTCGGTCACCGCCGAGACCGCGATGCCGTCCTGGCTCAGCACGACGCGCGCGGCGCAGGTCGCGCGATCGCCGGCCGGATCGATCGCCGAGAGCTGGGCGATCAGCGTGGCGGCGCCCTGCAGATCCGCCGGGATCTGCGGCAGCACGAGCTCGAACCGGCCGGTGGCCTGGGTCTGGACGCGCCGGGGCAGCTCGCGCTCGAGCCACGCGGTCGGCGGCGGCCACGCGCCCTCGACCTGCCAGGTGACCTCGACCGCCGCCGCCGCGACCGGCGCGCCGGAGCTGTAGCGCACCGCGCCCCGGACCCGCGGCCGGTCGCCGGGGCGATAGAACGAACGGTCGGCGAGCGCATCGATGCGCAGCCGCGGCAGCGTGAACGGCTCGACGGTGAACGCGACCTGATCGATCGCCTCGGCCGACCGCCACGCCACGCTCCACCCGCCGGTGGGCGCCGCCTTGTCGAGCGGGAACGAGCCGGCGACGACCCCCCACGCGCCCGCCGGAGCGGCCTCCTCGAGCACGACCTCGCCAGCCGGATCGGTCACGGTCCAGACGCCGGGCCGCTGATCGAGCGGCGCGAGATCGCGCGCGCGCAGCACGACGGCGCGAAACCGCACCGTGTTGCCGGGCTCGTACAGGGGTCGATCGGTGATCACGTGGATCCGCGCCGGCGCGTACAGCGCGAGCGGCGCCGTGACCTCGCCCGCGCCGAGCCGCGTCACGTAGCGCGCGCGCAGCTGGTAATCGCCGTCGGGGACCACCGGCAGCGCGACGCTCGCGACCGCGGCGCCGCCGTCGCGCCGCCACGCCGACGTGTCGAGCGCCCACGGCGCGTGGCCGGCGCCGAGCAGCGCCAGCTCGATCGACTCGATGCGCGCCACCGGCGCCTGCCGCGCGTCCTCGGCGTCGCCCGTGGTGTAGTGCGCGATCGCGCGCAGCTGGACCTGGCCGCGACCGCCGCGCTGCACGGCGTAGGCGTCGAGCCGCGCCGACTGCCGCGGCGTGCCGTCCGGACAGCGCGCGACGTCGATGGCGTACGACCACCACGCCGAGCGACACCGGTCGCGCCAGGTCGCGAACGCCGCGAGCCACAGCACGACCGCCGCGGCGATCCAGAGCTTCTTCGTCATATCGAGCCAGACTCCAGCGTTCACCGTACAACGCGCGCCTCGGCTCCCGGGTCTACCGCGCCCGCGACTCGCGGTATGCTCACCTCCATGACGAGGCGAGCGCGCGCCATTTCGCGCTGGCTGCTGACGCTGTTCATGGTCGGCGCCGGCGTCAACCACTTCGTCTCCCCCGCGCCGTACGTCGCCATGATGCCGGCGGCGCTGCCGGCCCCGCTGACGCTGGTCTACCTGTCCGGGACCGCCGAGATCCTCGGAGGGCTCGGGCTGATCCTGCCGGCGACTCGCCGGCTCGCCGCCTGGGGGCTCGCGGCGCTGCTGGTCGCGGTGTTCCCGGCCAACCTCAACATGGCGGTCAACCACCTTCCGCTCGGCGCGCGCACGCTGCCATCGTGGGCGCTGTGGGCACGCCTGCCGCTGCAGGCCGTGCTGATCGGGTGGGCCCTGAGCCTGGGCCGCCGCGACACGCGCTAGCTCAGATCACGGCACGCGCGTGGTCAGCGAATCGACCGCGTGGACCGGCGGCGCCGCGCCGTTGATCAAGTGCTTGATCGCCGACAGCACGAGCCGCTGGTTCTCGAGCATCGACTTGCCCGCGAACGCGGTCGACACCACGTCGATCCGGTAATGCCCGCCGCCGCCGGACACCGCGACCACCGCGTCGGGGATGCGGTCCTTGACCGCCGTGGTGATCGCATCTTCGACGGAGCCGACGAAGTCGGTCGGGTGGTCACTCATCCGACGTCGTTCGCACGAAACGCCGCCCGACACAACCGCGGCAACCCAGGTCGGCCCGGCCGATGACTAGAACAGCTGCGCCAGCCGCGCGTAGAGGAACCGGCCCATGTAGTCATAGGTAGTCGAGTCCGACGTGCCTGCGAACCCGGAGTAGATCACCGCGGGCTTGGTATCCGCGACGTTGTTGACGCCGACCGCGAGCGTGGTCTTGCCGGCCACCGTGCCCACCGCGTAGCTCGCGAACAGATCGAGCTTGGCCCATTGCTTGACGTCCCGCGACGGCTGGTCGTGGTTGCAGTCCCGGTTGGCGCACTCCTTGAATGAGCCGATGTAACGCAGGTTGAGGCCCGCGCCGATCCCGCTCGGGTGCTGCCACGCCGCGGAGAAATTGCCCTTCCACGTCGGGTACACACCGAAGTCGTAGTTGCCGCGGTAGTGCAGGACCTGGACGGTGTTGTCGACGTTGTACTTGAACAGCCGCTGGAACTCGGCCTGCTCGCGGAACCGGCCGAGCGCGCCGAACGAGTGGTCATATCCCGCCGCGAGGTCGAGCCCCGACGTCACCGTGCCGCCGACGTTCTGGGTGATGCCATCGATGAAGTCGATCTTGTTGTTCAGCGTCGGGTTGCGATGGACCTGCATGCAGTACGCGTCGAGGTTCTGCACGTAGCAGTTCGACAGGATCGTCGACGCCGGCAGCGTCTGGATCGCGTCGGTGATGTCGATGTGCCAGTAGTCGGCGGTGAGCGCGAGCCCCTTGACCTGCGGCGGCTCGAGCACGACGCCCACGGTGACGACCTTGGCGGTCTCGGCCTTGAGCTTGGGGTTGCCACCGCTCACCACGCGCTGCTGCCGGTCGGCGTAGGTCGCGCCGTCTGGAACGCCTTGCTCGCGGCACCGGGCCGCCGCGACGTCGCTGAGCTTGATCGTGCCGCCGGCGGTGTTGCACGGGTCGAGGTTGGACGGAAAGCCATCCTGGGTGCCGAGGAACAGATCGTTGATCGACGGCGCGCGGAACGCGGTCGAGTAGGTGCCGCGGACCGCGAGGCCGTTGATCGTGCGGACCAGCCCGCCGGCCTTCCAGGTGACGCCGTTGCCGAACGTGTCGTAGTGGAAGGCGCGCGCCGCCAGATCGAGCTCGACCCACTCGGCGAACTTCTGGCCGCTGACCGGCACCACCGAGAGCTCGGCGAAGCCCTCGTACACGTTGTATTTGCCCGAGGTGGGCGCCTGCGCATTGCCGGTGGTATCGCCGGTCGAGGTCAGCGGATCGGGGTTGACGCCACCGGACTCGCGGCGATAGTCGGTGCCGATCGCGAGCGACACATCGCCGTTGGTGGGCAGCTTGACCAGGCTGCCGTGAGCCTGGGCGAGCGCGGTCTGCTGCTCGTTGAACCCGTTCGAGATCCCGGTGAACGTCACGTACTTGGCGGACGCCGGATCGATCGCGCCGGCCGGATCGAGGATGTCGACCGGGACGCAGCCCGGGATCACGGTGCTCGCATCGCCCGGCGTGCGCACGCAGATCGGCTTGTTGCTGGCGTCGCGCATGCTGGGCCCCAGGGCGTTGGCGATGTGGCTCTTGATCAGGTTGCCGGTGTTCTTGTTGGTCGAATCGGACTTCCCGTAGTTGTAGGACACCTCCCATTTCCAGTTCTGGAACGCCGGCAGCTCCTCGGGAACGGAGCCCTGGAGACCGCCGACGAGGCGGAACGTGCTGAGGTCCTGCAGGAACTGGCGATCGCCGTACTCGGTGAGCCGGCGCTGGTAGTCGAGCACGTCGAACCCGGTCTTGTTGTAGATGCTGTCCTTCGAGATCGTCGCCTGCGACGAGAACGGCGTCGGCGCGAGCAGCTGATCGCTGTTGCGATTCAGGTAGCTCGCCTCGAAGAACGTCGAGGCGTGGGGCACCAGCTTGTACGTACCGGCGCTGTACACGTTGTAGCGCGACGCTGGCGTGTAGAGATAATTGTCGGGCTGCGGGTTGTAGAGGTCGGCATCGGTGAAGGGCCGGAACGTGCCGTCGCCGTTCGACGTGCAAAACGCGACCGTGGCGCCGCAGATGTTCTGCTGGACCTTCTTGCCCGCCGCATCGACCAGCCCCGACTTCGCGTTGAGATAGCCGCTCGGCGCCGTCGTGATATTGCCCGTGGTCTCCTTGCGTGCCGTGTAATCGAACGCGCGCAGCCGATCGGAGAACGACCGGTCGCCCGCGAACACCGGGTGCTGGCTCTGGACCCCGGCCGAGAACATGATGTTGCCCTTCTTGTTCTCCGAGTTGTGGCCGGTGACGAAGCTGGCGTCGTAGGTGAAGCCATCGCCGGCCGCGGCGCCGCCGGTGTACAGCGCGACCTCGGTGCCGCTGAAGTCGTTGCGCGTGATGATGTTGACGACGCCGCTGACCGCGTCCGAGCCGTAGGTCGCGGAGGCGCCGTCCTTGAGCACCTCGACGCGCTCGATCACCGCGAGCGGGATCGAGTTGAGGTCGACCGAGCCGTTGGCGCCGTTGCCGCTGGCCACGACGCGCCGGCCGTTGAGCAGGGTGAGGGTCCGGCCGGTGCCCAGGCCGCGGATATCGACGCGCGTCGCGCCGTCGCCGCCGTTGTTGGTCTGGGCGTTCACCGCGTTGGACTGGGCGGGGAGCTGCTGCAGGATATCGCCGACCGTCGCGCGGCCCGCGGCGCCGAGATCTTCGCGACTGAGGATCGTCAGCGGCGCCGGCGTGGTCAGGGTCTTGCGTTCGATGGTCGAGCCAGTGACCGTGATGACCTCTTCTTTGGCAGCTTGTTCGGAGAGCTTCGCCAGCTCCGCGTCGCTCAGATTCGGTGTCTCCGCGACCGAAGCAGCGGGTGGGCTATCGATCGGCGCGGGGGCCTGCTCCGGAGTTGGCGGCGGCGGCCCGGCGGGGGCGGGTGACGAATCCGGAGCAGGCGGGGCCGGATCGGCGGCCGGCGGGGCGGGATCCGGCGCCGGCTGGGCCGCCTGCGCGACGCGACTCCTCGTCGGGAGCGCGCGCATCCGCAGCAACGGTGTCGCGGATCTTTCGGGGTCCGCCTCGGCAGACCCGACACCGACGAGGACGAGGCACAGACTCGTGGCAAACCTTTTCATTCCCTCTCTCCTGCTCGGAGCACCACATGGCTCGCGTTGTGTGGATCACCTTAAGTCGACGGCTCGACAAAATGTTTCAGATTGTGACAACGACTCTAAATATAAAGCCACTTCATCGCGAACTGCCCGCCTCAGCGCGACCGGTCAATGAAGCTCTCGAGCACCGAGATGTACGACGCTGTACTTGTCATTGTTCCAGTACGCTCATGCGGATCCGCGACGAGCCCGGCCGCCGATTCGCGAGCGAAACCCACGCGACACACGCCCCCCGCGGACCCGGATTTGGTGCGAACATCGAACTGGAACATCGGAACATGCAGTCGAACAAGCCACCGTCCCCGGGAGCGACCGTCCGCCGGCTCGAGCGCGCCCTCCAGCGCCGACCGCTCGACGTGGCAGCCCACCAGCACCTCGCGGAGGCGCACCGCAAGCTGCTGCAGCGCAGCGACCGGGAGCAGGAGCTCGCCGCGATCTGCCAGGAGCTACCGTTCGCGTTCACGAGCCAGCTCCATCTCGGCGCGCTGGCCGAGCAGCGCGGCGACCGCTGGGCCGCCACGACCGGTTTTTTGCGCGCGATCCGGACTGCCCAGCTCCGCGGCTTCTGGTTCGACCAAGGCTCGACCCAGCCGTGGATCCAGCAGCTCGTCCTGCACGCGATGAGCTTCGTGGACCGCGGACGCAACGAGCTGTTCCACGCGGTGCTCGAGCCGCTGACCGTGCGCTACGGCGCCGACGAGCTCGCCCGCGTGCGCCAGGCGCTGGCCATGTACCTCGGCCTCGAGCCGACCGTGCATGCCGATCCGCGCCAGGACCCACGGTTCCTGTACATCCCGGGGCTGCCGATCGCGCCGGTGTTTCCGCGCGAGGCGCTGCCGTTCGCCGACTGGTACGAGGCCCAGACCGACGCGATCGCGGGCGAGCTGCACGCCGTGCTCGCCGGCGGTGGCGGGATCCAGCCGTTTCACTACGATGTTCCGGAAGCCCAGCGAACCAGCCTGACCGCAGGGGGAGACTGGGACGCTTACTTCTTCTACGAAGACGGCGAGCGCGTCGCCGCGCATCACGCGGCGTGTCCCCAGGTCTCCGCGGTGCTGGCGCAGCTACCGCTCGATCACGTGCGCGACCACGGACCGGAGGTGTGCTTCTCGATCATGCGGCCCGGCGCGCACATCCTGCCGCATCGCGGCGTCACCAACGCACGCGCGGTGCTCCACCTCGCGCTCGACGTCCCACCCGGCTGCGCGCTCCACCTGACCGGGATCGGCGAGCAGACCTGGGAGGCCGGCAGGTGCTTCGCGTTCGACGACACCTACGAGCACGAGGCGTGGAACCGCAGCGGGGCGACGCGCGCCATCCTGCTGGCGGACATCTGGAACCCCTACCTGCGCCCGGCGGAGCGCGAGGCGATCGCCGAGCTGGTTGGCGCGATCGGCGATTTCAACCGCCAGACCGCGCCCGCCCCGCTCGCGACCACCGGACCTTCCGGCGCACCCTCCCCCGCGGCCCGGCGATGACGCCGGGCCGGCCTGCGATCAGAACGCCTGGTTGATCCGCAGGTAGAACTGGCGGCCGACGAAGTCGTACGCCGACGGGTCGGCGTTGAGCGTACTGCCGTTGTAGATTCTCGGCGGCTGGGCGTTGACCACGTTGTTCATGCCCGCGACGATCTTCATGACGCCCGCCGGGTTCTTGAACCCGTAGTCGACGAACAGATCGCCGGTGGCGTACGCCTTGACGTGGCGGCGCAGGTTCTCGGCGCTGTTGCAGTTGTCGTTATCGCATTCCTCGAACCCGTTGATGAAGCGCAGGTTGCCGCCGGCGCCGAGGCCCGAGGGATGCGACCAGAACGTCAGCAGGTTGAACTTCCAGTCCGGGTTGACGCCGAGGTCGTAGAAGTTCCGGCCGTGGATGATCTGCTCGGTCTTGGTGACGGGATCGACCGTGCCGGTATCCACGTTGTACTTGAACAGGTACGTGCCCTCGAACGCGTGGCGGAACGTCCCCAGCGAGTTCTTCCACGAATAGGCGGCCGAGAAGTCGAGGCCCGAGGTGGTCACCGCGCCGACGTTCTGGTTCAGGTTGTAGATGTACGTGATGACGCCCGTGGCCGGGTCGCGCTGGATCAGGTTGCAGAAGTTATCGAGCCCGCCCTGGTAGCACTGCGCGAGGACCGTCGCGGTCGGCAGGCTCTGGATCGCGTTGTCGATCTGGATGTGCCAGTAGTCCAGCGTGAAGTCGAGGTTGTCGAGCGGCTCGAACACCGCGCCCACGGTCAGGTTCTTCGCCTTCTCGGGCGACAGGTTCGGGTTGCCGCCGACCTTCGCGCGCTGCTGCGTCGTCGTGAACGTCGCCACGCTGGAGACGCCCTGCGCGTCGCACTTGGCCCGGGCGGTGGACCCCAGCATCTTGGTGCCGCCGGCCGTATCGCACGGATCGGTGAGCGCGACGAAGTTGTCGGCCTGGCCGGCGAACAGCTCGCTGACGGTCGGCGCGCGGAACCCGTTACCGTAGGTGCCGCGCAGCGCGAGCCCACCCACGGTGCGCGCCAGCGCGCTGACCTTGCCGGTCACGCCGGAGCCGAACGTCGAGTAGTCGTACGCGCGGCCGGCGGCGTCGATCTCGAGCCACTTGAGGTACTCGAGGCCGGACACCGGAACGATCGAGAGCTCGCCGAAGCCCTCGGTCACGTGGTAGGAGCCGGCCGTCGGGGCGCTGGCGTTGCCGGTGGTGTCACCGGTGGCGGTCAGCGGGTCGGTCTGGCTGGAGCCCTTCTCGAACCGATAGTCGCCACCGATCGCGAGCGAGATGTCGCCATGGTTGGGCAGCTCGACGAGCCGCCCCGCGAGCGTCGCCTGCGTGACGTGCTGCTCGTTGAGGCCGGAGTTGATGCTGGTGAACGTCAGGTACTTGATCGCCTCGGGCGACACGTTCCCCGGGGTGAGCAGGTTGATCGGCACGCAGCCCTTGATCACGGCGCCTTGCTGGCCGCACTTCACCACGTTGTCGGTCGTATCGAGGAAGCTCGGGCCGAGCGCGGCGCGCAGGTGGCTGAGGATCAGGTCGCCGGTCGTCGTGTTGGTCGAGGTCGAGCGGCCGTAGTTGTACGAGGCCTCCCACTTCCAGTGATTGAGGACCGGCAGCTCGTCGGGGAGCGTCCCCTTGATGCCGGCGACCAGGCGCATCGTATCGACGTCCTGCTTGCCGTTGCGCGTACCGAACTCGACGAGCCGGCGGCTGTAGTCGCTGACGGTCTCGTGGAACGGGTTGTAGTAGCTGTTGGCGGAGATCGGCGCAGCGGCCGTCGCGGTCGAGATCGGCTCCTCGGCGAGCTGCTGCTCCGACTTGCGGCCGTTGAACTGCGCCTCGTAGAACGCCTCGACGCCCTTGGTGATCTCGTAGTGGCCGTTCGAGAACAGGTTGATGCGGCTCGACGGCGTCACCACGTAGTTCAAGGTCTGGAAGTTATACGCGTCGTTGAACGCCGTCCCGGTCGCCGGGATGAAGTCACGGAAGCCGCCGTTGCCGTCCGCCGTGCAGACCTTGGCCGTGCAGCCGGGCACGTGGAGCACCTGGTTGCCCTTGCTGTCGTACGTGTTGATCTTGCCGGTCGGCGTGGACCCCGAGCCCTGCAGCGTCACCGCGCCGGTCTCGTAGTCGTACCCGGACGTGCTCGCCGAGAACTTCCGGTCGCCGGCCATGATCTTGTATTGCTTCTGGTAGCCGGCCGCGAACGTGATGTTGCCCTTGTTCGACGACTGGCCGGTCACGAAGCTGAGGTCGTAGTTGGTGCCGTCGCCCTTCTGCGACGTCGAGCTGTACGCCGACGCCTCGCTGCCTGTGAAGTTCTGCCGCGTGATGATGTTGACCACGCCGGCGATCGCGTCCGAGCCGTAGATCGCCGACGCGCCGTCCTTCAGGACCTCGACCCGCTCGATCATCGCGAGCGGGATCGTGCCGATGTCGACCGAGTCGTCGGCGCCGAGGCCGCTCGCCACGACGCGGCGGCCGTTCACCAGCACGAGCGTGCGCTGGGTGCCGATGCTGCGCAGGTTGATGCGGGTCGAGCCGTCGCCGCCGTTGTTGTTCTGGGCGTTGATCGCGTTGCCCTGCGCCGGGATGCGCTGGAGGATGTCGCCGACGTTGGTCACGCCGGCGCTCTCGAGCTTCTCCTTGTCGACGACCGAGACCGGCGACGGCGAATCGACTTCCTTGCGGCCGATCAGCGAGCCGGTCACCGTGATGGTCTCGGTCTTGGCGGCCTGATCCGCCAGCGCAGCGAGCTCTTCGTCCGTCATGCCCGCGGGAGTCGCCGTGGGGCCGGCGGGAGCTGCCGGCGACGCAGGAGCCGCCGGCGTCGCTGGAGCCGGAGTCGCTGGCGCGGGAGCCGTCGCATCCGCAGCCGGCGCTGGTTCAGCGGCAGCGGGCACTGGATCCACTGGCGGGGGAGCCGGGGGCACCGCGGGAGCGGCGGGTTGGCCTGCCGCAGGGGGTGCCGCAGGTGCGGCCTGTGCGACCTTGGTTCGGGGTCGCATCCGCAGGGAACCACCCGCACCGGGCTTCGGCGCGTCGGGTTTCACGGTCTCGATCTGGGGATCGGCGACCGCCGGAGCGGCTCCTAGGAAGGCAAGGCTCACGCTACAAGCTATCTTTTTCATTCGCGTCATTCGGCTGCTCCCGGTTCGCCATGACGCTCTCATACGGATGCCGATCTCTACCTGCTAGGTCGTCCTAACTTGTGATGACGCACACGAGTAAAAATGACACTCACAGCGTAACTCGTGCCTCTCATGCTGACGCACCCTGCACTGAACAAACGTACAAAGGTCATTTATTAGTAACATGAATTACAAAATAATCTTCATACGTACTAATACCTCTGACAATGGATCCGGCCGCAAAAAAAGCCCGCCGGGATCCGATCCGGGCGAGCAGCACGAGTTTCCCCACCACCTGTGAACGACCGCGAGCCCTACTGCGGTTGCTCCTTGGCTCCGTTCCGGATCGTGAGGACTTCTTCGCGGACCGTCTGCGCGAACGCCTTTAGTTCCTGCATCGAGTTGCGGACGCGGGTGCCTGCCGCCTTGTTGCCGTCCTTGTAAAACTTCTCGAAGTCGCTCGCCATGCCGGCGACGAGCTGCTGCAGCTCGGCGAAGCGGCTGGCGGCCGCCGCGGTCTCGGACTGCGTGGTGTCGGTTTCGCTATTGGTCTCCATGAGGCCTCACACCATGCCCCGAGACTCTGACATCGGCAAAAGGCGCTGTATCCATTCGATATAAAACGATTTTTTATCGCGGACACGCGAAATGACGCCACGTGTGAGGCGCGCGGGCAGCCTCGCGGTGCCACGCGCGGCGCACATCGGGAACGCACTTGATACCCTCGGGAGATGCCGTGGAATGCACTGGTGGCCGAGCTCGAAGCCGCGCTGGGCGAGCCGATCACGCTCGATGGGCTCACAGGAGCGTGGCGAGTCGCCCAGCGCGCTGCCGGCCATCGCCACTCGGTCGACGACGTCCTGACGGCCTACTACGCGCTGTGCGAGCTCGGCAGCGTGAGCCCGACCTCCCTGCTCGATCTCGGGAGTGGGATCGGCGGTGTGGGGCTGCTCGCGCTGTGGGGGGTGGGGGCCGGGGCGCGCCTCACGTGTATCGAGGCGCAGCCGATCAGCCACCGCTTGCTGACCGCGAACATCGCCGGCAACCAGCTGGCCGATCGCGTCGAGGCGCGGCTCGGGGATCTTCGCGATCTCGCACTGGTCGAGCGGTTCGGCCTCATCACCGGCAGCCCGCCGTATTTCCCGGTCGGAACCGGCATCCTACCCGCGGACTCCCAGAAGGCCCACGCGCGGTTCGAGCTGCGCGGCGACGTAGCCGACTACGCGCGCGCCGCACAGCGCCACCTCGCGACCGACGGCCTGTTCGTGTTCTGTTTTCCCACGCCGCAGCGCGCGCGCGCCCTCGCGGGTGCCCGTGACGCAGGTCTCGACGTCGTGTCGTATCGCGACGTGATCCCACGCGTCGGGCTCGCGCCGCTGTTCACGCTGTTCGCGTGCCGGCGCGGCCAGGACGGCGCGGCGCCGTGCCGGATCGACCCAGCGCTCGAGGTCCGCACGGCGGACGGCGCGGTGTCCGCGGAAATGGCCAGGGTCCGTCAGCGCTTCGGGTTCACGCCCGCGGGTGAACCCCGCTAGACTCGGCCGATGCGAAGCGCTGCGGCCGCGATGCTCGTACTCGTGGCGTGTGGGTCGTCCAAACCGCCCGACGCGCCGAAGCCCGATGACCGCGTCAAGGCGCTCGAGACCGAGCTCCAGAAGACCAAGGATGACCTCGCCAAGGCCAACGCGGCGACCGACGAGCTGCGCAAGGCCGAGGCGGACCTCAAGGCCAAGGCCGACGAGGCCACCGCGCTGCAGGCCAAGCTCGCCGAGGCGGTCGGCCAGAACGGCGAGGTCACCACCGCCGATGGCGCGGTCAAGCTCGAGCTCGTCGATCAGATCCTGTTTCCGACCGGCGAAGCCGACCTCACGCCGCACGGCAAGGAGGTGCTCGGCAAGGTCGGCGCTGCGCTCAAGGAGATCGGCGACAAGCAGATCTGGGTGCAGGGCCACACCGACGATCAGCCGATCATGCCGCGCAAGCCCAAGCCGGCGCCGCCCGAGCCCAAGCGGGCCGCCGGGTCGAAGAAGCCGGCCAAGCCCGAGCCGCCCCGGAAGCCCGACACCAACGACGCCGTGCTGCCGTTCGTCACCAACTGGGAGCTGTCGGCCGCGCGCTCGCTCACCGTGGTTCACTACCTCCAGGACGACGCCAAGATCGACCCGACGCGGCTCGCGGCGGTCGCGTTCAGCCAGTACCGGCCGGTGAGCCGCTCGCGGGCCAAAAATCGACGGATCGAGATCGTGCTCTACCCACGCGCGAAGATCGCGCCGAAGTAGCCGGGCGGGGTCAGGCCGAGCCGACCAGGCCGCGCTTGCGGAGCTTCTTCAGCTGCGACTTCAGCTGCTTGTGCTCGAGCTGCTCGCGCAGCCCCGGGCGCGCGTCGAGACACGCGGTCCACGCCGCCTCCATGAACAGCTCGGTGTCCTGCCCTCGCTCGGCCGCCAGCTGGGCCGCGCGCTGCAAGAGCTCGACGACCTCACGCCACGCGGCGTCGCTCGGCTCCGGGAACTCGTGGGCGGCGCCGGCGGCCGGCGGCAGAGCAGCATTGATTTGCGCCATGCCGTTTCATAGGATCATTGTGGTTGCTTGTCGCCTCCCCTGGACGGGCAGGCGGCGGCCCCTCCTCGCAGCGAGCTACGTTACTTGCGCAGGACCTTGTAGCGATCGAACAGCTTGGTCTGGTGGGACACCCGGGACTGGATCGCGCCGCCGATGATCACGGTCTCGGCGCGGGTGGTCAGCTCGAGCGGGTCGCCGCTCCACACCACGACGTCGGCGATCTTGCCGCGCTCGAGCGTGCCGCGCTCGGCCGCGCCGCCGAACACCTGCGCCGGGACCTCGGTGATCGCCGCCAGCGCCTTGGGCCACGGCAGCCCCTGGGCGACCGCGATCCCGGCGAGCTGCCGGATCGTCCGGACGTTCGACGGGCTGCTGAGCGTCGAGACCCCGACGGCGACGCCGGCCTTGGCCAGGACCGTGGCGTTGTCGTCGCGGACGTCGATCGCGCCGAGATCGCCCGGCAGGTTGTCGGTCGGATCGACGAACACCGAGACCTTGGCGGCGGCGAGCTCGGGGGCGACCCGCCACGCCTCGGTGCCGCCGAAGATCGCGATGCGCAGCCGGCGCTCCGCGGCGATCGCGAGCGCGGCCCGGATGTCGACCTCGGACGCCGCGCGGATCGCGATCAGCTCTTTGCCCTCGAGCACCGGGATCAGCGCCTCGAGATCGAGCCGCTGCGCGATCAGCCGGCGCGACGCGTTGCGCTCGAAGCTGGCCCGGTTGCGGCGGTAGCTGTCGACGTCATCCAGCAGCTCGCGCAGCCGCTCGACGGTCTGGCCGCGCGAGCCGAGCGCCACGGCGTCGCGGCCGAGCGCCATCTGCATCGCCGAAGGCGTGCGGATCGGCGGGACCGGCGCCGCGCTCTCGGCGAGCGAGACCCACGCGGACTGGCCGGCGACCAGCCCGCCGCTCGGCCCGGTGATCGCCGAGGTCACGCCGCCGCTGCGGGCGACCGGGATCGCGACCGAGCGGCGATCGTAGCCATCGATCGCGCGATATCCGGCGTGGATCTCGGTCGGCAGCGGGCCGAACCGGCCGTCGTTGCCCGCGTCCTCGGCGTCGATCTCGACGAGGCCGACCTGGCTCGAGCTCTCGATGAAGCCGGCGGTGACGATCTTGCCCTTGCCGTCGATCTGGGTCGCGCCCGCCGGCACGGCGAGCCCGGCGCCGACCTCGGCGATCTTGCCGTCGCGGATCACGAGCGTCGCGTTGTCGAGCTTCTTGTCGGAGCGCTGGTAGATCGTGGCGCCGGTGATCGCGATGGTCTGGGCCGCGGCGGGGGCCACGGAGGCCCCGGCGAACACGGCGACGATGGCGGCAAGTCGATTCATGGGGTCCTCTCGGTCGCGGCGTTGCCGAGCTCGAAGTCCGACGGCGTCGGCCCCGCGCTGCGGTCATAGGTCACCTCGCCCCCCGCGATCACCAGCTCGGCGCGGCTGTACACAGAGAACGGCGAGCCGCTCCACACCGCGACGTCGGCCCGCTTGCCCGCGCGCAGCGTGCCGGTGAGGTCGTCGATGCCGAGCACCCACGCCGGGTTGGCGGTCACCCAGCGCAGCGCCTGGTCCTCCGTGATCTCGACGCCGGACGCGCGCCCCGCGGCCATCGCCTTGGCGGCGTCCTGGTTCAGCCGCTGGATGCCGACCGGCGAGTCGGAGTGGATCGTCGCGCGGCCGCCCTGCTGGGTGAACAGCGCCGCGTTCTCGGGGATGCCGTCGAACGCCTCGAGCTTGAAGCCCCACCAGTCCGACCACGTGTTGATCGCGATGTCCTTGGCGACCAGCAGGTCGCGGACCTTGTAGGCCTCGAGCGAGTGGTGGAACGACCGGATCTTGAAGCCCGACTCCTCGGCGACCGCGACCATCTCGGCGATGTCGCTCGCCTTGTAGCAGTGGATCTGCACCAGCACGTCGCCGCGCAGCACCGCGGCCAGGGTCTCGAGCCGCAGATCGATCGGCGGCGCCTCGGGCGCGGGCTCGACCTTGACCTTCAGCCGCGGGTTGGTCTGCTTGCCATCGAGCTCGGACGCGCGCGCCTGCTTCTTCAGCCACAGCGCGTGGCTGCGCTCGTAGCTGGCCTGCTTGACCAGGTAGCTGCGCGCGTCGTTGAACGCCGCGCGAAACAGCGCGTACTCGGCCATCCGGGTCTGCGGCCCGCCCTTCTCGCCGTACACCCGCTTGGGGTTCTCGCCGCACGCCATCTTGAGCGTGCGCGGCGCGCCGGGGAACGCCACCTCGTCGGTGGTGCGGCCGGGCCGCATGACCACGCTGAAGCCCTCGCCGCCGATCAGGTTCGCCGAGCCCGGCAAGATCAGCGCCGCGGTGACGCCGCCGGCGATCGCGCGCGCGATCTGCGGATCCTGGGGCCAGTAGCCGTACTGCGCGCGGGCATGCGCGGTCACCGGGCCGGTGGCCTCGTTGCCGTCGCTGGTCGCGCGCGCGTTCGGCGCCGCGTACACGCCGATATGCGAGTGGGCATCGATGAGGCCCGGGGTGACGAACTTGCCGGTCGCGTCGACGACGCGGGCGCCGCTCGGCACCCGGACGCTGGCCGCCGCGCCGAGCGACTCGATCGCGCCGCCCGACAGCACGATCGTTCCGTCGGTGATCGTCTGGCCTTCGGCCGTCATGATCGTGGCGTGCTGGATCGCGATCACCGGGGCGTCCGGATTGTGCAGCGCCGCGGCGCGGTCGCGCGTCGCGCGCTTGCCGCGCGCCGGGGCGTCGCCGGCGGAGTCGGTCCACGCCTCCGCGACGTCCAGCGTGGGTGGCTCCGGCTTGGCCGGCGGCTTTCCGGCGGCCGCGCAGCCGGCCGTGAACAAGATCAGCGCGAACGACACCCTCATCTCCTGGTGATACGGGCCGCGGTTCCAAGACACCACGGCTTTGTCGCGAAATCTTCGAGGCAACACACCGCCTCTCGTGCGGCAGCTCGTCCGTCCCAGTGGGTCGCAGGATCGGCCGTCCCGCGGATCACGCCGATCAGGCCAGATCGACGACGATCAGCGCGCGCTGGCGACCGGGTAGCTGGAGCGATGCCTCGTCGTCGATGCGCTTGCCGAGCAGGGCGCGGCCGAGCGGCGAACCCGGCGTCACGACCTGGATGCCGCCCGCGAGCGAGCTGCCGCCGCCGTGCGGGGCGAGGAACAGCCGCTTGGCACAGCCATCGTCGAGCACCGTGACCAGCGCGCCCAGCGCGATCGGATCACCGGGGGCAAAGCGCTTCACCGCGAACGCCTGGGCGCCGGCGACCGCGGCCTCGAGCTCGGCGACCCGCTGGGCCTGGCCGCGCGCGAGATAGGACTGCTCGAGCCCGCGGGTATCCTTGGGGTTCTCGGCCCTCGCCTCGGTGTGCGTGGCGCCCTCGACGGCGGCGGCGTGGGCGCGCTGGGCGCTCGCGAGCGCCAGGCCGAGCTGGGCGACGAGCTCCGCGTGCAGCGCCGGCTTGTCGACAGCGTCCGCCACGTTACTCGGACAGGACCTGCGCCACGACGCCGTAGTCCTTCTCGAGGATGCCGCCGGCGCGGGCGCAGCGCAGCCGGTTCGACGGACTGACGAACAGCTGGATCGGGATCGCGCCGTCGCCCAGGCCGAAGCTGGCCAGCCACGCCGCCCGCTTCTCGGCGCTGGCGATCCGGACCGACGCCGGCGCCGCGGGGTGTGCCTTGCGGAACGCCGCGACCTCGGCGTCGTCGTCGTCGACCGAAACGAACGCGAGCTCGACCGGCTTGCCGGCCGCGGCCAGCTTGTCGCGCCACGCGACCAGCCGCGGCATCTCCTCGACGCACGGCTCGCACCACGTGGCCCACACGTTGACCCAGCGCCACGTGTTCGCCGCGCCCGGCGGCGCCGCCCCGCCGGCGAGCTCCGGCCAGTGGAACGCCGCGGCCTTGCCGTCGCTGGCGTGCAGATCGCAAAATGCCTCGGGGCTCGCGGCCCGAGGCGCGGCGACCTTGGCACCATCGGTGCGCGACGGCAGCGGCGTCGCCGGGGTGTCGGCCTTGTTGCCACACCCGACCAGCGCCACGGCGAACATCAGAGTTGACAGTCGATCCATGCGACGAATGCGCTCCGGTTGAGTTGTTCCGTGTTGCACGTACCGCTCGAGCTGCGCTGCCAGGCGCAGAACTCGGTCTCGAGCTGTGCGTACTCCTTGCCGAGCCAGAGCATGCCGACCTCCTTGTCGAGGTCGGGGTCCTTGAACTGGGTCTTCAGGTGGGCCATCACGGCCTCGGCGCGCGCCTTCGACAGCTCGCGGTTGTGCTCGATCGAGCCCTCCGGCGAGGCCCGCGCGACGACGAAGAACCAGCTCGCGCCGCGCTGATCGGCGAACACGCGATCGACCAGGCCGAGGTCGACCGGGTCGAGATCGGCCTTGTCCTTGTCGAACTGGATGATGCCGCCGCGGTCCTTCATCGGCGTGAACAGCGCGTTGAAGTCGTGGCCCGACATCGTCGCGACGTTCTTGGCCTGGACCGGCTGGCAGCCGCGCGCCGCATCGCCACCCCCCAGGCCGCAGCTGAGCAGCACCCGGCGCAGCACCCGCTTGAGCTCGGGGTTGCAGTAGCCGACGTCGGACGCCGACGCGACCGGCGCGAGCTCGCCGGGCGCCGCCGTGGCCACGGCGAGCCGCGCGTCGGCGGACTTGATCCACGCGCCGGTCAGCCCGGCGGGGATCGCCAGCAACGCGACCAGCAGCGCGGCGCGAACGATCATCATGGCGTGGCTCCGGGCGTGGCTCCGGGCGCGGCTCCGGGCCTGGCGGCCGGCTCCTTGCCCCCCGCGCTCGGCTTGGCCGCCGGATCGCCTTCGAGCGGAACCGCCGCCAGGGTGCCGCGCGCGCGGCGGTCGAGCATGCTCGACAGCGTGTACTCGAGGCCGAGATCGACGTCTTCGTCGCACAGCTTGACCTTGTCGACGTAGAGCTGCGGCGTCGACACGCGAATATTGTTGGCGACGACCCAGCGCATCGACTTGTTGAGCCGCGACCGCGCATCGGGCGAGCCGATGCACGCGGCGAGCGCCGGGAACCGCTGCTTGACGATCCGCGCGGCCGCCCCTGGATCGGCCTTGGTCTCGGCGCGGATCCGGTCCTGCTCCTCGAACGCCCACGCGACCACCTCGGGGGCCTTGTCGCCGGCGCACAGCACGGCCTCGCTGACCGTGCACGCCCCCGGGTGGGTCACCTCGGTGACCATCCAGTTGCACGTGCTGTCGAGCGGAAACACCACGGCCTTGCGATCGAGCCGGTCGGCCAACCCCGACGCCGCCAGGCGTTGCTCGAACGCGCGACACGCCGGGCACAGCGGGTCGAGCACCTCGATCGCCGGCGCGCCGCCGGGCGCGGCGAGGCCGACGTGGAACATCACGCCGTAGGTGTCGGCCGGATGCGGCAGCGCCTCGCAGGTGCCGATGAACCGTGCATGGTCCGGCGCCAGCGCGAGGTACAGCGCGACCGGCAGGGCGACGAACCCGACGCCGATCCCGAACATCGCGGCAAGCAGCCCGGTCGAGGCGCCGGGCGATTCGTTGACCGCGACCAGCCGCGCCCCGGACGTCGGCGCCGAGGGCGACGACGACGGCGATGACTTCGCGCGGCCGACGAACGCCGGGTCGTCGCGGTCGTGGCTGCCGCGCGCCGGCCCGCGCACCGCCCGCCGCCACACCGCGATCCCGGCGATCAGGCACACCGCGCTGGCGACGTAGATGCAGACGCACAGCTTGCAGGTCGTCCCGAGCTTGGCGAGCGAGACCGTCAGCATCACCGCCGACGTCGCCGCCGGCAGCGCGGTGGCGAGCGCGAGGAACCCCGTGGCGCGCGGATCGTCCTTGCGCCGGGTCACGATGAGGTCGAGCGCGTAGAACGCGAGGAACGCGAACACCGACATCGCGGCGAGCGAGATCGGCACGCCGCCCCACACGTGTGTGCGGAACACCGACGAATACGGGCTCATCATCGCGACCTGACAGCCCGATTCGCCGCCGTGCGTCCCGGCGAGCCCCGGGAGGAACGAGCAGTGCAGCGCGTGGACCTGGCGGTCGAGGTGCTGGACGAAGTCGTAGGTCGACACCGCCGCGAACACGACCCCGACCACCGCGGCGATGAGCAGCGCGACCAGCCACGGAGAAGGACGTCTCACGCCCCCTGTATATCGCCTCCCATCGGCTTCGGGCAGGATTTCGCAGCCCCACCCGCCAACCTGGCGCGCTGCAGACAGTGGCCATCAGCGCCGGCTCGTTGCAAGGTAGCCGCGTCCATGGCTGCCAATCCCTACGAGACCCTCGGGGTCCCTCGCGACGCGACCCACGACGCGATCCGCAAGGCGTACCGCAAGCTCGCCCGCAAGCACCACCCGGACGTCAACCCCGACAGCAAGTCCTCCGAGGACAAGTTCAAGGTGGTGTCCGCCGCGTACGAGGTCCTGTCCGACCCCAAGCGGCGCGCGGCCTACGACGAATTCGGCGACCCGGCGCTCGAGGCCAACTTCGACGCCGCCAAGGCCCGCGAGTACGCGCGGTGGCAGCAGCGCCCCAGCGGCGGCCCCGGCGGCGCCGGCCGGCCGGGCGGCTTCCCGGGCTTCGGCGGCCCGGGCGGGGCCTCGGACTTCGATTTCGCCGAGATGTTCGGCCGGCAGCGCGGCCCGGCCCGCGGCAGCGATCTGCACGCGACCTTCCAGATGGACCTCCGGCAGGCCGTCGAGGGCGCCGAGGTCTCGATCGAGGTCCCCGAGCAAGGCACGGTGCGCGTGCGGATCCCGCCGGGCGCCGATACCGGCTCGGTGATCCGGATCCCCGGCCGCGGTTCGCCCGGGCCGCGCGGCGGCCCGCCCGGTGACCTCGTGATCGAGACCTCGGTCAAGCCGCACCCGGTGCTGCGCCGCGAGGGCCAGGACCTCTACCTCACCCTGCCGGTCACGCTCGACGAGGCCTACAACGGCGCCAGCGTCGAGGTGCCCACGTTCGACGGCACCGTCGTGCTCAAGATCCCGCCGCGCTCGCAGAACCACGCCCGGCTCCGGCTGCGCGGCAAGGGCATCGCGCGCAAGACCTCGCGCGGCGACTTCTTCGTCGAGCTCGACGTCCGGATGCCGGACCAGAAGGACGACGCGCTGGCCGAAGCCTTGCGCGCCTCGACGGCCGCCTACGCCAAGCCGGTGCGCGAGGATCTCACGATCTGAACGAGGTCGCGCGGGTGGGTGCGACGGCTGCGCCTGGGTTCGGCTCGTCAGTCGCGCACCGGCTGGACCGCTTGGCGGCGCACCACGGCGAGGATATCGTCGCCGAACCGGGCGATCTTGGCCGGCCCCAGGCCCGGGATCCGCGCGAGCGCTTCCTTGGTCGTCGGTCGCAGCTGGTCGATCGCCGCGATCACGCCGCGCTGGAACACCATGTACGTCTTCCACTTGAGCTGGCGCGCCATCCGCTTGCGGTAGCGATCGAGCTCGAGCGTCACGCTCGACGTGCGCGGGCCCGCGCCGCGCGGCCGATCCGCGCGGCCGCCAGGATCCTCCGCGCCCGTGGCGCGACGAGGCTTCGGTGCACCGGGCAGCGCCACGGTCGGATACTTGCGGCCTCGGCGGACCAGCCGGCGGTCCCGGATCAGCTGATCGATCGTCGCGACGATCGCATCCTCCTCGAGCTCGGCCAGCGCACCGTACTGCGGCAACCGCTCGAGTCCCTGCGCGACCACGGCCTTGGCCTGGCTGCCGCGCAGGGCCTTGGCCAGGTTGATGCGGCCGACCTTGCGAGTCGCCGCGCCGACCGCCGCGACGATCACCTCCTGCACCGCCGCGCCCAGCACGGCCGCCGACGCGTCGCCGGCCGCGGGCGCCGCGCCGCTCGCCCCGTCCCCGACGCCGGCCGCGCGCGCCCGCCCCGATCGGCCGCCCGCCGCGCGCACGGCCGCCGGATCGATGCAGGCATCGCACCGGCCGCACGCCGCGTGGTCCTCCGTCCCGGTGAAGTGCGCGCACAGCAGCTGCTGGCGGCAGCTCGCCGCGTGCGCGTAGCGCTCCAGCTGCGCCAGCGCCTCGTCGTGGTGCCCGCCGGCGCTGCGATCGTGGAGCCGCCGCTGGGTCATCAGGTCCGCCGCGCCGAACAGCATCAGGCAATGCCCGGGCTCGCCGTCGCGGCCGGCGCGACCGGCCTCCTGGTAGTACGCCTCGAGGCTGCCGGGCGCCTGGAAGTGGACGATCACCCGCACGTCGGGGTAGTCGATCCCCATCCCGAACGCGCTGGTCGCGACCAGCACCCGGGTCCGGCCGAGCGCGAACGCCGACTGCGCGCGATCGCGCGCCAGCCCGGTGCGCCCGGCGTGGTAGTGGCCCGCGGCGAACCCCGCCGACACGAGCGCGCTGGCGACCGCCTCGGTCTTCTTGCGCGTGCTGCAGTACACGATGCCGCGGCCCGCCCCGCTGCGCGGCCGAAGCCCGGCGCGGTCGAGCGCCTCGATCGTCGCGGCCAGCCGCGGCTCGTCGCCGCGGTGATGCTGGACCTCGAACGCCAGGTTGGGCCGGCGAAAGTCGCCGCGCACCGTCACCGGCGTGCGGAGCGCGAGCCCCCGCGCGATCTCGGCCATCACGCGCGGCGTGGCCGTCGCCGTCAACGCGATCATCGGCGCATCGACCACCTCGCGCAGCTCGGCGAGCCGCATGTACTCGGGCCGAAAGTCGTGGCCCCACTGGCTCACGCAGTGCGCCTCGTCGATCGCCAGCATCGCGATCGGCGCGCGCCCGAGCAGCCGGAGAAACCCAGGCGACACGGCGCGCTCCGGCGAGACGTAGACGATCGCCAGCTCGCCGCGCTCGGCTGCCGCCAGCGCCGCCAGCCGATCGCCATCGTCCTGCTGGCTGTGGATCGCGGCCGCCGCCACGCCCCGGCCGCGCAGCGCATCGACCTGATCGTTCATCAGCGCGATCAGCGGCGACACCACGACCGTGACCCCGGCCCCGCGCGCCGCGAGCACGACCGCCGGCACCTGAAAGCACGACGACTTCCCCGCCCCGGTGGGCAGCAGCACCGCCGCGTCGCGCCCGGCGAGCACGGCCTCGATCGCATCGGCCTGGCCGGGCCGGAACGCGGCATGGCCGAACCGATCGCGCAGCACGGCCAGCGCGGCCACGAGATCACTCATGCCCGCGTCCTATCACAGGGGTACGAGAACCAGCCACGTCCCGCCGGGGCGCCGACGCAGCGCGGTCCCGGACGTCACCGGCGGACGCGCTCGCGCCCGACCGGCGCGCCGGCTAGCGCGCGGACCTCTCGCGATCGAGCGCCGCCGTCGCGCGCGCGAGGATCTCCGCCGCCGTCTCGTCCGCCGCGGCGACCACACCGTAGCCGACGTGCACGGCGCCATCGCACGCCCGCGCCTCGATGCCATGCGCCCGGCAGCGCTCGGCGACGATCCTGGCGCCTTCGAGCGACGTTCCCGGCATCACGATCGCGAGCTCGTCGGCGCGGATCCGGAAGCAGCCGTCGATCATCCGGGTGTGCTGCTTCAAGATCGTCGCGGTCCGCCGCAGCATCTCGTCGCCGGCCGCCTGGCCGAGCCGATCGATCGCGGTCTCGAGCCCGTCGAGCTCGACCAGCGCGAGGCTGAACGAGTGGCGGAACCGCCGGTTGCGGTTGAGCTCGGCCTCGAGCCGCTCGTCGAACGCGCGCCGGTTGCCCAGGCCCGTCAGCGCGTCCTGCAGGCTGTCGTAGCGCGGCCGCGGATAGGTGTACGCGCGGTGCAAGGCGATCGCCACGATCTGGCCGAGCACGCGCAGCGTCTCGACGTCCTCCTCGGAGAACGCCGCAGGACGCGCCGAGATCACCTCGAGCGCACCGACCGCGGTCTCGCCGTACAGGAGCGGCACGCACGCCAGCGACGCCACCCCAGGGCGCGCCATGGCGGGGTCGGCGGCCGCATCCTCGATGCGCAGCGCGCGGCGCTCGACCACGCAGCGACCCGCCGGGCTCGCGGCCTTGGGGACGTGCGTGCCGATCAGCGCAGCCGCCGCGGCGCCGACCACGGCGCGGTAGACCAGGTCGTCGCCCTCCAGGAGGCCGATCGCCGCCGCGTCCGCCGAGGTCAGCGAGACCGCCCGGTCGGCGACGATGTGCATCACCTCGTCCGCGTTCATGGCCGCGGCGGCGATCGCATTTTGCAACTCGATGATCGCGAGCAGTCGCGGCTGGCCGGGCGCCGAGCTTGCCATGGGCACATCATACTCGGCAGCGTGGGGTCTCGGGCTCGTGCGGCCTGTCTCTCGCTGTCCACAAAGCGCCCGCCGGGCGGCCTGGGTCGTCCCCCGGTTCCCCCTGGTTATCAAAGGGCTGTCGGTCACTTGGCGCATCGCGCACCTGCGCACCGTGCTGGACGGCACGGCCTTCTTGCACGCGGGCTCCGCAATTTTTTCGCCCCGGTGCATTGCCTGGGCGTCGCAGGCTGCGCCTCGTGTTATGACGGCACGGTGAGCCGACGCGTCCGCATCGGAACGTGCGCAAGCCCCGCCGATGCCATGTTCCTCCGCTCGATGTTCGCCGCGCGCGGCATCGCGATCGTCGTCGGCGCCGAGCACCACGCGAGCCTGTTCGGCGCGATGAACAACAGCTTCCTGTCGCTCGACATCTGGGTCGACGCTGACGACAGCGAGGACGCCCTCGCGCTGCTGCGCGACCTCCGCGAGCGCGGCGCGCCGAGCGGCACGGCCGAGCCCGCGCTCGTCGACGATGACGATGACGATGACGTCCCCGGCGACTCGATGCACGTCCAGCTCGAGCGCCGCCGCCGCACCGCCGCCGTGCTGCTGACCGGCCTGTTCCTCACGTTCGGCACCGCGCACATGTTCACGCGCGCCTGGCTGCGCGGCCTGGCGCTCGCGGCGCTCCAGATCGCCGGCATCGTCGAGCTCGTCCATCACCACGCGGCGGGCGGCGCCGCGGTCGCGACCGCGGTCCTCACCGATCTGATGGGGGCCATGTGGCGGGTGCGCGGCGATCGCGAAGCGCAGCTGCCCGCCGCGCAGATCCACCGCGCCTAGGACCTCGGCCCACGCCGAAGCCTCCCGCCGGCTTACCCTCGACGCGCAGGGTCGATGCACCGCGCCGCTCTCGAAGACGATTGGCTGTGGGGCTGGGATCCGACTCCCGGCATCGTCTCGGTGTGGGCCGAGCCCGACGGACGGGCCTTCGTCTGGCGGCGCCTGCCCGCGAGCCGCGCGCTCGTCCGCGACGACCTCCGGTTCCGGCCGTGGCTCTTGCTCACCTCGCTCGCCGATCTCGCGCACCTCGGCGGCCGCCTCGTGCCGGCCGACCCCATCCCGCGCCACGCGGGCGCTCCCGCTGCGCCCGCACCACCGGGCCCGGGCCGGCCGCAGATCACCTACCGCGAGCTGAGCGGCCCCGGCGCGCTGCGCTATCTCGTCGACGCCGACGACCTGCGCACGCTCAGCGCCGCGATCTTGCAAGGCGCCGCGCGCCGGCTCGGCCGCCCCCTCGGCCACCTCCGCGACCTCGGTGACGACGTGCTGGTGCTGCCCCCCGAGGACCAGTACCTGGTCGCCACCGGCCGGACCTACTTTCGCGGCCTGGCGTTCGACGACCTGCGCCGCCTCCAGCTCGACCTCGAGACCACCGGGCTCGACCCCGCCCGCGATCGGATCTTCCTGATCGCCGTGCGCGATCCGGACGGGCGCACCCACCTGCTCGGCGCCGACGGCGATGACCCGCGCGACGAGGCCATCCTGATCGAGCGCCTGATCGCGGTGGTCCGCGCCTGCGATCCGGACGTCATCGAGAACCACAACCTGCACGGCTTCGACCTGCCGTTCCTCGAGCGCCGCGCGCGCAGCCTCGGCGTGCCGCTCGCGCTGGGCCGCGCCGGCCTCCCCGGACTCCGCCCGCGCCCGGCCCGCCGCGGCCCGCCGTCGCCCCGCGACCCGGCGCGCCGGATCCGCTACACCGTCCCGGGCCGCGAGCTGATCGACACCCTCGACGCCGTGCTGCGCCATGACTTCGCGACCCGCGACCTCCCCGGCCACGGCCTCAAGGCGGTCGCGCAGAGCCTCGGCCTCGCCGCCGAAGGCCGCGAGTACATCCCCGGCCCCGAGATCCACGACGTCTGGCGCCGCGATCCCGATCGCGTGCGGCGCTACGCCGCCGGCGATGTCGCCGAGGTCGCCGGCCTCGCGCGCATGCTCGGCGGCGCCGCCTTCGTGCTCGCCGGCATGGCGCCGCGGCGCTACGAGCGCCTCGCCGACGCCGGCGCCGCCACCGGCGTGATCGATCCGCTCCTGGTCCGCGCGTACCTGCGCGCCGGCGCCGCGCTCCCCGCCCACCAGCCCGGCGACGGCACCCCGCACAGCGGCGCCGCGCTCCATCTCTTCGCCGCCGGCGTCGCCCACCGCGTCGTCAAGGCCGACGTCGCGAGCCTCTACCCCTCGCTGATGCGCGAGTACCGGATCGGCCCCGCGCGCGATCGCCTCGGCGCCCTGCTCGCCATCGTCGACCGGCTCGTCGATCACCGGCTCGCCGCCAAGGCCCGCGGCCGCGCCGCGCCGGCCGGGTCCGCCGAGCGCTACACCCACGAGGCGATGTCGGCGGCGATGAAGCTCGTCGTCAACTCGGCCTACGGCTACCTCGGCGCGGTCGGCCTCACCCGGTTCGCCGATGTCCACGCCGCCAACCGGGTCACCGCCCACGGCCGCGCCGTCCTCGCCCTGCTGTGCCGCGAGCTCGCCGCGCGCGGCACCACCCTGCTCGAGGCCGATACCGACGGCGTCTACTTCGCCGTCCCGGCGCACTGGACCCAGGACGACGAGCGACGCGTCGTCGCCGACGTCGCCCGGCTGCTGCCAGCGCGCGTCCAGCTCGAGCTCGACGGCCGCTACGCCGCGATGCTCTCGCACGAGCCCAAGAACTACGCCCTGCTGCCCTACGACGGCCCCCTCATCCTGCGCGGCGTCGCCTTCCGCTCGAGCCGCGCCGAGCCGTTCGGCGAGCGCTTCCTGCGCCGCGCCCTCGAGCACCTGCTCACCGGCGACCTCGTCGGGGTCCAGCGGGTCTACGTCGACACCGTCCTCGCGCTCCGCAGGCGCGAGCTCCCGACCCGCGACCTCGCCGCGCGCGTCCGGCTCACCCTCACGCCGGCCCAGTACCTCGCGACCCGCAGCACCCGCCACCAGCTCGCCTACGAAGCCCTGCTCGCCGCCGGCCGCACCACCTGGACCGTGGGCGAGCGCGTCCGGGTCTACCGCGCGACCCGCGGCCGCGGCCGCCTCCTCGTCGACGGCGACGACGACCCAGCCCCGGACGACGACCCCGACGCCGAGCCGCGCGCGCTGCGCGACGCCCCCACCGCCGCCGTCGACGACCCGCGCGACTACGACGTCGAGCACTACCACCGCGTCCTGCGCGACACCTACGCCGCCCGGTTCGCCCGCGCGCTCACCCCCGACGACTTCGCCGCCGTGTTCGCCGACCCGGAGCAACCCTCGCTGTTCGCCTGGCCGCTCGCCAGCGCCCGCCCGATCCTCACGACGATCACCGGCGCCGACCTCGCCCCCGCGCCCGCGGGGCTGCGCCACGCCTGAGCTTCGACCAGGACCTGGACCAACCACCCCAGCCGCGCGTCAGACGCGCGTGTTATGCACGCTGCGCGATGATACCCAACCGCGATCCCGAGCCGGTCGAGGCGCTGTCGGCCGAGCTCGAAGCCGCGCTCATCCGCGAGCTGCGCGAGCGCTACGACTGGGACAACCGCGACCGCTTCGCCGGCCGGCTCACCGCGCCGGTGCTCGTCCTGTCCAACACGACCACGCACCTCGGTCGCTGGCACAGCGCCACGCGGATCCTCGAGCTGTCTCGTACGCTGGTGCTCGAGCGGCCGTGGCCCGAGGTGGTCAGCGTGCTCGAGCACGAGATGGCGCACCAGTTCGTCGACGAAGTCCTGCAGGTCCGTGGCGAGACCGCGCACGGCGAGACGTTTCGCCGGGTCTGCGCCGAGCGCGGCATCGATGCGCGCGCCGCCGGCCGGCCGGATCCCGCGGGCGCGCCCGTCGGGGCGACCGATCCCGGCGCTGATCGCGTGCTCGACCGGATCCGCAAGCTGCTCGCGCTCGCCGGCAGCCCGAACCAGCACGAGGCCGAGATCGCGATGCGCAAGGCGCACGAGCTGATGCTGCGGCACAACATCGCGGAGACCGCGGCCCGCGCCGATCGCAGCTACGAGGTCCGCCACCTCGGGGATCCAGCGCGCCGCGGCACGCGCGTCGATTCCGACGTCGCGGGCCTGCTATCGGAGTTCTTCTTCGTCAAGGTGATCCGCGTCCCGGTGTACCTGCCGCGGCTCGGCAAGTCCGGAAAGGTCTACGAGATCGCCGGCACCCGCGCGAACGTCGAGATGGCGAGCCACGTGTTCGCGTTCCTGCTCGCGACCGCGGAGCGGCTGTGGAACGCCAATCGCCACGACGCGCGCGTGCGCAACGGCCGCGATCGGCTCGCCTACCAGTCCGGCGTCGTCGGCGGGTTCCGCGAGAAGCTGCTGTCCGAGCGCAAGGATCTGAACCAGACCGGCCTGGTGTGGGTCGGCGACGGCGCGCTCGACGACTTCTACCACGCGCGTCACCCGCGGATCGTCACGCGGTCCCATCGCGTCCGGATCAACGGCGCTCATGCGGCAGGCCGCGAAGCCGGCCGCACGGTGGTCCTGCACAAGCCGGTCGAGCGCGGCAGCTCCGGCGGCTCGACGCGCCTGCTCGGCGACTGAACAGCGACCAAACGGCGACGGTCAGCTCTCGACGTGGAGCAGGATCTCCACGGTGCCGTCGGCCTGGCGCGTCCAGCGCGCCGCGGTCACGACCAGATCCCCCAGGTCGTGGCCCCAGATGCCGTAGGCGCCGTCGGTGCGGTTGCGCTTGGTGTTGCCGTCGCGCTCCTCCGGCGACGTCGGCTTGATCGCCGCGGTGCCTTCTTCGGCGTCGTAGACGTGCGCGTACTCCTCGCAGATCGACTTGACCAGCGCCGCCCGCGTGAACCCCAGCGGCAGCGGCGCCGTGATCGGGATCGACGCCGGCGTCGACAGCGGAAAATCGATCACCAGCACGGCGTGCTCGAACGGGATCACGATCTCGTCCGGCTGCTCGAGCCGCATGATCGCCTGATCGGCCTCGGCGAGGTGGATGCCGCCTGGAAACGCGATCCGCTGCGCCATCATCGCGACCGGCGCCGCCCGGGTCACCCGGATCTTCGACAGCCACCACCACATCACCGAGACCGCGATGATCACGCCGATCAACGTCAGGTACGGAAGCGGCGGAAACATCGTCGCGAACCCTATCATCCGCGCGGCCCACGCGCCGCCGATCCGGCCGCACGATCCGTCGATCCCGACGCCGTCCCCGCCCGGCCGTGCGGCCACGCCTCGATCCATCCATCAGCCACGGATCGCCGCCGCGATCGAGCGCGGCGTGATCTTCTGCCAGGTCGCGACCAGCGCACATGTGACCGCAAGTGCGACCACGCCGATCGCCAGCATGCGAACCAGGTTGCCGGCGTCGGGGATCACCAGCGAGACCGCGGACCCCGCCGCGAGCCCGGCCAGGCAGCAGCCGAGGATCCCCCAGCTGCCGCGGGCGTACGGGCCGATCGGCAGCGCGATCGACCGCGCGACCAGGTAGGACAGCGCGGCGAACGCGACCGGATAGCCGATCGCCCACGCGATCGCGACCGACAGCAGGCCCAACCGCGCGCCCAGCAGGTGCGCGCCGAGCAGGAACGCGCCCGGCACCACGACCGCGGCGACGACCATGTAGCGCAGCGTCAGATGCGGCTTGCCGATGCCATCGAGCAGCGGCGGGCCGATGAAGCCGAGCGCGCGCAGCGCGCCGACCAGGCACAGCAAGCGCGCCGCCTCGGCGCACGACGCCAGCTCCGATGCATTCCATTTGTTGCTGTAGAAGATCCGCAGGAACTCCGGGATCACCAGCAGGATCAGCACGACGAACGGCAGCACCGCGAGCAGGTTCAGCCGGGTGAAGCCGATGAACTGCGCGACCAGCGCCTCGCGGTCGTTGCGCAGCCGCGCGAACGTCGGGTACGCGACGTCGATCACCACGTTCGAGATCGTCTTGACCGGCTCGAGCACGATGAACAGCGCCGCCGAGTAGATCCCCGCCGCCTGGTCGCCGAACATGTACAGCACGACCGGCGTATCGACGCAGGTATAGAGCCGGAACAGCACCTGGCTCGCCGCCGTGCGCATGCCGAACCGCAGGTAGTCCATCACCTCGCGCGGCCGGAACACGAAGCTCGGCACGAACGGATGGCGCAGCTGCATGATCACGCCGAACACGAACGCGCGGGTCAGCGCGGCGAGCGTCCAGCACCACAGGGTCGCGCCGAGCGCCGCGAACACGATGCGCCCGGCGCTCTCCGCCAGGTGCGCGATCATCCGCGCCTTGGCGATCTCGGCGAACCGCAGCTCCTTGCGGAGCAGCGCGAACGGGATCGCGTAGACGTTCTGGAACACCAGCTTGCCGCCGTAGGCGACAAGCATCCAGCCCAGCACCGGGATGCCCTGGAGGTACCCGTAGAGCGGCCCGAGCCCGAGCAACAGCACGAACAGCGCGGTCGACACCGCGAGGTTGAACCAGAACACGGTCGAGACCCGCGCGGGCGTGTGATCGTCGCGCTGGATCAGCGCCGAGGTCACGCCGAAGTCGGCCGCGGTATCGAGCAGCGTGTAGAACGCCACCGCGCTGCTGGCGATCCCGAAGTCCTTGGCGCCGACCCAGAGCGCGAGCACGACGATCTGCGAGACCAGATCGCTCACCGCGATCACCGCCTGGGCTGCGGCGGACCACGCGACGCCGCGGTTCACCTGGGTACGGAGGCCGTCGGCCACGCACCCCGCTGATACCACGAGTCGTGCTAGCGTGGCCCGCGATGGTCGCGCCGGTCGACGAACCGCCCGCTCGCGCCGTCCAGGTCGAGCCCGCGCACTACGACTTCGAGCGCTACGACGACGCGGAGCGTTGGATGTCGTACTGGTACCAGCTGCGAGCGGTGCTGGCCGTGCGCCCGCGCACCGTGCTCGAGATCGGGCCGGGGTCCGGCGTGTTCCGCCGCTACCTCGAGCACGCCGGCGTCGCGGTCCAGACGCTCGATCTCGACGCCTCGCGCGGGGTCGATTACGTCGCCGATCTCACCCAGCTCGACACCGCCCTGCCGCCGGGCCTGCAGTTCGACGCGGTCTGCGCGTTTCAGGTGCTCGAGCACCTGCCGCTGGCCGAGTTCGACCGCTGCCTCGGCAACCTGGCGCGCCGCGCCGCGCCCCACGTGTTTCTTTCGCTGCCCTACCGCGGCCTGCGCATCCGGCTGTCGCTGTGGTGGGGCGACCACCACGTGACGCTCGGCCACAAGCTGATGTTGCCCTGGCGCCACACGCCGATCCCCGAGCACCACTGGGAGCTCGGCTACCCGATCACGGCGCGCAAGCTCACGCGGCGGATCGAGCAGCAGCTCGACGTGGTGTCGCGCGGGTTCATCCGCGACAACCCGTACCACTACCTCTGGCAGCTGCGCCGCCGCTAGCGCGGCTCGCGTCCGCTCTCGCCGCGGCGCCGGTGGCGAAACACGGTGAAGTGCAGCACGAGCAGCGACACGTTGACCGCGGCGATCACCAGGCCGTGGCACACGACCCACGCCGGGAAGCCGCAGCCGAGCGCGATCATCCACGCGAACACGTAGGTGTCGCGGCGGCCGAACGAGCGCAGCCAGGTGAGCGGCGAGGTCGGATCGTAGACGTCGTCGGCGGTGGCCTTGCCGGTCTCGAACCACCAGCGGAACGCGAACACGTCGCCGGTGCCGGTGCGGCGATAGACGTCGAGGTAGGTCGTCGCGGCGACGACCAGGCGGCCGGCCGCGGCGGCCAGGCCCAGCCAGCGCCACGCGCCGCCCATCCCCACGCCGGCCGCGACCAGGAACACGTTGTCGACGACGTCGTCCGACAGGTTGTCGAGCCACTGGCCGAGCCTGGAGTACTGGTAGCGCAGCCGCGCCAGCTCGCCGTCGCACGAGTCGAGGATCGAGTTGATCTCGAGCATCACGCCGGCGACCGCCAGCATCGCGTAGCCGCCGCGGCTGGCGACCAGCGAGGCGGCGAGGCCGACGAGGATCGCGCCGATCGTGACGTGGTTCGGAGTGACGGCGAGCGAGCGGCGGGCGAGCAGCCGGGTCAGCCGCATCGAGAACCGCCAGTTGATCAGCGCGTCGACCGGGCCCTCGAACGACTTGTTCATCCGGCGGATCAGCGCCCACTCGGCCCGCCGCCGGGCGGCGTCGTCGACCAGCTCGATGCCCGCGATGACCTCGACCGGCTCGCGCCGCGCGCCCTCGGGCGGCGCGCTGCCCGGCGCGACGAACGCCACCGGGATCGGCAGCGCGCGCGGGAACGCGACGGGAGCGGCGGCGACCACCGCGCCGGTCGCGCCCTGCGTGGCGGCCTCGCGGATCCGGCGCTCGAGCACGGTCAGCCCGGCGAGGAGCCGGACGTGGCCATCGCCGGTGGGCTCGAAGAACACGACCGCCATGGCTAGCTACGGCGGCGCAGCAGCACGATGTGCTCGGCCTTGGGGCGATCGCCGAACGCGCGCTGCTCGCGGGTGCCGAGCATCGGGCGGTGCTGCGAGGCCCACGCCTCGAGGACCAGCTCGTCGGTCAGCGCGCCGCGCACCGCGTCGAGCGCGTACTGCGCCTGGTTGAGCGCGAACGAATCGCCGATCACGATCGCGGCGGCCCGGCCGGGGGCGAGCACGCTGGTGATCGCGTCGAGCGAATCGGCGAGCGCGGCGCGCCACGCCTGGGGCGCGCCCGGCTCGTTCTGGAAGCTACGGCGCGAGCCGATCTCGCCGGCGTCGAGCTCGCGGTGGCGCAGCGCGAGGAAGTCGAACCGCAGGCGCTGGTGCTCGGCGTAGTCGTAGGTGCCGGCGTACGGCGGCGAGGCGATCACGCCGGCCGCGCCGCCCGCCGGGACGATCTCGAGCAGCCGCCGCGCGTCGCGCTCGAACACCTCGGGCATCGCCACCGTGCCGTGCGCCATGTCGTGGAGCCCGGCGCTGAGCAGCGCGATGCGCTGCGAGAAGTGGCGGGCGGCCGCGCCGCGCGGCACGTTGCGATCGACCCACGTGCCGTCGGTGTCGGACGCCCGCGACGAGACCTTGTAGAGGATCGCCGACAGGCACGCCGTGAGGATGCCGGCGATCTCGGGGTCGCTGGCGCGCAGGTTGTCGAGGTGAGAGGCGATGAGCTCGAGCTCGCGGCGGACGTGCGGCGCGAACCAGCTGGCGAGCCGGCGGTTGCGCGCGTTGGGGTCGAACCCGACCGGCTTGCGCAGCGGCGCCGCCTCGGCCCCCGCGCGCCGCGCCGAACGGCCCGCGGCCAGCACGAGCCCGGCGATCTCGTTGCCGGTCTCGTGCAGCTGCTTGCGCCTTCGCACCGGCGCGGTCCAGGTCTTGGCCCGCGCGACCAGCACCGCGAGCGGGTTCAGGTCGCTGCCGATCGCCCGCAGCCCGGCCGCGCGCGCCTCGACCAGCGAGGTGCCCGAGCCGCAGAACGGATCGACGATCGGCGCGCCGGCCTTGGCGCCGGCGCCGACCAGCTCGACGAGCACCCGCGCGGTCGCCGGGTGCAGCCGCGCCGGGTAGCTGTGCAGCGGGTGGGTCAGCGAGTCGGCGACCTCGTGGTCGATGTGGGGGGCGCGCAGCGCGGCGACCAGGGCTTCCGCGGTGTTGCGCTCGCCGTCGGCGAAGATGCGGCCCGGCGCGCGAGGCATGGACAGAGCTCGACGCTGACGCTGGGGCACGCGCGCACGCTAGCACGCCCGGGGATGGTACAAACCCGGGCGATGCCGATGCCGCTCGAGATCGTGGGCCTGGGAAAACCCGAGATCCGGTTCGTGTGGGACGATGGCGACGAGGATACGTGGGGTGCCCGCGAGCTCCGGCTGCGCTGCGCGTGCGCCCACTGCCAGTCGGAGGCGACCGGCGAGCGGCTGCTCGACCCCGCCACGGTGCCCGAGGACCTGACGGTCAAGGACATGCACCTGGTCGGCAACTACGGGGTCGGCATCCAGTTCTCGGATGACCACGCGACCGGGATCTTCCGGTTCCGCGAGCTCAAGAGGGCGCGATGACCGAGGCGCTCTCGACCGACGCGCTCTCGACCGACGCGCTCTCGACCGACGCGCTCTCGATCGACGCGCTCGACGCGGCGTGGGCCGGCCGCCGCAGCATGCGGGCGTTTCACCCCGAGCCCATCGCGCGCGCCGAGCTGGCGCGCGTGTTCTCCGCCGCCCAGCGCGCGCCGAGCTGGTGCAACATCCAACCGTGGCGGGTCGCCGTGACCGAGCCGCCGGTGACCGGCGAGCTGGCCGAAGCCATGCAGGCCGCTGCACGCGCCGGCGCGCCCCAGCCCGAGCAGGCGTTTCCGCCCGAGTTCCCGACGCCCTACAAGGAGCGCCGCGTGGCGTGCGGTGCGGCGCTGTATACCGCCATGGGTGTCGCGCGTCACGATATGGCCGGGCGCTATGAGGCGTGGCTACGCAACTACGCGTTCTTCGGCGCGCCCCACGTCGCGATCGTATCCTGCGACCGCCGGCTCGGCCCGTACGCCTACGTCGACGTCGGTGTGTGGCTCGGGTACGTGGTGACCGCCGCCGCGGCCCTCGAGATCGACGTCTGTCCGCTGGCCTCGGTCGCTTCCTATCCCGGGCCGCTGCGCCAGCGACTCCCGATCAGCGATAGCGACGTGATCTTGTTCGGCATCGCGCTCGGCCGCGCCGATCGGGGGGCCGCGGTGAACACGTGCCAGACCACGCGCGAGCCGCTGGCATCCAATGTCGCGTTCGTGAGCTCGCTGTGATTCGCGCGCTGCGAATCTATTGCACAGAAGCCTTCTGAGATCATCACGAGTCGGCCGACAGGGATTTTCGGCCTGGCTCCTCGTGGAACTTTCCGTCGACACCGTCGACGAAGCGCCGCGATTGGGGTGGTCGCCTGCGGCCAGCACTAGATGTGATATCGTCCAAAGCTTCCAGGGGAGACTATGCAATCACGCGTGGTGTTCGTGGTTTGGATGTCGCTCTGTGCCCTGGCGTCGCCAGGGTATGGCCAGCCCGCCGACGCGCTCAAGAAGGCGCAGTCGGCGTTCGATCGAGCGCAGGTGGATTATCTGCAGGGCAAATACGATGACGCCGCGCGCGGATTCGAGGAGGCGTACACCGCGCGGCAGTTTCCGCAGTTCCTGTACAACGTCGGCGCGAGCTTCCATATGAAGGGGAAGAAGGCCTCCGATCCCGAGGCCTATCGCCACGCGGTCGAGGCCTACCGCAAGTACCTGGCGGCCGAACCCCAGGCGGCGGACAAGGACAAGGTGGACAAGGCGATCCACGTCCTCGAGGACGAGATCCAGCGGCTCAAGGACCAGGCCGCAGGCGCGCCTGGCGCAGGCCCGGCCTCGCCAGGCACCCCCGCGCCCGCCCCACCGGCGGTGCCCGGCAGCCCGCCGGTGCCCGGCGGCCCGGCCTCGCCCGGTGACCCGCCCGCGGTCGCCGCCGCGCCGGCCGGGCCGTCCGCCGAGGTCGAGCAGCTCGGCGACGTCAACGTTCACGGCCTGGTCGTGATCGAGAGCGAGCCGTCCAACGCCACGGTCTACGTCGACGACAAGCGCAAGGGCGCGTTCGCGACCACGCCGTGGTCGGGCACCCTCGACGGCGACCACCGGATCATCATCGAGAAGCGCGGCTACACCGTGATCGACCGGACGATCGCCGCCGATCCGACCAAGCTGTTCGTGCTGGTCGGCGCGATGTCGCAGCAGAGCTTCCTCGGCTGGGTCGAGGTCACCTCCAACGTCCCGGGCGCCGACATCTACATCGACGACAAGTCGATCGGCTCGGTCGGCCGCACGCCGCTGTCGCAGAACATCAAGCCCGGCAAGCACACGTTCTGGGTCAGCGCCGAGGGCTACGACGAGTACAAGGAGGAGGTCGACGTGATCGCCAACGAGGTCACGCCGATCAAGGCGCCGCTCAAGGGCGCGCCGGTCGGCAAGGTCAACATCACCGGCCCCGGCATCGAGGACTCGCGGATCGCGATCGACGGCGCGGTGCTGTGCGAGCGCGGGCCGTGCCTCAAGGGCATCGTGCAAGGCGACCACACGATCACGGTCACGCGGCCCGACTTCAAGCCGTACGCGCGGCGCATCACCATCCAGGCCAAGACCGAGACCCAGATCCGGGTCACGCTGGCGCCGACGCCGAGCCGCGGCGACGCGATCGTCGCCTACGTCCTGGCTGGCGGGTTCGCCGCCGGAGGCATCGTGCTGGGCGTGACCGCCAACAAGTACCGCGACGACCTGCGCCGCGAGATCGCGGCCGGCGCGCCGCCGCCCGACTCCAACGACGCGCGGTTCAACCGCGGCAAGATCTACGCGATCGCGGCCGACGCGACGTTCGCGATCGCCGGCCTCACCGCGCTGACCGGCGTGTACTACACGTTCCGCGACAAGGGCGCGGCGTCGACCGCCGCGATCGACGTCCGCGCGCTCGCGCGCGCCCTGCGCCCGGAGCTCGGCGCCGGATATGCCGGCCTCGGCGTGAAAGTGAGCTTCTGATGCGCGCCGCCTTCGCCATATGGATGATCGCGGCGGCGCTCCCCGCCTGCAGCTGGAGCCAGTTCGACGATCTGCGGCGCCAGACCTGGGCCGGATCGACCGAGAAGCCGAACGTGAAGTCGTCGGACTACGGCGTGGCGCTGCAGCGCGGCGCGCGGGCCGGGAGCGGCGGCACGCTGGTCGTGGTCGGCGCCACGCCACCGAGCCTGTCGGCGCTGGCCTACACGGCCCAGGGCAGCGCGAGCCTGGCGGCGCCGGCGATCGAGCTCGATACCCAGTACGCGATCGGGCAGGTCGATCCGCAGCCGATCGCGATCGCCGATCCGACGAGCGACGACGTCTCGCTGATCGCCAGCTCGGGGGCGGGATCGATCTCGGTGTTGACCGGCGCGGGCCAGATCAGCCTCCACCAGCTGCTCGTCCAGCCAAGCAGCGTCGAGGCCGCGACCTACATGCAGGCGCCCGACCGGATCGACCCGCCGCACGCCGGCGAGCACCCCCCGGCGCAGCCGCTGGTCGCCGCCGGCGACGACGTGCTCGGGACGTTCTACACGAGCCCGCCCACCCCGCAGCCCACGTGCAAGCTGACCGAGGCCGGCACCCCGATCGCGACCCGCGCGCTGGGCACCGTCCGCGCCGGCGCGGTCGACGACGTGATCGCCTGGGGCGCGAGCGGCAAGCTGTACCGCTACCCCGCCGCCGTGTTCAACGGCTGCGCCACCCCGCAGGAGCCGATCGCCGTGGTCGACACCGGGTTCGCGCCCGGCCACGGCTCGCAGATCCTGGCGCTCGACGGGACCCGGGTGGTGCTGCAGGGCCACCACGACGTCGACGAGGCGAGCTTCCTCGGGATCTATGACGCCGACACGCTGACCGCGGTCGGCGCCGCGGTCGCGCTGCCCAAGCTGCGCACCGCCGCGGTGCTCGACGCCGCCGGCACCAGGTACGTGCTCGCCGGCTACCCGGCCGCGGTGGTCGGCGGCAAGCCGACCGGCCAGGTGCTGGTGTTCCGGGCCGCGGCCCAAGGGCTCGACGCGGCGCCCGCGCTGGCGCTCGGCGATGCCCGGCCCGATACCAACGAAGCGTTCGGCCGCGCCGTCGCCGCGATGCCGTTCAATGGAACCGAGGTGATCGCGGTGGCCACCAGCCACGAGATCTTCGTGTACTTCCACGCCGTGCTCACCGACGGCACGACGCTCTACGACGAGACGCGCGAGGGCCGGTGATTGCAGTACCTCTGTCCGACGTGCCGGCGTAGGTTCGACGAGACCGGGTTCTGCCCGTTCGATCGCTCCGCGCTCACGCCTGTCGCCGCGCCCGATCAGCGGACCCAGCTGTCCGGCCCGATCGCGCGGCTCGACGTGCCGGCGTCCCCCCCCGCAGCGCCGTACCCGGGCGACGATCTGCCCACGGTCACGGCGCTGCCCGGCGCCGATGCCGAAACGGCGGACGGCCCGGCGGTTCCCGGCGGTGGGTGCATCAGCACCGGCGAGCTGGGCGCCCCGCGCAGGCGGTCGGGGCGCCCAGCTCCGGGGCCGCCGCGGCGCAGCGCGGCATATCAGCCGCCGCCCATGTCGCACGCGGCGCAAGGCGGCCCCGACCCGGCGCTCGCGCCGCTGTTCGACGCGCGCGACAGCGAGTACGACAAGCTGGTCGGCCAGACGCTCGACGGCCGCTACTGCGTCGAGCACAAGATCGGCGAGGGCGGCATGGGCGTGGTGTTCGCCGCGCGCCACGCGGTGATCGAGCGGCCGCTCGCGATCAAGGTCCTGAAGCGCGAGGCGATGCGCGACGCCGGGACGATCCTGCGGTTCGTCCAGGAGGCCAAGGCGGCGTCGCGGATCGGCCACCCCAACATCGTCGACGTCACCGATTTCGGCACGACCCCCGACGGCATGACCTACTCGGTGATGGAGTTCGTCCAGGGCCACACGCTGGCCACCGCGATCCGGCTCGGCGCGCCGTTCGCGCCGCTGCGCGCGATCCGGATCGCCGCGCAGATCGCGCGCGCGCTCGGCGCCGCCCACGACAAGGGCATCGTCCACCGCGACCTCAAGCCCGAGAACGTGTTCCTACTCGACCGCGATGGCCGCGAGGACTTCGTCAAGATCGTCGACTTCGGGATCGCCAAGGTCTCGCCGCCGCCCGGCTGTGTCGCCGGGCCGCGGCTGACCCGGGCCGGTTCGGTGTTCGGCACGCCGGAGTACATGGCTCCGGAGCAGGCCGCCGGGCGCGGCGACACCGATGGCCGGGTCGACATCTACGCGCTCGGCGTGATCCTCTACGAGATGCTCTGTGGCCGGGTCCCGCACCGCGGCGACAGCATGGTGCGCACGCTCGCGATGCAGATGCTCGATCCGATCGAGCCACCGTCGATCGTGCGCCCCGATCTGGAGATCCCGCCCGCGCTCGAGGCGGTCGTGATGCGCGCGCTCGCCAAGCAGCGCGAGGACCGCTACGCCGCGATGGCCGAGCTGCTCGACGCGCTCGACCACGTGCTGCCGCCGACCGTCGGCCACAGCATCACCGGGAGCCCGGTGTACACGCTCGCGGCGCTGCCGCCGGGCGCCGATCCCGGCGGCGTGCTGGCGGTTCCGGAGATGGCGGTTCCCTCTGCGGCCGCCCCGCCGCCGACCCCGCCGCCGCCCGCGGGCCACCGGGTCCACGCCGAGCCGCAGTTCACCGCCGATGAGCGGCCGGTCTCGTTCGACCACGTGTTCACCGAGGAGCTGGTCCAGCCGCGCAACCAGCGCTGGCCGATCGTGCTCGGCCTGGCGCTGGTCGTCGGCGCCGCGGCCGGCGCGATCGGCACGGTGGTCCAGCGCCGCGCCGCCGCCCGCGGCCCGCGCGAACCCAGCGCGCTCGCCGGGCCGTCCGACGCCGGGACACGCGACGCGCCCCCGCCACCGCCCGACGCCGCCATCGCTTCCGCCGACGTCCTCGTGGTCACCGAGCGCGACGGGCCCCGCCGGACGCGCTCGGCGCACGGCGACGACGGGCCCGCCGCCGCGGCCGCGGCGCCCGCCGAGACGCCGAACCACCGCGGCACCATCGGCGTGCAGGTGATCACGCGGCCCGAGGGCGCGAACCTCTATGACGATGCCGGCCACTACCGCGGCCCCGGCGGCGCGCAGCTCGAGGAGGCCTACGGCACCCGGCTCCTGGTGCGCTGCCGCCAGGCCGGCTACAAGCCGGGCAGCGTCGAGGTCCGGTTCGACGGCGCCACGAGCACCGCGGTGTGCGCGCTCGAGCGCATCAAGGTCTGCATCAACAACATCAAGAACCCATTCGACGACTGCGAGCTCGCGCCCGACGCGCCGCCCGCCCCGCCGACCGACCCGCCGACCGATCCGCTGACCGACGCAGGCGCCGCCCCCGACGCAGGGGAGCCGCCCGACGCGGCGCCGTGATCAGCGCGCGACGGTCGCGCTCGACTCGTCGATCCGCACCAGGTTCTTGTTGGTCGCCGCGCCGAGCCGCTTCTCGAGCCGGTCGATCACCTCGTTGCACACCAGCTGCACGTTGCCGGCGCCGAGCGTGATCACGAGGTCGCC
>Ga0302321_100000142_pt1 | contig 63823 bp, 41 predicted proteins | sample Fen_T0_1_FD_202505 | JGI IMG/M metagenome (GOLD analysis project Ga0302321, IMG submission 202505) | Peat permafrost microbial communities from Stordalen Mire near Abisko, Sweden - Fen_T0_1 | ecosystem: Environmental > Terrestrial > Soil > Wetlands > Permafrost | place: Sweden: Abisko... | reverse complement strand
ACGCAGGTTCCAGTCTTCGTAGGATCTGAGTTCTGCCAAAGTATGCTGGCCGGTCGTATCCACCAGCGCATATTGAAAGATCCAGCCCAGGCTGGTCGCATCCGGTCCAAGCTCTGTCTTCACGCCCTCTGGCAGCTTGGTCAACACGGTCGCCATGTATTCGAGAGTTCGCGAACGCGCCCAATACATGTCTGTGCCATCGTCGAAGATTACATAAACATAGGAGTATCCAAAGTCGGAGACGCCGCGCACAGCCTTCACATGAGGCGCGCCCAGCATCGCGGTAACGATCGGGTATGTAACCTGAGTCTCGACGAGGTCGGGACTGCGATCCCAGCGGGAGAGGACAATCACCTGGGTATCGCCCAGATCGGGGATGGCGTCCAGATGTGTGTGCGCAATCGACCACCAACCGGCAATGCAACCGATCGCTACGACCAAAAAGACGGCCCATTTGTTGCGAACGGAAAAGTCGATCACTCGGTCGATCACGGTTCGAGCCTCCACTCAGCCTGCTTTTGATAGAAACGTTCTTTGAACAGGCTCGGCAGGTTGCCGGCTACCCAAGAGCCTTGCATGGCAGCCAGGCATCAGTTCATCGGATGATCTTCCGCCTTCTTCATCCTTGAACCACTTTGAGGAACACTTGCTGAATTGGAGGCGACCTGTAAACGGCTCTCTGAGTCGACCAGGAAGGTGCCTGCGGCAACCACCGTCTCACCCTCCCGCACGCCATTCACAATCTGCACGCGGTCGTTGAGGCGCCAACCCGTCTCTACGGCGCGAGCCTCGAAATGTCCGGCGGATGTCTGCACGTAAACTCGCTTCGACATTCCTGAATCCAGAACCGCATCGGCGGGAACGGAGAGACCGGCAGGAAGTAAAACAGCCAATTCCACGTTCACAAACATATCCGGGCGCAGCTTGAATCCTGGATTGTCGACGACCAGCCTTGGCTTCAACACGCGCGTGACTGGATCGACCTCCGGCAACACATTGCTCACCGTGGCCTGAAATGTTTGTCCAGTATCCGGCAGAGTTATACGAGCCTTTACACCGGGGCGGAATGCCTCGGCATCTTTGCCAAAGACCTCTGCCATGATCCAAACGCGGCTCAGGTCGGCGATGGTGTACATATCCGTGTATCTTTCAAAACGCACACCGGGAGAGATGCTCCTCGACAAGATGAACCCGTCGGTGGGAGAGACCACGTAAACATTCTCGGGAATCTTGCGCTGCGAGCTGATCTCCTCGATCTGCATATCGCTCATGCCGAGATTGCGCAGGCGATCGGCGCGCGCCTGTGCGCTGGCCGTTCCTTGCGTCACTGAAGCGGTTGAGTTGTCCTTCGGCGCCGCGGTGCCTCCCGGCGTGCGCTCGTTCGCCGAAAGATAACCACCCGCGACCGAGAGGAACTCAGGGGAGTAGGCGATAGCCAGGTGCTGATTCTTTTTCACATAATTGCCCACTGCATCGTCATGGGTTTCCTTCACGAAGCCGTCGGTGCCCAGATTGACCCTGTAGATGAGCGTCTGATCCGCGGTAACTCTGCCGAAGACTCTGATCGAACCCTGGCCCGTGTCCCTCTCTACTTTGGCCAGCCGGATGCCATAGAGTTGCTGGCTGGCAGGGTCGACCTGCACCGCTCCCGCCACTGACTCTTCAGTGGGAAGCAGCGACGTGCTCGCCTCTTCGGCATACACCGGCTCCAATGCCATTCCGCAATCAGGAGCCGTTCCAGGCTTGTCTGAACGATAGGCCGGGTGCATCGGGTCCACCCAATAAAGAACGCGGCGGGTCTGTGCCGCCTTGACTCTCGGATGAAGATTGATGAATGCCAATCCTGCGAGCAATGCTGCCACTACAAGAAACAGATAGATCCGTTTGTGCGTCATTCGTTGCCTCCTATGCTGGAGCAAGTCGCTTGCCGGGGCTTCTGCTTCTTCGCCATAGGCTCCGTCATTCCTGCTTTTTAACCCTTCAAGCTGAGTGCACTGCACCCATCCCGGAGGCCTTAGAAAGCTGTCAGATCATCCCGTGTTTCATCACCCGTGTCCTTGTGATTGAGCAAAGAAACCGCTCGAAGCGTTGAAGCAAACCCATGAACATCGAAGATTTCTCCGTTTGAGCTGAAGATTTTTGCATCATAAAATCACCTAAATAAACAGATTTAAGCATCATTTATTCAAATAGATAGGTCACGTTACCAGGATCTTTCACGAGAGAAGATTAAGAAGAAGTAATGTGTTGTGTGACATACACACTTGACATCATCCATGAGTCCTGCTACCGTGAAGACGGTTGTCGTGGCTTCCCCGCCCAAGACCTACAATTGACCGCGCCGTTCGGCTGGCGCAAATCTTCTGTCGGGTACAGCTCCGCAGCCAGCAAGCATGTGCACGAAAATGTCATCGGGGGATAGAAAAGACAAACAATTTGCAAACGCTTCGTCAGATTGAATCCGGGTGCGGAGATTCCCTGCCGCCCTCGAATCATCGAACGGTCGCTGCTGCTCGGATTGGGGAATCTGAGGGCAGCTCGAAAGCACTCGTCAGGGAGGGTACGTGGCGACAGCACGCATGTCGGTAGTAACACATGTCAATCAAGGCCTATCAGGGCCAGCAAGAGGTGACGCCAACATTGCGGAGCGCGTTGTTCTCATGTGCGCATCCGCCCTTTTCACCGGACTGTCAGAGCATGAGTGTCTAGAGATCGCATCGTGCGCACGGGCAAGGACTTTTGCACGCGACGAACTTCTCTTCATACAAGGGCAGCCGGTTCGCAACTTGGTTCTCATTCAGTCAGGCAGTGTAAAGAGTACGCAGCTCAGCCCAAACGGAAATGAAGTGATCCTTTGGATGAGCGGGACGGGTGAGCCTGTGGGTGTTCCTGCCGAATCACCGGCCTGTAGCCACACATGTTCAGCTCGCGCCATGGAGCAATGCAAGGCACTGACCTGGGAGTACTCCAGACTGCAACACCTGTTGGTCGAGCATCCGCAGATCAGGAAGAATATCAGCCGGATTCTCTCCAACAGGTTGAATGAACTCGAAGAACGATTCCGCGAAGTGGCAACCGAGAAAGTGGCCAAGAGGGTTGCGTTTGCACTGCTCAGGCTGCTCAAGCAAGTCGGGAAAAAGTCCGAAGAAGGCGTAGAGGTCTCACTCTCTCGTGAAGAACTCGCACAGATGACCGGCACAACGCTGTTCACCATCAGCCGCCTGCTGTCGAAGTGGGGAGAAGAAGGCTTTATTCTGCCGCGCAGAGAAGCTGTTCTCATTCGCGATCCGCAGCGGTTGATGCAATTCGGAGCCGAAGCGGAAGAAGCCTGAGCGAAACATAACCTTTCCCACAAGGATCAAGCAGCTTGGGGGAAGAACAAAAATTGCAGTAGCACGAAAGCTACCCTCTTTGCCAGCCAACACGGATGCAGGAGGGTTTTGTTTTGCCCTCCTGCGATCATGTTCTGCCGTTGACTCATCGGCTCTTTAGCGCACGCTTCAGCACAGCCTCGAGTCCATTCTTTACCTCGGCGTATTCAGCAGCGGAGATTGTACCGGAGAGCCTTTCACTCTCGATGGCAAACATCTCCTCTTTGAGGGCATTCAGTAGCGCTGATTTTCCAGATGTGGGCGCGGTGGAATAATTTGCCTGAGCAGTGGAGTGACTCGCTTGTGGAGTAGCTGCAGGAGCCGAACCAGTCCGTACAGACTTCTCTTCAAATGCTGCATCGCTCAACGTTGCCGGAAGAGCAGGCGCCGATGCACCCTGCTTGCGCAGTAGATAGCCCGCCGCCGCCACCAGCAAAAGCGCCAGAGCGCCGATGATCCACCATTTGTATTTGCTCAGCGGATCAGGCGTGTCGATCGGATTGCCTATACCACCGCCCGGCTTGTTGCCCGTCTCCGCCGAACCTGCGTCCCCCATTCCGCCGATGGCCTGCTGGCCCATGCCAGAGTTCTGCGCCTCACGCGGCATCTGCCCTTCACCAGAGAGAGTGAACTCAATCGCCTGGCCTGGATGGATGTTTTTCGCGATGAATGTCTGCACACGCGGATCCTGCTCTGCCTTTTGGAAGTCCGCTCCCTTTGCCCCTCCAAAGGTCATGCCCTTGGGAACATAGACCACCAGGTTATCGGCAGGCATCAGCGGCTGCGGCGTGAAGGTCACCTTTCCGTTGAACGAAAGGTGATACTGCACCTCAAACAAGGTTTCTTTCTCTCCCTTGTTCGGTTGAATGGGAATGTTGATCGTGTAGTGCCCTTTCTGACTCAACGGTGTTGGCCGCGTATTCGTCGGCAAACCTCCGGGCCTTGTAGCCGACGCGCCATCGAGGATCGCTCCTGCTGGAAGGACAAACTCAAACGTATTGCTGCTGAACTGGGCTCGCGGGGGCAGGCTCGTGTTTCGCACCAGGTACCTCTCCTGAACGCGCACCATGCCGCCAGCCGCTTCGGCCAGAATCATATTGGCATCGATGCTGACGCCCTCGACCTTCGCCGCAACATCGTAAACTGTGATGTCTCCTGGCACGTCGCCCTGAGGAGCGGCGATGAAATAGCTGCCTCCCTGGTGAGTCGCCTTGACCAGAAACGCGCCGCCGCCGGGCGATTGAAGCGTATAGTGCCCTTTGGCATCCGTAGTGGCTGTGGCCGCATCGGACATGCCAGCCTGCACGTCAACCAGCGTGACTGTATCACCTGCCGAGGGCTTGCCAGTGGTCTTGTTGGTCACCGTACCGGTAACTGAAGCAGCCTGCGCCAGAGTTATTGAAAGGCAAAGGCACAAAACAGCCAAAGGGGGAAAGATCCGGGAAATCTTCATATTCATTCATGATTCCTTGAGTTGCATCATGGTGCGGTTGATCATTCGCAAACAGGCCAGCTTTCAGCCCAATTCACTCAACTTTATTGATTAGAGCATCCTGCCTCATGCAGGGATGCAGCTTATGCTCATATTTAATGGGAGCAGGCAGGCGCCTTCAATAGACAATCGGCAGGCTACTTACTTACTGTCTCCTCTGCAATTCGAGGTGCCCCGGTGGCCTCGGTCGAGCCAAAGGCAACTCCGGCAGCCTTGAGAAACTCGGACGGCGGCGTTCCACCGGCAAAGATCCATACAAAGTCATTCGGCAGTTCACGCAGTTCACCACTGCATTCGATCAGGACGTTGCCCTCGCGAAACTCCTGCGGCATTGAGTTATAGAGAACTTCCAGCTTTCCTGATTTGATATATTCTTCGATGCGTTTTGCATTCCGGTCTTTGAGCCGGCTGAATTCGCTCTTCCTATAAGAGATGGTGACCTTGTTGCCTTCCTGATGCGCCAGGCCCATCGCCGCCTCTACCGCGCTGTCTCCTCCGCCAACGATCAGGATGTGTTTGTGCGTGTAGTGATCGGCCTCGATCAGCCTGTAAAGCACATGGGGAAGCTCCTCGCCCTTCACGCCGAGTTTGCGCGGAGTGCCCGCCCGGCCTAGCGCCAACACCACGGCGCGCGACTTATACTCCTCTCGCGCTGTGCGAATACTGAACAGGCCGTCCGTTGACTTCTTGACCGTTTCGACACCCTCGCCCGTATGGATGTTAAGATCCGTCCGCTGCATTACCTTTTCCCAGAATTTGAGCAAATCTTCTTTGGAGAGTGTCGTCTTGCTGAACTTTCCGTGCAGAGGAAATTCGACCGGACTGGTCATCACCAGCTTCTGCCGCGGGTACTTTGAAACCGTGCCGCCGACATCTTCGCGCTCGAGTGTAAGAGCCTTCAGCCCATGCTCCGAGGCGCGCAGAGATGCGCTGATTCCGGCCGGTCCCGCGCCGATAATCACCACATCCAGCACATTCTGCTCCGCGGGCCTTCCACTTCCGTTGCCGAGGCGGTGAGCGATGACATCCATACTATCCCGGCCCTCGTTGACTGCATTTTTAATCAGCGCAAGCCCACCCAGTTCGCCTGCGATGAACAGGTTTTCAACACTGGTCTCGTGCTCTTCAGTGATTACGGGAGTATCCGCACCGGAGCTAGGCTTGGCCATGACCATCGTGATGGCGCCCACCGGGCATGCATCCGCGCAGAGCCCGTGCCCAATACACTTATGCCCGTTAATGATGGTCGCTTTTCCCTCCACCAGGGCGAGCACATCGCCCTCCGGACAAACGGTGATGCAGGCTCCGCATCCAATGCAGTTGTCGGTGGAGACTTTCGGGTGTTGCGCCTTGGGTCCGTCGGAGTAAAGCGCGCCACGGTCTGCCGAGGCGCGTGCTTCAGCCTGGCTGCGCTTGTGCGCGCGCCAGTTGCGAAAAAAGAAGAACCCAACAACGGCTCCCGCGATCAGCCACGTTAGAAGAGTCTCCATTTGCTATCGCAACCCCACTGTTAGAAACCCCAGACCCATGACGACAACGATGTGAACGATTGCCAGTACGGCAAATGCATAACTGAATGGGCGATGAATCACATGCCACAGATGAAAGACGCGCTGCGATTGATCCAGAAAGACAACCCGCTTTGAAAGTGAAGCCTTCTGCCGCACCAGGCGTACGACATGTTCCACTTCAGAATTCCCGCTCGATAGCAGGCCGCCTGCCGAGAACAGCTTGCCCGAAAATCCGCATGACGCACGGCGAAGGCCCGCAACTTGAAACGGCCGCTGTACGTCGAGTGCGATCATTTCGCCAATTGCCAGTAATGGTCCTATGCGCCGAATGTGCTCAGGCGGCGGCATGTGCAAGACCCGATTCAACTGCTCCTCGGAGTAGATTGACTGCCCTACCAAAGCCTCTGAGAGTTCACGTTCACCGAGCTGAAGTTCGCCGAGAGAGACCTCGGCAGCGTTGAGCGAACGCGGAATCTGCGCGTAGAGATAGCGGCCAATAATACCGCTGAGCGCTACACACAACATGATCCAGAAGGCTATGCCCGCAATACCCTGAAACTTGAATGAAGCATGAAAAGCGATGACAATCGGAGCAGTAACTCCCGCGACAATATGAAAATCCATCCAGTGTGTCGCGCTGCCAAGCCGACCTATCCATGGAACGACTTTGCGCAAGGCATAGAGAAAGATGATGAAAAACAAGACCGTCCCCAGCACTCCCAGCTTAAGGCCGATGCTACCGCCGGGCCTGAGTAACGCATGTTTCTCTGAGAACGGTCTCTGCTCGATTGGAAGAAGATAGTAACTAGCTCCATAGACAGCAAGAGATGCCAGCAGGCCAAGCGACGCCAGACCCGCGATCCACACGCGAATGCGATGACCAGTTTCTTTGCTTCTGTTCACGGCTTGCATTCCCTTGAGCGATGCTGCCGCAACAGGGACCGGGCTTTGAAGCAGTGACATGTCAGGGCTTCTCCTTGACTTCGGTATGGACCATCGCTGTGGTGTGGTCGTTTCCTGCGGCTGAATTCTCTGCGATAATCTTCACGTTCGGGTCCGGCTCGGCATCGGTCGAGAAACTCTTGTAGCCGTTAAAGACATGCGTGTTACGCCAGTGCTGACGCGGTGTTGTCACGTCAACAACGGCCACGGTTGGCAAAGTGATCACGGGTTGGTTCTTCCCCAGGCTTGTCGGCTTGTATTCGACATGAATGCTCATTGAGCGCAGTCCTACATCGCTCATGTCATGCTGCAGCCCGGCATCCATCTTCACCACTTCTCCTGTTTGCTTGTCGATCCATGCCGTGCCTTCCAGTTCGAGCGGAAATTCGCGGCCTCGTAAAGCAAGCGCAGCCGGGGTGCGCCGTCCTTGAATGTGCGAGAAGTGAACTGGGACGGCCGGCCTTCCATTGAGGATAACGTCGGCACTGGTTGTGAATTGGAAGCTATCGCGATAATAGGGATGAAAGACCAGCAGCACAGTTGAGAAGCCGTTGGTGACCAGCATGGGCAGAGCCTTGTGGTGAGAAGCAGACGACTCGATTCGCGACTCATTCAATTGAAACTCGTCTCCGCTTCCATCGATCATGATGAGATAGTCATACTTGGCTTGCTCGGCAGCCGTCACCTTGCCATTGCCGGCGAGCTTCTCTTGAGTGACGGACTCGTTGCAATGCAGGTCCGCCAACTTGGCAAGATATGCCGTAACCTGGCGCTGCGCCAGATCTGGCGGGCTGAGTTTGGGTGCCTGGCCTGCGGCGGAAGTTACACACAAAGCCGCTAACAATCCTGATGTGAACCAGCTGAACTTATCGTTGGTTGGCATTTGCCGCCCTCCTCTTGGTTGCAGCCCGGTTATCAAATCTCATCCCGAGCGTTGTCGTCCACTGGTTGTACTCCATAGTGCCGCCACGCTGAGCAGTAAACGCACTTTGAAGAAAATACCGGGAACCAAGATTCATGTCGAGCATCGTATTGACAAAAAACGAACTACTATCGGCAGCCAGCGATGAGTTATAGACATAACTCCCGCCTTGTAGATTCAGCCTGAAACGTTCTCCCAGATCCTTGGTAACTGAGACTGAGCGGTAAGTCCCTGAAGCGAACGAGCTGTCAAACTTCGAGTACCGCGCATCCGCCACAACGCCTGTGTTCCATATGTTAGACACTGTAACTCCGAAAAGGGTATTCAAAGATGCCTTTGGATCGCTTGAATCGCTGCTCCTTCCGAGGCTGAAGTATCCTGTGACGTGTTTTGGAAATTGAATGCGCGCGCCTCCATTAAGGCCTTGAAAGAGATACTTATCCAGCAGTCCGGTTCCAACCAGAGATGGCAGGTAAGTGGGCACATCGCGGAAATATGTGTCTGTTATATCCAGCGACACGCGTGGATGCACCTGGAAACGCACACTGAGAAGGCTCTGACCGAGCCCCATACTAACTGCCGGAGTTTGCGGATTGGCAGTAGGCCGATCGATCTGCATCGAGTGATAGATCGAGAAATAGCGCTTGTAGGAAAAGTCGTTCTCAGTAAAAAGGAACGGCCTGTTGACGCTCCACCCAATCAGATTCACGCCAACGCCTGCAGTACTCGAGTAGTGAGCATTTTCGAAGTTACCACCATGCACGTTGAAGAACCATCCGCCGATCTTTCCCTTCGGGTTGTAGCTCCACGAAGTTGGATCAGGTGTAGACCCGCCGAAGACGCCAGTAACTGTCTTTGATGTGAACTGCCTTCCAACATAACCGCCGTCTATGGTCTCAAGGCTGCTAGCCCAGGGCAGATAGAGCCGACCTACGCCCGCCGTCCAATGCGAGCCCGGATTAATGTAAGTCATGCTCATCAGATAGGTGCGATTAATCGTATCCTGCAAAGTTGGCTGAGATGAAGCCGAGGACGATTGCAGGCTTCCCCGCCAATAGCCATTCAGATTCCAATGGCTGCCGAGGATGCGCGTGAAGTCCGCGCGCACTACCATTCCATATTGTCTTGAAGTTGAGCTGGTCTGGCCGAGCTGTTGAATCATGCTCATGTCAAAGCCAATTCTGCCCCGCATCTGGTTGACCTCAGGAAGCGGCGGATGCGGAATCGCATCACGGATCTCCTCATCCAGCGGGTCGCCTTCAGTGAAGGTGACTACCATTGGGTATTTTCGGGTATTGCCGACTGTATTTTTCTCTACCATCTTCTGCACTTCGGCGTCGGGCAGCGAGAGCACGTCGCCTTCAGCAATCTCACGAGCCTTTGCAGACACCTCACACACCGCGGAAGTCGAGGCAACCGAGACAACCGTTAACTTCGCGACCACTCCGGGTTCGAGCGCTGCCTCCACTCCGTCTTTGGCCTGCCTGGTCGGATCCTGCTTCAGGACCAGCTTTGTCCCTTCAGCCAGTCCCGCATCGCGCCCTCCATCAATATAGATATCCGATCCGCTGATGTAGCGCACGTGAAACTTGGTTTGCACCGGAGAGACAACCGTAAACATGGGTTTTGCTGCGACTGGCGCAATGGACTCCTGCGCTGCGCAGACCGGAAGAACAAGAAATATCAGCGGCAAAAAAGTATGTCGCATTGTGGCTATCCTCCGTTGCCGTTTTTGTGGCACGCGTAGCAGTTCACGCTGTTATAGACATAGCCATTGACACTCGGATGACGGAAGTTGGCTGCGTTGTTGCCGCCATGGCAACTCGTGCATGTGAACACCGAATAGTCCGAGGAGTTCGTGTGGCAAGTAGTGCAGACTCCGTTGGCCCTTCCATGGTTGATTGGGAAGAATGTGTGATAACTGCTGGGCAAAGTTGCGGGCATCCATGCGGTTGTCGTATGGCAGGTTGTGCAGGTCGTTGGCCAGCCCGCTGTCACGTGATTGGGATTTGTTGTCCCGGTGAAATCCTTCGTATGGCAGGCGTAGCAGGTTGTCGGTGTTCCCGCAAAGACGTTATTGACGTGGCATAGATTGCAGGCCACTGTTGTGTGCGCGCCGGTCAACGGGAAGGGCGTGTTGTTATGGTTGAATGTCGCGCCGGTCCAGTTGGTTGTGCTGTGGCATGTATCGCAGGTGGTGGGGAAGCCGGCCGCTGAGTGCACGGGATTGTTGGTGCCGTTCCAGTCGGCCTGATGGCATCCGTAACAGGTAGTGGGCAACGATCCACTGTATGTGCTTGCGCTGGTGTGGCACTGCACGCATTGCATTGTGGCATGGAAGCCAGTCAGCGGGAACGATGTGGTTGCGTGATTGAAGGTTGATGTTGTCCAGTTGCTGGTCGAGTGGCAGATCGAGCAATCGGTCGGAAAACCAGCCGTAACGTGTGCCGGATTCGTGGTCCCGGTAAAGTCAGCCTGATGGCACGAGTAACATGCCGTCGGCGTTGAAGAGTAGTTGTTGTTCGTGTGGCACTGTGCGCAAGTGACCGTCGCGTGCGCTCCGGTCAGCGGATAGTTCGCATAGGTTGCGTGGTTGAATGTAACTGTCGTCCAGTTGGACGAGTTATGGCAGGTTTCGCACGTGGTCGGGAAGGCCGCCGCCACGTGACTCGGATTCGTTGTTCCGGTGAAATCCTTCTGATGGCAGCCGTAGCAATTGGTCGGCAGAGTCGTGTAGTTGTTATTCGTGTGGCATTGGGCGCAAGTCAACGTTGCGTGCGCGCCGGTCAATGGAAAGACCGATGCGTGATTAAACGTCGACGATGTCCAGTTAGTCGTCGAGTGGCACAGCGTGCAATCAGTCGGAAAACCTGCCGCTACGTGCGCCGGGTTGGTGGTGCCGGTGAAATCCTTCTGGTGGCATCCGTAGCAGTTTGTGGGCAGCGTTGTGTAGTTGTTATTGACGTGGCAGCTCACGCAGGCGACGGTCGTGTGCGCGCCCGTCAGCGGGAACGATGTGGCGTTGTGATTGAAGCTTGCCCCGGTCCAGTTCGTCGTCGAGTGGCACACCGAGCAATCCGTCGGGAAGCCGGCGGTGGCATGATTGGGGTTCGTTGTTCCGGTGTAGTCGGCCTGGTGGCAGCCATAGCAGGCCGTGGGCAGCGTTGTGTAGTTGTTGTTGACGTGGCAGGTCGCACAGGCAACCGTTGTATGCGCGCCCGTCAGCGGGAATGTTGTGTTGTTATGGTTGAATGTCGCCGCTGTCCAGGACGACGTATTGTGGCAGGTGGCGCAGGTGGTTGGGAATCCGGCCGTAACGTGGGGAGGATTGTTGGTGCCTGTGAAGTCCGCCTTGTGGCACGAATAGCAATCCGTCGGCACCGTTGTGTAGTTGTTGTTTGTGTGGCATTGCGCGCAAGGCACGGTGATATGCGCGCCGGTCAGCGGGAATGACGTGGTCGAGTGATCGAAGGTCGCTCCGGTCCAGGCCGTCGTGTTGTGGCAGGTGGCGCAGGTGGTGGGAAAACCGGAAGTGACATGCGGTGGGTTGTTTGTTCCGGTGAAATCCGCCTTGTGGCACGAATAGCAATCTGTCGGCACCGTCGTGAAATTGTTATTGGTATGGCACTGCACGCACGTCAACGTGGCATGTGCTCCGGTCAATGGAAATACCGTCGCATGATTGAACGTCGACGTCGTCCATCCACTGGTGGTGTGGCACAGGCTGCAATCGGTGGGGAAGCCCGCGGAGACGTGGTTGGGATTCGTTGTCCCGGTAAAATCCGCCTGATGGCATGCATAGCAGGCCGTCGGCGTTGACGTGTAGTTGTTGTTGACGTGGCACTGTGCGCAGGTTACGGTCGCGTGTCCTCCGGTCAGCGGGTAGTGCGCATACAGCGCGTGATCGAAGGTGGCGTTGTTCCAGTTCAACGTCGAGTGGCAGGCTGCGCAGTCATGGGGCAAGCCGAGCTGCACATGCGGTGGGTTGGTGGCGTTCTGGAAATCGACGGTATGCGTGTGGCAGCTATAGCAATCTGCGGGCGTCCCCTTGAACACGTTATTGACGTGGCATGACTCGCAGGACAAGGTGGCGTGCATTCCGGTCAGTGCGTACCCGGTGTACTTCATGTGATCGAACTTTGCGCCAAACCAGCTATCCATCGTGTGGCAACTCTCGCACGCCGTCGGGAATCCCAAGGCTTTGTGGTCGATCACCGGCGTAGCAAAATCCTTCTGGTGGCAAGAGAAGCACGCCGTCGAAAGCCCTTGGAATTGTCCGGCGGCAGCGTTCTTGTGGCACTGATCGCACTCCACCAGGGCATGCGCTCCCACCAGCGGAAAGCGGTTCTGGTGGTTGCGGATCGCATCCAGCGAGACTTTCCAGCCCTTCACCGTGTGGCAGCTCTCGCATTTGGCACCAAACTGCCGGCGATGAATGTCCGCATGGCAATCGGCGCACTGCGTGCTCACATTCTTAAAAACCAGGCTGCTATGGCATTGAGTGCAGCCAACCTTCTGGTGCATCCCGCGCAGCGGATAGCCCGTGCTGTCGTGGTTGAACTCAGGGTTTGAACGGATCGGCTTCCAACTGGTGTAGGTGTGGCAGTTCTGGCAAGGGGTAGCCAAGGGACCGTGGGGGTTGGTCACCTTCGCCTGCGGGCCGCCTACACTTGGCCGCTGGTTGCCGACGGGCTGTTGCGCCGCCATTCCCACAAGCAGCGGGAGCAGCGCAACGCCTATACTGATCAGCCAACGTCTCCGGTCCATTACCTTCTCCACGCGTTTTCTGTTGCTCTTTGAGCCGGAATGCACTTCCGCACCAAACGCGTGCCGCCTCCCGCCGATCAGCTTCCCAATCAACAACCCCGCACGAGCAAGTTGATTCAACTCGAACCAGAAACTTTTACGCCCGCTTTCGCAGCCGACCAAAAATATGCAAGATGCAAATTCTTTGCCGGCCCCACTGCGAGGGACATCAGAACTCTGGACTCAACAACTGGTTTTTCAACTTGTCTAACCGGACGCACTCTACACAGCCCTTTTTGCAATCAACTGGCCAATGGTCTCTTCGCGCGGCCCTTTCGGGGTAGACCGCGATTCCCGAGCGCTGTGCGTTTTAAGGCAACAAAGTCATTAAGGCAATGGATTGCTAGGTTTGAGGCTCTATGGTTCATTTTGTGATTCAAATCACAAAATAAATGTAAAGTCAGCTTACGACAGCCTTTTTCTACCGGTCCATCAAAAAAAACTTCACTCCGTAAATATTTACCGTGTAAAAATTACCCGCGGCGCGTTAAATTTCTCCATCGCCGCATGTTCCTCCCGTTCTTTGGGAACGTTGGTTCCATGGCAATCCGCGCAGGCCGTGGGGCAGGGTTTGTAGAAGAGAACCTGGTTGCCCTCCACCGGCCTTTTCACTGTGTGGCAGGCCGAGCAGGCAACATCCTGATGCCCACCCTTGAGTGAGAACACCGTCTTCTCATGATCGAAGAGCGATGGCTTCCACTTGTTGCTGTTGTGGCAGCCGGCACACTCGTTGGCACGCGCGCCAAACTGGTCGGCATGAGGATTCTCGTGGCATTGGTTGCAAGCGGTGGGAGCCGCGGCAAACTGAACATGGATCATCTTCAGCTCCATGTTGGGCGGTTTGTGGCAATCGACGCAGGCCGTCGCGCGATGCGAGCCCTCCAGCGGAAACTTCGTCCGCGAGTGGTCGAACTTCGACATATCCTTCCATTCCTTGGTGGAGTGGCAGAGTTCACAGCCCAGCGGCCTGCCTTTTTCGTCCAGCCGCCCCGCCATGCGCTCGGCAAACTGCCCCTTGTGCACATCCTCATGACAACTGGTGCAACTGAGCTGCTTGAAATGATAGAGAGCAACTTTTGAGCCGATCAGCGGTTTGTGGCAGTCGTTGCATGCCACGGCTGCGTGCCCGCCGGTTAGCGGCCAATCGGATTTCAGATGCTTGGCCAGCGTGTAGCTTGACGTCTTGAATGTCGCGGCGTTGTGGCATTGCTCGCAGCGGTTGAGCCACGGCGCGCCGGCAAACTGCCCCTCGTGCTCGTCCTTGTGGCAGTCCACACATTGGGCAAATTTGATCTTGTAGCGGGTCTGTTTGCCGGCCGGCTGGTGGCAGTCGGCGCACTTGACCTTGGCATGTGGCATCACCAGTGGGAACTGCGTTTTGGCATGGTCGACAGCCGTGTATGTGGTTGGCTTCCAGCCGCTTACCGTGTGGCAGCTCTCGCACTTTCCGCCGTCCGCCCGCTTCAGGAACTGGCCGCCGTGCTCGTCCTTGTGGCAATCCGCACAAAGATCGTGGGGAATTGGCCGCTTGAAGTCGCCGCCCTTGTGACAGGTCAGACATTGAACTGCGAGGTGTTTCCCCAACAGGGGAAAGTGGGTCTTCGAGTGATCGAAATTCGAGGCGAAGCCGGACTTTCTCCAGGTGGACGTACTGTGGCAGGTTTCGCAACTCTGTTTGAACCCGCCTTTGTGCGGATCGCTATGGCAATCCGAACACTTTGAGAACTGCAATCCGGCGTACCGGGGCTGCCCGTCTGCTCCTGCGGTGTGGCACTTCTCGCAGGCCACCTCACGATGCGCGCCGGTCAGCGGGTAGTGGGTCTTCGAGTGGTCGAAGTGCTCTTTGTCGAGCTTGGCCCCCTTCCAATTGGAGGTCGAGTGGCATTGTGTGCAGGTCTGCCCAAAGCGGCCCTGGTGCTTGTCCACGTGGCAGGTGGCGCAAGCCGGAGTGAGGCCCATCCATGTGTGATTGAGGTCTTTTGTGTTCAGCATGCCTCGCGCTGCCGCGGGTATGCGTTGCGCATTGTGGCAGGCGCGGCAGGTAACGCCGACGTGTTTTCCGTCGAGCGCGAATCCGGTCTTGGTGTGGTCGAAGCCTTTGGGCGTCGGATCCCAATGGACCAGCGTGAAGTTCTCCCCGTTGTGGTCCGAGTGGCATTTCACGCATGCCGATCCCGTGGGCCCTGCATGCGGATAGGTGGCATGAAGCCCCTTGTTGCGCTGCAACTCATCGGCGATCTCGCGGTGGCACTCCACACAGCGAAACGTGGGCGACTTGGTTGAAACCTCGTGGCACTTGACGCAGTTTTCCGTTCCGTTCAGATTCTGATGCGCTCGGGCAAGTGGACCGGGGGAGATCTGCGCAGATGCCACGCCACAGGCCGCCCCAAGAAGTATCCCGGCCAGGCAGGCCACTGTTCGCCATGCGAAAGCCCATGCTGCCAGTCGAAATGCGCCAGGCCTGTTTCCATGGCGCTCAGCGCGATACCCAGTCGAGATCACTTCTTGCCGCTTGCTCATCGGCGCATCCTCATATGCGTCTGGTCGCTTGCACGCACGGTTCATCGTTCTCAGCGGAGGCCAAGGGAATCCACCGCCGCGGAACTGAAATAGAGACTGGTTTGCCAGCAAAATGGGCGTCAAGGCAGGAAGCACAAATTGGGGAATTCAATCACTTCATCACGCATTGACTCTGCGCGAAAACAGGTCGGGGAAGTCGACTGGCGGTTCAAACTCGCTCTAGCTGGAGTATGCCAGTCCAACGCAGCTTCGCGCAACCTCCGAGTCCTTTCCATCGTCACTCGTAATCTGGATTTGGAGGAAAGATGCTCGACCGGTATAGTGCGAAGATGCGGCGGTAGAATCAATGCGTCGCAGCAAGCTTTTGAGGAATCATGAACAAAACTTTCCTGCTTCTGCTTTCTCTCTCGATTCTGCTCATGGAAGTGCCGTCCATCGGCCAGACAGCCGCATCTGCACAGCCGGCCGCCGGGAAGATGGGCGGAACCGGTCCGCGTTATGATGTCACCTCCTCGGCATTTGGCGCGATCGGCGACAGGACCAAGGATGACACGGCCGCCATCCAGGCCGCCTTTGCAGCCTGCGGAAACACCTACAACAACCCGCCCCTCAATACTCAACAAAACAGCGGCGTCGTCGAGTTTCCGGGTGGCCACGACTATTTCGTCTCCAAAACGATCCATACGTATAACTGCCAGATTGAAGGCTCGACCGGCAATATTCAAGGCTCCGCCTCACCTTCCAGAATCGTCTGGAACGGGCCAGCCGCGGGCGAAGTTCTCAAGATCACTGAGTTCGCCATTGCGTCAAATACAGTTACCTTTTCAACCGCCAACCATCTCGCAGCCGGCCAGTTTGTTGAGATTGATGGGCTCACCAACGGCTTTTATCTGAATCATGCAATCTTGCAGGTGTCTTCCACAGGACTCTCCGGCACCGGGTTCCAGGCAACGCTGCCCTTTGGAGGGCGCGACGTGAGCAGGACCGCCGACTCCGGCACAGCCACAACTGTGAACGTCGTCTTTTCGATTCCTTCCAGCGCCCGCTATCAGCAATCCATCAGCAATATCGCGGTTACAAGCAACAATAGGGTGCCTGCTCAAGTCAGTAACTATCAAGTGGCCTTCTACTTTGGAGCTCGCGTTGACACCGGCACTCACGTATCCAATACATGGGTAGCCGGAGCTACAAAATACAGCTACTACTTCGCAAGCGGCGGCATCAACGTCGATTTCGATAAAGGCTGGAGATCGGACGGCGCAGGCGTATCGGGAATCTACTGGAGAGTCAGCGGTTCGGATTCATTCGGGATTGCCAACGGAACAGTGGACAACAAGCAATTTGGGCCATTCCCGAGCAGTGGTGCTGCCGTAATCTTCGATAACGCCAATTGTTCGCCTCAGACCGGCATTCACTTCACTTCAAGAAACATGAAGATCGAAATTAACACCACGCTCACTCCGGGGCTGGGTGCATTCACAATGTACGATTGCCCGAGTACTCCATCGATGGAGGCATTCTGGCTTGACTTTGAGAATACCTGGGTTGCTCCCGCATCAACGACCGCGCCGGGGTTCAATTTCACATCATTCGCCATGTCGCCTCCCAACGATGCGGCGTTGCATTTGAGCATCGTGAATGGCGGGTTTCCCAGCGGATCTGGCCCCAACAAAACGACGCGTTGGGTCGGAATCCCGCAACTGCTCCGAAATGACATCTACGGTGCTGCAGGCCGGATTCCACTGTTGAGTTACGCGCCATCGACTAACAGCGACGGCCGCTATCCTGGATTCAGAACACCGATCTCTCTGATTGGCGATGTCAACATCAGCCAGCTCTGGCAGTACGGCATTCATGCATCCAGTTTTCTCTACTCGGACACTTCTTTTGCCGCGCTGCCCAATGCGACAACCTTGTTCGCCGGCCAGATTCTTGCGCCCCCAGCCTATTGGAGCGGCGCCAACGGCCAGCGCTATGCCATCAGCGTTGTTTACAAAACGGGCACGACCGGTACGCTGAACGGCGGCCGCACAACCTGCTCCGGCACGGCCAACGCGTACATCCTGACCTGCAATAGCGCCGAAGATCTTTCGGCAGGTCAGAGAGTCACGATCGGCACGGACCAGAACAAGACAATCAACTACGTGGATGCGACGGATCCGAATGCCGTGCTGATCCAGCTCACCAGCAAACTCGCGGCATCCTACTCCAGCCAGCCGCTCTCCTTCTCAGCTCCGGTTCTCGGACCCGAGATTCAGATGCCGACAAAGTCCGCAGCCTCGCCATCGACTCTGGCCTGGTCGCGTGGGGACATGGAGCAGAACGCAGCCGCACAGGCCAACGGAATCGCCGCCTGGGTGAACGTGGCGCCCGGTACGCCCGGATCGTGGGCCGGCATTCCGCTCGGCGACAGCAACGGCAGGATCTCCGCATCTCAACTCTCCAGCGCGCGCGCGGCTAATGCCTTTTGCGCGGGGGTCGCAAGCTCCTCCAAGACGATCCTTCTGTTTGGCGCCGGAGGCTCCCAGACCTCCTGCACGCAACCCCCTGGGCCACAGACTCTACAGCAGGTCATCATGACTACCGCGGGCTCGTTAAGCAACCTTGCAGTGCGTTGCGGCCATCTGGGCTCTCAGCCTTCCAGCGGCAAGTTCTCCGTTTGGGACCTACCCTCTGGAACCGCGATGTCCGATGCAACTTCAGGCAAAGATACGGGACTCACGGTGACTATCGGAAACTCACCAGCGAACGCAAACAAGACTCTCATTGACAGTCAACATACTTTTGCCTATGCCGCGGGAGACATGATCCGGATTCAGTTCACGACCCAGGCCAATGAGACTCTCGCCGACTGCTCCGCAAGCTTCAACTACTAAAGCCTCTTGGTGACCTTCCCGCGAACTGCTCGCCCCTGTTCATGAATCGGAACCCTGAGGCCCTCAGCTCCTATCCTGCCGCAGGGCAATCGCATGAACGCTATCGAAGTCATGAAGCTGGTTCGTGCCGCCCCTCCGGGGCGGACGGATTCGCCAAACGCGTCTTCCCAGGATTCCGCTTCGCTCCATCCTGGGCTATTCTCGACGCGTCCCTCCGGGACGATTGAGTGCATTTGACCTGATTGGGAGCGCATTTGACCTGCTTGCCGGTGGGAAGGGACTCGTTGTGGCAACAGAATTCGTTCATGTGATTGCCCTGTATCCTGCCGTGACATGCTTACCCTATCCGCGTTACGCTGTAGAGGATCAGTATTCGGCGCTCAGAAGGAGCTTTTCAACCATCATGCCATTCCAAACGACCTCGAAGATCTGGCACAACGGCAACCTCATTCCCTGGGAGCAGGCCAACATTCACGTGATGAGCCATGTTATCCACTACGGCTCCAGCGTCTTTGAAGGGATTCGCTGCTACAAGCAGCCTCAGGGCTCGGCCGTCTTCCGCCTGCCGGAGCACATGCAGCGGCTGCTCGACTCGGCCAAGATCTACCGCATGGACCTGCCCTTTGCCATCGAGGAGCTCTGCGCCGGTGTGGTGGATCTCATCGAGGCCAACGGCATCGCTCCCTGCTACATCCGCCCCATCGCGCTGCGCGGCTACGGCGAGATCGGCGTCAGCCCCAAGGGCTCGCCCATCGAGGTTTACATCGCCAACTTCCCGTGGGGCAAGTACATCGCCGGCACTGGCGGAGCCGATGTCTGCATCTCCAGCTGGAACCGGATGGCGCCGAACACTATGCCCGCCCTCGCCAAGGCTGGCGGCAACTACTTGAACTCGCAGCTCATCCATATGGAGGCTGAGGTCAACGGCTACGCTGAGGGGATCGGGCTCGATGTGAACGGCCTGGTCAGCGAAGGCTCCGGCGAGAACATTTTCGTTGTTCGCAACGGCGTGCTCTTCACGCCGCTGCTGGCGAACTCAGCTCTCTCGGGCATCACGCGCGACAGCGTGCTCACCATCGCCCGCCACCTGGGGCTGACAGTGACCGAGCAGCCCATCCCGCGCGAACTGCTCTACATCGCCGACGAAGTCTTCTTCACAGGCACAGCCGCCGAGGTGCAGCCTATTCGCTCGATCGATCGAATTCTAGTGGGCGACGGCAAACCTGGCGAAATTACCAAGAAGATCGCCGACGAATTCTTCGGCATCGCCAACGGACTCAAGCCCGACCGCTTTGGTTGGCTCACGCCGGTCAAGGTCAAGGCCAGCGAGCCGGTCGGAGCCTGATCCGGCATCATCGACAGGACTAGGGGCGGCCCCATCAGGCCGCCCTTGTTCTTTTGGCGCCTCCTGATTCGCGACACGGTACTCACCCCGAAACGAGTATCATGAGGCTGGGGCTCAGACTGATCTCTGACGCCTGATCTCTGACCTCAGAAAAAGGAAGATAGCCGCGCGTGAAACCCGAGATGAAAGTGTCCCTGGCAGGCCTCGAGCTGGCCAACCCGGTCATCGCCGCCAGCGGCACCTTTGGCTACGGCATCGAGTTTGAAGAGATCGTCTCGCTCGAAGGAATCGGCGGCTTCGTCACCAAGGGCATCTCGCTCGAACCCATGGCCGGTCATCCGGCGCCGCGCATCGTGCAGACGGCGGCTGGCATGTTGAACGCCATCGGCCTGCAAAACGTAGGCGTCGAGGAGTTCATCAGCCACAAGCTGGCGCCGCTCGCCCGCTATCCCCGCTGCAATGCGATCGTCAACGTCTTCGGCTACACGGTCGGCGAGTACATCGGCGTCATCGAGCGGCTCAATCAAGCAACAGGCATCGCAGCCTATGAGCTGAACGTCTCCTGCCCCAACGTTCACGCCGGCGGCATGGCCTTTGGCTCAGACGCCGGATCGCTTGAATATCTGGTAGCGCGAGCCAAGAAAGCATCGACGCGGCCGCTCTTCGTCAAACTCTCGCCCAACGTCACCTCGATCGCCCATATGGCAAAGATCTCCGCCGAGGCTGGAGCCGACGCGGTCAGTCTCACCAACACATTTTTGGCGATGTCGATCGATTCTGAGACTCGCCGCCCGCGCCTCTCGAACATCACCGGCGGCCTCTCGGGCCCAGCGATCAAGCCCATCGCCCTGCGCATGGTCTATGAGACGGCGAAGGCCGTCAATATCCCTATCATCGGCATGGGCGGCATCGTAACAGCCGAAGACGCGGTCGAGTTCCTGCTCGCCGGAGCCACCGCGATTCAGGTCGGCACGGCCAGCTACGCCGACCCGCGCGCCACTGAGCGGCTTGCCAAGAGTCTGGAATCCTGGTGCCAAAGCCACGGCGTCGAAAAGGTCTCCAACCTCACCGGCGCAATGGAGCTTCCGCAGCGCTGAGCCGACACCATGAACCTTCGCATCCTCACATTCTTTGCTCTCTTGTCCCTTCCTCTTGGCTGCCTTGCGCAGACTGCCTCCGGCACACAGACACCGCCTCGCAGTTGGGTGGACAAAGACACTGGACATCGCGTCTGGCGGTTGAGCGACGAGCCTAACTCCGGCGGGCTCTACTTCAACGAAAACGCATATACGCCCGATGGAAAGCAGATGGTCTACACTGCGCCGGACGGCATTCATGTGATGGAGTTGGCGACGCGCGCGAGCAAGCTGCTGGTGGCCAACCCAACGGGCAAAAACGCGGCTCCAGTCCGCGCGCTGGTCGTGGGACACAAGACGAGCAGCGTGTTTTATACCGAGACCGATTCGGCAAGCGGCCTGGTCTCTGTCTACAAAGCCGACACAAACAGCGGGGCGATCCGCAAGCTGGTGGAGTTGCCGGCGAACCGCAAGATCGACACGATCAACGCCGATGAGACGCTGGCTGCGGGAACGTATATCGTCGGCGATGCTACGGGCAAGGAGTACGGCTCGAACCTGCCTGCGACGGCTTTTGGCAGCCCGGCCAGCTCTGCCGCTCCAGCATCGCATGGTCCGAATTTCCAGCCAGCCGGGAAAAGCGAGATGATGGAGGCCCGGCTGGCGGCGCGGCTGCCCCTGGTGCTGTTTACCGTCCGCCTGGAGCCGGGACCGAAGGGTGAGAAGCCGGGGACGATGACCAAGCTGCTCGACTCCACCGACTGGGTGAACCACCTGCTCTTCTCGCCGAGCGATCCCACTCTGCTGATGTACTGCCATGAAGGTCCATGGCAGAAGGTGGACCGCATCTGGATGATTCGCACCGACGGAACCGGCAACCGGCTCATCCACAAGCGAACGATGCTCAACGAGATCGCGGGCCACGAGTTCTGGGGGTTGGACGGCGAGACAATCTGGTACGACTGGCAATATCCCAAAGGCGAGGACTTCTTCCTGGCCGGCTACAACCTGAAGACCGGGCAGCGTACCGCATTTCACATGCAGCGCAACGAGTGGTCGATTCACTTCAACCTGACTCGGGATCTCTCGCTCTTCTGCGGCGACGGCGGCAACCCAGGACAGGTGGCTCGGGCCAGCGATGGCGAGTGGATCGAGCTCTTCCATCCGCAGATGATCGAAAGGGCTAAAGGTGCGCTGAACGGGCCGGATTTCTGGCAACCGGGCGTCTTCCACTCCGAACATCTGGTCAATATGTCGCACCACTACTATCGCCAGGAGCCAAATGTGCGCTTCTCGCCGGACAAGTCGCTGGTGATTTTCACCAGCAACATGTTCGGGCCGAGCTACGTCTTTGGCGCGGAGGTGGCCAAGGCTTTGAATCCGTCCGCCTCTGAGGTGCAATCCACGCCGGAGTTGGCGCGCAAGTTCAACCCGGTCGAGCCACCCAACGGCAAAGGGGGCACGGTGCTGCCCCGCATCCATTGAAGCTCTGAACTGGGATGACGGAGAGTTCCATAGCCAGCCCGTATCACGCAATCCACTCAATTCACAGGCATTTCCCGCATATTCTGATCCAAATTGAACAGACACCAAATTCGGACCGTGCTACTCTGATTTGTTTCCCGATTTGAACCTCCGACGTGTTCAATTCCGACCAACTGCGTGTGATGCCGGTCACAGCCGACCGTTATTGAGCCTGCGTACCGTCCCATCTATCCGTAGGGGACCACCGGCGGCTTCCTCAAGACCAGCCTTCGCCACCGGAGGTTCCCCGGCTTCCGCGCACGGAGTGAGGTGGGCATGGGTCAATCAATCTATCAATCTATGCAGCAAAAGGGTTACAGCCGCAGGGACTTTCTTCAGTTCTGCACTGCGGCCGCAACAGTGGCGGGCTTTGGTCAATCCGGCATCGCCCAGGTTGTGTCAGCCTTTGAAAAGAAAGAGAAACCGGCCGTCGTCTGGCTTCACTTCCAGGAGTGCACCTGTTGCAGCGAATCGTTCATTCGCGCCTCGCACCCCACCGTTCTCGATGTGCTGCTGGACGTGCTGACCCTGAATTACACCGAAACGCTCATGGCGGCCTCCGGCTTCCAGGCGGAAAAATGCCTCACCGACACCATCGCCAACAACAAGGGCAAGTACATTGTGCTGGTCGAGGGCGCGGTACCCACGGGCGATGATGGCGTCTATTGCATGATCGGCGGCAAAACGGCCGAATCGATCTTGCAGACCGTCGCAAAGGATGCAGCCGCGGTGGTGGCGTGGGGCAGTTGCGCCTCCAATGGCTGCGTTCAGGCGGCCAAGCCCAACCCGACCGGAGCCACGCCGATTCACAAGCTTATCGACAAGCCAGTCATCAATGTACCCGGCTGCCCGCCCATCGCCGATGTGATGATGGGCGTCGTGACTCATCTGCTGGTTCTCGGGCAGCTTCCCGCGCTCGACAGCCAGGGCCGGCCCAAAGAGTTTTATGGCCGCCGCGTTCACGACACCTGCTACCGGCGCCCCAACTACGATGCCGGCCTCTTCGTCGAGTCGTGGGATGACGAGAATGCGCGCAAGGGATTCTGCTTGTACAAAATGGGCTGCCGAGGCCCGGTCACTTACAACGCCTGTTCGGTGGTCAAGTGGAACGAGGGCACAAGCTATCCGATCCAATCCGGGCACGGCTGCATCGGTTGCAGCGAAGAGGGCTTCTGGGACAACGGCCCGTTCTACCAGCATCTTTCCAACTTCCCCGGCTTCGGAGTCGAGAGTACGGCAGACACGATCGGTACTGTCGTCGGAGTGGCCACGCTGGCTGGAGTCGCCGCACACGTCGTGGCGACCAACGTTCGCAAACGGAGCGTGATTGCCGAAGTTCACGCTGAAGATCAAAAGGAGTTGTAAGAGCCCATGACACGCATCGTCGTCGATCCGGTCACTCGTATTGAAGGCCACCTGCGCATTGAGGCGGTGGTAGAAAACGGCGTTATTACCGACGCATTCAGCGCGGGCACCATGGTGCGCGGCCTGGAAAAGATTCTCATCGGCCGCGATCCGCGCGACGCCTGGGCCATCACCGAACGCGTCTGCGGCGTCTGCACCTCGATTCACGCGCTGGCCAGTGTACGCGCTGTTGAGAGCGCATTGAGCATCTCGGTTCCACCCACCGCCGAACTGATCCGCAACATCATGATCACCACTCAATACGTGCATGATCACGTGGTGCACTTCTATCATCTGCATGCGCTCGACTGGGTCGACATCGTCAACGCATTGAAGGCCGACCCCAAAAAGGCCGCCGAACTGGCACAGTCTTTTTCCAAATGGGACAAGAACACGCCTGCATATTTCACCGAGGTGCAAGACAAAATCAAGGCCTTCGCTGCAAGCGGACTGGGCATCTTCGCCAACGGCTATTGGGGCCACCCTGCCTATAAGCTGCCGCCCGAGGTGAACCTGATCGCCGTCGCGCACTACCTCGACGCGCTCTCCTGGCAAAAGGAGATCGTCAAGATCCATGCAGTCTTCGGCGGCAAGAATCCGCATCCGAATTATCTGGTGGGCGGAGTTCCCTGCTCGATCAACATGAATGAAGTGGCCGCCATCAACTCCGAGCGGCTCAATCTCGTCTCACGTTTAATCAGTCAGGCCGATGAGTTTGTCAACCAGGTTTACATTCCCGACTTACTCGCTGTTGCCTCGTTCTATAAGGATTGGGCAAGCTGGGGCGGCGGACTGAGTAACTACCTGAGTTATGGAGAATTTCCAACGCAGGGTTATGGAAAGCCCGAGACATTCAAGTATCCGCGCGGCGTCGTTCTCGGCCGAGACCTCAGCAAAGTGCATCCCGTCAACGCGACGGATTCGCAGGAGATCAAGGAGTACATCGCGCACTCCTGGTACAGCTACGAAGGCGGAGACAGCCAGGGCATTCATCCCTGGGCCGGCGAGACAAAACTGAACTACACCGGACCCAAGCCTCCCTTTGAGACCCTCGAAGGCCATGAGAAATATTCCTTCCTCAAGACGCCGCGTTGGAAGGAACAAGCAATGGAAGTCGGCCCGTTGGCCAGGCTTATTGTCGCCTATGCGTCTGGCCGCACCGACGTGCAGGAGTTAGTGAAGGACACGCTGGGTAAACTCAACGTGCCTGTCACTGCACTCTTCTCCACATTGGGACGCACCGCAGCGCGCGGCCTCGATGCGGCGCTGGCCATGATCTGGCTCAAAGAGTACTTTGGCCAGTTGATGGAGCGCGTGAAGATCAATGAAGTCTCTACATTCAATGGAGAACGCTGGGAGCCGAAGAGCTGGCCCAAGGATGCCGAGGGAGTTGGCCTCGTCGAGGCTCCACGCGGCGCGCTGGCGCACTACATCAAGATTCACGATGGCGCCATCGCCAACTATCAACTCGTAGTGCCGACAACCTGGAATGGCTCACCGCGCGATGCCAAACAGCAGCGCAGCTCCTTTGAACAGGCTCTCATCGGCACGCCTGTCGCAAAGATCGGCGAGCCGGTGGAGATTCTACGCACCATCCATTCCTTTGACCCGTGCCTGGCCTGCGCCGTGCATTTGTATGATCCGCAGGGCAAGCACCTTCACCAGGTCTCCTTCGAGTGATGCCCATGAGTACACCGAATATTGGCGCAAACAACGTGGTCCCAACGGCTCCTCCGCATCCAGTCGAGTATCGGCGCATCTATGTGTGGGAACTGCCAGTGCGCGCCTACCACTGGATCAACGCGATCGCACTGGTGGCCTTGTGCATCACAGGCTACCTGATCGGCGCGCCGATTCGCGCATATTATGCGGCTGAGGCCTATCAGCAATATTGGTTCGCCTGGGTACGCTTCATTCACTTCGCAGCCGCTTATGTTTACGTCTTCAACTTTCTGGCGCGGCTCTACTGGGGCTTCGTTGGCAACAAGTACTCGCACTGGAATGCATTCTTCCCACTGAAGAAGTCGCAACGGCAGGAGATTGTCGACGTCATCAAGGCCGACGTGTTTGAAACGAAGCTGCATGGTCCCATCTCGACCGGGCACAATGCGCTCGCCGGCCTGATCTACTTCTTCACCTTCCTGGCCTTTGTAGCTCAGACCATCACCGGCTTTGCACTCTACTCCAGCATGAGCAACTCTTGGATGCCGCGCATGTTCACCTGGGTTGTGCCACTGATGGGCGGCGAATTCCGCGTGCGCTTCTGGCACCACACCTTCCTTTGGTTCTTTGTCACCTTTGTCATCGTCCACGTTTACCTTGCCTTCTATCACGACTACATCGAGGGCCGCGGCACTGTCTCCTCGATCATTGGCGGCTGGAAGTTCGAGCGCGAAAAGAAGCAGGATTAGCCGGAATGTATCGACTGTTTTTCCTCCCAGCAGCCATCATGCACGCCAGTCTGGTGGCTGCCCCACGCAAAGCGACGGCAGGCATGTTGACCGAAAGGCCGATTGATTTGACGACAGCAGAAACGCAGGGAACGACACTGGTCCTCGGCCTGGGCAATGTCATCATGGGTGATGAAGGCGTCGGAGTTCACGTCGTACGGGCAATAGAAAAGCATCCGTTGCCCGCGAATGTTGAATGTCTTGACGGCGGAACCGGTGGCTTCACGCTACTTGAGCCTCTTCAAAGCGCAGCGCGCGTCATCCTCATCGACGCCGCCAATGACGGCAACCCTTTGGGCACTGTTACCCGCACTACGCCTCGCTTTTCGCGCGATTATCCGCCAACGCTGACAGCCCACGACATTGGTGTCAAGGATCTGCTCGATGTCTTCTACATCCAGGGCGGCGGCCCAGAAGTGATCCTCTACGCGATCACCATCGACCCCAAGCAGCCCATCTCAATGGAGCTCTCAGAGGGGGCAGTACGTGCGGCCGAGGTGGCTGTCGCAAAGATTCTGGTGGAGCTTGAACATAACTCCACCGCGTGGCTACTTAGCCCTCGCATTTAGCTTTCCAATCACCTGCTTCAGTGACTCCAACTTTTGTCCAGCTTCGCCCATCTTGCCTGCCGCAGTCAGCCGCTGGTAATCGTCAAAGTCCTTGCCCGCCTCTCTGATCAGCGCATTCAAGTCCTGCGCTGGTGCAGAAGCAGGCGCACCTGCCGCTGGAGCCGTTGCCGGTGTTGTAGAAGGTTCAGCCGTATTCAGCGAAGAAATTCCTCCGCCGAAGAGCGACGAGAGAGCCGCCTCAAAGGTCGGCCCATAGGCGAGTTTGTCCTGCAACGCCAGCACGACCAGACGCAACTCTGGCATCGGGCTTCGATCCGCTTGCAGATAGATCGGCTCCGCGTAGAGGAGCGCACGGCCTGATGGAATCACCAGTAGCGTCCCGCGCCGCACGCGCGATCCTTGCTGATTCCACAAACTCAACTGACCCGATAACTGCGCGTTCTGATCGATGCGCGCCTCGATCTGCAGAGGCCCATCCACCAGTTTCGTCTTGGGGAAGTTGTAAACGATAGACGTTCCATAGTGCTCGCCGTCGCTGCGCCCTGCGATCCAGCCGATCAGATTGTTGCGATTGGCCGGAGTGAAAGGCAGGATCTCGACAAACTCGACGCCGCTCTCGCCCGGCAGCTTCATCAGCACGAAGTTCGGCTCCATCGGCTGTGTCTGCTGCACGTTGCCCTCGCCCATGCCGACCTCTGTGGCCACCGTCCACAAGTCCTCGCGGTTATAGAAGACCGAAGGATTTGTCATGTGATAGAGGCCGTACACTTCAGCTTGCAGCTTGAGCATCAACTCGGGATAGCGCACATGTTTGCGCAGCCCGGCCGGCATCTCCGCTGCATCTTTGAAGAGGCGCGGAAAGATACCGCGATACGCCGCCAGGATTGGGTCCTGATTGTCGAGGACATAAAAGGTCGTCGTTCCGTCGTAGGCATCGACCACAACCTTAACGCTGTTGCGCATGTAGTTGAGCGATTGCCCTGCGACCGTATAATGCGTCGCGTAAGGATAACTATCCGACCGCGTGAAGGCATCGAGAATCCATGACAACCGCCCATCGTCGCCGAGGACGACATACGGATCACGATCAAAAGTGAGAAAGGGCGCCAAGGTTGCTGCACGCTCTTTCACCGTGCGCCGCATCAGCAATCGGCTCGCGGAGTTCACGTCGTCGCTGAAGGGCAACTTGGCCAGGTCGCCGCGATTGAATGCAATAAGCAAGCGGCGAAAAAATCCCCCCAATTCAATGCCGCCCGAACCTTGATACGAGGTCAGGTTATTGGCGTCGCCCTGCGGATAGTTAAACTCCTGCTGGCCCGTTTTCACGTACACATCGGTATTCGTCAGCTCGCCAAAGTAGATCTCCGGTCGAGTCAGATTCAGGCTAGGCGTAGTACTCTGCACCGGCATATTGCTCATCAGCAGCGTTGGCAGGCCTTCAGGCGTAAAGCCGTTGACCGGGTTCACAGTGATGCCGTAGCCGTGGGTGTAGATCAGCTTCTCATTGATCCAGTTGCGGCTGCTCTCGGGCAACTTGTCCACGTTCAGTTCACGCGCCGCCAGCATCACCTGCCGCATCGAGCCGTCGATCTGATAGCGATCAATGTCGATGTCGGGGAAGTCGTAGTAGGTCCGAATCTCCTGTACCTGCTTGAGCGTATCCTGCAGCGCATGCCAATCCCACAGGCGAATATTCTGAAGCGTAGCCTGATTGTTGGCCGGGTCCGTTGCATCTACCGTCGTTTCGGCCGGAAACTCGCGCTGTACAAATCCGTCGAGCCCATAAGCCTGCCGCGTCATCTCGATGTTATGAGTGATGTAGGGCTGTTCGCGTACTAACTCGTTGGGCTTGACCACAAAGCTCGATACATACCAGCCCACAATCGCAACCGCTGCATAACAAACAACCGCCGGCGCAACCGCCGCAATCAGCCAACGCCCGCGCGGCGAAGCAACCCCGCCAATCGCGGCGATCAGCGCACCCAGCACCAACGCCACACAGACCACAAGCAAGCCGGTCAGAGTTACATGCGCGTCAGTATAACTAACTCCATCAAAGATGGTGTGATGATCGAAGAGCTGTTCGAAACGGCTGACATACACACGCCCCGCGACAACAAGCAGCAGAAACCCAACCGAGATGGACAGCCCGCGCCATGGCAGGCCGCTAAGATCGCGGCTCCCATTGAGCGCACGCGCTCCGCCAGAGACCAGCAGAAAGATGACCGCAATCACGCAGGCAATCACGCTCAGCGTCAGTAGCCAGCCGAGAATGAGTTGCCACGCCGGAAGAGTGAAGAGATAAAAGCCAAGAGGCCTGCCGAAGATTGGATCGGCTGCGCCGCCCTGGGGCGCATACCACCAGAGCGCCAGCGTCTGCCACTGCGTAGCCATCGTGCCGCCAGTGAGCAGCGCAACGGCAAGCGAGCCGCCTATAGAAACTATGCGCAGCACAGGCTTGAGCGAGAGATTCACTGGCTGGCCACCAATATAGATCGTGTGGTCGCTGGGCAGATCATCCTCGTGCGCACGTTTGAGCGCCGAGAAGATCCCAAACAAAATCAGGAATGTAAGTGCAAAGAAGCCCGCGAAGATGCCCCACTCAAGCCCGCGCGACTTCCAAAACACCTCACCGTAGCCGAGCGACTTGAACCACAGCAGGTCCACCCAGAAGGAAACCGCCGTTCTGCCGAAGAGCAATATGACAGCGACTACGGCGATGAGTAAAAACAATCTGCCGCGGCCGCGGCGCGGCTTCGGTGTCAACTTATCCCAATCGATGGTTTCGGGCAACTCTCTACCCCACTCTTTCTACGTCCAGGTTTCCTACGGTTTGGTCAGGCGTAGACTACTTCAACTTCACTCTAGTCCTCTTCACCGGTGTCTGCGTGCCGCCTCGTCATATACGGCTGCGTACTCTCGCGCTGGCTGCTCCCAGCTATAATTCCGCGCCATGCCGTTCCGCATCAGCTTCGTCCAGCCTTCCTTGTCGGCAAAGGCAGCCAGCGCCCGCTCGATCGTCGCCAGCAGTGCTCCAGCGCTGCGGCTTTTGAACTTGAAGCCGGTCCCGGTTCCCTGCTCCGGATTCCACTCCTCGATGGTGTCGTCCAGCCCGCCCGTAGCCCGCACCACCGGGACCGTGCCATATTTGAGCGAATAAATCTGATTGAGCCCGCAAGGCTCGTAGAGCGACGGCATCAGAAAGATATCCGCACCCGCCTCGATCTTGTGCGCCAGCGGCTCGTTGTAGCCGATCCGCACGCCCACATTCGCCTTGTTCCAGAATGCCCAGTCGCGGAAGAACTTCTCATGCACCGGCTCGCCCGAGCCGAGCGCCACCACAGCCACATCCATCTCCGAGAGCTTGCCTGCAATCTCCTCCACCAGGTCGAAACCCTTCTGCACGGCAAATCGCGAGACGACGCCGATCACCGGCACCGACTCCTCCACATTCTCCAACCCAAAGGCACTAAGCAGGTCGGCGCGGCATTGCTTCTTTCCAGCAAGATCTTCCGGAGAGTAGCGCGCAACAAGGTTTTGGTCGGTAGCTGGATTCCACAGTGCGTAGTCCACGCCATTCAGAATGCCGCGCATCTCCGCCGCGCGTCCACGCAGAACGCTGTCGAGCCCCTCTCCGAACTCCGGCGTCTGGACCTCCTCGGCATACTTGCAGCTGACCGTTGTCAGCATCTCGGAGTAGACCAACCCGCCTTTGAGAAAGTTGAAGCTGTCGAACTGCTCCACCTTGTCCATGGTGAAGATCTCCCACGGAAACAGCAGCCGCTCGGTAGTCACTGGCGGAAATGCTCCCTGGTAGGCGGCATTGTGAATCGTCAGCACCACACTTGCGTGGCGCAGCATCGGGTCCGAGTCATACGTCGTGTGCAGGTAAACAGGAATCAGCGCCGCTTGCCAGTCATGCACATGGAAGACGTGCGGCACACCCAGTTGCTTCGACGCCTCGAGCACCGCGCGGCAGTAGAGTGCAAATCGTTCGGCGTTGTCCGGGTAGTCCTGCCCGCCGCTGCCATAAAGCTCCGGCCGGTCAAACATTTCCGGACAGTCCACGAAGTAGAACTGCACTCCATCGCGTTTGCCGCCGTCGACAATGCCCACAAATCGGTTGTAGTACTCGAACGGAATCGTGATCGACCGCACGGCGTACTTCAGCTCGCCTTCAATCTGCCGCCGCACCCGTGTGTAGAGCGGAAGATAGACCGTTACCTCGTGGCCCAGCTTCGCCAACTCTGGCCCCAGCGCGCCAACCACGTCTGCCAACCCACCGGTCTTGGCAAACGGAACGCACTCCGAAGATGCAAAAACAATGTGCATCGCGACTTCCCTCTGTCCAACAATAAGCTATCATCCTCGGCATCTTCACTCTGTAGCGAATTTGGACTTCCGCGTAAAAGATCGACTACGAGCAACAACCCAGCCCAGGCGAGTATTCTAAAGAGTGAGTCATAGTTTAGATACAACCCAAAAGCCCGTGCGCCGTAGAGGCCTTATCCGTTCCTTTATCCGGCTTCTTCTCAACGCTCTAGTGCTTGCATGGTCGTTTGCCGCGCTGGCCCTTGTTGCCGCCCGCTGGATCGACCCGCCTACGACGGCATTGCACGTCCAGCGCCACGTGCAGGCCTTGATTCACGGCACACCCTATCACGAGCGTTATACATTCATTCCGCTCAGCCAGATCTCGCCGAACTTCCAGCACGCTGTCATCGCCGCTGAAGACGCGCGCTTTTACCAGCACCACGGCTTCGACTGGCACGCGATCCAACTCGCTGCGCAGGAGGATATGGAAGGCGGCCGCACGCGCGGAGGCTCGACCCTTACGCAGCAGTTGGTAAAGAACCTATTCTTCGGAACCGGCGGCTCGATCTTCCGCAAGGCTGCGGAGTTCACCTTGGTCCCCGTTGCCGAATTGGTCCTCGGCAAGCAGCGCATCCTCGAACTCTATGTCAATGTGGTCGAGTGGGGCCCCGGCATCTATGGCGCAGATGCGGCCTGCAGAAACTACGACAGAACCGCCGCCCGCAACATCGGTCGCGAACAATCGGCACGGCTCGCAGCGATCCTGCCCGCGCCCCTCAAACGAAAGCCCGAGCGCATGAATCACTACAGCGGGATCATCCTCAGGCGCATGGGCCAGATGGGCTGGTAGAGGCAGAGAGTGAATGGTGAGGTAAGTTTTCAGTTACCGCAGAACGCCTTATCGCCGCACGCTGCGCCTTGACCGCAGCAGGGTCCGCCGCCGCACATTTCTTGAGCCGCTGGGCTGCATACGGACTGCTGGCTGCTTCCTTTCGAAATCACGCCCGCCCCGCCGCCGATCAGCCTATGCACTTTTCCGGCGCATTGCGGACAAGACTCGACTGCTGCGTCTGACATCTTCTGACGCCTCTCAAAACGGCATCCACAGGCATCGCAGAGATAATCGTAAGCCGGCATCGGTCAAGTCCTTCCAAAACTTTGGTGATCGATTCCATAATACGAAGTCGACCATGCTTCTCATTGCCGGCTTCTCAATTCCCCAACGCTGCGGCGGGCGCAAATCTCGCGACAGGAGTAAGTATCCTCCAGCAAAGACGGCGATCGTTTGCTGAGCCACTGCTAGCCCATAAAACCCAGGTATGGATTCGAGCCGAAGTTGGCGAAGTTGGGAAAGACCTGCTTGATCTGGCCGTCGGATAGGCCAAGCCAGCGCGCGAGTGTTCCCGCGTACTGATCCACAGAGGTGGTCGGAATAAGCCGGCCTGCGCCGACATCGTTGGCTTGATTTGCGCCAACGACGGGGTACTGACCGTACATGTCTCTCCCCTGGACCGCGCCGCCCAAAACGAAATGGTGGCTTCCCCAGCCATGATCGGTGCCGTTGCTGTTGCTTGTGAGAGTGCGGCCAAAGTCGGATGCGGTAAAGGTTGTCACCTGGTCGCTCATGCCAGCCGCAACCATCAATCCATCGAAGTATTCAAGCGCCTGACTAAGCTGAGTAAGCAGTTGCGCATGAGTGATCGCCTGGTTGTTATGCGTATCGAAGCTGCCGAGTTGCACATAGAAGATCTGCCGGTTCACACCCAGGGCGCTGTGTCCGCCGATGATTCTGGCCACCGTTTGCAGTGAACTGGCCAGAGGGTTATCCGTCAGTTTATTGGTTTGCGGATCGAGATATTGCTGAGGGTTCGGAACGCCTCCCGCGCCGGCTGGAAGCATCGCACTTGCCAGTTGCGCCTGCGCATCCATCGATCGCTTGATAACGACCTCATACTCTTTTGCAAAGAGATTGCTCTCGTCGGCGGTGAGAATCGATGCGAGCGGGTTGTTCGCCGCCGAGAGGGCAAACGGCGGTTGTGCCAATCCATAGATGGGGATTGGACCAGCTGAAGTGACATTCAGTTGAAACGATGTCTGTCCGGAGAGGAACAGAGCAATGCCCGCGGTCGAGATGCAAGTGAACATGGAGTTCGAATTCATGTTCATGCTCTCGATCAAATCCGCAACCGAGCCGCCCCAGCCGACATGTTCCGCGCTGCCGCCATTGGCGGCGATGGCCTGCCATGCAGCCGTCTGATCGAAGTGCGAGAAGAGCGAAGCCGGGAGTGGAACGGAGTTGGCATTGACCTGCGCCTTGGTCGCAGGAACAATGAGCGTGCCCGTGTTGGCCACGATTGCCGCGCGTCCGGCGTTGAACAGGTTTTGCACGCCGGTCAGCGAAGGGTTGAGTGCAAATGTGCGGCCGCTTTGCGGAGTATTCAAAACAATCGGCAGCAACTCGCTTTGCGGATAAGCGAGGCCGGGGGCTCCCGATCGCGCTTGCGTAAATGCATTGAAGGAGTCTGTGTCGGTGGCGATGACTGTGCCGTGGCCATCGTTGCCGCCCTGCAAAAAGACGCAGACCAGCGCCTTATAGCCGGTGCTTCCAGTTCCCTGGGCCATCGCGGCCAGCGAGTTGAGTTCAAGAAGAAATGGACTCGCGTAGAGGCCCGCCATCGAAGCCATGGAAGCCGTTCTGAGAAACTGACGCCGGGACTGTTCGACTTTATTCATGGTGGGCTCCCTAGAACTGTGCACAGAAGGATGGCGATGCCATCGTCAGGTAGATTGCCGTCTTCACACGATTCGCAAGTGCGGCGTTGATCGCGGCCTGGTCGCCGTTCGGTATCTCAATCGAAGTGATCGCGGCAAGAATCTGGTTGTAGAGCGTGCTATCCATCTCGCCTGCCATCAGCAGCAGATTGATGCGATCCAGCAATGCACTGGGAGTCGCTGCCATATTGATTTCGGTCTGGTAACTCGAGAACAGGTCGGGGCCTGAATTTGCATTGCCGCCGATCGCGTCCTGCATGTAGTTCAGGTAGCCGACAACCGTCGAAACGTTTGTCATCTGCATCTCTGGCGCCACCAGGCCGGCCTGATCGATGCTTGTGCCCGGAGGAACATACCCTGGGCTAAACCAGTTGAAGATCGTGGGCGCGCGCTGCCACATCTCGCCAAGCCCGTAGATCGGATCCTCCGGGTTGCCGCCGTCATACGAACCTGTGCGGGATTGTGCCGTGAATGCCCGCGCCCACTCCGTGTAGCGAAGCAGGGACTCGCGGACCTTTCCATAGTGCGGATTGCTGAAGTCCGTAGCGGTATCGCGCGCCTCTGGGTCGAGCAGGATTGCAGTGATGACGGCCTTCAAATCTCCGCGCACGCCCAGCCCGTTGTCTTTGAAAACGGCCGCCACACGGCTGATGTACGCGGGACTTGGATTGCTTGTGACCAGATGCTGGATCATCTGTTTCGAGAAGAACGGCGGCAGGTTCGGATGATTGAAGAGCGTGTCGAGTGCGATCTTGAGATCGCCGTCGTTGCCTGCTGTCCCCGGAGCAGAGATGGTCACTCCGAGAAAGTCCTTCTGCGCGGTGGAATGGTGATTGGAGAAACTCTGCATGGGCAGAATCTCTTCTCCCTGCCCTGTGCCGACATACAAGCAGCAGTTCTGCCATACAGCGTCGGAGTTGTTGCCGGGGACATTCCAACTGAAGCCCGTGAAGACCTTGGCTAACCCCATCACGTCTTTATTCGAGTAGGTCGGAATCGGGTTGCCCGTCGAGTCCAGCTTTTGCGAGCCATCCTCGTTCAATTGGTAGAGCCCGATGGTAAAGAGCTGCATTACTTCGCGCGCATAATTCTCGTCGGGATCGGTATTGGCATTCCCCTTATCGTTGCCCAGCATCGAGAGGGCCAGACCCATCATCGGACTCAACGTTACATCCTGGAGAAGCGTCCTGAAGTTCCCAAACGCATCCGCGCCGAGCACATCGTAGTAATTCGCCTGGCCGCGAGGCATGCTCTGCACGGTGAAGTTCGATTCACTGGAGACGACAAACAACTCCGAGAGCGAATACTTCACTCGCTGCCGCAATTGATCGTTCCCGGCAAGGCTCTGCTGCCAGAAGGTATCCCGAACGAGATCTCCATTCGATGAATTCTGAACAAACAGCGCCGTGTTGCACTTCAGATCGCTGGCTGCGCAGGGTGGGTTGTTGATGATCAAGGCCTGTTCGACCGCGGGTTCTTGCGGAGCGGGCGGCATCGCGAACTGCTCATTCAGCCAGGCTTGATAGCCGATCATGGAAAGGTGATGAATGTCCGCATCGGTCGCGCCGAAGGTCGCCTGATCGAGGAACCGCGAGGCATCCTCGGGGGTAACTATCGGTACGGGCGGCGTACCGTTCACATGCGCAATCAGATCTGCTGAGGCAGCTGGGCCTGGACTGGGATTCAACACCTGCAAGTCAAGATTACCCGGTTCGACTAGATTCAGCGTCGCAGTCAACTGCGTGCCACTGTTGAAAGTCGCCGCGATCGGCGATCCATTCACAAGCACCTGCGCGCCGGTGATGAAACTCTTGCCTTGCAGGACAACCGTGGCCGTTCCAACATCGAAGGTCATCGGAGTAGCCGACAGGAGAATCGGGATCGGATTCAACACCGAGATGTTCTGATTGACGAAGACGGCCGGGTTGTCGACGCTGGTCACTGTGAGTTGAACAACATTTGGATACGCCGCAAGAATATTGGAATTCGGAATCACGAGCGGAGCCGTGTAGGTAATCGATCCGTCTTTGTTCGAAACCGCCGTGCCAAACTGCGCATTGCCCCCGGCAATCCCGTTCACCTTCAATGTGACTGCGGTATTGTTGGTTCCGGTGACTGTGAGCCCGATATTTAGCGAGTTGCTAACGCGAACGTCCGTGCCTTGCTCCGGCTGCAGTTTGAGAACAACCTGACCTGGAGCCACCAGCACCGAGATCGTCGCCGAGTTTGCCGATCCTGGATTGGGGTTGCTCACCAGCAGGGGAAAGGTGCCTGGATTAGGCGCAGGAATCATCGCGACCAACTGGCTGCTCGAACTGAAGGTTGTCGGAACAGCGGCGCCGTTCCAGAGAATCTGCGCGCCATAGACAAACTGAGAACCACCAACGATGACCTGTGTCGTTCCTTCCGGGAAGCCCGAAGGCGTCACGCTGGAGAGAACCGGAATCGGGTTCCATACGCTCACAGCCAATGTGCCTTTGGGGACATTCGGATAGCTGTTCGCAATCGCTGTAATGGTTACGGTATTGGGAACGGGAACGATCGCGGGAGCCGTATAAAGGCCATTGCTGTCGATGGTTCCAAACTCTGAATTGCCGCCCTGCACGCCGTTGACATAAAAAGTCATCGGGAACTGCAAAGTAAGCGCACGAGCGGAGAGCTGAAGTTGTTGATTGACTCGAATGGTGCTGCTGGAGGCCGTGATCACGGCAAGGTTGTCCGAGTTATCGATCTTCAAACTGTTACAGCCTGAGATCAATGCCAAGGCGCCGGCAAACAAAACTCCAGCCAATGCGACTTTCATCGCGCAAATACGTTCACTTATCGCTCGCACGGGGGCTCCTTGTCAGGGGGATACCAAGGATCAGCAGGTTTCAAATGCAGCAGTCGTTTTGGATGATGACTTCTTTTCTGTATATGTATCACGGCCACCAGAGAATATCAATGGACTATTTCGGGTGAATTTGGTTTTCAAGCTTGCTCACCCCAATTCCATTGACCCCGACGCATGAAAAGCACACAAACGCTCTCGCTGACCATCAGGTGTCAGAAGCAAACTGAGTCCACTCGAACGCAATGCCATCCGTTGCTAAACTGCTTTCTAGGCCGGGACATTGACCTGCGGCCAATAGCGGAAGTTGCGCAGTGTAGCTTTGCCAGAGCCACATGCATAGACGGCAGGCCGAACATCGAGAAAGCCGCCGAGCACGTTATGGTGCATCCCCGAGATCTCTGCCGATTCTTGGGTGCGCTGCCAGGATTTGCCGGGGAGCTTGAAGTAGAAATCCACCTCCTGGCGGTCGTTGACGATTCGCAGTGTAGCCCGTGTTGCGCCTTTCTCCTGATATGAGTGTGTCGAGCCAGTGGCGAGCCGAGCACTGATGCCCTTGGGGCTCAACTCAATCCCAGCAGCATGTTCAGGGTTGTAGAAGAGAAGCAGCCCTGACTCGCATCCCGGCTCAACTTCAACATCTACTTCCACGGTGTAGGAGTGGCCGCCCACGGCAGTCGTGAGCGCTGGCGAATCGGCAAGAGACTTGCCCTGGGCTGTGAGCGTGAGCGCGCCCGTTCCGGTGGTAAAGCGCGCCGCGTCGTACTCATGCCAGAAGCCCCATTGCAGGCCGAGCTGCGGATTTTTGAAGTCGTCCGACGGATCGTCGAAGAGCTTTTGGCTGGAGCCCGCGACAGGCAGCGGAATGGCCGAATCGGCCGTAACGCCCGCCGGCACGCGAAACCATCCGTCTGCCGTCCACTCAACCGGCAGCAGCAACAACTGGCGGCCCAAAGTACGGTAGCCGTTTTCATAGGCATGCACGGTCATATACCACTTGCCGTCAGGGGTGTCTACGAGGCGGCCGTGGCCAAGGCTCGACCAGTGATCCTCGCGCGACGCGGTATGCACAACCGGGTTGTAGGGCGAGAGCTCCCACGGACCCTCGGCATGCCGGCTGCGAGCACTCACCACGGCATGACTGGTCGCAGGACCCGCCGTGCCACCTTCGGCAACATTCAGATAGTAGTAGCCATTGTGCTGGAGCAGCTTCGGAGCTTCCAGGCAGGTGCACTCCATCCGTATGGTGGCTGGAACCGGCCATGCCTCAAAGACGACGCGCGGCGGTGCCTTCACTGCCAGCCCATCCGCAGTCAACTCCGCCATCTGTCCGCCGACAAGGTAAAGAAAACGGCGGCCATTCTCTGCGATGTGCGCAGGGTCGATTGCTTCAATGCCAAGGTCGATAGGGTCGCTCCACGGGCCAGTTACATGATCGGCATGGACCACATGAATTCGCCCGCCGGCCGGGAAGTAGATATAGAAACGCCCATGATGCTCGCAGAGATAAGGAGCCCAGACCGTGCCGTAGTAGCGATGCAATGCCGCTGCAACCGGACGCCAGTTAATCAGGTCGCGCGAGTGCCATATCAGCAGGCCCGGCGCGTAGTCGAAGCTGGAGTGCGTGAGATAGAAGTCGTCTCCAACGCGAATGGGACTTCCGTCCGGGTGGTCGCCGCCCATGATCGGATTGCGGAACGTGCCCGATGCGGCCTGAGCCAGAGCCAGGTGGGTGTTGGGTGAAACAGCCAGAGCAGCAGAGACAACGGAAGCATTCCAGACAAACTGGCGGCGTGTGATCATTGCTGGACAGTCTATCGCCGCGCTCCTGCCGCAGTAAAGCGATCATTTCAATTCAGTGCGTGCGCCGCGCTTATCACGGTGCCGCATCACATGTTGCATGAAGCGACCCGGTCTCGCATCGTCATTGCAGCTTGTACGGCTCCGCTCGCGGCAAGATCGGATCAGGGATTTTAGGCAGATCCGTTGTCTCAATCGGCACCGCTCCTGTTAGGCCAGTACCGGTCACATTCGACGTGCGCAACAGCGGACCATCCAGGCCCGTCACTTTGATTCCTGTGAGTCGAGCGTTCCTGATGTTCGCCAGCGAGATCCCTTTTCTGCAGCTTCCGGTCATATTCTCCAGCACAAATCCATCAAGCGGTTTATGCGGATGAATGTCGATTCCATGCACCAGCTCTGGCATATCCGTCACCTTGATGTTTCTGAACTCAAAATTCTGGATCGTCGGAATCCCTTCATCGCCAGGCACCAGGTTCGGCGTATCGGCAATCCCGCTGTTCAGAATGTTGAACCGCAGGAACCCATTTTTTGCACCCGACACTTCGAGATCGCTCATATAAATATTCTCGATAAATGCGCCGCGTCCCGGTCGGCTCTTGATGTAGATGGCGAAGGTTCCCGCACCCAGGCATTTGCAGTGATCCACATGCACGTTGTGGATTCCGCCCGACGTCTCGCTGCCAATGCCGATGCACGCCCAAACCTTGTCGACGAATGTGCAGTTCGAAATGCGAACATCCTCAGTCGGGCGGGAGAGGATGTACCCTTCGAGTCCACGCCCGGACTTGAGCGAGATGCAATCGTCGGTCGTCTCGAAGTTGCAGCCGTCGATGGTGACGTGCGTGCACGAGTCGACATCGATTCCGTCCGCGCCGCTCTTCACAATCACGTCTTTGAAGGTGACATGGTCGCAATAGGTAGGATGGATCGACCACATGCCGTAGTTCTGCGTGGAACAGCCCTCTACGCGTACATTCCGGCAGTTCACAAACTCAAGCAATGCAGGAAGCCGAAGCCCGCTTGGCCGCTCGATCCTGCCCGCCACCGCTGGGCTGCCAACAATCTTGCCCGGTCCAATAATGCCGATATTCTCGGCATCCGTGGCGGAGATCAAGGCGCTATAGCCCTTGATCCAGTGGCCCTCCCAGCGTACCTGGGCCAAGGGGTAGTCCAGCATATCGGGCGAGCCGCTGAGCGTCGTTCCCTGCTCCACGCGCAATACGACCCCGCTGCGCAGAGCCAACGCGCCGGTCAGGTATTCTCCGGCCGGCACCACGACCACGCCCCCGCCGAAGACCGCGCAACGCTCGATCGTCTGCTGAATCGCCAACGTGTCTTTGGTCTTTCCGTCGCCAGCCGCGCCGTAGTCCTTTACGTTCAAAGTTACTGTGGGCTTTGGCGGCGATGCTTGCTTACGCGTTGTCCCTGCGGCGCGAGCATTCTTTTTCGCCTCTTCAGCACACGCTAGGCCGGGCAGCGATGCGAGCATCGGCGCCGCCACTGCGCACTGCGCCACACTCTTCAGAAACTTCCTGCGATCCGGCAAAGCATTCTTCGCCAACTTGCACCTCTCTCGCGCCTGTTGCGCACTGTCGCCGCAGGATGCTGTCTTGCTACTACTTCGCGTTTGGACCGATTCCCGGCGGGTATTTGTCAAAGGTCAGCGCTGTCGGCCTGCCCATCAGAAACTTATCTCCGAATGCCAGCAGCGCATCCCAATCCCCTTGCACCATGCCGTGCCGGCGATCGGCAAAGCTGATGCCCAGACGATCCGGAACCTTGAAGAACTCATACGCCGGACGCGCGGCAAGCAGCGACTGGTACACGCCGTTCTGATTTACGTTCTGATCGTGATCGCCTTCGAGCGAAATCAGAGGCCTTGGCGCGCACAACGCGATGAACCAATGCTCATCGAAGGGCAGCTTGTCCGGCTGCCCCCAGAATTGGTGCAGATGATCCGAATACCAGTTCGGATACTTTCTGACCATCTCGGTCAACCCCTCTTTGCCACCGCGATCAGGGACCGACCCGCTGTAGCGGTAGGCAGGCGTTCCCCCGCCGGAACTTGCCACCGGAGCCACCAGCGCGAACCGATCATCGAAAGCTCCGGCAATCAGTGCAGCCTTCCCCGTGCGGGATACTCCGGTCACGATCAATTTCGTTTTGTCCACAGCGGGATCGGTCTCAAGAAAGTCGACAATGCGCGAAGCTCCCCAGGCCCACGCGCGCAACAATCCCCAGTCGTAATTCGGATAGGCCGGAAAGAAGCGCGTCGTGCGGTAGGCCCAACTCCCATCTGCATTGCGTAGCGTCGTGTCTTCGCCGCAGTCGCCGTAGTTGAACATCACGAATGCCCAGCCATGCTGAATCGCCTGGTTCGTCGCGGCAATCTGCGCGGCTGTGCTCACGCCGCCATACGGCTTGTTGTTGGCATCGATCATGCCAGTCACCGGCGCGCCGCCTGCCCCATTCGTTCCAGGTCCACGCGTCTCGCCGCCCGGCATCGCAGGTCCGGTCACCAGCAACACATCCTGGCCCCGCCCCTGATTTGCACCCAGCGCCAGATGAGGCAGCGCAGTTGCTCCCGGCGGTGTTCCCGAAGGCGAGATCAGCGTCGGCACCGCGTGATTCCCAACCGGAGTAAAGATGCCAATATCTAGACTCAGACTCTCTTTCGGCCCAAAGGTCAGATGAACCAGCCGGTACTTCACCTTGCCGTCCATCAGCAATTCCGAACTGATCTCCTTGCCCTTCACATTTCCCGGCGGTGGTGGCGCCTGGCCTACGGCATACCACTCCAGAGTGCGCTTCATCGCCTCACGCCGTAGCGTCCATTGTTTCGCTGTCTTCACTTTTTGTCCGCTGTTCAGCGTCATCACATCGGGCATCTCAGGACGGTTTGGCAACTGATCGACGCCCGGCATCGGCGTCATGGATGTCTTGATCGCAGGCAGCGGAATCTCATTGGGGTCCGGTCTCGATTGAATCGATGCCGCTGCGTTTGGCTGAGGCGGATGATCACTCAACATCACCGGCGCAAGATCCTGCGCCAGCGGACAATCTTTCAGACTCCTGATGCCCGTCACAACCGACTCCGCATTCAGATGAGCGCCGGCCTTTTTGCTGTGCTGTTTGTCGTTGAACAGAGCGTCCACGGTATCTTGTCCGAGTGCGTCATATTTGTTTGCTGTAATCGTATTGAGGTCGATGAACAGAGCGCCGCTCTGCTTCGCCGCCTCAGCCGCCCAGACTGCATAACCATCGAAACCACGTACGATCTTGCCATCGATCCACGTGTTGCGCGGCGGCGGCGAGCATAGAATTACACTCGCGCCTTTGCTCTTCGCATCCTTCACATACTGCCGCAGATACCATCCGTAACTGTGAATGCTCTCCTTCGCGTGAGTTACAGGGGAATCGATCTCTTCGGTCTCGTCTCCGTTCCCTTTCGCGGTGGTGCGGTCGGGATAATTCTGCGAATTGGCCGCGTCGTTGTGCCCAAATTGAACGATCACCCAATCGCCGGGCTGCAGACGATCCATGATTTTCGTCCACGCGCCCTCCTGGATATATCCCCGGCTGCTCCGTCCGCCGAGTCCTTCGTTGTAGACGTGAATCTTCTCCGCATCGAAGAACGGAATGATCTCCGATCCCCAACCCCAGGGACCAGTTTCACCATTCCCCGCGCCGGTGTGCATGATCGAATCGCCAACCAGAAACAGCGCTGGATGGCGCGTTTCAGCCGGTGCCTGTGCACCTTGGGCGAGTGCCGCCGCAGTCAGCAGCGGAAGAGTGAAAAGTGGGAAGAGGAGCCTCGTCTTCGACAGGTGCAGTGTCTTCAAAGGTAATAATTTCAATGTGCAGATCCATTCCATAACAGTGTGTACGATGGATTATTGTAGAACGAACGGGTTTGGACGACTGCCGTCTCGTGCCGATTTACGGCTTCGCTCAAGATTCCGCAGTCTCTTCATCTACCATCAAGGTAGCTCATGCCTGCCAAACCCAAGCTCGGTCAAAACTTCCTCGTCGATTCCGAGGCCATTCAACGCATCGCGGCCTCCCTGGGCGATCTCTCCGGCCGCACAGTCGTTGAAATCGGCCCCGGCGGCGGCGCCATCACCGAAGCTCTGGCCGCTCGCGCATCCCATCTGCTGGCCGTCGAGTTGGACCATGAACTTGCGCTCAACCTGCGCGTCCACTTCCCGGCCGATCGCGTCACCGTCTTCGAACAGGACGTTCTGAATTTCGACTTTGCAGCGGCCTCTGCCACTGCCGGTGAACGCCTGCTGGTCGCCGGCAATCTGCCCTATGGCATCACCTCGCAGATCCTGCTCAAGCTCGCAGCTAGCCACGCCTCGCTCGATCGCGCCGTTCTCATGGTGCAGCGCGAGGTGGCCGATCGCGTCGTCGCGCAGCCAGGCTCGCGCGACTATGGCCTGCTTTCGGTTACTGTTCAGATGTACGGGCCTGCCCAGCGACTTTTTACGCTGCCCCCCGAGGCATTCTCGCCACCACCCGATGTGTACTCGACCGTCTTCCGCTGGCGATTTGAACCGCGATTTGCCGAACTGGGCGTGGAAGAGGCAGGCTTTCTGCGCTTCGTACGCCAGACCTTTGCGCAGAAGCGCAAGACCCTGGCCAACAACCTGCGCGCCGCCGGAATCCCGCCCGCGGCCATCGCCGGCTCATTTAAGCAAGCCGCAATCGACCCTATGGCTCGTGCCGAAGCGCTGTCTATCGAGAGCTTCGCGGCTCTCTGGCGTGCCCTTGAAGCCGAAGGGGCCGCCTCGCCAAGCGAAGCAGCCCCTTCCCTCTAGCTGGCTCTAGTGGTGTCCGCTGCCTCCACTGTTGCCACCACCACCGCCACCGTGTGAACCACCGCCACCACCGCCGCTATGCGAGCCTCCGCCACCGCCTCCTCCTCCACCGCCACCCGATGGATGGAAGGGCTGTGAACCGCCACCGGAGGGCGGACGGCTGGTCGGCTGCGCATTTTGATTCCCCGACGGAGCTCTGGCCGGAGGCGAATAGACCGGCTGAGTGCTGCCGGGGTTTCTGGCCGGAGGTGTATACACCGGATGGTTGCCTCCAGGAACGAAGCCGGAGGCCGGACGCTGCCCAGATGGCATGGTCCCCCCCGGATATGCGGGTTGTGAGTGATTGATCGGCCCATTGGTAATGTGGTCGTACTGTGGCCGTTGCGACATCACCGGACGCAAGGGTTCCACCGGGTGTCCTCCGATTGTTACGATGCCTGTCCTGCCTCTTGCCGACAGCCCATCTTCACCTCTCATCGGACCCCGGTTGACAGGAACAATCGCGTTGCCCGGCAAGCCTGCGAATCCCCCCTTCAACGGATGCGTGTCCACTCCGCGTGGATCACCCGGATGTGGACGGATCGGGTGCGGCCGCAACGGCAAACGATAGCGGCTCGGCATATATCCAATGTTGAAGTTCCACCCTCCGCCGCCGCCCCACCAGGTCTGGCAGCCGCCCGGCGCCCAGCCCCAGCCAAAGTCGTTAAAGTAGTTCCAGGCTCCGCACTGGAATGGCAGATACCCCCAGGACTCGCCAGAGACCCAGATATAGCCAAAGCGTGGCGTCCACATCCAGTAGCCGTTGCCATAGGGATCCCACCCAGGGCTTGCCGCGGCATAGGGCGACCAGACCGAGCCTTGCCCCGGCACGTTATACCAGTTGCCGCTCGCGTCCAAATCGTTCCATGCCGGGTTTTTGCTCTCTGGAAGGCTGTTCGCGACCCCTGTCCGCGCCGTTGCCACAGTAGTCAGTTCCTGGTCGCGGTCGGAGTTCCAGGTATCCCAGGAGTTCGGCTCGATCGACTCAGACAAGATGTACTGTGACGGATCGGAGGAGCTTGCGATTGCGCTCTGTCCGCCGTGCAACTCCAACGCCGCGCCTCCGGCCCGCTCCAAATGGGCGTTGCCGGAAAAGACGGCAAGCTCACCCGGCGGGTTATCCAGGTTGACGCGCAACACAGTGAAACCACTGGCCGTCACCACACTATCGCCGAAGCGTACACGGATCTGGCCTCCCTGGCCTCCGCCCTGCAACTCAAAGTAGCCCAGACCGCCCGCAAGTTCGATCTCAGTCTCACCCGAGCTGCCCTCTCCGCGCAGGACGGTCAGGGTCAATGAACTGTTGGGCGACAGTCGAACGACGCTGCCATCGTCAAACTCCAGTTCAGCCCGTCCTTCTTCTGAGGTCAACACCTGGGTTCCTTCAAACAACGGCGTATTCTGGAGCGCCGGATCGGCCAGCAACTGGCTGCCTTGAGCCAACTGCACCTTGCCATCCACGTAACTCAGCCGCACCGCGCGCGACGCGGCATCGTCTGCCCGCAGAGCCGGCGCCAGCAGAACCGTGCCCACTGCAAACACCGCCAGAGCCAATACCCGTGCACCCGGCTTATGTCCAACCCATCCTCTGCGATTCATGCTCTCCCGCCTTTCCACTGCACCGTCAATCCAGCTTCGGATGACTCCCCAACCTTGTTAAGACACCGTCTCGATCCCAAAAGTCGCGCCAACTGCATTCGGCGGGCGAATTATTCTTCCGACTTCTCGAGCAGCAGCCTCGCCCTCTTTCGCACCCGTTCCATCACGCCGGGATCTCCGGCCAGCCTCTCCAGAATGCCGCGAATCGTGCAAAACTGCTGAAGCCGCCCATCGCCCATGGCATCCAACGCGTACTCCAACTCCCTGTCCAGTCCCAGGCGGTCGTGCTGCAACAGCGTCTCCAGCCGTGCTCCCTCCAGGATGGTGTTGGCCGCGCCAACCAGCGAGTCGCCCAGAGCTTGAATCTCCTTGTCCGCGGAGTAGTTGAACTCGCAGGATCCCTCGCCATCGGGACCTCGATAGCTCAGCTTTTTCCACCCCTGGAAGGCCACTTTTCTGTGGCTCTCACACTCCTTGCCTGACCACTTTCCGCTGCGAGCAGCCTGAAAGACCCTCCCCGTAAACCCCGTGCTCAGATGCACATCGCGATCCTGATCTGGTGCGACGATCTGAGCTGAACCCGAAGTCTGCCGAGTTGTGGCGGATGCATTGCTGCGATCCGAGTGAAAATGCCCACTGCCGTCCGCGTGAATCGTCAGCGTCCAGTGTGACGGGATCAACCCGGGATTGGAGTAGTCCACCAGGACGACGGCGCCGGCCTGGCTCTGCGCCACAGACGCAAAAGCCCATAGAAGCAAAGCCGCCAGCACTCCCCATCCGGCCCTCATCGCGTAACCCCTTGCTGTTGAAGGGTCTGCGCGGTGTGAATGTGGCAGATGGCAATTGCCAGCGCATCGGCAGCGTCGGCCGGCTGCGGCACTTCAGATAGCTCCAGGAGCCGCGCCACCATGAACTGGACTTGCTCTTTCTTCGCCAGCCCGTAGCCCACAACACTCGACTTGATCTTGAGCGGGGCGTACTCGGCCACCGGGAGCCCCAGCGTGGCCGCCGCCAGCAGCGCCACCCCCCTGACCTGGCCCAGTTTCAGGGCCGACTTGGCATTCACCGAGTAGAAGACCTCCTCGATCGCTACTGCATCCGGCATCCAGCGTTCAAGCTCAATGCTCAACTCGCGAAAGACCTGCTCCAACCGGACCGGCAGCGTCTTGGACTTGGCCAGCCTGATCGCCCCCATTGCATTCATCACCAGCCGAGGCTGCCGCCCCGAGTCGTCTGTCTCGACAACGCCATACCCGGTGATTTCTGTCCCGCAATCGATACCGAAAACCCGCATTGGCCTGAGTGTAGCGCAGCAGTGCCCATTCCTGCACAGCCAGTTCCGCTCTGGACGACTTTCGACGCCTCAACGTAACGGCGGCCTGGGCGCATTGCCCAGGCCGTCGCGGTGAACTGTTGGAAATTGGACTAAGGCCATCGCGCTATTGCGAGTGCCCTGGCATCTTCACCACTGTCCCGTCTCTGCGATTTCATTCTGGCGATACCCGGCAAGCCGGGCTCCTTCGGCGGCAAACAGCGTCGCACTATTGAAAGATCTGCCATTCTGCCTATCGCATCGGTGGCACAGCACACCGTGAAAAATGCGGTTGCATCCCCTGCGGCAAGTTTTCTCCGCCGGGGCGAACTAGGGGTCCAAGGCGCGATGCCCTAGGCCTCAGTCACCTCACGTACGAAACAACTCGAACAATCTCTTGTCATCAGTTGGATCAACCTCCTTTCCCGTGTGCGCTTAATGTATCCCTCTGTTCATCGCACGTCAACAGTACTTTTTTGCCTCAATCGAATCAGTCGCTAGGGTCTGTCATCTGGCATTCGCTCCACTTCCATTTACCCTGCGGTTCGGATTTGGGTAAATCACTCCCTATATCTATGCAATTGATTGCGCATATGACCCCACAAGACAAACACCATCTTTTCTGAAACTTCTCGCTCTGCCTACGCCAAACCATTGTCTTCATGGACGTTACCATGGTTTACAGAGGACTGCTGCATTTATCGCAGAATGGACCACCGCGTGCATTCACAGAGTGTGAAACAAAACTCTGTCTGATTGGCTACCTGATCTGTGCGTGGCTCATCCGACATTGATTGATTTGGCCCCGGTTATCGTCTGGAGCTTTTGCCAGTCGAAACTCGAACGAAAGAGCGACTTCTGAAAGAGCGACTCTTGGAGGATCACGATGAAGAAGTTTTCCCTAGCTTTACTTGCCTTGGCAACAGTCCTTGCGATCGCCCCGGTTGCAAAGGCTGATCCGATCACCCAGATCAGCGGCACAATTGACATCAACACTTCCAACGATCACTGGAACTCGACGGGCGTTTTCTTCACCTCGTCCATCAGCCCCTTCGGTGCTCAGGATGAAACGAAGAACCTCACTATCATCGCGAACGGGTCGCCCGTAACAATTGGTACCAGTTCCCTGTTGTTTGGCAGCGCCCCGCCGAACACACCAGAGACCTTCACGTTTACCTCTGGCGGCAATACGGGCGTCTTCACCATCACAAACGTATGGGCAACCTCGAACACCGCGGACTATATCACCTTGCAAGGCATCGGTTGGCTGACTTTGACCGGCTTTCTTCCAACACAGGCGACTTTCACCGCTGCTGGCAGCGACTCGAGCCACAACTACGGTGGTGAGGGCTCCTCAGCCATCAATTTCAACGTACTCGCGCAACCGACACCCGAACCCGGCACCATGACGCTGTTCGGCACCGGCCTTCTCGGCTTGGCCGCGCTGGTTCGCCGCAGGTTCATGCCCTCCCGCTAGGCAAGACGAAGTAGAAAGCAGTACATACCGCTCCTTTATCGTGAAACCCTTCAGGGTATGAAAAAAGGTGGAATGCGAAACCCGCATTCCACCTTTTTTGCTTTGGTCTTGTTCTGCCCGGCGCTCACCAGCTATGCAGCCACTCGGCATCCCGGCCGATGCGAATGGGCGCGTTGAACAGCTCACTCAGTCTCGATTCTGTCAGCAGGTCTTCCCGCAGCCCATCGCCGACGATTCGTCCATCGCGCATCAAAATTACCCGTCCGATCTCCGGCAGAATATCGCCCAGATGATGCGTTACCAGGACCAACCCCGTGCCCGCGCGAGCCAGCCCGCGCAGGCTCTCGCGCAGTTCCCGTTGCGCCGCCAGGTCCAGCGCGTTCGAGGGCTCATCGAGCAGCAGTTGGCGCGGCCGATGCACCAGCGCCCGCGCAATCAAAATGCGGCGCCTCTCCCCGGCCGACATCTCGCCAACCCGCCGTTCCGCCAGGTGCAGAGCCTCCATCCGGAGCAGAGACTCGATGGCTCGCTCGCGCATCTCGCCGGTCACATGCAGATCGGGCCATAGTGTTGAGGCCGAAAAGAATCCGGCAATGACCGCATCGAGGCCAATAGTGAAAGCCGTTCGTTCGCCCGGCAGTTCCCCCATGAGGCTCGCCGCGACCACGCCAAAGTGCTTGCGCAACCCCGTCAGATCCCAGCGCTCGCGCCCAAAGATGCGCACGCTCATCTCCGGCTGAACGATGGGATAGATCTGGCAGCTCATGGCCAGGATCAGAGTGGATTTCCCGCAGCCATTCGGCCCCAGAATCGCCACATGCTCCCCGGCGCGAATCGTCAGATTCACGTCGTGCAGCACTACACGGTCGCCGCGCGCCACATTCGCGTGGCGCAGCTCAAGGAACGGCGCTTCTTCGCTATTGCTTATTTCCATCGGATAGAAACGGCTCGATTTTAAAACGACTCGGTTGTGGCGCGGCCCCGGCCGCCCTTCTTGCTCCGATACAACAGCTCATCGGCTCTCGCAATCAGTTCGTCGGCGCTCTCGCCTGGTCGCCATAGTGCGGCGCCCACTGAGCTCGAGAGTGAAATTCTCCTCTCATCGCTGCCAAGGACCGCAGTCTGCGCAATCAGTGCAACGCATCGCTCCGCCAACATGCGAAGCATCCCTCGATCCACGTTCCGGGCGATCGCCAGGAACTCGTCGCCGCCCCAGCGCCCAACGGTATCCGTAGGACGAAGCGATCCCATCAAGGTCTTCGCAACTTCCTGCAAAGCACGGTCACCGCCGGAGTGGCCGAATGTGTCATTGATCTTCTTGAATTCGTCGATATCGATCACCATCACGCCGAGTGGGTCCTTGTGCACCCCGTACTCGCTCAACGCGGTATGCAGAGACATCTCCAGAAAACGGCGATTCGGAAGCTCAGTGAGATGGTCGAGAAAGGCCAGCCGGTTCATTACTTCGGTTTTGCGCAGCAGGTCAAACTCTGCTGAGTTGTCGCTGAAGATCTCGATCGCTCCGATGATGGAGCCGTCCGCCCCCCGCATGGGCTGAACCCGCGAAGAGACCGGAACGCGCCGCCCCTGCTTGTGCCGCAGAAACACATTGACCTGATGCGGTTTTCCGTCGGAGATGCTCTCCGCCAAGGGACAACCGTCATTGCACAGCCTTCTTCCCGTGTTATCGACGTGACACAGGATGTCGTCCTGGCAGGACTTGCCAAGCAATTCTTCGGCCGTGTAGCCCGTCAGCCGATGAGCGCCTTCGTTCCAATATTGAATCCGCCGCTCGCGGTCCACGAAGTACACGCCATCGCCGATATGATCCAGCAGCTTTTTATAGAAGGCCGGATCATTGGGAACCGCTTGGTCTTTCGAGTCTTCAGGCTTGATGAGACGCCTCCGAACTGCACATATTATCCCACTCTTTGCGAGTCGATCACGCAGGAGGTGCGGAATGCCGAGGGAGCAACGCCTCCAATCGTCACTCGCTCAGCCCCATCCACCTGCTAAATTAGATGGATTGAATCCCATGACCGAGATTTCCAGCACCTCCCAATTTGTCCTTCCCAGAGGCTTCAGCTTTGGCGCCGCCAAGGCAGGGCTCAAAGCCAGCGGCCGCACCGACTTTGCCCTCATCGTGGCCGACAAGCCAGCCAGCGCCGCGGCAGCCTTCACCGCAAACCGCGTCACTGCGGCTCCGCTCATCGTTGACAAAGAGAATCTGCGGAAGACCGGAGGCAAGGTGCGCCTGGCCGCGATCAACGCCGGCAACGCCAACTGCGCCGCCGGACAAGCTGGCCTGGACGCAGCTCGCGCCACATGTGACGCCGCAGCCGAACTCTTTCACTGCAAGCCCGAAGAGGTCTTTCCCTCCTCGACTGGCGTCATCGGCGTACCCCTGCCTGCCGAAAAGCTCATCGCCGCGCTTCCCGGCCTGGCCGCCGGCCTGAGCGCCGAGTTCGACCACTTCCAGCAAGTCGCCCAGGCCATCATGACCACCGACACGGTCGAGAAGACCGCCTTCGCGCGGCTGGAGATCGCCGGGAAGCAAGTCCATATCGCCGCTCTCTGCAAGGGCGCTGGCATGATTCACCCGCAGCTTGTGCCCCACGCGACGATGCTGGTCTATATCTTGACCGACGCCGACGCCGAACCGGCCGTTCTCGACGGCTACCTTCGCCAGTCGATCGAGGTCAGCTTCAACCGCATCTCGGTCGACGGCGACACATCGACCAACGACACCGTACTGCTGCTGGCTTCAGGCGCCAGCGGCGCGCCGGTGGAAGCCGGGAATGCAGCGTTTGCCTCGGCCCTGACCCAGGTCTGCACCTCGCTGGCTCGGCAAGTTGTGGCCGATGGCGAAGGCATCTCGCATGTTGTCGAGTTGCATATCGAAGGCGCGGCCACCGACGCCGACGCACTCAAGGTGGCCAAGGCGATCGCTCACTCACCACTCGTCAAGACCGCCTGGTCGGGCTGCGATCCCAACTGGGGCCGGCTGGCAGCGGCCATCGGCTACTCAGGAGCCGAGATCGACCCCGAGCGCATCGACATCAGCTTCGGCGATCTGGCGATCTGCCGCGACGGTGGCCGCGCCGCCGAATTCGACGAAGCTGCCGCCCACGCCTACATCACCCAGCGGGAGTTCTCGATCTCCATCCAACTCCATCAAGGCCCCGGCTCGTGCCTCTTCTGGACTACGGACCTGACCCACGAGTACATCAGCATCAATGCGGACTACTCGACTTAAGCGGCTGCCTCGGCGCAGGCTGCTTCGCGGCGGCAACTTGCAGCACTCCGCGCCTGCATCGCCATGAAGACCACAAGCCCAAGAGCCACGCCGCCCAAGGTATCCAGCAGCACATCGCTGAACTGGCCGCAACGGTTGGGCAAAAAGCTCTGGTGAATCTCATCCGCGCTGGCCACCAGAAACGTGACGGCAATCGCCAGCCCGTGCGCTCGCAATTGCCTCGACAGCTTCGACGCCTCACTCTGAAACTCGATCCAGAAGCCACGAAAACAGACCAGGCAAAACGCTCCATAGCCCATGAAGTGACCGGCCTTGCGAAGGAGGATATGAATCATCCCCCAGTGCAAGCCCACGCCGTAGCCAAAGATCGCCTCAGCCGCCCGCTCCAGCGGAGCGCTCGTGTGGTCGGCGCCTAAATAGGACGTGGACTCGACGGCAAAGACCAGCGCGCAGGCCAGTACCGGAAGCCACGCGCGCAACTTCAAACGTCGGCTTGTTGAACTCTGGACGGGATAGACCCCAAAGACCATGGGAGATGAAGCCATGAAAATCGCTCCTGAATGACCGGCTCCGCAATCGAACACACCTGCGGCGCAGTTCACTGGCTGTATACGCGACCTATCGGCACAATCCGATGTGTCGTGATAAAAATCGTCAAATATTTGAAAAGCCTCACTTTGCACTGTCCGGAAACAAGACAGCCTGCCGCACTTCACTTCTCAACGCGCATTTCTCTGCCGCACCAGGTCCGTTTACAATCGCTGCAGCGCGTGAGGAAAAACCAACGATGACGACCAAGACGAAAGAGCAAAAAGACGCCGCAACCGCTGCGCTGGCTGGCAACCACGGCTTCTCGCTCATCTCAGACAAAAAGCTGCTCGATCTCTACTCCGCGATGGTGAAGTGCCGCATGATCGAAGAGCACGCATGGGATCTCTTCGGCTTCGAAGGCCTCGGCGGCAACAGGGATGCCGGCCCGCGCCGGGAGGCCGCCGCGGTCGGCGCCGCCATCGATCTGCTGCCTGGCGACACCGTCGTTGCATCGCGGCGCGACCTGATCGCGAACTTCCTCAAGGGCGATCCGCTTTCCAGACTTCTCAGTCCAAAATCCGTCCGCGCCGCCGAGTCCAGCCTTGCCGACCTGCTTCATCTCGCCGCCACTGCCGCCGCTACCAGCAGGTTGAAGAAGAACGGCAAGATCGCCGCCGTCTTTTTGTGCGGCGAATCCACTTCCTCCGGCACTTGGCAGGAAGCCCTTATCAAGGCCGGAGCCGACCGCCTGCCGATCCTCTTCGTCCGCCAGACCAACCTGCCGGACGAGGCGCAGAGCGGCATGGCGAGGGACTTTGGCTTTCCCGTCATCCCCGTCGACGGCAGCGACGTGGTAGCCGTCTATCGTGTCGCCACCGAGGCCATTACCCATGCCCGCAAAGGCAACGGAGCCACTCTGATCGAGTGCGTCACCACCCGCTCCGGCGACGATGCGGAGACCGACCCGATTCTGAAGATGGAGGCATACCTCAGCCGCAAGGGGCTCTTCAGCGAGAAGCTGAAACGCGATGTCGCCGCCGCTTTTGGAAGGGAGCTGCTTGCCGCCATCGAGAGAGCTGCGCCAGCCCGTCCTTCAAAGCGTTCCAAATTGGCTGCCAAACCGAAGAATTCCTAGTTCAAGCCCATCCGCGGATTTGTTCGCCAGCTTGGCTCACTTGTTCGCTCCAACCCTCGCGGGCGAATGATAAAGTGAGGGGTATGGTTCGGACAAAACGCAGCTTACTGGCCGCTGTTTTTGAGTGCACGGCAATGCTCGCCGGCTTGTTTGTCTTCAGCCCCAGCCAGAGCGCAATTGCACAGGTGCCGGCGACGGTCTGCGGGCCTGCCACACTCGGCTCGCCTTACATCCCGGTCGATAGCTGGGTCTATCCGGCCATGCTGCGGCTCTACTCGATGGGCTTTGTGGATGATGTCTTTCTCGGCCTGAGGCCGTGGACCCGCGCCAGTGTGAGCCACATGATCGAGCAGGCCGGAGCCCGCATCGAGGATGCGGAGGAAGACACAAACAACGGACCGGCCGCCGAAGAGGCCCGCGGCATCTATGACGCGCTGATGCACGAGCTCAACACCGACACCGAGGGGCCATGCCTGGCGGGCAAGGGCAACGCGCGCATCGAGTCGGTCTACACAGTCGCCCGCGGCATCAGCGGCACGCCGCTGCGCGACAGCTACCATCTCGGCTCGACCGTCATCAACGACTACGGCCGCCCCTATCAGAACGGATTCAACAGCTACTCCGGCGCCAGTGGCTATGCCACCGCCGGCCGCTTCGCATTTTACGCGCGCGGCGAGTTTGAGGCGGCGCCCTCGGCTACCGGCTACTCGCAGGCGCTGGGCCAGGCACTCAGCACCGTGGACGGCACAACCTTCCTCAACGCCGCCACCGGGCTACCTTACAATCAGGCCACGATACCCATGGGGCCGATCGCTGCCATCACCCATGGGCGCTTCATCGAGGCCTTCGCCTCCGCCCACGTTCTCAACCACGAGTTCTCCTTCGGCAAGCAGGACGACTGGCTCGGGCCTGGGTTGGGCGGCGGCATGGCCTACTCCAACAACGCGGAAAACATCTATTCGTTCCGCATCAACCGCATCGAACCGCTGCGCGTCCCGCTGCTCTCCAGGCTCACCGGTCCCTTCCGCTACGAATTTCTGATCGGTTCGCTCCGGGGGCACAACTACATGCCCAATCCCGCGAATCCGGGAGGCACCAATCCGAATATGGCCAATGTGGTCAATCCCGGCGACCCCTGGGTCCACCTCCAGAAGGTCAGCTTCCGGCCAACGGAAAATCTTGAATTCGGCTTCGAACGCACGGCGATCTGGGGCGGCGAGGGCCACGGACCCATCACCGTTCATACCTTCCTGAAGAGTTTTCTCAGCTTTGCCTCTCCCGGCGGCAACGGAAAAAATGGCCGCGAGGACCCCGGCGCGCGTTTTGGCGCCTTTGACTTCTCTTACCGCCTCCCCTTCGTCCGCAACTGGCTCACCCTGTATACGGACTCGGAGGTGCATGACGATGTCTCCCCCATCGACGCTCCCAGGCGGGCCGCTTGGCGGCCGGGGATCTACCTCTCTCATGTGCCCGGAGTTCCAAAACTCGACCTGCGCGTCGAAGCCGCCACCACCGACCCATCCAGTTCAGATCATCCGCTGCAATACTCCTATCCAAGCCACTACGGCCACTTCATGTACTACGAGGGAATTCAGAAACAGGGCTACACCAATCAGGGCCAGCTCTTCGGCGACTGGATCGGCCGCGAAGACAAGGGCGGGCAGGCGTGGATTACCTATCATCTGAGCGGCAATGAATGGCTCCAGGTCGGCCTGCGCAATCAAAAGGCCACGCCCTACTTCATCCCCGGCTCTACGACCCAGACGATACCCGCCCATAGTCCCGGATGCCCGTTCAATTCTCCTTGCCTGGCCCCCGGCGGCACCACGCTGAACGACATCAACTTCCAGATCGTCAAGCGCATTGGCAAGGATTTCGAGATCAACGGCAACTTCGCCCTCGAACACTGGAAGGCTCCCATCTACCTTCCCGGCCAGCAGACGGTCACCACCACCACCATCCAGCTCACATGGCTACCAGGGCGCAAGGTCAGTTTTTAGGACGTGTTTCAAAAGGCCGCACTGAGTCAGTACACAACATGAGCCGAGCGAAAGAAATCGCAAAACAGAGGGCTTTACCGCGCGCGCGGATGGGTGCGGTCGTAGACCACCGTTAACTGCGCTGTGGTCAGTTGCGTGTAGCGCTGGGTGGTCGAGAGGCGCTCGTGGCCCAGCAACTCCTGAATCGCACGCAGGTCGGCGCCTTCCTCCAGCAGATGCGTTCCAAAGGCGTGGCGCAGCGTGTGCGGATGCACGTCGGCCGAGAGCCCGCGCAAGATGGCGATGCGCTTAACGATGCGGGCGACCGAACGCGTCGTCAGGCGGGCCTCTCCACCTGGTTTGCTCAGTCCGCGCAGTTGCAGATTAAGAAACAGCGCCGGGGTTGCGTAGCCCTTTGCATCTCCCAACGCAGCCAGACGCGCCGCGCGCTCGGCAAGATAGGCCCGGATCGCCTCGGCGGCGGCATCGCCCAGCGGAACATAGCGCTGCTTCTGCCCCTTGCCGCGAATCAGAATCGCTTCATTGGCCCAGTGAATATCTTCGAGGTTCAGCCCGGTCAATTCAGCGTTGCGAATGCCGCAGCCATAGAGCAGCTCCAAAATCGCCGTATCGCGCGTGGGCCAACTCGCCGCATCTTCGCCGACTGAATCGACGACGCGGTTCATCTGCTCGATCGACGGCACGCGGGGCAGATGCTTAGGCAGCTTCGGCGTGGCCACAAGCGAGGCGGCATTTTGTTCAAGGCGGCCCGTGCGCGCCAGCCACTTGAACCAGCTTCGAATCGCCGCCAGAGCTCGCGCGGCCGACGCCTTTGAGAGGCCGCGGTCATAGAGTGTGCCGAGGTAGGCGCGGATGTGTGTATGCTCGATGCTCTCCGGGCTTTGGTCTTTTCCGTATTGCCCGGCGATCCAGGCAACGAAAGCTTCAAGCTCGCGGTGGTAGGCGCGAAGCGTATGCGTCGATGCGCCGCGCTCATTGGCCAGCACCCGAAGATAGTCCGCGACTAGATCCTCCAGTGGCGAGGAGGCAACCGCAATGGCTGTAGCGCTCATACCGGCTCCTCCACGGTGTCCGTGGCGACCGTTGGCGAGGTCTTCTGAACCAGATGCAGGCCGCGACGCTCGGAGTCTCCGGTGATGGGGACTTCGGCGACCTCGGCAAAATGCCGCGTGGCGCGCGGGTGATGCTCGCGATGCACGGCTTTGAGGCGGCTGAGCGCCAGATGCGTGTAAACCTGCGTGGTAGAGATGTCGGCATGGCCCAGCAGCAACTGCACACTGCGCAGGTCCGCACCGTGTTCGACCATATGGGTGGCGCAACTGTGCCTTAGCCGATGAGGACTGGCAGAGCTGTCGGCCATTTTGACCACATGCCAGACCCACTGGCGGGTCAGAGGCATGCCGCGCAACGAAAGAAAGAGCCGTGTGGCGCCTTGACGGGCGTTTTCCTGCCGCGAGGTGCTGGAGGCCTTTCGCCTGGAGTTTGCCGAGCTGATGCGAGCCAGATGCGGCCGGCCATGCTGAAGATACTCCTCCAGCGCCTGAAGCGCGGAGCGGCCCAGCGGAACGATGCGCTCCTTGTCGCCCTTGCCGCGCACCTGCACGCGGCCCAGATCGAGTGCCAGGTCGCCAGTCGAGAGATCTGTAACCTCAGAGACGCGCAGTCCGCCGGCATAAAGCAGTTCCAGAATCGCCCGGTCACGCAAGGCCGTTGCCTGTGCCTGAGGATGCTCGGCAGCCATGCCGGCGCGTTCCAGCATCTCGGCAACCTCAGGCTCGGCCAGCGACTTCGGGAGTACCTTCCACGCCTTGGGGGACTCGATATTGACGGTGGGATCGTGATGAATGCGGCGGTCCAGCAGAAGCCACTTGTAAAAGCCGCGCAGGCAACTCAGCTTGCGCGCCATGGAACGCTGGTCGATGCCGTGGTCGCGAAGATGCTCGAGAAACGCCGAAACATCCTGCTGTGCTGCGTTCAACAGAACACCGTGCCGTGTCTCAACGAACTCGGCGAAGGTCTTCAGATCGCTGTCGTATGCTTCGCAGGTGAGCGGACGAAGGCCCTTCTCCACGCGCAGATAGGCCTGGTAGTCCTTCAACAGCGATAGATTGCCCACAGTTCCCACAGCTTCGATTATCCGCGCCGAAAGCTGCTTCCGCCGCCTCCTGATGCGCTTCCGAACCTCGTTCATCAAGGACTCAACTTCGGCAACAGAGGACTTTCGAAAAGGTTGAGTCGAGCGTTGCCAGCCTTGAAATAGCAGACCCAAGGTCCGGCAGAGTATAACGACGGAATGGGTGCATTGGCGGCAGTTGAGATCGATCGATGGCTGCGCGCTGGCGGCCTGGTCGTTGCGTCCAGCGACCGCGCCGTGCGTGCCATCGCCGCGGAGTTTCACCGCGCCCGCCGTGCCGAGGGGTTGAACGCCTGGCCCGCGCCCAATCTCCTCGATTGGAGGAGCTTCGTCCGCAAGGCATGGGAGCTGCGCGGCCCTGACGCTCGCCTGCTTCTCAATCCCACGCAGGAACAGAAGCTCTGGGTCGAGATTGCCGGCAAAGACCGCTTGCTGGCGACTGTGCTTGAAGCCCCGCGCCATCGCCTGGCGGATCTGGCCATCGAGGCTCACGAACTGCTCTGCTCCCACGCGCCTCGATTTCTGCGCACGGCAGTTCGCGCCGATTGGCAGCAGGATGCAGCGGCCTTCAGCCGGTGGCTTGCCGGCTTCGACGAGATCTGCCGCTCACAAGATCTGCTCAGCCCAAGTCGCCTGCCCTACGAGTTGATTCCACTGCTTACGGCAGACTCGACACAACGCGCTCCATTGCTGCTGGCTGGCTTTGATCGCATCCTGCCTGTTCAGCGCGACGTCTTCAACGCCTGGGGTGAGTGGCGCGAAGTGGCGCGTGCCGAGACATCAAAAGATTTGCATTATTATGCCGCCGACGATGCGCAGGCGGAGATCGAGGCCTGCGCAATCTGGTGCGGCCATCAAATCGCAGCCAATCCCGATCGACGGCTGCTGGTCGTGGCTCAAGCTGCCAGCGCGCGGCGCGGTGAGATCGAGCGCGCCTTTCTTTGCCACACCGGCCCAGCCTTCGAGTTCTCGCTGGGAGTTCCACTGAGTCAGATTGGTTTGGCGCGTGCGGCGCACCTTGTATTGCGCTGGCTCGACGGCTCGTTGCTGGAGCATGAGTTGGACTGGCTGTTTTCCACCGGCTACGCCGCAGCTACTTTAGAGGAGTCCTCGGCGCTGCAAGCCTCCATGCGAGCGTTGCGCCATCGCGGCCTCGAACGAACGCAATGGACGCTGGCGGCCTTCCTCAGCCAACGCTCTGCCTCTGAACTTCTGCCGGCCTCGTGGATTGACCGCGTCACACAGGCTCAGCGCCGGCTTGCCGATGCTGCCCGCCGACCGCAAAGTCCGCTCGACTGGGCGGAACTGGTTCCACGGCTGCTCGAGGAGCTTCACTTTGCCCAGGCACGCCCGCTTTCAAGCGCCGAGTTCCAGGGGCTTCATCGCTGGGAGCAGGCCGTCGAGAGCTGTGGCTCACTCGGCTTCGATGGCCGCCGGATCGGCTGGAAGGACTTCCTCGCTCAATTGAGCCGCACACTGGACGAAACGCTCTTCACCGCCGAGTCACGAGACGCTTCGATCCAGATCGCCGGCCCCGCCGAGTCGGCCGGGCTCACTGCCGACGCCATCTGGTTTCTGGGCGCGGACGAGGACGCATGGCCTGCGAGCGGCGCAACCCATCCGCTGTTGCCTGTCGAGGTGCAGCGCGAAGGCGGAATGCCGCACGCCACTCCGCAGCTCGATTGGGAGCTTGCCCTCTCGATCACCAACCGGCTCCTTGGGTCGGCTGGTGAGATCCATTTCAGCTATGCAAGGCAAAGCGACCGGGCCGAAGCTCGCCCGTCACGGCTCATTTCGCAATTTGCCGGAGAGGCGCGGGAGCTGCCGACGGAGTTGATCGCTCCCGCCACCGAGGAGCCGGCCACGGTTTGGTTCGAAGATTTCAGCCGGATTCCCTTCCCTCCGGGCAAAGTCGATGGCGGAGCCGCCGTTCTCACTGCGCAGTCGCAGTGCCCCTTCAAGGCCTTCGCAACAGCTCGTCTCGGCGCGAAGGATTGGGAACCGGCAGAGGCTGGCCTCACTCCATCGCAGCGCGGCAACTTGCTCCACAAAGTACTCCACGCCGTCTGGGCTGGTCCGCCCAACGGGATTCGCAGCCATGCTGAACTGATGAGCCTGAGCGATCGGCAGGCATTCGTTGCCAGCCTCGTCCAGCGCGTCTTCGCGCGCGAGTTGCGTCCCCATCTTCGCGAAGTCATGCCGCACCGCTATCTGGAGTTGGAAGAGCTGCGGCTTGTTGAACTAGTGACCGAGTGGCTGGAGTACGAAACCACGCGTGTTGCCTTCGAGGTGGCAGAGACCGAGGCTGGACGTTCGGTTCACCTAGCCGGACTCACGCTCGATCTGCGGCTGGACCGCGTTGACCGGCTCAACGACGATACGCTGCTGGTGATCGACTACAAATCAGGCAACGTCTCGCCCAACTCGTGGGATCTTCCCCGACCGGCCGATGTTCAGCTACCACTCTATGCAGGATTTGCGATCGATCGCGAAAAGGAAGCGCTGGGCGGACTGGTCTTTGCCAAGCTGCGTTCGGGCAATCAGGAACTCACTGGGCGGCTCTTCGATCCAACGGCCACGTTGTTTGCCGGACTCAAGGGAACGAGCTCCCTCGTGAAGAACAAGCTCGAACTGGAGCAGCTTCTCGACTGGCGCGCGTGCATCGAGCAGCTCGCGAGAGACTTCATTGATGGAAGGGCCGAGGTGGACCCGTGCGAGTATCCGAAGACCTGCGAACATTGCGGCCTTGAGGCACTCTGCCGCATTCAGGAACATCAGGGGCTGGTCAAATCGGATGACGATGCCGAAGCCGGGGAGAGCGAAGATGAGTAAGACGCCCGTACAATCTCAGCCCCCGGATCAGAGCGAACGGCAACGCGCACTCGACTCCTCGCGGTCGATTCTTGTGCAGGCTCCGGCAGGTTCGGGGAAAACTGACTTGTTGACGCGGCGATTTCTGCGGCTCTTGAGCGAGGTAGAAGAGCCCGGCCAGGTTGTCGCCATCACCTTTACCAATGCGGCCGCCGCTGAGATGCGCCATCGCATCTTGGGCGAGCTCGAAAAAGCAGCCGCAAACGCCCTGCCCAGGCAGGACCAGGAGACCGACGAGTTCTCGATGGAGGCGCTGGCCCGCCGCGCATTGCAGCACTCCGAGGCGCTCGGCTGGAAGCTGCTCGATCTGCCCGTCCAGCTTCGCGTGCGCACCATCGACTCCTTCTGCCGCGAACTGGCCCTGCAGGAGCCGTTGCTCTCCGGATTCGGCGGCGGCCTGGAGATCGCCGCACAGCCTGACGAACTCTACCGCCGCGCCGCCCGCGAGACGCTCAAAAAAGTAGACGAAACAGGCTCCGCACTGGGCTTGGCCGTCGAGAAACTGCTCACCTGGCGCGACAACGGCTGGCAGGAGATGGAAGGTCTGCTGATTGAAATGCTCAAGAGCCGCGACCGCTGGATGCACGGCTTTCTTCTCGAACGCGAACCGGATTGGGAGGCCCTGCGCAATCGGCTTGAGCGGCCCTTCGCGAAGGCTGTGCGAGAAGCGCTGACCGCGTTGAGCCATTTGCTCGATCACGTTCCCGGCGCGCGCAATGAGGCGCTCGAATTAGCGCGATTTGCCTGCGAACAATGCGGCGGCTTGCGTCATCGGGAACTCGCCGAGATTGTCGAATTTCCCTCGGCTCCATTCACCAGCGACGCGGACTCTGAGGAGGCTCGACAGATTTATGTGAGTCTTTCCAAACTGCTGCTCACCGAAGATGGCTCCTTCCGCAGAGCGGTGGACAAGAGGCTGGGTTTCCCGGCGGATCGCAAACGAGAGAAGACCCGCCTGCTTGATCTGATCGCCGCTCTGGCAGCCGTTCCAGGGCTTGAAATAGCTCTGGCCAGCATCCGTGAGCTGCCACCGGCACGTTACACCGAGGAAGACTGGCAGATCGTGCGCTCCTGCTTTGCCCTGCTGCGCCACGCCGCCGGAGAGTTGAAGATCGCCTTTGCGGAGGCGGGGCGAGTGGACTACCCGGAGGTCGCGCAGATCGCGCAGCGCGTCCTGCGCGGCGAGGACCGCCTGCCCACCGATGCGGCACTGGCCGTCTCCGATGGCATTCGCCACCTGCTGGTCGATGAGTTTCAGGACACAAGCCGACGCCAGCACCAGTTGCTTTCAAGCCTCATCGCCGCCTGGCCTGAACGCGAAGGCCGCACCTGCTTTGTTGTGGGCGATCCGATGCAGTCGATTTACTTCTTCCGCGAAGCTGACGCCGAACTCTTTTCGAGAGTCAAGACGGCTGGCCTGGAGGTCTATCAAGACGATCCGCTGCTCTTCGACTTCGTTCCCTTGAAAGCTAACTTTCGCTCCGCGCCTGGACTGGTCGAGCGGATCAACCGGGACTTCGAGAAGATCTTCGAGGCCGACGACGGCAGCGGGATCACGTTCTCCTCTGCGCAGCCCGCTCGGGTAGAGACGACCAATGCAGAGTCGCGCTTTCAATTGCATCTCCAGTTCGTTCCCCAGCCTGCGCGCGGAAGTGCCGCCGATCCTGAAAGCGAGATCGCACACCAGCAGCAGATCGCTGAAATCGTCGATCTGATTCGCGCATCGATGAGCCGCGTCGAAGAGGCTCGCTCCAAAGGAGAAAGATTCCGCATCGCCGTTCTCGGACGCGCCAAGACTCACCTTGTGCCCATCGCCACCGCCTTGCGTGAGGCAGGCATTCCCTTTCGCGCCGTGGAACTTGAAAAGCTCGCAACCCGCCCCGAGGTGCTCGATGCGCTGGCGCTAGCTCGCGCTCTCTTCAGTCCACAGGATCGCGTGGCCTGGCTGGGTGTCTTGCGTGCTCCCTGGTGCGGCCTCTCGCTGGACGATCTGCATAGAGTCGCCGGTGATGCTGAGCCGATAAGCCGCACTGTGCCGGAGTTGCTGGCCGAGCAGCTCCCACTGCTCAGTGACGCCGGTCGCATCGCCGCAGCGCGTGTGTTGAATGCAACAGCCGCCGCCACCGCACTCCGCACTGCACAGCCGGCTGCAACGCTGGGAACATGGCTCGAAGAGGTATGGCTGACGCTAGGCGGCGCGGCATGCGTCGACGCGACCGCCCAGGCCAATCTCAAACTGCTTTGGAGTTCGATGGATCAGTTGCCCGGCGGCGAAGCCGATCTGCTCGGGCCTGCCCTGGACGCAGCGCTCGACCAGCTTATGGCGCTGCCCGATCCTGCAGCCAGCGGCGACTGCGGCGTGCAGTTGATGACGATTCACAAGTCCAAGGGCCTTGAGTTCGAGGTGGTCATCGTCCCTGAACTTCAGGCCTCCAGCGGCCGCGGAAAGCCCAGGATGCTCTCCTGGCTGGAACGCGGACTGGCCGGGCCCGATGAGTTGGGAGAGATCACCGAGTTTCTCGTCGCGCCCTTCCAGCGCAAGGGCAACGACCGAGGAGAGGCAAAGACCTGGGTTGATCGAGTCTATCGCGAACGCGAACGGCAAGAGACTCGCCGCATTCTCTACGTGGCCGCCACACGCGCACGCGAGCAGTTGCACATCTTCGCACGTCCTGCCTGCAAGCTGGAGGACGGTGGCTTTACACTGGCTTCGCCTGCCGAGAGCCTGCTGACAACGGCCTGGCCAGCGCTCGAAGAGGAGATTCGGACGCGCTTTGAGCAATGGAGGGCCGACCGAACCGAATCGGAGACCCAAACGGAAGGAGAGATCGTTTCGATCGCAGCTTCCGGCACGAGCAATCTGCTGGTGATGCCGTCCACAATCCGGCCCACGCTGCTGCGCCGCCTTCCGACAGAGTATGGGACCGCAGTTTCGCAGGTTACGAAATCGAGGCTCAGAGCATCGGCTGCAACGGATTCAGCGATCTCCGGAATTGCAGGCGTCTCCGAGCCGCTCTTTGCTCGTCACGAGGGAGGCCTGCTCTCCCGCGTTCTAGGCACAGCCGTCCACCGGCTCCTCGAAGAAATAGCTCGTCTGCGCGCCAGCCTTGAATGGGAGGCCGCACGCCCGGCATTGCGCAGCTTCGAGGATCAGATCGCAGCCCAGATCCGATCCTCGGGCCTGGACCGGCTCCAATCCGCGAAGATTGCGGCCCAGGCGCTCGACCTCGCGCTCAACGCCTCCCATGATCCCGCCGGTTCATGGCTTCTTTCACCGCATCCGGGCGCAGCCAGCGAGGTCGCATGGGCTGGAATCATCAACGGCCACTTGCGCACGGTGCGGGTCGACCGAGTCTTCCAAGCCGGTTCAGCTCCGGGAAGCAAGAGCGGAGATTGCTGGTGGGTCATCGACTACAAAACGGCTCACGCCGAAGCGATCGATCTTGCCACGGAATTGCGCGCACTCTTCGCGCCGCAGGTCGAGGCCTACAGCCAACTGCTGCGCAATCTGCACGGCCCGGAGACGCGGATCTTCGCTGGCCTCTATTACCCTCGAATGCTGCTGCTCGACTGGTGGGAACCGACGTCCTGAATTTTTGCAGGCGTGAAGCCCCTCGCCTCCGCTCGCCAATTTTCAGCGGATACCTCCCTGCCAAAGTGACCGTTCCCGAACGGCGAGAGCTGTGGTTCAGATCACTTAACTTTTCTATGTTGATTTATTCAAAAGATTCTTTGTACTTAAAACCACTTTGGGCTGTACAATCTCCACGAGGAGAAACATGGCCGGAGATATGCAACTTACGTGCAGCGATTGTGGGCAGGACTTTACCTTCACCGCTGCTGATCAGACGTTCTTTCAGGAACGTGGTTATTCGACCCCAAAACGTTGCAAGAATTGCCGTCAGGCAAAGAAGAACGATCAGGGGGGCTCCGGCTACCGTTCGGCTCCGGCACAGGGAACACCTGTGATTTGTTCGGGTTGCGGCCAGCCTACAACAGTCCCATTTGAGCCGCGTGGTGATCGCCCGGTCTTTTGCCGGGATTGCTACCAGGCACGCAAGGGTAGCGGCGGCGGCGGCGGAAGTTCGCGCGGCCGCGGCAGGTAGCATGTTTCAAGCAGGT
>Ga0302321_100000141_pt1 | contig 64953 bp, 59 predicted proteins | sample Fen_T0_1_FD_202505 | JGI IMG/M metagenome (GOLD analysis project Ga0302321, IMG submission 202505) | Peat permafrost microbial communities from Stordalen Mire near Abisko, Sweden - Fen_T0_1 | ecosystem: Environmental > Terrestrial > Soil > Wetlands > Permafrost | place: Sweden: Abisko... | reverse complement strand
CACCCCCCCCCCCCCCACCCCCCCCCCCCCCACCCCCCCCACCACCACCCCCCCCCCCACACCCCCCCCCCCCCCACCCCCCGGCGCGGGCGCCCCCCCCGCCCGATCACTAGTGTCGAAGTTCGATTCCTGGAAATGTCCGAACCCCTGAAACTCTAGCCCCGGTTTTCTGAGAACCGAGAACTAGGAACCGAGAACTGAAAGCCGAAAGCTCGCAGCAAGAAACTGAGAGCAGACGCCGACTGCTAAAATAAAAGTCTCCTTATGGCACAAATTTTTCGCAGAAAAACGCTCACCACCATCATCGGCGACGATCGTACTGGAAAAGTCCGCGTCGGCAGCGCTGCACCAGTCATGGTGCAATCCATGACCAACACCGACACCGCCGACATTCCCGGAACGATCAAGCAAGTCGCCGCGCTGGCTCGCGCTGGCAGCGAAGTCGTCCGCGTCACCGTTAACAACGATGATGCCGCGAAAGCGATTCCGTACATCAACGAAGGCCTCGAGAAGTTGGGCGTTCGCGTTCCCATCGTCGGAGACTTCCACTACAACGGCCATCAACTCCTCATCAAGTATCCAGGCTGCGCCGAAGGACTAGCGAAATACCGCATCAATCCCGGCAACGCCAGCATTGGAAAGAGCGGTGACGACAACTTCCGCACCATGATCGAAGTCGCGGCGAAGCATCAGCGGCCGGTCCGCATCGGCGTGAATTGGGGCTCGCTCGACCAGTCTCTTCTCACCAAGATGATGGACGAGAACTCGGCCCTGCCCGAACCGAAAGACGCCCGCGAAGTCACCATGGAAGCGATGGTAGTCAGCGCCATGAACTCCGCCAAACTAGCCGAGCAATACGGACTCCGCCCCGACCAGATCATCCTCAGCGCCAAAGTCAGCGGAGTGCAAGACCTGATTGACGTCTATCGCCGCCTGGCCGAACGCTGCCAATATCCGCTCCATCTGGGACTGACCGAAGCCGGAATGGGCGCAAAAGGCGTAGTAGCCTCCAGCGCCGCGATGGCCGTCCTGCTGCAAGAAGGCATCGGCGACACAATCCGCGTCTCGTTAACGCCAGCTCCCGGAGGCGATCGCACCGAAGAAGTTCGCGTAGCCCAGCAGATCCTCCAGTCGCTAGGAATTCGCAGCTTCACCCCCCAAGTAACAGCCTGTCCCGGCTGCGGACGCACTACCTCGACCTTCTTTCAGGAGATGGCCGAGCAGATCCAAACCTACCTCCGCGAACAAATGCCACTCTGGAAGCAGACTCACTCCGGCGTAGAGGAAATGAAAGTAGCGGTCATGGGCTGCATAGTAAACGGCCCCGGAGAATCCAAACACGCCAGCCTCGGCATCTCTCTCCCCGGAACAGCCGAAGAGCCCAAAGCCCCGGTCTACGTAGACGGCCGCCTCTTCACCACGCTAAAAGGCGACAAGATCGTAGCCGAATTCACGAAGATTCTCGACGACTACGTCGAGTCGCACTACGCAGCAAGAGAGAGAGAGGCGGTCGTCTGAATTTCTAAGGTCCCTCTTGGAATCCGGATGATGCCTCGGCGCGGGGCAGACTTTGATCGGACTGGCATGGCGAGCGCGGGACAGAAAAATAAGAACTTGCATAAGCGCAGAGGGCGGATCTATCCTTGAGTTGAAAACTGACTTACTGTTGTTACTTAGTCGCCGGAAGGCTGACGAACCGGACTGAACCCCGGTTTTCCTCCAACGTCTCGACTGCCAGTCGAGCTAATGATAGGCCTTGCCTTTGGGCCAGAAAGCAGAGATTCAGTGCACAGCATTCCCTCGTACGAAATCCAATCGAACCTTCAGAAACTGACTGCGGCAGCCAAGGCGGTCAACGAGCTCTCGGACCAACTGAAAGAAGAAGTCGGGAAAATAGAAGCCACCCTGAACGAGCTAAAACTGGGAATTACCGCCAACGTTAGGATCGACAACTGGTGCGACGAGGAGGGGAACTCGGGACTTTGGCGACTTGCGTACGGCAAGGAGGCAGGCAAGTGGGGATTCTTCATCGAATACCTCGCGGAGTTTGCGAATCGGGCTCCCGACTCTGAGACTTATGAAAGCTGGCTATTCAAAGACTCCCCACGGGAACAGCGACTCAAAGCTGTAGATCACATCCCCTCTTTGTTGGCCGCTTTGGCTAGGACATCTGCCGAACTTGCCGACACAATCACTCAGAAGGTCGAGTACGCCAAGGGAGTCGCAACCAACTTGAAGGGGGCGACTGCCGTAGATCAAGTGCACCGGGGAGCGGATACACGCGTCGCAGCCAAACAGGCGCGGGAATTAGCGATCCAGAACCTCAAAGAGCGAAACGGGGGGCACATGCCCGATGACGGCGAGATTCTAGCAGAGGTATTGGCGATTCGCGGTCTTTCCGCTTCTGGCTTGAAGGCTCGGGTGATCAAATGAGTGGAAAAGACAACCGCGAATTCGAGCGCCGAGTCGATGGATTCTTTGCGAAATGTGAGTGGGTGATGTTGCGAACGTTGGTCTTTCTCGTGTTCGCGTACGAACTAGGGAGGTTCGCTATTTGGCTGTGGCGTTAGCCATGAGCCCCGCCCTAATGCCGCGTCTTTTTGCGGCGTTAGGGTGGGATTCCATTCCGCATGAAGAGTGGGATTTCGTCGTCGAACTGAAGTCCTTACCGCGGAGAATCCCCAGCTAAGGCCTTAGCACCAACTCCCCAAAAAATCACCGCCGCGTACGGGACTGCAGTTTCAACGCCTGCAGCAGCGACTGAAAATCCGCAGGAGGTTCGCAATCGATGGACACGTTTTCTCCCGTTCGTGGATGAGCAAACTCAAGATGCGCAGCATGCAGAGCGACGCGCGTAATACGCCGCTCCGACGCCTCCTCGGGATGGTACTTTCGGTCTCCGATGACGGGGTGTCCGAGCGCCGAAAGCTGCACCCGGATCTGATTCTGTAATCCCGTCACCAACGAAACTCGAACAAGCGAAGCGCCGCGCAGAAGGCGTTCGACTGAATAGCCAAGTTCCGCTCGAACTGCTTTCGGGTCGCGCTCCCGAGTCAACTTCTGGAACATTCCTTCTTGCCGAAAGTAGTGAACGAGCGTGCCCTCTTTGACCTTGAGGTGCCCGCGTACGACCGCTAGATACTGCCGCACCGGAGTATGTTCGATAAATTGCCGCACCAACGCCTCGCGATCAGGCCAAGTCTTGACAAATAGCAGGATCCCCGACGTGTATCGATCGATGCGATGTACGACAAACGCCCGTTGCCTTCTTGCTTTCAGCTCCGCAGAAAGAAGGGACAATGCAGATGGCGCGCCGGAGTTCTCCGCAGGCACCGCCAAAAGCTTGGCTGGCTTATTCAGGGCGACGACGGCATCGTCTTCGTAAAGCACAGAAAGTCCCTGGGAGAGACGAGTTTGCCGGCGATCTTCTTGGCGGCGGTCCTGCCTTCCGGGATATGGATCACGATCGCGTGGGAGCTTCTTCATGGAAATGATTCGTTGCGCGCACCGCGCCTCCGGCGGTTTCGGACGCGGGCTTGCCCTCAATGATGAATGGCCTCCGAGCGGCCCGTCAATGAAGGAAATCCGTGCTCTCCGATTTCTTTCGACCAATTTCGTTTTCTTTCGCCTTGTAGTATCCTCAAACTGCCCTGACAGATTTCGGAGGCAGGTTCCCAATGAGGATCTGGACATCACTCGCTACACTCTTCCTTCTATCCATCGCATCCACTTCATTCGCCCAACAGACCAGCATCGGCTACAAACCCGCCGCTGACGCCGATAGCAAGAAAACACTCCTGTTGAAGGATTTCCATCCCGAAACAGCACTGCATGCTGCCTCTCACGAAATAAAGCGTGCCAAGTTCGCCGTCATTGATGTGCACAATCACACCAACGATGCGCGGGGAATCGGCGACCGCGTCGATCCCAAAGAGCTGGTCGAGCGCATGGATCGCCTCAACATCAAGACCATCGTCATCCTCACTGGAATGTGGGGCGAAGAACTCCAGAAGATCATTGACACAATGGTCAAGCCGTATCCCGGACGCTTCATGGTTTTCGAGCAATACGACTGGTCGAAAATCAACGAGCCGAACTTCGGCGAACTGATGGTTAAGCAGCTCGACGACTCAGTCGCCCGCGGTGCCCGCGGCCTAAAGGTCCTCAAGGAACTCGGCCTCGGAGTGCGCGATGCCAGCGGCAAGTTGATCAAGATCGACGATCCGCGTCTCGATCCTGTTTGGGAGGAATGTGGACGTCTTGGCATTCCGGTTTTTATTCACGTCGCCGATCCGGAAGCTTTCTTTCATCCGATTGATGCGAACAACGAACGTTACGAAGAGCTCAACGAGCATCCGGACTGGAGCTTTTACGGCCACGACTTCCCAACCATCGAAGAGATCTTTGCCCAGCGAGATCGCATGTTTGCCAAACATCCCCACACGACTTTCGTAGCCCTGCACTTTGGCAATTGGCCGGAGAACCTGGATTTCGTTGACCAGATGCTCCAGAAATTTCCGAACGTCATGATCGAAACTGGAGCCCGCGAAGGCGAACTTGGACGCCAACCGCGCCGAACCCGCGCGCTCATCATGAAATACCCAGATCGCGTCATGTTCGGCACGGATGAAGGCGCAAGCGAGGCGATGTACAAGAACTACTTCCGCTGGCTCGAAACCGATGACGAATATTTCCCTTATGCGCAATATCCCTCGCAGGGACGCTGGATGATCTACGGCATGGGCTTGCCAGATGGCGTGCTGGAAAAGCTGTATCACAAGAATGCAGAGCACCTATTCGCGCAGTTTAAGGGCAGCAAATAGTCGTCGGAGTATCTTTACACCGCAGAGGCACAGAGTCACAGAAAGATTCATGAATACGGGTCTTCTCTCTGCCTCCGTGTGTCTGTGGTAAGACCGGTTTTTGCGCGGGGCGTCCCGATTCCGATGGCACGAAATAGCCCTTGACAACCCCCGCCGGGATCGACGAAAGTAACTATTCGAAACAAATCGAAACATGCCTTCGAGCTCCCTTCTTAACGAAGAACGTCGACGCCGCATCCTGGAAATGGTGCAGCGCGACGGTCGTGTCCTCGTCAATGAACTGGCCCGCCACTTCCACATCTCGCAGATCACTATTCGAAAGGATCTGGAACTGCTTGACGGTCAGGGTGTTATCCAGCGCACGCACGGAGGCGCGCTGCCAGTGCAATCGGGCGCACTGCTCGATCCTTCGTTGCGTGAAAAAGAGAAGTTGCACCGCCGTCAGAAAACGATGATCGCGGAAGCGGCCGCTCGACTGGTAGAAGAAGGCCAGTCGGTACTGCTCGACTCGGGGACGACGACGACGGCAATTGCGCGGGCTCTGAAAGACCGCGCGAAGCTCACGGTTATTACCAACGCAATCAACATCGCGGCAGAACTCGCAGGCACACAAGTGGAAGTGATTCTCACCGGCGGCATGCTCCGCAAGAATTCATTTTCGCTAGTCGGGCCGCTGGCGGAGCAAACGCTCATGCAATTGAGCGCGGACATCCTGTTTCTCGGCGTGGATGGTTTCGATACGAAGTTAGGTCTCTTTACACCGAACCTGCTGGAGTCACAGGTTAACCGCGCGATGGTGAAAATCGCTCGCCGGACAATTGCCGTGTGCGATTCCAGTAAATTCAGCCGCCGAAGCTTGTGCAACATTATGCCGGTTTCGGCGATTCACGAAGTGATTACGGACAAGCAAATCCCCAAGAGTGACCTGAATGCGTTGAAAGAGGCAGGGGTGAAGATCATTCAGGTGTAAACCCGCTGCTGTGCGTAACGGCGTGTCCGAACGAAAAGATAAGTGAGATGAACTCGGTAAACATGATCGCAAACGGCCAACATACCCTTCATGAGATTTTTTCCCAGCCGCAATGCTGGACTGCGAGCCTGAAAAGATTAGCCGCCAGTCCAGAGTTAGCTGCAGCGGCACAGTCGGCGCGGCCTGGAGCCGAATGGGTTTTTATCGGCTGCGGCACCAGCTATTACCTGGCGCAAGCTGCCGCAGCTACCTTCAATCACCTGAAGTTGCCGGCGCGCGCTGTTCCCGGTTCAGACATTCTGCTCTATCCATCGCTCACGCTCCAGCCCGGACGCGACTACATTCCGGTTGTGATTTCGCGATCCGGCCGTACGTCGGAGGCGGTCCGCGCCGCGCATTTGCTGGAAAAGGATCTCGATATTCGCACGATCGCAATCACCTGTGCCGATGGCCAGCCGCTGGAAGCGGCTAGCAGCATTGTCTTAAAGCTGTTGGATGCCGATGAAGAAAGTACTGTCATGACGCGCTCGTTTACGTCCATGCTGCTGGGCTTGCAGTACCTGGGCGCGACGGTTGCAGGTGATGACGGGTTTCGCTGCGCGCTCGTGGAGTTGCCCGGACAGGTGATGCCGCTCATGCGCGACACGCCGAACCGGTTGCAGGAGTTCGCAGCTGCACACAACTTTTCCGATTTCGTTTTTCTCGCCCAAGGTCCGCTGTTCGGCATCGCTTCCGAATGCATGCTGAAAGTGACGGAATCCTCCTGTAGCTACTCGCAGGTTTTTCATTCGCTCGAATTCCGCCATGGTCCCAAGTCGATCGTCAGTCCCGAGACGCTGCTCACATTCTTTATTTCTGAGACGTCGGCGGATGCGGAGGTCGAACTTCTCGAGGAAATGAAAGCTCTCGGCGGAGTGACGCTGGTGATCGGCAATCACCTAAGCCGCCGTGCTCGCCTTGCCGCTGACTTCGCCATCGAACTTGGCCTGACTGTGCCCGAATACGCCCGTCCAGCGGCCTTCACGATCTGGGGACAGCTCTTCGGCGTGTATTACGGAATCAAGAAGGGTCTAAATCCAGACGCACCGAAGAACCTGACTCGTGTCGTCGAACTCGCCGACCACCAATAAGAGACGCATGCCTCGATTTGATATCGCGATTGCCGGGGAGATTAACCTCGACCTGATCCTCTACGGCTTGCCCGAACAGATGGCGACGGAGCGCGAACTGCTCGCCAGCGATTTTGCCATTACGTTAGGCAGTTCTTCTGCCATCCTCGCCCACAACATGGCGGCCTTGGGTTCGAAGGTCGCGTTTACGACGAGGGTTGGCGGCGACTCATTCGGAACCGCGGCGCTTGACCGCCTTCGCCAACGCGGAGTCAATCTGGAACGGGTGGTCACCGGTGGCAAGTCCGGCGTAACAATCCTATTGCCGCACGGAACGCGCCGCCACATTCTCACTTTTCTAGGCACGATTTCCGAATTGCGATTTGAAGATCTCGATCTCCAATACATGGCCTCAGCGCGCCATTTTCATCTTTCGTCGCCGTACTTGCAGCGCCAACTTCTACCGCGCGCAGCAGAACTCTTTCAGCGGATGAAATCGGCAGGACTGACAACTTCGCTCGATACCAATGACGATCCTGATGATCGCTACGAGGGTCTCGACGAGATGTTGCCGTTCGTTGACATCCTGATGCCGAATGAACGGGAGGCCTTGCGGATCGCGCAATGCGAGGATCTGGAAACCGCAGTGACGCGGCTGGCGAAAAAGGTCAAGACGATCGTAGTGAAGCGCGGGTCGCACGGAGCCATCGCGGTGCGCGGAGGCGAGCGCTTCGCCGCGCCGGTTGTGCCAATCGCAGTGGTGGATTCGGTTGGTGCTGGCGACAGTTTCGACGCCGGGTTTCTTCATCAATTTGTGCGCGGCGCAGATCTGCCTTCTTGTCTGGAGTACGGGAATCTCTGCGGTGCACTGTGCGCGACAGCTAGCGGAGGCACAGAAGCGTTCCGCGATCCGCAAGCGATGCAGCGGTTTTTCGCCCAACAAACGGTCGCGAAATAAGTCGCGGTGCCGATCGGCGCTTAAAGCCACGCGCAAATCTCAGGCGACGATGAGGCTACGACCACCAGTTGAGTCTCTCTACTACTGTTCATCAAGATACTCGCCAGGCACATCATCCTCGGAAACCTCGTGAGTGTGCACCTCTTTCTCGCTATTTCCTGCTTCCTGCACCCCCGCCACTGCTTCGGCCTCGAAGACGTTTCCTTCCTCAATCAATTCGGCAACGCTTTCGGAGTCCGCAGCCTCGATGCCGGATAATCCCTGCAGGTCTCCCGATTGGCCCCCCGACTTCTTGCGCAGCTTTTCGACCGGGAACGGAACGGTATCCACGCTTTGGTTGGTTCCTTGAACCCGCGTCACAAGCGTTTCCGCCGGTTTGGGAGTCTTCGCTTTTCGGCGATGGGCTTTGGTCTTGACCGTCGCCTTTCTCAAAGCAGTCTTCTTCTTCGCTACTTTCTTCTTTGGAATCACCTTCCTTTTCGCGAGCTTCTTCTTAGCCGCTTTCTTCTGAGGTTTCGGTCTTTTCGAGGCTAGTCTGCTTGGCTTCTTGCGCTTTTTGGTGGCCATACGCGCAGTTTACCACTGGTATGGTCATTCACTCACCGATCTGCGAGACGTCATTCCGAACCCCGAATGCCGCAAGTCCTGGAGTCGTGTCACGTCCAGATCACGGATCTGACTCGGTGAACTTTGGCATTCTTAGGAATTCCTTGACTGCAACGAAAACGGCACGGGGAAGGGAACCGCTAGAGAATCAGATGGTGCGCAGAATTTCCAGTTAACGCAGTCTGTTTTCGTCAACCACGTCGATGTTCGGCTAGAATGCTGTCGCAGGGGGAGGCTCTATGTTTACAGTACGGACGCGAATCAGCCTGCTTCCGTGTGCGGCATGGGTCCTATTCGCTTCGCAGTGTGTCACCGCTCAGTTGGTTGCCAGTAAGGATCTCACCGACACCGCGAGCGTCCCCGCCGAGCCAGCGACTTCGCTGGAACTGCCCTCTGGCATCAGTACACCTGACCAACTCGAGGGGCAGGATTGCTTCTTCGGGGTCGCCGATGGCGTTATTGTGCGAGACGTGCCAGAAAATCTCCGCCTGGAAATCGTCGACGTCGATCCGCGCCTCGTTTATGACGGAACGGTGATGATGATTACAGTTCGCGTGAAGAACATCGGCGATCTGCCCGTTCTCCTTCCTTGGCAAACAAATCAGGTACAACCCGACAGCGATCCTAAGAGTGGAGACACAAGCTATGAAAGCGCGACCATTCATTTGACCTTCGGGACTCTCGAAGATCGAAAACATTACACCTACCTGAAAGGCGAGGCAACCCTCGCGGCCGCACCAAGCAATCGTGCCCAGCACTTGGAATTAACGTCCGGCCAGTGGGCAGATGTGAAGTTCAAGGCTGTTATTGAATGTGCTTCAAAAGAGACGTGGGCCTGCAAGAAATTCCACGCTGATGAACATGCTCAACTCACGGCGCATTGGTGGGAGTGGCTATTTACGCGCGAAAAAAGGGGATGTGGCGGGACGCGAGGCGCAGCCAAGTCTCGGACTCTTGAATCTAGCCCGTTTGAGGTTGTTTACGTCGGCTCGCTGCCATCGGGCGAAAAGAACTTTGCCCCACGGCAGTAGTTGGCATATCCTGCACGGTGAAAATCTTGTGTCGATCTTTTCGCGCGACCGTAACTGTTGCAAAGTCCCCAGTACCTTGACCATCGCACAGCCACACCAGTTAAGGAATTCATGCCGTCTTCTTCTGTGGCAATGCGAACGGAATAACCTTCCCCTGTTGTTCCTGCGGGATACATTTGGTTGCTACCTTTCGAAAGCGGTTGGGCACGTAGAACTCAATGATTTTCGCCATAAAGCACCTCACTCTTAATAGCGACAACCGGGCGCGAAAAGACTCGTTCCGAGGAATTACTTCAGATCAATTCAGAGGGCTTCAGACTGGCTTCATGAACTCGCCGAACGCGCAGTGGAAACGCTGATATTTACATCGAAGTCGGGACGAGCCTAGGAGACATGCCCGGCACCGACGAGAAAGCGTCCACGCACTATAATCACGCGGATGGCCAGCGACCCCTTTCTCTCGTGGGCAAATCGAAGCGTGCTTCGCCCGGACCGTGACGACCCCTACCTGTGCATACAGGACATCGTCGTGTTCGTCCGCGATCTGGAAGTGAGTAAGCGGTTTTACGTCGACCAACTGGGTTTCGAACTGATCACAGAGCAGAGCCTTCCCACTGGCGTCCGTTGGATTGAAGTGGCGCCGCCCGACGGCAGCGCCAATCTTGCGCTGGTTGAGCCCAAACCCGACCGCCCCGAATACAAACTGATTGGCGGCTACCGCTGGGTTCTTTTTATGACGGAAGATGTTCAGGCCACGTACAAGAAATGGAGTGAACGCGGGGTGCGGTTCTTATTTGAACCGGAGACGCCGGGGTGGGGCGGGACCTATACACGCTTCGAAGATCCAGACGGAAATGCTTTTGGACTGGAAGGTTTCGATGAGGTGAGGCGAAGCCTGGAATTACGCCGGCGGGAGCATGCGGAAAAACTTGAATCCGAACGCCGCGTCGCGCAGGAACTGGAAATAGCCAGGCAAGTGCAGGCTCGGTTGTTTCCGCAGATTCAACCGGAGTTGAAAACCGTGGAGTACGCAGGGATCTGCCTGCAGGCGCGACAAGTCGGAGGCGACTATTTCGACTTTCTGAATCTCGGGCCGCAGCGGCTGGCGCTGATCATTGGTGATGTTTCGGGCAAGGGGATCGCGGCCGCTCTGCTGATGGCGAATTTGCAGGCCAGCCTGCGGAGCCAGTCGTCATTGGCCTTCGATCAGCCTCTGGCATTGCTCAGATCGGTGAACCGCCTGTTCTATGACCACACCAGCGAAAGTGCGTACGCATCGCTTTTTTTTGCCGAGTACGACGACGCGACGCGGAGACTGCGCTACGCCAATTGCGGACATTTGTCGGGCCTTCTATTAAGAAGAGACGGCAGCGTCGAGCACCTCGGGTCGACCGGCACGCTGCTGGGGCTATTCAAAGAGTGGGATTGCTCCATGTGCGAGCAAGAGCTTTTTCCCGGCGACGTGCTTGCCCTCTACACGGATGGCGTCACCGAAGCCTGTAACGATCAAGGAGAAGAACTTGGCGAGCGCTTTCTGATTAATGCGCTGCGGCAACATCGCGAACTGTCATGCCAGGCTTTGCTAGCCGCAATCGTGGACGGGGTTCGCCGCTCAGGTTCTCAGGAGCAGCACGACGACATCACGGCAATCGTCGCGAAATTCAAGGCCGGGGACACTTAACAATTGGGGTGGGAGACGGGAATTGAACCCGCAACCGTCGGAGCCACAGTCCGATGCTCTACCGATTGAGCTACTCCCACCGCAGACGATCATTATAGCAATTGCGGTGGAAGAACGGCTCCAGGCTATGGGCTTCAGCCCGCGGCTAGAGCACTCGACCAGTTCGATTTTCCGAAAGCCCAGAGCCCAGAGCCTGTTTTACCGTCCCATGCCCATGTACTGGAATCCCATCGCGCGCAGTCGCGAAGAATCCAGCAGGTTCTTGGTGTCGATGATGATCGGCCTCTTGACCAGGTGCCGGATCTTCGTGAAGTCGAGGGTGCGGAACTCCGGCCAGCCCGTGGCCACAACCAGCGCGTCCACGCCTTCGGCAACGCCGTACGCGGATTCGCAATACTTCACCATGCCATTGAGTTGCTGCCGTGCTTCGGGAATCGCGACCGGATCATAGGCTCGAATGCGCGCGCCTTTCGCGAGCAGGTTCTGCGCCAGTTGCACCGACGCTGACCCCGCCACCGAATTCGTATTGGGTTTGAACGCCAATCCCAGAATGCCCACGTCCTTGTTCTGGACCGTGTCGATCGCTGCCGAAACTTTCTGGAGCAGTCGCTCCACCAGGTTCAAATTGACCTCGCGGGCTGCGTTCAGAATCTTCAGATCCACATGATTTCCGCGGGCCAGTTCGGTCAGCGAATCCATATCGCTCTGGGCAAAAATACCGCCCATGCCAGCGCCGGGTTGCAGGCAGCGTGGCGCAATCTTTTTGTCGAGTCCCAGCGCAAGCGAGAGACTCACTGCATCCGCATGCACGTGCTCGCAGAGGCTGGCAATTTCGTTGATAAATGAAATCTTCGTCGCGACAAAAGCCGTGGTCGCTTCCCGAGCCAACTCCGCCGTCTCGTAGTTTGTAACCAGAACCGGAACTCCGCGCATTACTAGAGGGTGGAAAATCTGCTTGAGCGTCGAAACCGCCTCGCTCGAAGAGGTCCCCAAAATAATGCGGTCCGGCCAGTTAAAGTCTTCGACGGCGCAGCCGTTTGTGAAGAACATCGGCTGGCAGGCTAGCAGACTTTTTAGTCCATTTTCTTTCAGCGCTTTTTCCAGCAGGGAAGTCGAGCCCACTCGAACCGGTGTGACAACGGACAAGACCTGGAAACGTCCGGCCGCTTGTGCCAGTCGCAAAACGATTTCTTCCAGGCCGTCGGCAGAATCCTCCGCAAGAAAAATGACTTGTGCCTTGCGCGCCAGATCTTCCGGATCGGCCGAATACACTAATCGCCCCGATCGCACGTTGCGGCGAATTACATCCTGCAGATTCTTTTCGTAGAAGGGAATATCGCCCTTGGCGACTTCCATGATCCGCGAGCTGTCGGCGTGGCAACAGCAGACTGGCGTGCCAAAATCTGCCAGGCAGGCCGAGATGACGGTGGAGAGGTATCCGGATCCGTAAACGCCAATTTGCATATGCACTCTTCCGATCGAACGTTACGATCAACCCGCAGCCTGGGATCCGGCGCTTGGTTTCGAGCCCGTAAACCCATGGTAATCCTGCTGTTGGACTTAGCAACGGGTGGAAAGTACATGTACCGCCGGTAAGCGGGATCGCCCGCCAGTTAAGGGTTTTCACTGGGTTTTTCGGATGGAAATGAATGCCGCTAGGGAAGGTTACGATTTCCGGGAAAGTTGACCGCGTCCTAATAGAAGTGGAGCTACGTCCTGCCAGTCACCGTTTGTTTCGCGCACGAATGTCAGTTCTTCCACGCGAACCTGCCGGACACCCTGAAACTGGCTCCATCGTTCGCGGGCCAGGACAGCCGCTTCCCGAGCCTGCTCTTCCAATTCAGTCTTAACGATGGTCATGTGCGGGATGTACGGCCAGTTCTCGGCACAGCACAGTCCAGGACCATTGAGTTCATCGTGGAGTTCGCGCATGCGGTACGCCGCGCGCTTCACCTGGATAAACACAGTAGGGGTGGTCGGAATAAAAGTTTCCACGTCGCCCAGTTCCACATCGAAGGGCACCACATGGCTGCAAGCTTCTTCCAAAAATTCGACCGCGGCCGCTTCACTGCCCGCCAATTCGCGCGGAGGAAGGATCGTCAAATGTGCGGGCATGTGGGGCAGCGTCGGATGCAGTTCCTGACGCAGCTTCTCCACGAACTTGCCCAGCGGAGTGCGGACGTACGTGACCAATGCGTAACGCGATTTCGCCATACTTCAACCCAAAATTATAGTCGCATCATGGTCTAAATCGGCACCCCACGTTCGGGGAGTCTCCCTAACGTCACTGTGTAGGATGACGAACGTCATCTTGCGGATTAAAGTTTTCAGAAGACTTCGATCCCGGAGACTGGCTCCCCTGGCACTGCGGCCATCGGCCCTCGGGTAACGGCCGCATTTTGCGGAACTTGAGCGCACTCCAGCGCTCAATCCTGTGCAGTCATTTATAATCAAGAAAGTCGGGGCGTAGCGCAGCCTGGTAGCGCACCTGCCTTGGGCGCAGGGGGTCGTAGGTTCGAATCCTATCGCCCCGACCAATTCTCAATTCCCCTGCTTTCAGGGAGTTGCAACCCCTGTTCCTTCGCTACTCTGTCTGCTTGTTAGCTTGTCGAATCCTGCTCGTGCACCCTCGATGCGCCCGTGCAAACTACTTCTGCGCTTCGATCTTCTCGATAACGAGCGCCGTGGATCCTCCCCGTTGAAACACCTTTCCACTTGCAGTTACCTTCTGTCCGGCGAACGGCAGGAGTCGCTCGTTCTGGCCGCTGGAAGGAGTTTTGTCAGCGATGGGCCAATAAATCGTGCCATCCTCCGTCAGAATCACCAATGGAGAACCAGCCTTTGCGCAGGCTGTCGCGCAATCGGCGCTGATCGGCTTCTTCAGGTCCTTAGTGAAGGCGCAGGCTGAATCCAGAACATATCCTCTGACCGTCGTTGACTTGCTCTCGCTGCTCCAGGCCAGAACACTCGCAACTAGCGCGACCGCCAGGGAAAGCTTCACTGCAATGCGAAACGTCATTTGCCAATCCTCCTTAAGGAAGTGCTGACAAACTATTCGTCGCGATGTCGGAGGACAATACTCGGAAAGCACTACGATTTGCAACGGCGAAGGAAACGTTCCCCCAGCTTTCCCACCCTCAAATTGCGCTTAGCTTCGATCCGTGGCCAGGTAAATCAGTAAGCCGCTCAGCACCATTAAGGTCGCCAGACCCGGCATCAGGAACATGGCATTCCAGTCGATTTTCGTGGACGCGGAGGACCAGAGCGGGTCGAGATGAAAGGCCCGCGAGCGGGAGAGTTCCGTCAACCATGAAATCCACTGCACACCGCGTCGCGATTGCTCCACGACAAAAGCTCCGGCAACCAGCAGCGTAACGATGAGCGCAAATACGTGCGCGCCGGCAATCGGCTTCGCGACCTGTTCCAACGCGTCATTCCGGCGGCGTAATTGTGCTCGCCACCACAACAACCCCGGAGAATTGAGACGCGCCGATCTCACTGAGGTGCCTCGTGCGTGCTGAAGAGTCTGCGTTACCAGCAAGAAATCCGCGCAGTTGCGACAGGCGTTCACATGAGCGCGTAGTTCCGGGCTGGAGGCGGCGGGCCAATGTCCGCTGTGCAGCAGTTCGGCAACTTCTTTTTCGCGAACGCAAGGGGTGAACGTCATTGTTTCTCCCTAGCGACCGAAGCTTGCTCTTGCAAGAAGCGTGCAATTTTACGCCGGGCCCGAAACAGCAAGAGGCGAATGCTGGCCGTTCCCAGTCCGGTGATCTCGGCAATCTCACGATGGGAATAGTTTTCTGCGTGGGCAAGCCATAGCAACTGGCGGTCCCGAGGACGCATGCGCGCCAGCGCTCGTCCCAGCCGGATCTGCGCGATGTGATCCGACCGGTCGCTGGTGGCGAAGAGTTCCTCGGGAAGGTCCTCAATCGACGCGGAAGCGGGACGGCGCCAGTGATCGCGGAGCAGATTGGTTGCGATCCGGAACAGGTAGCGCCGGCTTGCGACTTCGCCGTCGTCCGCCCGCGACGCGCAGAGGAAACGAACGTAGCTTTCCTGCATGAGATCGTCTGCCAGCGCCGGATCGCTCGAAACCCGCGCCAGATAAGCCCACAACGGTCGAGCAGATCGTTCGTAGAAACCGGCGAAGGCCTCGTTGTTCATGGGCAACTCAGTTGCCCGAGGCCTGTCGCCAACTTCTACATTCGGTATGACGTATTCCCAATTCATCGTGGACCGCTCGATCGTTGCGTCCCAGAATACCCGGACTCACTGCTAATTTCTCGAACTAATAGACGTATCGGAACCTCGTGGCGCGGTTGTGTTCTCAGGCATCAGGCCAAGACGCCCAGCGAGCACCCAGGTTATCCCTGCGGAAACGATGAATCCAAGGCCGGGCATGAGTACGACAACCCCGAGCACCAGAAACGGAGCAGTGAATTCAGCAAGGCTGTGCCGTAGGAAGAGAAGACCAATGCCGAGGAGCGTGAGCACTACCCCGATCTGAAGTGGAGTGAGCACCCTGGCCACGGCGTTCGGGATCCGCTGCTCGGGCTCAAAGCTCACCGGAATGGGCGCAGCTTCAAGGAACCGTTTTCCCGCGTCCGTACCCATGTAGACCAGCAATTCCTGATTGGTGCCGAACCGCTCGATCAACTTTCCATGGGTTTCTATTTGTGCCTTGAAGAGGCGTCCCCATCGACGGTTCTCCAGAAATACATGGATCAGCCAAAGCAGTGCGCCGAGAACGCAGACAAATACAAGGAATGGGCCTGCCCCGTCCATGAAAATTTCCATGAGTGAGCGTCTCTGGGTTGGCTGGGACAATTCCGGCCAAACTTTGCGTTCCAGCGCTTGGTCGGGTGGTCTGCCGTCTTCCCTTAACCCGGAAAATAAATAGAAGTCGGGATTCCGAGCGATCTCGGGATGCGCCTGGAGGAATTGCCCCAATTGCGGATTGCTGCGGCTCACGTACTCCGCGTTGGAGAGCAAGGATGGGTCGCGCGCCACAACCTCAGTGAGAGTTGGGCTGATGCGCAACAGCTTAAGGAGTTGCTCCTGTGTCGCCCCGAGCTCTTTTTCGGTGGCGACGGACGCATTGGGCGCAGTTTTTAGGGCCGGAGGTGAAGGTTGTGACAGTGCCGAGATGCTGACTGCAAATATTAGGATGAGCGGCGCCACCAAGCGCCCAGCTCCAGAGATGTTCCAACCATCTTGCATTGCGCGACTCCTCATTCGAACAGCGTTTCGTTGTCTCTGTCCTATACAACGAATGAGGAGCGTGTTTGGTTAACAACAATTTCTGCGAGGGCCGGATTTTTGATCCACCGCAACTACACCCCGTTCTTTGCCGCGATAGTTTTGGCGCGGCCAAGTTCGGGGCGCTCTGAGTTTTTCCCGTTGTCGCAGTTCTTCAGCAGTTGAGCGTAATACGTATTGGCCTTGTCGCTCTGGTGCGCCATTTCGGCAGCATGGGCGGCCCCCGCTAATCCGTTAAACCGGTTGGGATCGACTTTTAACGCGCTCTCGTATTCGACCAGCGCTTCTTGCGGACGGTTCAGTTCCAGCAGCATGTCGGCCAGCATCTCACGAGCGGGAATGTCCACTTCGCGCTTGCCAACCTTATCCTGCAGATCCGCGACCTCCCGCATCTGACGCAGCGCTTCGTCATGCTTCTTTTCTGCGAAGGCGAGCCACGCATGGACTTCATCTCGCGGGAAATCGGGGCCCTCGAGCACGTACGCGAACTTCGACTTGCGAATCTCGTCTTCTGTCGCATCGAACTTCTGCGCGTTGGCGCGAGCCGCTTCCACATTGCCCTCGCGAGCGGCGCCAATCGTACGCGCCCAGTAGGTGATCGTTCGATCTTGTGCAGGAATGCTGGCAGAGGGTTCAAGCGCGGATGCATCGGACCAGTGATGCATCTCCAACGCATAGAGTGCAGGGAAGTGCGCAGCGGCGTAGCCGTAGTATTCCATCATGCCCATCGCATCGTCCGACTTCGGGGCGCTGGCAACAATCTGCTTCGACTCGTCCACCGCACGCTTGGCCGCTTCGTCCTGACCCGTTTGCAGATAGGCGTAGATCAGAAAGTGCATGGCGTGGAGTTCGTGGCCGTGCATGTACATCTGTCCGGCAGGATGCGCCAGTTCGACGGATTTCAGATTTGACGCGATGTCTTCCTGCCAGAGGCCAAGCCGAGCGAAGATGTGGCTGGGCATGTGGACCGCATGCGCCGAGGAAGGCGCGATGGCTGCATAACCGCGAGCAGCCTCCAGTCCCATGGCGGCCAACTGCGGCGTGTCGCAGGAATGAATGATGTAATGCGCGAGGCCCGGATGATCGGGCTGACGAAGGAAGAGCGGGTTCAGAACTTCGACGGCCTTCTTTCGCGCCGCGAGCGATTTGTCAGCCGGAGGCTCGGCCGCCAAGAGCGACAGTCCGTAGAAGGCGCCAGCTTCAAGATCGTTCGGATACTGCGCGAAGACCTTGCCCATAGCCTCGGAATAGGCCTTAGCGCGCTGCATGTGATCGCGTTTAGCGGAGTCGCGATAGAACTCGGAAAGGGCAGCGATGTAACCGTGCTCGCGGTCAGTCTTGGCGTTAAGCTTCTGCGCCTTTTCGATCTCGGTCCAACCGCGCTTTAACGACGCCTCGGACGGGCGCTCCCAGATCTGGTGGAACAAACTGAGCGCAATGCCCCAATGCGCCATGGCACAGGCGGGATCTTTCTGCGTGATCTCAGTGAACTGCGCTTCGGCCTCTTCGTATCCGAAAGAATGCATGAGCGCTACGCCGCGCTCGAATGGCTTCTGCGAGTCAGGCGCGCAGGAGATCGGGAACGAGACGTTGCCAAGCTTCTCGTTGGCATCATGATGGTGATCATGCATGTCATCACTCAATGCCAATCCCTGAAACAGAAACAAAGCGCAAACGCAGGCTAGCAGGCAGGCAACAGCTTTTCCTCGGATCATCTTCACCCCTTTAGACGCGACAACTACTTTACACCGAAAATGCTGGGGTAGAATTGAGGCCTTCTGCCAAATTCCTCATGGCAGTTCCTAAGGAGCGCAGATGCGTCATCGTCTTCTGTTTGTGTACTTGGTAGTGGCGGTTACGGTTGCGCAAGCGCAGAAAGCGGGCGGTGTTGCGGATGTCATTAGCGTCGATGCCCCGGTGTTCGTTCTCGACCACGTCCGCGTGATCGATGGAACGGGCGCGCCGGCAAAGGAAGATCAGGCGGTGGTCATCGCGAATGGCAAGATACAGTCCATTGCCCCGGAAGCCTCTTCGCAAATTCCACAAGGCTCGCAAAGGTTGGATCGCTCTGGCTATACCGTGATCCCCGGCCTCGTGGGCTTGCATAATCATCTCTATTACACCGATTCGTTCGCGGTGCAGGTTGTCGATGGAAGAGTAGGTGAGCCCGGGTTGTTCATCGCGGAGATTCCGTACACTGCGCCGCGACTCTACCTGGCGGCTGGCGTCACGACGATGCGCACGACTGGGAGTGTCGAGCCTTATACGGATTTGAAGGTTAAGAGCCGGGTCGACGCGAATCTGATGCCAGGGCCGAGTATTGATGTGACTGCGCCTTATCTGGAAGGTGCTCCCACCCGCTTTGCGCAGATGCATGAATTGACCGGACCAGACGATGCGAAGCGGTTGGTGGACTACTGGGCGGCGGAAGGCATGACCTCGTACAAGGCCTACATGAACATCACGCGCGAGGAGTTGGGAGCTGCGATTCAGCAGGCGCATACGCACAAGATGAAACTGACAGGGCATCTCTGCTCTGTGACATGGCCGGAAGCGATCGCTCTGGGAATTGATGATTTGGAGCATGGCCCCGTATTCGCCGACACCGAATTTGTAGCGGACAAGAAGCCGGATGTTTGTCCGACCGGAGGCAGCACCGCTTGGGCTAAGCAGGAAGTGAATGGAAAGGAAGTGCAGGAATTGATCCACCATCTGGTGTCACATCACGTCGCCGTAACCTCAACACTGCCGGTGTTTGAGGCTTCTGCTCCAGGACGACCGAAATTGCAGCCGCGGACGCTCGAAGCAATGTCCGCGGAGTCGGCGCACAGTTACCTGACAGCCCGTGCCAGAGTGGCTTTGGACTCACCCATGACGGCGCTAATGCGGAAAGAAATGGATTTCGAGGTGGCATTTGCCAAGGCTGGGGGCTTGCTGCTGGCCGGTCCTGATCCGACTGGAAACGGTGGTGTGTTGCCCGGTTTCGGCGATCAGCGCGAAATTGAGTTACTTGCGGAAGCGGGATTCACTGCGACGGAAGCGATTCAGATCGCCACGCAAAATGGCGCGCGATACCTCGGCCAGGAGGATCGGATCGGAACCCTCGCGCCGGGAAAGCAGGCAGACATCGTTTTGATCAAGGGCGATCCATCAAAAAAGATTGAAGAGATCGAAAACGTGGAGACGGTCTTCAAGGCTGGCGTCGGATACGACTCCCGCAAATTGATTGAGAGCGTGCGAAGCCAAGTCGGGATCCGCTAGTTTTTCGATTTCTTCTTGCGCATCTTCTCCATCTCCGCTTGAAAGCGATCCATCGTAGGCTGGAATTGCGTGGGATCGCGAATGATGTTTGCAAAAATGGCCCGCGAGTCGAAATCTTTCATGCCTGCGATATAGCGGAACGTGTCGGACGTCGGTGGGCCCCCAGGCTGTCCGACGGTAGGAATGACCGCTGGAAGTTGGACCGCATACATACTCCCGCCTGCCAAAGCTTCATGAGGGTACTGCATGAGCCAGATGCAGTTTCCGGAATCGATCATGAAGTTCGCGGACACTAAGGCCCACTGGCCGCCTCCCTTTCCCTCCGGTTGCTGGCAGTCCCACAACACGGCCTCAGGAATATACGCAGTCGGATCGGCAAATCCGTATTGATCGAGAAGGATCTGTTTCATTCCACGCTGGCGTACGAAAGTCTCTGCCGCGGGAAGCGCTTGGTTCCAGTCGAGATTGGAGTCATTGACCAAGGTGTAGCCGGGACGTCCCAGACCAAGGGCATTGAGATAAGGAAGATAGTTTGGGTAAGCGCGGGTTGCGGTAATGAGCGAAGCGATTGCGAGCGCAATCGTTAGATAGCCTGCGAAACGCGCTATTTGCGGTCGGGCAACGCGCAATTGCTGCAAAGCCCGCGGGAGAGGAGCGAGTAGCAGGCACGTCAATGCCAGCGCCACGGTGAAGTGGCGGATGCTGATGTCGAGCCGGTTCAGCATGCAAGCGCCCGTGAAGACCACCAGCGAAACCCATACCGCTCGCCAGTGGAGTTCGATGCCTTCGGGAATCAACGACTGCAAATCCGACCGTCTCTTCGCGAACCACCCTGTCATCGCGGCGATCAAAAGCAGCACCAGGAATGCCAGCTGCGATTTCAAAAAGAAAAGTGCGGGGAAATAGAACCAGACTCCGTGCGGATAGGAATGACCGAGGATGAATGTGGGTCGGCTCCCCGCGCTGAGAGCAAAGAAAAGTAGTCCGCGGAAATAGAGCCAAGGCGGCATGAGAAGCCGGCGCAGGACGATCGACGCCGGAAAGTGGGGGATGATCGAGAACGAATCCGTTGGCTGGTTCCATGAAAGCAAGAAATAGGTGAGGTAAACGAAGAACGCGGCCCAGAGCGTGCCCTCAGCAAAATTGCGCCACGCGCGGCGGCGCCATCGATGGAGTTCATATTTCTGCGTCGGTTGTTCGGCAAGCGGCTTCCATCGCAGGCTGAGAGCAACTCCCAAGAACACAAAGAACAAGAGCCCCGACGAGAATTTCGACAACAAAGCGCCGGCCAGCGCCAGGCCGAACTTCACCACCGTCCCGCGTGTGGGAGCGAGCCACATCTGGGGAATTTGCCAGACAACCAAGATCCAGAACAGCGTGAGCGCGATGTCGGTAACAACCAGCGGCCCAAAGGCGAGAAAGGCCGGCGTGGTTACAAAGGCCGAAAGGCACAGCAGGCCTCCCCAATTTCCGCCCAGGAGCGAGCCACAGCGATAAATCACAAAACCCAGCAACAACGTCATCAGCAACATGGGCGCGCGCGCCCACAGTAAGGTGGAGTGAAGATCGTTCCACTGGATCAGGAAGAAGTCTCCGAATACCCACTCGCCGAGGAACTGGTAGAACATCTTGCCGCTTAATGTCCAGGATAGGTGCGAGTAGTCGGCATGGACTCCCCGCACCACGAGCGGCAATGCAGCCACCACTTTTGCTAGTGGCGGATGCTCTTCGTTCATGCGCATGTCCAGTCGCTGGAGGTAACTGACCCCGGCTCCCGTGTGTGCGATTTCATCGAAGGTTACCGATTCGTGCCGCGCCGCTCCTCCGGCGAGGAATGCCATCAGGAGGAGAAGAAGCAACGCCGCGATGTGGGAATTGCGAAGGGTTCTCATGGTGCGAACCTCGTTTGACTAGACCTTAAGGCAACTATACCCGACGGTTTGTCGTGGGCGTCACATACAAATACGATTCAACGGAAGAGAAGGTTCCCGGAAGCGCGGGACGTAATTGTTGCCATATCGTAGTCCAGTTTTTCACTTAGGCGCAGCCATTAGGAACACGAACCCATCCACGGTGTAGTGAACCGTGCCTTGGTCTGCTGGAGTCGGCTTGATCGCACCGGCGCGGACTTTCTTGATTGCAGCAAGCAGCTTCGGCAGTTGCGAGGGATCGGCAGTGGGCTCATTGTGCGATGGCAACAGCGTATGAAGCTGAGGCGCGAGCGCCGCGATGCGCTCGATCGAATGAACGTAGGCATCAAGGTCGGTCTCCGGGCGATACAGAAAGATAGGTCCCGCGTAAAAGCTATCGCCGGTCCACAGCAAGCCGTTCTTGCGATCAAGCAGGCAAACTGCATCCGGCGTGTGGCCTGGCGTCGAAAGCACCTCTAGTGCGCGACCGCCGAGATCGATGGTGTCTCCGTCGTGTAGCCAACGAGTGATTTGAAATGGACGCGTGGAGTAGGACTTCGAATCGAATCCCGCGGGCAGTCGGCCGCACATCTGTCCTGCAGCGAGTTCGGCCTGCGCGTCTTCCCGTGAGCCTTTCGCGTTCTTGCGCGTGAAGTCCGTGTCCATGCCAAAGACATCGCTGAATTGCCAATTGTCACCGACGTGATCGTTGTGAGTATGCGAGTTCAGCACAACAATCGGGAGCGACGTCAACGACATCGCGACGCGTTTAATATCGCCGATGCCCAAGCCAGTGTCGAAGAGGAGAGCGCGCTTTTCTCCCACGATCAGAAACGAGATGGCCTCTTCGTATTGATGCGGCTCGTAAATCGCGAAGATTTGCGGCACGGCACGATAGACCTCAAACCATGGATCGGGCGAATTCACTCGCTCTAGATTCTTATAACCAGGTCGAGGGAGTTGGTGGCACCATTCTGGCGTCGAAGAGCTGTTCTGCGATTGCGCCACAACCGATGGGACAGCCATAATCGCGGTGAATAAAATGACTGCGACGAAAACGAGATTGTTTGCCCCTGGCTTCGACATGCCTAGGAGATTACCACCAGATTTCCGTGTGAGTTCCTCGTTCATCGTCTGAGTCCAACATTATGAGGAGGGCATCTAGGTAGAATGGCAACCTCTCCGGAATTCCGTCTCGCCGATACCATTGCAGTTCTCACTCGCACTCCAGCGGCGCTGGACGCGCTGTTGCGCGGTCAGCCTGATATTTGGGCCCGCGGCAATGAGGGAACTGATACCTGGAATCCGTTCGATATCGTGAAGCATTTGATTCTCTGCGAACACACCGACTGGATGCCGCGATTGCGGATTCTTTTGGAGCACGGCGAAACGCAGTCATTTCCGCCCTTCGACCGCTTTGCGAAGCTAAGAGAAAATGAAGGTCAATCGCTGGAGCAACTGCTGGATGCTTTTGCCCATGAACGCAAAGACAACCTGGCAGCGTTGCTCGCTCTGAATCTGCAACCATCAGATTTCGCGCGACGCGGCAAGCATCCTTCACTCGGATCAGTGACGCTCTCGGAACTGCTGGCAACTTGGGCCGTTCACGATCTCACGCATCTGCATCAACTCTCGCGCGTCATGGCCCATCAGTATCGCGAAGCGGTCGGTCCTTGGGGCGTTTATCTCGGCGTGCTGCAGTGCAACGGGCACAGCTCGTAGCAGCAGTAGTCACAGGGCCGAGGCACGACTGCTCTCACGTTCTCTCGCCGAACTTAGAACACCGGCTTGTCGCCGTCCCACTTCACCTGTTCTAACTTCGTTGGCGCGACTGGTTCCTGCAACGGAATGCGAAGCACCAATTTGCCCTCGCGCGAAACCACGTCTCCACCATTCGCCAGCAGAATTTTCAATCCCACTTGCGCAGTGTCTTCCGCCAGCACATCAACTTCGTGAGAATCCGGTAAGCCTGCAAGCGTCCTGTTCCAATAAATGTTGTGCACCGGCTCTGCATATTCTTTCGGGATGGCGTGCGCTCCAATCAACGCCCCCAGAATGCCGGCCGCATTTGCAGGATTGCAATCGGCATCCTGTCCGGCGCGCGTCGCGTAATTCATGGTCTTGTACCAGTCGCCGTTGCCGTAAAGCAGGCCCATCACCATGTACGCGCCATTCAGCTTGGCGTCAATGTTAAAAGGCTTTTTGTAGCCCTCTGGGCAATGATCTACCTCGCCCCACTTTTCCTGTACGAGATGCCATGTCTTCAACCAGTCATTCGGATACTGGTCGTGCCACTGAATGACGTCGTGAATCGTCTGCGCATAAAGACTCTGCGCGGGAATCGCTTTCAACCCGTTGTCCACGACTTCGCGGATATCCTTCGCGAAAAAGGCCTGCGTGTACATGGCGGCAATAAACATGCCTCCATAAACGCCATCGCCATAGTTCATGATGTGGCCCATGCGATCGCCGTAGCGATTGGAAACCTGCGGCATGCCGGGCGCAATCATGCCAAAAATGTCAGCTTCAATCTGAAAGTCAATGTCATCGGCGTGCAGGTTATAGCGAGGATTGCCGGAGTCGGGCGGCATGATGCCTTTGCGGATATTGCCCAACCCAGCATCGTTCGCGTGCCAGACCTGCTTAATCTTCTTGTCCCACTCGTGCGCCACCGTGACTGGATCGACATCAATGCCGTAGCGCCGCATGCAATACAGAAAGAGCAGATTGATATAGATGTCGTCGTTGTCGGGAATGCCGAAACTGGGGTGCTCTTTTTCGGAGTCGAGGATGAAATTGGTAACGAGGTGAACCTGCTGATTTTCGGATTCCTTAGTAATGGCAATCCATTCGCCGGGCTTGTTGGTCGCGCGTGCACGATAGTCTTTCATGCGCGTCGAAGAAAGCGGCCAGTCCGTGATATCGAATCCGATCGGCGTGCCTTGGTACTGAAATTCCCAAGGGGAGCCAAAAGTGACGCCAATCATCTTGCCCATCCACGCGCCCTGGACCTTATCGAGATAAGTATCCCAATCCAATTCGCGCATGCCGCCAGTAAAGTGTGTGGGCGGCGCATTTTGAGCCATCGAGAACTGCGGAGCAGCGAACATCATCGCCGCGAGAATCAGAAGAGAAATACCGAGTAGTCGGGTCATGTCAGATGCCGCCCCAGAGCAACGCGATGTCCGAACAACTCTCGGATCAACGCCCCGCCTCGCGGCAAGAATTAATCTACAGCAAAGATGCGCCGTAGAGAGCGGCGTTAGCTCCACTCCCGATACAACTCTCTGTCCCTTTCAGTCCTTGTCCGCTGTTGTCATTCCGACCAAAGGGAGGAATCTCAGTCGAGTCAACTCTGTGCGGAAGCCAAATATGTAGGGGGCCCCCCTCCCCTCTGTTTTCTTGCAAAGTATTGGAAATAAGCTAGTTAACTCCAAAGTATTCAATAATAATGACTTAGCCGCAGGCTTTGCGGATTTCCGGCCATTTCGCATGGTTTTCGGGACACCGTTTCGTTGTAAAGAGCGGCTTTTTGGACCATTTTTTGCGGCCCGGATACCTGTCTCTGGAGACAGACGCACTTGTGCCTTGCAAGTCAGTTGTGAGTGTCGCAGGTGGCGGGTGGGAAGTCAGTGATCTGGGTGCGGTGATGAGAGAAAATTGGGCGATTGATTGCCAAAGTGGGAATACTCGCGGCTCCACTCATCGCGGAGTACACGATGAGTAGAGAATCCCGGATCTCGAAAAAGCACGACACCGGAGTCACCCGGCAATCGAAACCTGCAACTGTCACGCCGTCTTGGTGCGCGCTACTTGCCCGGACTCGCCGGTTTCAACACCGCCGTATTGCGCTCGTCAGAAGCGATCATGCGGTAGAACTTCTTCAACTCGTCCATTTTGCTTACCGGCACGCTAAGTTCCTTGATCTCCATGCTGCGGGAATAGTGCAACGCTTGCCCAGCGACTTCGGTTTTGCTGTGATAACTCGCAAAGCTGTAGTCCACATCCGTTGGTGGCGGCAACTCGTCCACTTCGTAACCCGGCGGCAGTGCGATGTCGAAACTGTCGACGTCCCGCACTGGCCCTTCGAATTCGTAGGGAAACTTCCGCGGTTCCTTGGTTTCCAGAACTCCCGAGCCTTTATTCCCGAGCACGCGCGGCCGCACTAGCAAGAGATTTCCGGCGAGCTTTGCATAATTCGTGGACTGGAAAGTGTAGTTGAACCCGAACGGCTGATCCGTGTGGTCGACGTTCGCGATGCTCGCTTTTTCGATCAAAAAATTCGGGAGAGATCCGGCCAGCAGGTTCTCGATGGGCTTGATGCGGTCCGAGCTCTTCGTGACCAAGCGCAATCGCCATCGCTCCGTCCAAGCCCTGTCCCCCAACCGCACTTCTTGGACGTCACCTTCCAGATTGCCGCTGGCATCCAGTTTGAGCTTGCCCGTGCGCTGAATACTGTTCATGGCAGACGGTTGCTGTGGCAACTCCACGAGTTCGCCACCTTCCGGGGTGAGCAGCAAGCCATAGTTGGCCTGGAGATAGCCGCCGATCTGGCCAAATGGAGTTAACTCATTCGTCGGATCGAAGAATAGAACCCTGCCCAGTGCTGGATGTTGCACCACGGAAATCAGCGAAGGATCTTTCAAGTCATCTGGCAACTTGACCGCGATGATCGCATGGTTGAAAGCGTTGTGCGCCGGGGTTTCGCGAGTTACCGAACCGCGCTCCGTGTTGATGATGACATGGTAAGAATCAACACCGATTTCGTGTAGCATCGTGCGCATGAGCGTGGCTTTGTCTTTGCAGTCTCCATACCGGTGGGCGAAGACGTCGGGCGCAGCATGAGGCTGCCAGCCGCCAATACCCAATTCGATCGCAACATAGCGTATGTCGTGCTGGACGAAACCGGCAATCGCCTGCATCTTCTGCAGCGAGGTAGTCTTGCCAGCCGTGAGAGAGCCGACTTGTTGCTTGATCGTGTCTGACGCGTTCATCTGGCCGTTGTACAGGTTCCCCAGCCAACTGCCCATGCGTTGCCAGTTTGCGAAGTCGCTTTTCGCGGACGCTCCGCCAGCAGGGAAGAAAGAGACGATCATTTGGCCGGCCACGCCCTTCCACGGCGGCATATCTTCTTCGGACCGAATGCCTTTGACGTTGGTGACCACCCATTGAGGGGAATTGCTGTTGTCGCTCGGTTTGACCTCAGGATAAGAAAGCCACGATGCCTTGTAATCCCAGCCGGGCGGGAGTTGTAGCGAAAAATGGCTTTCTCGGACAGGATCGGTTTCCTGGAAACGCCAGATATCCTGCAACCAGAAGGGCTGCTCTTCCACTTCATACTCATATCCGACAATGTTTCCCACATCCGGAGCTGGAATCTGGAGAACTCTGTACTTTGTGTCGTCCACAAGGAGACCGGCTTCTGTTGATAACGCCACATCGATGGCTTCCTTGTCCTTGACCTCATAATCCTTGCCCTGCGCCGGAACGCACCACGCTCGCAGGGCAGTAATTTTTCGACTCTGATGGAAGTTCACGTGAACCGTGCCGTGGTCTCGTCCTTCAGGACGCAGAATCTTGTAGGCTTCGCGAACGTGAGTCTTGATTTTGTCTGCCGAGAGAACGGTTACGTTGATATCGGAATAGAGCAACACCGCGTCAGTCTTGTCGTCATATGTAGGCAGCGTGACTCCGACCAAGGCGTGCATCCATTGCGGCGCGTCTCCGGCACTGGCAGGGACTGCACCACCCAAAAGACAAAGAAGCAAACCAACAACGATCCCCAGCCCTTGCCTGTTAGTTGCGCGCATGGATCTCTCCCGGTTGCAGCACCACTTGCTCGCTATCGGAACTCCTCACGAATTGAAAGAAATTTCGCAGCGCGGTGTAGTACTTCGGTTCAAGCAAAAGGATGTCCAGACTTAGGGTCCGTGTCATTCGTAAAGATCCTGAGCCGCCGTCAACTTTCAGGGCGTAACGGACGACGCGGGCGTCCTTATTCTGAGGAACCGGAACGTTGCTTACCTGCCAGCCCGAAGGTAGCTCTACCGTCACGTCGTCCGCCTTCTCATGCGGATAGGCAAAATAGACGGGATGGACACGGCTGGCGTGTTCAAACATGCCCTTTTCGGGGGCGGTAAAAATCGCCGCGGGGACCATCACACGCTTACCGGCACTCGCTGCCCAGCCGGGAATCTTCAGGGAAAATTCGGCGACAAGCGGCGTCTCCGAATTCGTCCAGTCCGGATTGTTCGTAAGTTCCACTTCGGCGCCGACGAGGATTTGGGAGGACACGAGTTCTTCCAGGAACTTCTTGCGGGCCGCATCGTCAGCATGTCGTTCTTCCAGTCGGTTGTACATTGCCTCCAGGCCAGTGTAGGTAACGGTAACCTTTCCTTCCAGGTCTCCCATGTCAGAGAGCTTGAGTTTCCCGGTGCGTTCGACTCGCGATTCAGAAGGTTGAGGAAGGGTAGTCGTGATCCAGGTCCCACCATCCTTATCGAGACGCATTCCATTCACGCCCGTTTCCGACCATGTTAAGAGACCATAGGGAGTGAACTGGGCCCCGGGATCAAAGTAAAGATCTTTTCCGTTCATCTTTACAAGAACCACGTTGGCATTCAGCTTTGATCCTTGCATGGTGACCGGTGAGAAGAAGTACTCCCGGCGGTCCGAGACCCAGCAACCGTAGGCCTCAAAACCTGCGGCACGCGCCATGGCGAGAAATAGCCACGTGAGCTGATTGCCGTTGCCATAGCCCCGCTTCCAAAGTGCCTCCACATTGTCTATGTCTTTTTCTTTTTCGCGCTTTTGCTCTTGTGCAGTCTTCGACACTTCGTAAGATGTATTTCGGATTTGCTGGACGCGGTCATAGATCTTTCGGAGCTTCACTTCCTGGGAGTCATTCGGTGAAACAACCTGCGCGACTGCCTGCTCCATGGCCTTACGCTTGCCAATAAAGTCCTCTAGTTGGCCATTTCTCCTCTTGCCAAGGTCTTTCCAATAGGTCTCCTGGTCTTTGGTGGCAATGCCTTGCTCGTAGATGAAGTCCACACGCGACCGCAATTCGCCTTCCGGGGGCATGTAGTCTTCAGTCTGGAAAGCCGGAATGTTGCTGGCTTCCATGCGGATGATGTGATCGGGGCCTTCCTTCGGAGGAGCGGCGCCCGTCGGCAGGGTGTTCCAACTCCAGCGCAGGGAGTAGGTGTTATAGCTGTCGCCGCGGAAAGGCTTTAGCGAGAATTGCGCTTTCTTGGTGAACAGTTCGTCATTCAGAGTCCATATTGAATTGAACAAAGAGTATTCGTGAAAGTCCTCAGTATAGGAATACTCAATGATGCTCCCGACCTGTACATCGGTCAGCGTAAACGTCTTCGCCAGGTATTTCATCTTCTGGCCTTGTACCTTGCCCTTGACCAGGTTCTTTTCGAATACCTGGCCGCCAAACTCAACGGCGGTTCCATCGGGTCGAATCGTCCTGGCGTGGATGTTGATGATGTCTTCATTCTCTTTCCAGAATGCGATCTCAACATCCGCGCGCTTGCGCCCCTCTTCCGTAAGAATCTTGATCCGAATGTAGTTGTCTTCGTGCGGCGTGTGGATGTTGTCGTCCCGGTCTACCTGGCGGTAGAGAATGATCGCAGGCGCTCCCGGCGCCAGTGGTTCGGACGTCATCTTGAGTTCATCGGGTGAAACGGCCTGAAACCCGATGCCCGCTTGCGCCCGGGGAATCGCCAATAGGCAGACCGCGAGACTTGTGACTATCCATTTGCTGAACCGGAACATGATCCACCTCTCTCGAGATAAAGAGCCTTTACAAGAACCCGAGAAACGCGATCCGCAGCAGGCGGGGACTGCCAACTTTAGGGGACACGTTGTGCTCTCGGTGGCGACACACTTCCGCCTCCTCCGAAATTCCGTGCCCCCTCAGGACAGAATCCGGTACTCCTGAAACGCATGAGTATAACTGGAAAACACCGTTGGTCAAGGGCATTGATCACCATGGTGGAAAGTCGCAAATCGGGGGTTAGACAGGAGTGGAGGCGGGCAAACGGGGCGAGTAACAGGCGATATGCACGTAGTTACTGAGAACGGACAACTGACAACTGCGAACTAGATCTGAGAACCGCCTCTACAACTCGTACTTCTTCATCAAATGCCGGAAGGATCTGTAGGAGATCCCCAGCAGTTCGGCGGCTTTCACTTGAACGCCGTTGGTTTGGCCGAGGGATGATTGCAGTAGAGACCGCTCGATCTGCTCGACATAGCTTTCCATGTTCACGCCTTCGGGCAGAATTCCCCCACTACCGCTGAGCATTGCGGTTTCCGCGCCCGCGGCCACGCCACGAGCTTTCGCGCGCTCTACGGGTAGTTCGACATGCAATTCATTGGTCGCTTCGAGGGCCACAGCGCGTTCGATGGTGTTTTCCAGTTGGCGCACGTTGCCCGGCCATTCATAGCGGCCCAGAGCCTCGATCGACGCCGGATTCACGCCATGAATGCTCTTGGAGGCGCCCGGCGCGTATTTCTTCAGGAAGTGATTGGCCAGCAGCGCAATGTCTTCGCGACGTTCGCGCAGGCTGGGCACTCGAATGGGAATGACGTTGAGGCGGTAATAGAGATCTTCGCGGAACGTGCCTTCGGTGACCTGCTTGTCGAGATCGCGATTGGTGGCGGCGATCACGCGCACATCCATGGAAATTTCACTGGTGCCGCCGACGGGACGCACCGTGCGCTCCTGCAGCACGCGCAACAGTTTGACCTGCATCGGCATGGTCATCTCGCCGATTTCGTCGAGGAAGATCGTTCCTTGGTCGGCCACTTCGAATAACCCGCGCCGGTTCTGATTGGCTCCGGTGAATGCGCCTTTGACGTACCCGAACAGTTCGCTTTCGAGCAGAGTTTCCGGGAATGCGCCGCAGTTGACGGACACGAACGCTTCCGCGGCGCGCGGCGAACAGGTGTGAACCGCGCGTGCCACCAGTTCCTTACCAGTCCCGCTCTCGCCGTAAACCAGAATCGTGCTGGTGGTCGAGGCTACTGTCCGAATCGTTTCCTTCAGCTTTTCGAGCGCAGGGCTGACTCCGATGATGTTGTCGAGCGAGTTGCGAGCGGCAGCATCGCGGCGCAGAGCAAAGTTCTGGCGGCTCAGCGAGACCTTGGTGAGCGAACGCGCAATCGCGAGCTTCACTTCGTCCACGAGTCCCGGACTCTTGCGGATATAGTCGGTCGCGCCGCCTGCTTTCACTGCTTGGACGGCAGCTTCGTAATCGTCCACCGCCGTCATCAGAATGACAGCCGATTCCGGCGAGATCTGATGGGCATGGCGCAGAACCTCCACGCCGTCCACGCCCGGCATTTTAATGTCGGTAACAATGACGTCGAACAACGCACTGTCGATCTTGCGGCGGGCCGCTTCGCCACCCGTTACGGTTTCCACCTTGTGACCGTCGCGGCGCAGGGCGATATCGAGCAGTTCGCAGATAGAGCGCTCGTCGTCGCAAACGAGAATGTTACCCACGCTTGCCCCCTCCCGAGCCGGCTACGGCCGCATCTGCCTTTTTCGAACTCGTATCTGGACTCGCGGCGACAGGTTGCTCCAGGCGCCGCAAGCGAACGACGAAGCTTGTCCCCTTGCCGACTTCCGAACGCGCCCAGACTTTGCCCTCGTGCGCCTGTACGATCTGGTACACGATGGCGAGGCCAAGGCCAGTTCCGCCCTCGAAACTCGACTGAAATGGTTCGAAGATTTTTTCCGTCTGGTTCGGTTGGATGCCCGGGCCGGTGTCGGCGAAATTCATTTCCCAATCGCCGCCGCGCTCGCTGAGCGAAACCGTGAGTTTGCCGCCGGTTTTCTTCATGGCGCGAACGGCATTCTCACAAAAATTCCAGAAAACTTGCTTGAGTTTATCGCCGTCAGCAAGCACGAACGCTTCCCGAGTCTGGAAGCAACGCTCCATCCGGATATTCGCGTTTTCCGCAGTCAGGCGATGCTCAAGTAGCGTGAGGGTGTCTTCGAGGAGAGGAATCAGATTCACGCTCTCGAAGCGATACTGCTTGCCGCGCGAATACGCAAGAAAGTCGGTGATGATGTTGTTGAGGCGATCGGATTCGCGAATGACGATATCGAGCAGGTGGCGCTCCTCCGGGTTCAACGTGGGCGCGTCCGACAGCATGCTGACCGAGCCCGCGATGGAAGTTAGCGGGTTGCGGATTTCATGCGCGATAGCAGCAGCCAGGCGGCCCACGGCCGCGAGGCGGTCCTGCATGCGCACTTCGCGCTCCAGACGGCGGATTTCAGTGAGATCGTCGAACGTGTAAATGAAGCCGAGGTCGCCGCCTACGCTCACATTCAGCGAAGAGACCATCACCCGAAACGTTTTGCGAAACCCTTTAGGCGATGTGTATCGAACTTCCGCGTCGCGCCGCGCAGCTCCAAAGTGCGGCAGCGGATCGAGGAACAGATCGCCGACCGATCTTCCGGAAAGCTCCTCTTCCGAAATCTCCAGCAGTTGTTGCGCCGCGCGGTTCACCAGTGTGACCCGGCCCTCTTGCCCGGTTGTGATCACGCCTCCACTCATGGACTGCACGATGTTTTCATGCAGAGCCTGAAGGTTTTCCAGCGCACCGCTGGCATGCTTCAGTTGCACATCCACCTGCCGGAGTTTCGACATCAGCAAACCGGCAAGGTAAGCGATGGCGAAGTAGGCGAACAGGTTGACGAAGATCACGACCTGCAGCGCTTTCAGCTTCGGGTGAGTCGCGACGTACGACGGAATCACGCCGTAGTAGTCGAGTTCGAGAACGGTGCCGAAGAGAATGAACGCCACCGCCGCACTCAAGTATCCCCAGACGCGCGGCAACAGCATGGTCGCAACGACAATCACGAGGGGATAGAGAAAGTTCAGCGAGCTATCGATGCCACCGGTCAGGTGTACGACGAGCGTGACCATCGCCAGATCGGCGAGAACCTGCAGCATTGCCTGCAGGCGAGTTTCATTCCATACGGTGACCAGGAAAAGAAAGAACAGCGAGATCACGAACCACAGCACCATTCCCGTGAGGAAGGGAAGCACTGGCACCGGACTTGGTGTCAGGCGAATAACTGTCAGTTCGATGGCGAGCAGAACCATCAGGATCAGGATGCGAACCTTCACCAACCAGGTCAGCCAGTTCCGCTCATCAGAAATAGAATGCATTGATTCGGTCGTTAGTCGTCCGTCGTTAGTCGTTCGCCATGTATCGCAAGCTCCAGAAGTTCGGCGTGGACGCCATAGTGCTGTGCCAGACGACGAACGACCGCCGACGAGAGACGGTTTTGCTATCCCGCCAGTTTTCCGATCATTGCGAACAGTGGCATGTACAGTGAAATTACGATGCCGCCGATGCTGATGCCGAGGAGTCCGATGATGACCGGTTCGAGCATGGCCAGCATGTCCTTGGTGGCGTTGTCCACTTCGTCTTCGTAGAAGTCAGCGATCTTCTGCAACATGGCGTCCATCGCGCCCGTCGCTTCGCCGACGCCAATCATCTGGGTCACCATGTTCGGGAACACGCCGCTTTCGCGCAGCGGATCAACGATGGTGCGTCCTTCTTCAATTGCCTTGCGCACTTTCATCAGCGCTTCTTCCAATACCGCGTTTCCCGACGTGCGCGCGGTGATGGCGAGACCTTCGAGAATGGGAACGCCCGATGTAATCAGCGTGCCCAGGGTTCGGGTGAAGCGAGCGACAGCAATTTTCCGCAACAGAGTGCCGATAATGGGCGCCTTGAGCAGCGTGGCATCAAAGTAATAGCGTCCCCGCGGATGTTTTCGGATCTGCTTGAGCCCGAAGTAAAGTGCGACGACGCCACCAATCATGAACCACCAGAAAGAACCAACGAACGCGCTGAGCCCGATGACGATGCGCGTCGGCAGCGGCAAGGCAACGCCCAGGCCGATGAAGAGGTTCGCGAAGATCGGCACAACCCACTTGAGCAGCGCGCCGACGATCAACATGGCGAGCGAGACGACGCCGACGGGGTAAACCAGAGCCGATTTGATGGCGGAGCGCAGCTTGACCGCCTTTTCCACGTACTGTGCGAGACGCTGCAGAATGATGTCGAGAATACCGCCGGTTTCGCCGGCTTCGATCATGTTCGTGGTCAGATCGTCGAACACGACCGGGTATTGGCGCATGGCATTGGCCAGCGTGGAGCCGCCTTCGACCGTCGTTCGCACTCCCAGAAGTGTCTTCTGGAATGCCGGGTTTTCCTGGTTGGCGCCCAGAATTTCCAGGCACTGTACGAGCGGCAGTCCGGCGTCGATCATGACGGAGAACTGGCGGAAGAATACCGCCACGTCTTTGACCTTGACCTTGCCGCTGCCGAAAGTCGGCATGGAGAATTCCTTGCCCTTTTCGCGGATCGAGCGTGGTGTGATGCGCTCTTTCCGCAGCGCGGCCGCGAGGCCGTCCTTGTTGGCGGCTATGCGCTCTCCTTGAACTTTCTCGCCCGAAGCGGTCTTACCCGAGAATGTGAAAACCGGCATGGCTACTGTCTCCTTAAATCCGTGTTGCGCTGGTTGTTTCCTGAATCTGCCAACCGAACGCATTAATTTCTTGCCGGACCCATCGTGCTAGTAGGCCCGTGATGTCGTCATCTCTTCGTTGTCAAAGTCTTCTGCGTCGAGGCCGCTGTCGGCCGGTTCAGAAGAGTTGCGCCGCGTGCGATCATTTCCTGCAATTCATCCTGGTTGCTGGAGCGAAGCAAGGCCGTTTCCAGTGAGATTTGTTTCTGGAAATACGCCGTCGCCAGCGACTGGTTGAACGTCTGCATCCCGAATTTTTCCTGGCCCGACTGCATCGCCGAGTAGATCTGGTGAATCTTGTCTTCGCGGATCAGGTTGCGCACGGCGGCATTCGGCACCAGAATCTCCATGCACATGGCGCGGCCCTTGCCATCCACTTTAGGCAACAGGCTTTGACACATGATGCCTTCCAGCACCAGCGAAAGCTGCGCGCGAATCTGCGACTGCTGGTGAGCGGGGAACACGTCAATAACACGGTTGATGGTCGAAGATGCCGAGTTGGTGTGCAGCGTACCGAAGGTCAAGTGGCCCGTCTCGGCGATACGCAGCGCCGATTCGATTGTTTCCAGGTCTCGCATTTCGCCGATCAGCACCACGTCCGGGTCTTCACGTAGCGCGGCGCGCAAGGCGTCGGTAAAGCTCTTGGTGTCCGAGTGCAATTCGCGCTGGTTCACCAGGCAGTTCTTGTTCATGTGCACAAATTCAATCGGGTCTTCAATCGTCAAGATGTGGTCGTGCCGCTCGGTGTTGATCTTGTCGATCATGGCGGCCAGTGTCGTCGATTTACCCGAACCGGTCGGTCCCGTTACCAGCACCAGCCCGCGCGGTTTGTCACACATTTTGCTGACGACTGGTGGCAGTCCGAGTTGGTGAAACGACTTGATCTCAAATGGAATCAGACGGAAAACGCACGCGGTAGCGCCGCGTTGATTGAATACGTTGGCACGGAAGCGGGCCAAACCTTTCAAGCCGAACGAGAAGTCGAGTTCAAGATTTTCTTCGAAACGATGCTTCTGGGAATCGGTCATCACCGAGTAGGCCAGTTGCTTCGTTTCCGCTGGCGTCAACTGGGGCAGGTCTAGCGGAACCAGGTGACCGTGCACGCGGATTTGCGGCGGCGAGTTGGTGGTGATGTGAAGATCGCTACCGTTCATCTCCAACATGCGCCGGAGCAGATCGCTTAATGAGAGCGCCATTTTTCTTTTCCTCTTCCGTCGTTCTAGTGAATCGTTTCGCGAGCCACTTCTTCGAGCGTGGTCCAGCCTTGTGCGACCTTGATTAACCCGCTGCGGCGCAGCGTGATCATGCCGCGTTCAATTGCCTTCTTCTTGAGTTCGAGCGCCGATGCGCCGACCAGAACCAGTTCCCGAATTTCGTCATCCACTTCCATGACTTCATACAGACCGGTGCGACCCTTGTAGCCCGTTTTGTTGCAGGTCGCACAGCCTTTGCCCTTCATGATCTGGACCGTCTTCGCTTCCTCCGGCGTGAACCCTTCGTCGATGAGCGCTTGTGGCGGCATTTCCACCGGCTCCGCGCAGTCTTTGCAGATTCGACGGATCAGTCGTTGGGCGCAGATCAGGTGTACGGAGGTTGCCACGAGGAAAGGCTCGATGCCCATGTTCATTAAGCGGGTGATTGTCTCGGGTGCGCCGTTGGTGTGAAGCGTGGACAACACCAGATGGCCTGTGAGTGCGGCCTTGATCGCGATCTCGGCGGTTTCAAAGTCTCGAATTTCGCCAACCAGAATGATGTTTGGATCCTGCCGGAGGAAGGCGCGCAGCGCGGCCGCGAAGTTCAGGCCGATCTGCTCTTTCATCTGCACCTGGTTAACGCCGCCCAGCTGAAATTCGACCGGATCTTCGGCGGTCATAATGTTCGTATCGGGCTGGTTGAGGCGCGAGATCGAGGAATAAAGAGTGTTGGTCTTGCCCGATCCCGTTGGCCCCGTCACGAGCACCATGCCGTACGGCTTCAGAATCGCCTTCTCGAACTTGACGAGCGACTCCGCCTCGAAACCAAGCTTGGTCATGTCGAGCCGCAGGTTCTCTTTGTCCAGCAACCGGAGCACGATCTTCTCGCCCCACAGGGTGGGTAGTGTGGAAACACGGAAGTCGAGCTGCTTTTTCTTGCCGCCGATCGCCATCTTCAGCATGATGCGGCCGTCCTGCGGCAGGCGCTTCTCGCTGATGTCGAGCTTGGACATGATCTTCAAGCGCGACGTGATCGCATCTTTCAATTTCAGCGGCGGATTCATGATCGACTGCAGAATGCCGTCAATACGGAAACGCACGCGGAACTCTTTTTCGTAGGGTTCCATGTGAATGTCGCTGGCTCCGCGCTTGACTGCGTCGGTCAGAACCAGGTTCACGAGCTTGACGATCGGCGCCTCATCGGCCGCCTTCTCAAGCTCCTTCAACTGCATTTCTTCCGCTTCGGCCTGAACCTCGACGTCGCCCGGATCGCCCATGTCGTTCATGGACTGCATCACTTGTTCAAGCTCTTCTTCTTTCGAAGTGCCGTAGGCTTTATCGATACCCTCAACGATGGATGTTTCCGAGGCGACGACCGGTTCGATGTTGAAACCAGTCATGAACTTGATGTCATCCATCGCAAACACATTGGTGGGGTCCACCATGGCGATGGTCAACGATGCGCCCACCCGGCTGAGCGGCAGAATCTGGTAACGTTTCGCTGTTTCGTAGGGAATTAGTTTGACGACGGCGGGATCGATCTCGAAATACGAAAGATTAATCGCAGGCACGCCGTACTGGCGAGAAAGGAAGTTGGTGACATCCTCATCCGAGAGGAAGCTCAACTTCACGAGCGCCGACGCGAGACGGCAATGCGTCTCCTTTTGGAGCTTCGTCGCCTGCTCTAACTGTTCTGGGGTAATGACCTTTTCTTTTACGAGCAGGTCGCCCAGGCGCTGAGACATATCTCTCCTATTTCCCGCAAAAGTGGGACATGCGAAACCGCTGATTTCCGGGGGGATTCAACGGGAGTGTTTCGCACTGACACAAATTGTCAACCCAATGGGTATTTCGAAAAAGTAACTTAGGTACCTGTACCCAAGCGGCAAGGCCGAAAACAGTGATTGTGAAGGCTGTCTGGTCGCAGAATCCTTGCTGTTGCGGAAAACTACACCGCGGTAGACCATGTTCTTCGGTGTCAAATGCCAGTGATCAACAACACAGCAAATGATCCGAGTAGCGCCTGCGATTTCGCCAGTGCTGAGGATCGGGTCATTTCGAACTCCCAACAGCAAATCCGCCAATACTTCGAAACCCTGTACCGGGCGTGGGGAAGACAGCATTGGTGGCCCGCGCGCACGCCCTTTGAGGTGATTGTTGGCGCTTACCTGACACAGAACACTTCCTGGACAAACGTCGAATACGCGCTGACAAATCTCCGCCGCGAACGACTACTGACTGCCAGCGGTATCCGGCGCACCTCGCTGGCGCAACTTGAGCGATTAATCCGACCCGCCGGTTACTTTCGACAGAAGGCCCAGCGGCTGAAAACGTTTGTCGGGTTCCTCGATCAGCGTTATGGGGGGTCTTTGGCGCGCATGTTCGCCGAGCCAACGGCGAAACTGCGCGAAGAGCTGTTAGCGCTGAACGGAGTTGGACCAGAGACAGCGGATTCGATATCGCTCTACGCAGGCAATCATGCGGTATTCGTGGTTGACGCCTACACGCGCCGAATCCTGGAGCGCCACGGACTGGTCTCCGCCAAGGCGAGCTATGAAGAAATCCGGCAGATGTTCGAGAAGGCTCTGGCGCCGATCGCTGAGGAGTTGGCAGTACCCAAAAACAATGCTGATACCGCTCATCCAAGTATTCCGAGCGGCTCCTCCCATCCCCCTTCGCGGATGAGCACCGCCTCGCGCACCCTAGTAGCCCAGGTCTTTAACGAAATGCACGGCCTGATCGTCGGTGTCGGCAAGCACTACTGCAAAAAGTCAGGACCCGCCTGTGAGCAATGTCCTTTGAAAATCTTCCTTCCTGATGCAAAGTAATACGCAGATGCGATCCCTGTTCCCATCCCGAGCTCTCCTTTGCATTGTGACAACCGTCTGTTACGGGTTGGCTGCGACGCCAGCCCCGCAGTCGCTGCGTAAAATAGCCGACCGCTCCGGCATTTTGATTGGCACAGCAGTTCGTCCGGATCAACTGATGGACGCCAACTACGCCATCACCCTTACTCGGGAGTTCAATCTGCTCGAGCCCGAAGACGTACTCAAGTGGGAAGTGCTGCGGCCCGAAGAAAAATCCATTGATTTCACCCAAGCCGACAAAATCGTCGACTTCGCCGTGCGCCACAACATGAAGGTTCGCGGTCATACACTCGTCTGGCACCAGCAAAATCCGACATGGTTAACGGCGGAGCCGCGCACTCCCGACCAACTCTCGAAATTGCTGGAGAATCACATCAAGACTGTGGTCGGGCACTATCGCGGCAAAATCTTTGCCTGGGACGTCGCCAACGAAGCCTTTGACGAAGTTGTTCCAGGAACCCTGCGCAGCACAATCTGGTATGACCGGCCCGGAATCGGCTATTCCAGGCAAGGGTTCGCCTACCTCGCGCAATGTTTTCGCTGGGCCCATGAGGCAGATCCAGACGCTCTGTTGTTCTATAACGAAGCAGAGGCGAACGAGATCAACCCAAAGTCCGACGCCATTTACGCGATGGTTCGCGAATTTCAGCGGCAGGGGGTTCCGATTCACGGCGTCGGCTTGCAGATGCACATCGAGAATCTGCGCGCAGATGTTACGTCCATCGCAGCCAACATCGCCCGCTTCACGGCACTGGGCCTTCAGGTACACATCACCGAACTGGACGTTTCTCTCCCCGTGGATGCCACCGGCAAGGCGACACACGAAGATCTCGACCGCCAGGCCGACATCTATCACGGAGTGGCGAAAGCCTGCCTCATGCACAAGGGATGCACGGCGATCCAAACCTGGGGATTCACCGACAGATTTTCCTGGATCGGATCGCATTCGAAAGGCACGCGAGGTGCCGCCCTACCCTTTGACCGAAACTACCAGCCCAAGCCTGCGTATCAGGCCTTGCGCAATGCGCTGGAGCAGGCAGGCAGCCAATAGTCGATAGTCGATAGTCGTTTGTCGTTAGGCCCGCAACTACTTTTTACGAGGCTACTTGAAGAGCGTTCGAACGACTATCGACTATCGACCAACGACCGCTCGCACGGCTCTATAATGTCATCCATCCTTGGCCGCACTCGATCCAATTCGCGAAGAGGAGCCGAAACCGTCTGGACGGCGCAAAGCCGTTATCGCATTGGCGATCGGCGCCTTTCTGTTGCTTGCGATTCTGGTGGCCCAGGCTTCGTTCAACCTCAAGTTCCTTAGCCCCGACAGCAACCAGCAGCTTTTCTTCTTCGTCACCCTTACGGGGCTGATCTTTTTTGCCTTCGTCGCATTGTCCCTCGTGCTGGGCCGCAACTTGCTCAAACTCTATGCCGAGCGGCGGCAAGGAGTCGCGGGATCGAAATTCCGCACGCGCTTGGTTGTAGTCAACCTGTTGCTCTCGTTTCTGCCCGTGATCGCGATGTTCTGGTTTTCCTACGGGCTGATGAACCGTTCGATTGATAAGTGGTTTTCGCAGCCGGTAGAAGAAGTGCGTGCTGATACCGCAGCGATGTCGGCACAGCTGTATGACTACGCGGGTTTGAACGCAACCTCGGAAGCTCAGTCTATCGCCGAAGCGGAAGAATTCAAGCGAGCCTTCGCCAGCCGCAACTTTTCCGCGACGAATGAAGAGTTGCAGGAACACATCCCGACTCTACAAGGCGGGTTCGTCGTCGCATTGGCCGACGGCGAGTCCATCACTGCGTTAAACCCTCCTGCCCCATGGGCTGAAGTGAAGTCGCATTTTCCCTTGCAGGAGGCCGTGCGCGGAGAGCACCCCCATTTTCGCTGGGGCCAGACCGACTACATTGTCGGCGCGGCCCGTTCCGACAAGGGCACCATCGTTGTCGCCATGCCGCTGCCCCCCAAGTTTGCGGAGACCGCCAGGCAGATTCAGGACAGCCAGCAGCGCTATGTGGAACTGGCCCGCCAGCGCAAACTGGTTCGACGCACGTACCTGGGATTTCTCCTTCTTCTCACTGTACTCGTGCTGTTTGCCTCGACCTGGCTGGCGCTCTTTCTCTCCAAGCTCGTGAATCGCCCGGTGGCCGCGATCGCGGCTGGCACCGAAGCCATCTCCAAAGGCCAGCTTGACTATCGCGTTGATATCCGTGCTACCGACGAACTCGCCGAACTGGTTCGGTCTTTCAACAGCATGGCGGAACAACTGGAATCGAGCCGTCGTCAGATCGAGGCTTCCAGCCGCGAGTTGGGCAATGCCAACGAAGCTCTTGAAACCCGCCGCCGCTATATTGAAACCGTCCTTCAGAATATCCCCACGGGCGTTGTCTCGATTGATGGCCTGCGACGCGTGACCCTCGCAAATGCCGCGTTCTCCCGGATGTTCCACACCGAGAGCCCTGAGTTCTTCAGTCCGGCAGCGCTCTCGACCATTCCCCTGCGCGAACTTTTGCCTGCGGATGTGATTGCGGACCTGGAGCAGTTGCTCCGTCGTGCCGATCGCATGGGAATCACCGCTGCGAACATGGAAATCACCGCGCCTCACGCAAAACTGAATGTGGCTTTGACGGTGGCTGCGCTCGATCACCCCAGTAAGCGCCTTGGGTACGTGCTTGTGTTCGAAGATCTATCCGACCTGCTGCGTGCCCAGAAACAAGCGGCGTGGCGTGAGGTGGCGCGTCGGGTAGCGCACGAGATCAAGAATCCGTTGACCCCAATCGCTCTTTCCGCCGAGCGGATTCATCGTCATCTGGCACGCGGCGCGACCCCCGATGCCGCGTCGCTCGAAATCATCCGCACCTGTGCTGACACCATCAATACGGCTGTCCAGACGGTACGCGGCTTGGTGGACGAATTTTCGGTGTTAGCGCGCTTTCCAGCGTCACGCCCGCAGCCTGCCAGCCTGAACAGTCTGGTGGAAGGCGCGCTCCTTCTCTTCAGCGGACGTCTGGAAGGGATTCGCGTGCAGACGGATCTGGCGAAGGACCTGCCGGAAGTGATGGCGGACCCGGAAGCAATCAAGCGTGCGGTTGCAAATCTGGTCGATAACGCTGCCGAAGCGCTGCAGGACTCGCTTTTGAAAGAAATCACAATCACCACCGCGCTCGTGGCGAGCCGCGACGCCGTTGAACTCTCCGTCTCAGATACCGGTCATGGAGTGTCGCGCGATGTGAAAGAACGTCTGTTTCTGCCGTATTTTTCCACCAAACAACGCGGCACGGGTCTTGGCCTGGCCATCGTCAGTCGCATCGTGGAAGACCATAACGGTTCGATCCGTGTGGAGGAGAACAAGCCCGTGGGCAGCCGCTTCGTGATCGAATTGCCGGTCGTGGTCGAGACATTAACCGCTCCAGCCGCCAGCTAGGTGACCGCCTGGTTGCTGTAAAGTAGAAGTTACCCGTCGGGAGACTTTTTCAATCATGGATCACATCCTCATCGTTGACGACGAATCCTCGATCCGCGAGTCGCTGCAAGGCATTCTCGAGGATGAAGGATACAAAGCCAGCGTCAGCCCGAGTGGGGAAGACTGTCTCGACCAGTTGCGCAAGACGAGTTTTGATGTCGTGTTGCTCGATGTGTGGCTGACGGGAATGGATGGGCTGGAAGTCCTCGAGAAAATCCGTACGCTCGATGATCCTCCAGAAGTTGTCATGATCTCCGGCCACGGCACCATCGAGACCGCCGTCCGCGCGACCAAACTCGGGGCCTACGATTTCGCCGAGAAGCCACTTTCGCTGGAAAAGACGCTCATTTTGGTCAAGAACGCGATTGAATCCCATCGGCTGCGCCGCGAGAATCGCGATCTGCGCAAGCAGTTGCAGGCGAAGAACGTCATCGCCGGCGACAGCGTGCCCATGAAAGCCCTGCGCCAGCAAATTGGCCTTATGGCGCCGACAAATGGACGCGTGCTGATCTATGGCGAGTCGGGCACCGGGAAAGAACTCGTGGCGCATGCCATTCATATTCAGAGTTTGCGCAAAGAGCAGACATTTATCGAGATCAATTGCGCAGCTCTTCCAGAAGATCTGATTGACAGCGAATTATTCGGTCATCGCAAATCGTCGTTTCCGGGCGCGACCAGCGACAAGGAAGGAAAATTCCAGAAGGCCGACCGCGGAACCTTGTTTCTTGACGAAGTCGGCGACATGAGCCTGAAGACGCAGGCCAAAGTCCTGCGCACGCTGGAACAGCAGCGCTTCGTGCCCGTGGGTAGCGACGATCCCGTGACGGTCGATGTTCGTGTGATCGCGTCCACGAACAAAGATCTGGAAGAGGAGATTGCAAAAGGGAACTTTCGCGAGGATCTCTTCTATCGCCTGAACGTGATCCCTTTCGTCGTGCCGCCTCTGCGCGAACGGAAAGAAGACATTCCACTTCTGGCGCGCCATTTTCTGAAGGAATTCGCATCCGCATATGGGCGACGTCCACGCGAAATCACCGACGATGCCATCGAAGCCTTGATGCGCTACGCTTGGCCGGGGAACGTTCGAGAGTTGCGGAACGTGATCGAGCGTATCGTGATCATGAATCCCACCACGTCGCGATTCGAACGAAAGCATCTCCCGCCGCTCGTTCATCGCGATGGCAGTCGCCGCATCGCCAGTACGGAAGGTTCCACCCTTCATCAGGCCCGCGCTGCCTACGAACGCGACTACATTCTGAAGAAGCTCGACGAGAATCACGGCAATGTCAGCCGGACAGCCGAAGTCCTGGGCCTCGAACGCAGCCACTTGTACCGCAAGATGAAGAGTTTAGGAATTGCAGCGAAAGAGTAGAGCGGTCGTTGGTCGATAGTCGTTGGTCGTTCGAAGACCTACGGCCACGCCAGCGTGGCCCTTGAATTTCGCGGGAAATAAAGAAACCAGGGATCTGTCCGATTCGCGAACGACCAACGACTACCGACCAACGACGTTCCTACCGCTTAATCATATGGATCTCAGTTCCGTTCTTGTGGAACTGAACTTCATCCATCAGCTGATTAATCAGGAAAATTCCTCTTCCGTGATGAGAGTAAATATTTTCGCCGGAGCAGGGGTCGGCAATCTTGGAAGGGTCAAAGCCGGGGCCAGGGTCGCGCACGACAATCAGCAAGCCGTGGTTTTCCTCGCACATCACGTCGCATTCCACGATTTTTGACGGATCGTTCTGCGCGCCGTGTACTACCGCATTCGCGAGAGCCTCAGTCAATGCGAGTTCAATGTCATCCTCGCGGCCCGTCGCGCACTTCGTGTCGCGGACCACTTCCATTACGCTACGCACGACCGGGTCCACCGCGTTACGATCCGCGCTCAGCTTGACGCTCAGCTTGAGATCGAGCTTCTTCGAATCAAAATGGCAGGATTGTTCGGGTTTATCCGAGGATGAGGGAGTGTCGGTCATAATTGGTACCGAGGTGCCTCCAGCCAGAATCGAGACCCCCCTCGATCCCATTCAATAGGATGCGCCAACACGCTGTCCGATTCTAGGGATTTGCAGCGTCGGATGCAACTTAACTTTGCCCGACAGGCAACCCTTTCGCAGTTACTTAAGGCAGTACCCGCTTCCGCCGCAACAATCCACACGACTTAGCGATTACGATTCGTGGTTGCGCGGACCGCCCATATGTTCCAGTTGCCGCCGCCAGTCGAGCTCTTCCACGAAATGGCGGGAATCGCGCCAGCCCGGTTGAACCTTCACGAATAGTTCGAGAAAGACCTTCGTCCCAACCATCTTCTCGATATCGAGCCGCGCGTCGGTGCCAATCTTCTTCATCATCTTCCCGCCCTTGCCGAGCAGGATTGCCTTCTGTCCGTCGCGCTCGCAATAAATCGCCGCTGCGATTCGCACCAGCCGGGGACTCTCTTCAAACTGCTCGATCATCACCGAGACCGCGTGCGGCACTTCCTCATGCGTCTGCATCAGAACGTGCTCGCGAATCAACTCCGATGCCATGAATCGTACCGGCTGATCCGTCACCTGATCTTCCGGAAAGTATCGCGGGCCGTTGGGTAGAGCCTTCACCACACACGCAAGCAATTCAGGTAGCCCCTTTTTCTTCAGGGCAGAGATGGGGACGATTTCCTTGAAATCGTGCAAGGTCTGGAATTCCGTGATCAGCGGAAGCAAGTCGCGCTTGTCCGCTAGCAGGTCAATCTTGTTTACCAGCAGGAATACCGGCGTTCCGGACTTCTTCGCCATCTCAAGGACAAGCTCGTCGTCGCGATCCCATTTCCTCTTGGCATCCACAATCAGCAAGATGAGTTGGCAGCCTTCGAGCGCCTCGCGTACCTCGGACATCATTTTTCGACCCAGCGATGACCCTGTCTTGTGAACGCCGGGCGTATCAATCAGCACAATCTGGCCGGCTTCCCGTCCTTTTTGTTTGGGCACGTTGATGATGCCGAGGATTCGGTTGCGCGTAGTCTGCGGCTTGGGGGAGATGATCGCCAGCTTCTCGCCGACCAGCGCGTTCAGCAGCGTGCTCTTGCCAGCATTGGGCCGTCCGACAATGCAGACGAATCCGGAGTGAAAGGACATGTATACAGGCTACTAGCTTCTGGCCGCTAGCGGCTAGCTTTCGACGGGCTAGTTCTCAGGCCAGTTTCTCGTCACAACCAACGTCTTAACGAATGACGTGGATGCGAACTCCAACCTTCAGACTTTTCCACGACTTGTCCGCCGTATAGACGGGGGCCTTTAGTGCAAGGCCGAGTGCCAGGCACGCCCGATCTCCCAGCGACAATCCGAGCGAGCGAGTCTTGGTCACCAGCCCGCCGGCGATCTTGGCTTGGTCTTCGGTGAATGGCACGGCTTGCTGAATTGCGCTGGAGGCGTCTTCCCACGCCTCGTCAGGATCGCCTCCACGGCTTACCAGTTTGGTGTGGACCTCCGCCAGATTGACAGTACTTCCGGCAGACATAGCCAACATCTGCGGAGTCAGTTTCTCCGAGCCAGGTTCGACATTGAGCAGCGCGAGGATTGCCGATGCGTCCAGAACGATCCTCTTCAAGATTCGCGCTCCCGCTTAGCAGCCTCGCGGCGTTCTGCGATCAGTTCGTCCGCCAGCGACACACCCGGTTTCACATACCGCCGAATCCGTTTCTGCGCGTTCTCGATCCGCCGCTGCATGGTTGTGATCCGCAGTTCATCGTCTTCAACACGCAGAATCACCTCGTCCCCGGCCTTAATCCCGAGAACTTTACGATAGGCGGCTGGAATGACGACTCGGCCATTGTCGTTGATGCGCGCTCTAGTTTTCATCTCCATGTGTCACTATCTCCAAATATGTCATAAGTATATATTAGTGTCATACTCGAATAAAGTGACATTACATACCAGAAAAGACACCCCGGCCCGGTTTCTATGTCCCCGAAAGGGCGCGTCCGGCCTTGGCGAAATCGCCAGTCCGGCTTCTCCAGTTGCTCGACAACGTTCCAATGGCCCAGCCGACGGCGAAGATCAGAAACACCTTACTGCCAGGAACCTGCGCGCTCCACGCGCAAACCGCACTTAGCGTGGGAACAACGGCGGAAGACGTCACTCCCGCGCACCACATGATTGCTTTCGCCTTCGGACTAGCTTTTTGCATCGAGTTCTTCTCCGTCTGGACGCCGAAAAAGGGAAGATGCTCGAAAATCCAGCGCAGTCCGGAAGGGTAGCCCTCGGGATTCCCCGTGCCTCCAACGGTATAAAAAGCGAAGCGAATCCCGACCATCCTTCCCACCAGCCAATGGGCGATGCCGTGGCAGAAGAAATACAGAAGCACCCATGCCGCCATCATGGCGAACATGGCCACTATTTTCGTGTGCGTTGATCGTGCCGCCGCCAAAGCCGCACAGGCGGCCATGACCCCGGCGATCTGGAGTGTGTTTCCGCTTGCGATGGAAAGGCGGCGGAAGATCCTTCGTTGCGGCAGGGGCGCGGAGGAGGCCATATTGTTGGCTGCTTCGTGGGGGCAAAAGCCCACAGCTCGGCGGTATTGATCAGCTGACTTGCTTCGGCTCGGTGACAGTAATGCGCACCCGTTCCACGCGACGATCGGTAGAGTCGATCACTTCAAACTTCAATCCTTCTTCCTCAATTACTTCGCCCTTCTTCGGAATGCGTCCAGCAATCTCGCTCACCAGTCCGGCGATGGTTGACGATTCGTGTCCCTCCGGGCGTCGGCCAAAAAGTTCGTCCAGGCGGTCCACGTCCATGTTGCCGGGGACCACGTAGGAATTCTCGCTTTCCTGCACCAGTTGCGCTTTCTCATGCTCGTCGCCGATTTCGCCAACAATTTCTTCGACCAGGTCTTCAATCGTCACCAGGCCCGCCACACCACCGTACTCATCCACAACGATCGCCATGCGAACGTTGCTCCGCTGCATTTCTCGGAGCAGGTCGCTGACAAGTTTGCTTTCCGGAACAAAGTGAACGTCCCGCCGCATCACCGTCGCCACCTTACGCGCGGGCGCCTCGGTGTCCGGAACCTGCAACACGTCCTGCGTGTGGAGAATCCCCCGAATATTGTGAATCGAGCCCTCATACACCGGAATGCGAGAGAACGGCTTGGACCGGAGTAGTTCGACCGCTTGCTCAACCGTCGAATCCGCAGATACCGCGACAATCTCGGGCCGTGGCTTCATCGCCTCGCGAACCGTCTTGCCGCTGAACTCGACCACCGACTGGATCAGTTCGCGGTCACCTTCCTGAATGATGCCCTCTTCCTGCCCGGCTTCAATCAGTGCATCGACGGCTTCCGCGGAAGTTTCCGGCTGCGCATCCGCATTCTCCCTTGTGAGCGCAGCGACCGACTGGCAGAATCCCAGCACCAGCGTGACCGGCAGTACTAAATAGATAAGTAAGCGGAGAACCAGCGTCCAGTGCGCCAACCAGCGCCCGCTGGTGCGCGAGAAAAAAACGAATGGGATCAGGCGATTCAGGAAGACAATAATCAGAACGAGGCTAAGCGTAGCTTCCAGCACTTCATACACGCTCCACGCGCGATCGCGAAAAACGGTGAAGCCAACGATCATGGCGATGGCCGCGGTCACCAGTTGCGTCAGAATCGCCATCGAAAGGGAAGCGCGCTCCCTCGTTACTCCAAGACGCGGCTCCACTAGTTGCTCAAAGGCATCAATATTGTCCTGGAAGTCGCGAGACAAAAATTTCCCGATCTCCTGATAAAGCCGGTCCACGTAGGAGACCAGAATCAACAGACCCAACAGGAAGACGAGACCGATGCTGGCGCCGATCATCGAGCTGCGCTCCTCCTCGTGCGAGCGTTCATGCTTTTGCCCGGGGACCCCTTGGTCGCCGCACCACTCAAAGCGGTCCGATCAATCAAGCCCTCCGGCAAACGAAGCCGAGAGCGAAGCTGCCGTTCGCGCCGCGCCATCTCGCCCTTGTCCTGCTCATGATCATATCCCCGCAGATGGAGGATGCCGTGGAGCGCGAGAACCTTTACTTCCTGCGCCGCCGGGTGGCCAAGGGCGCGGGCATTCTGCGCGGCAATCTCTCCGGAGATCGCAATTTCTCCAGCAAACTGCTTGCGGGGAGATTCTGGCGCAGCGGGAAAAGAGAGCACGTCAGTCGGCTTGTTTTTGCCGCGGAATCTCCGGTTCAACAATTTCATTTCTGCATTCGAAGTGATCAGCACATCCACGCTGCCTTTAAGTCCGGCCGCACCGCGCGCACGAGCGACAAACCGCGCCAAACCTAGTTCGGTTAACTCGGGTACGCGTTTTTGAAAGATCACCAACCTGCATTTCTCCAAACTGAAAACCGCGCTTAAAACGAAAGGAGGGGCGATAGGCTCCCTCCTTCTACGGACCGTCCTGGATTAGTTTCGCACGTGTGGTTCTTCCGTTGAAACAGCGGGCGCGGCAACGCGCGCCACTGCACCGGTCCCGCCACTAGACTTGTTGGGTTCCGGGCTCGCGGTCTTGGTCTCAAGCAGCGGGAGTTGCTGCCCTCCCTGCCGAGTTTTGTACTCGTCATAGGCGCGAATGATGCGCTGTACCAGATGGTGCCGCACGACGTCGCCCTCGTCAAAGTGCACGAAGGCCAAGCCGTTCACGCCTTGCAGAATGTCGATTGCTTCGAGCAACCCGCTGCGGCGCGCGTTCGGCAGATCGATCTGTGTGATGTCGCCGGTGATGACGGCCTTCGAATTGAACCCCAGGCGCGTCACGAACATCTTCATCTGCTCGGAGGTTGTGTTCTGCGCCTCGTCGAGAATCACAAACGAATCATTGAGCGTTCGCCCGCGCATAAAAGCAATCGGCGCGATTTCAATGATGTTCTTCTCGAGATAACGCTCCACCCGCTCCGCATCCAGCATGTCAAACAACGCGTCGTACAGAGGACGTAGATAAGGATCGATCTTTTCTTGTAGAGTCCCCGGCAGAAAGCCAAGGCGCTCGCCCGCTTCAACCGCCGGACGCGCCAGGATGATGCGATTCACTTGCTTATTGAGCAGCGCCGAGATCGCCATGGCGACGGCCAGATAGGTTTTTCCCGTGCCCGCCGGACCGACCCCGAACACCATATCGTGTTGCTCAATGGCTTCCAGGTAGCGGCGCTGGTTGGGACTTTTCGGCTGCACCGTGCGTCGCCCGAATGACCGCTGGCGGCCAGCTTCGGCCAGTCCACGGAGAGTGACATTCGGATCGCCCACCACTACGCGCAGCATGCTGTTCAGATCGCCATTCTGGAATTGATGTCCGCCGCGTTTCAGGAAGTCATAGTCGGCGAACAGTTGCTCGGCGCGAGCCACATCGCGCGGCGCGCCTTCCAGTTCAATGCGATCGGAACGCAAATCGATATTGACGTTCAGGCCGTCTTCCAGCACATGCAGATTTTCGTCGCGCGTGCCAAACAGGGCTTCAATGTTCGGGCTGACTTCAATGCTTTTCTTCATTCAGGGTTTTCGCGCTGCCTCCCGCAGCTTTGGGGGCCCTGCTGAGACCGCCATGGCGGCCTTTGAACCGATGGTGTTGGAATGCGCCGTCTACTTTCGCGCACAAAAATTGTCTCTGAAGTGGAAACTTCCGGGACGCGCGCCCTTGCGGGGCGGATGACGACCATTGAGTTAAGCCTAGCGCGGGCGCGAGGCAGAGTCAATGCCGGGCTTCGTTGACGGAACAAGCCGTTACCGCGAGATTTGCACAGCCATCCGGCTTAGAAATTGCCTCTCATGACATCACCGAACTACTACTGTCTTTGTTTATTTCGGAAAAATCCTGAAACTAGCTTGTCTTTTGCAAGTGATATCTGCTACCGTCTCCAAGACGTGGGGAAGCCCGCTAAAAAGAAACACCGTTCTGGTTGTCCCGTGAGCATGTCTCTCGAATTACTGGGAGACCGCTGGTCGTTGTTGATCGTCCGCGATTTGATGGTGCGAGGCTACCGCACGTTCAAGGAATTTCAAACCGCGGGCGAGGGAATTGCCACCAACATTCTGTCGGATCGCTTACGGAAACTCCAAGCCGATGGCGTGATCGTGACGGAAAAGGAAAAGACGGACGGGCGAAGGGTAAATTACCGGCTCACGGAAAAGGGAATCGATCTGGCGCCGGTGCTGCTGGAGTTGCTGATCTGGGGAGCGCAACATCAGCCATCCGGAGCATCATGCGTCATGATTGCCGAGCTAGGGAAAAATCGCGAAGCAGTCCTGACGGAAACGCGCCGTCGTTGGGAAACCCGCGACTCGACCCCGTTGATACCCAGATTTGACGCTGAAACCGCCCGCAAATTGGCGCGGCGATCTTAGGAGAATCCATGCGAGTGAATCCCTATCTGAATTTCAACGGCGACTGCGCCGAGGCGTTCAAGTTCTACGAGAAGTGTCTCAAGGGCAAAATCACGGTCATGCTCCCCGTTGCGGAATCTCCCGCCGCCAGCCAGTTTCCTCCCGAATGGGGTCAGAAAATTCTGCACGTCACGTTGACCGTAGGCGATGAAATGATTCAAGGTTCGGACGCCTTGTCTCCGCATTTTGACAAGCCGCAAGGTTTCGCCGTGACGATCGCCCTTCAGGACTCAGTCGAGGCGGAACGCATTTTCAAAGCGCTTTCCGAAGGCGGGAACGTGTCCATGCCCATGCAAGAGACGTTCTGGGCGGAACGGTTCGCAATGTTCGTCGATCGATTCGGCACGCCTTGGATGATTAACTGCGGAAAAACGGCATAACAATTTGGGGCCACTACGTCGATGGACCAGGGCGCTGTCGTCTGCCGGACGGAAATCACGGTCCAACAATTACGAGAAGAGGAAGGAACACACAATGGAAGCGAAACCTACCTACGAACAGGCACAACTTCACCTGCAGATTTATGAGATGCGTCGCGAAGCCCGCCTCCGCCAAGCCCGCGACTGGTTCTTCAAGAACTATTTCGCGGAGACGTTGGAAGAGGCGCAGAAGATCGCACCGTTTGGGTCCGAAGGCGCAACTAACGCCATGATGGTCCTCAGCTATTGGGACCAGGCCTGCGCATTTCTTAACTACGGCCTGTTGCACGAGGACTTGTTCTTCGAAACCAGCGGCGAATTCTTCGGCGTTTGGGAGCGTATGAAAGTGTTGGTCCCGCAGTTCCGCAAAATGTTTGTGAATGACGGTTTTGCGGCCCACATCGAAAAAGCTGCGAAGCGCTTCGAAGTCTGGATGGAAAAGCGTTCGCCGGGAAATCTTGCCGGCATGCGCGAGTTCATGAAGCAGATGCAAGCCCAGATGAAGAAAGCGGCTTAAGACTACCCGCATCGAAGGGGAACATGCGATTTGAGTCTGCGGCCGCCTCCTTGAACCACGCGGCCGGCCGCAGGCTTATTCCCAAGTCCGCATGATGGCGTTTTGGCAGCAAGCATAGTAAAAAGTTGAGCGAACTGGGTTCAGGGTTTGAGACCACAATCAGAAATTCAATTTCGCTGAGGAGCGAGTCATGAGCAAGGTTCGGGTTTTGGCGGGCACGCGCAAAGGTGCATTCATTCTGACGTCCGATGGCAAACGCGAAAACTGGGAAGTCAGTGGTCCGCATTTTTCCGGCTGGGAGATTTATCACGCGAAAGGGTCTCCCGTGGATCCCAATCGCATTTACGTCTCGCAGACGAGCGGCTGGTTTGGGCAGATCATTCAGCGCTCCGACGATGGCGGCAAAACCTGGCACCAGCCTGGTACTCCTGTCGGAGATCCGACGACCACTCCGGATGGCATGCCCAAAGCCGAAAGCAACAAGTTTGTCTACGACGTCTCGCCAGAGACCGGCAAGCCGCTTACGACCCACCAGTTCTATGACGGCACCCAGCATCCATGGGAGTTCAAGCGCGTGTGGCACGTCGAGCCTTCGCTCACCGATCCCGACACGGTGTACGCCGGAATCGAAGACGCTGCTATTTTCCGTTCCATTGATGGCGGTAAGAACTGGAAGGAGCTTTCCGGTCTTCGCGGACACGGCACCGGACCCAAGTGGCAACCCGGCGCGGGCGGCATGTGCCTGCACACAATCGTTCTCGATCCGACCAATCCAAAGCGCATCTACATTGCGATCTCAGCGGCGGGCGCGTTTCGTACGGATGACGGCGGCGAGACCTGGAAGCCGATCAACAAGGGACTCTATTCCAAGTACATTCCCGATCCCAATGCAGAGGTCGGGCACTGCGTCCACCACGTGGCCATGAACCCAAAGCGTCCGGGTGTCCTCTTTATGCAGAAGCACTGGGATGTGATGCGCTCCGACGATGCGGGCGACAATTGGCACAAAATCAGCGGCAACCTTCCCACGGATTTCGGCTTCGTAATCGACGTGCATGCGCATGAGCCCGAGACGATCTACGTGGTTCCGATCAAAAGCGACGGTGAGCACTTCGTGCACGAAGGCAAGCTGCGCGTCTTCCGCAGTCGCACCGGAGGCAATGAATGGGAGCCTCTGACGAAGGGTCTGCCCCAGAGGGATTGCTACGTGAACGTCCTGCGAGACGCTATGGCCGTCGACTCGCTCGACCAGTGCGGAGTCTATTTCGGTACCACAGGCGGTCAAGTGTACTGCTCTCCGGATGCCGGGGATAGCTGGGCTCCGATTGTGCGCGATCTACCAGCAGTATTGTCGGTGGAAGTGCAGACACTGGTTTAGAAAGCCAGAATTCCGCCGGCACTATTTACGAAGGTATCTTTGCGAACCAAATCTAAGGGGTAATCATCATGTCGAAAATCACACCGTTTCTGTGGTTTGATCACCAAGCCGAAGAGGCCATGAACTTCTACCTTTCCATCTTTAAGAGTGGGAAAGTTCTGAGCATCAATCGCATGGGCGACAAAGTTTTTCTGGTGAGCTTCGAATTGGAAGGCCAGAAGTTCATGGCCTTGAATGCTGGCCCGAAATACAAATTCACGGAAGCGATTTCCTTGTATGTGGACTGCGAGACGCAGCCAGAAGTGGACGATTTGTGGGCGAAGCTATCCGCTGGTGGAGCCGAGAGCCGCTGTGGCTGGCTGAAAGATAAGTTCGGTCTCTCCTGGCAGATCATCCCGAAGGCTCTTGGCAGATTTATGAGCGACCCGAACCCGGCAAAGTCGCAAGCCGTTATGCAAGCCATGCTCAAAATGGACAAGATCATCATCGCGGACCTGCAAAAAGCCTACGATAGCGTCGCAGCTTGATTTGCGATTTGGTTGGACCGTCGAAAGTAGCAACGCCTCAGCAACTGCTTTTGCTCGCTGCTGCGCGCACCTCATTGAACCGTCAAAACGGCCGTTCCGCTAACTCCATTCATCGCGGCAGTGATCGTGGTTGTTCCGGTGCCGGCTGAAATTGCCAGGCCGGACGGGCCGATCGTAGCCACATTCACGTCAGAAGACGACCACGCGACCTGCGTCGTCAGGTTCTCGGTTGTCCCGTCACTGAAATTCCCGGTAGCGGTAAACGGCTGGGAATTGCCGAGAACAATAACCGCACTGGTCGGCGTCACCGTGATGGAAGTCATCGTGGCGTTAGTCACGGTCAACGTTGCTGAACCAACTTGTCCCGCGAACAGCGCCGAGATCGTCGCCTTGCCCGGAGAGACACCCGTTGCCAGGCCACTCGTCGAGTTACTCACCGTTGCAACCGATGGCGAGGACGAGGTCCACGACGCGGAGTTTGTGAGGTCCTGCGTGCTGCCGTCGGCAAAAACTCCCGTGGCATGGAAGAGAATCCCCGTCTGGGCCGCCACTGTGGCTGTTGCTGGCGTCACTTGCACAGCGGTCAGAGGTGCAGCGTCCACGACCAGATGTGCGCTGCCTGATACCGAGCCTAGTTGTGCCGTGATCGTTGCAGTTCCCGCCGACTGGCCAGTAACCAAGCCAAAGTTCGTTACCGTTGCGACTGCCGGCGCCGAAGATGTCCAGGTCGCCGCGGTGCTGATGTTCTGAGTTGTGCCGTCGCTGAATGTTCCTGTGGCGGTGTAGCCCAACGTGGAAGCTGGGGCCAGCACCGCAGTCGCAGGCGTGACCGTGATCGATGTCAAGGTCGCAGAACTGACTGTCAAGGCCGTTGACCCAATGACCCCGTTGAATGTGGCGGAGATATTTGTAGTGCCCGCCGCAACACCGGTCGCCACGCCAAGGCCTGAGACTGTAGCCACGGCCGTATTGTCCGATGCCCACGTGGACTCGCGGTTCACAGTATGCGTGCTTGAGTCGCTGAACGTGCCGGTTGCCGTGAACGAAAGCTTGGTGAACGGCGGAATGGTTCGTCCAGCGGGCGTTAAAGAAATGGACACGATCGTGGCGTTGGTTACGGTCAAGGTTACAGCACTGCTGACAGGCCCCAGGGTCGCAGTGATAGTTGCCGTTCCCGGAGTCAGGCCCTTTGCTAATCCGACGCCGTTCACCTTGGCCACGCTGGTGTTGGATGACGTCCATGAACACTGATTAGTTAAGTCCTGCGTGCTGCCGTCCGTGAATGTGCCAATCGCGGAGAATTGCTGACTCGTTGACTGCGGAATTGCGATATCGCCGGGCTGGATCGAAATCGACGAAAGGTCAGCAGCATTCACACTGGCTGTGACCGTGCCGTTCACGGAGCCGGAGGTTGCGGTAATCGTGACCGAACCCAGATTGCGGCCCGTACCCAGTCCGCTGACCGTGATCGACACAATCGAGCTATCCGTGGAACTCCAGGTGACGGAGTTGGTGATGTCCTGCTTCGTGTTGTCCGAGAAAGTGCCGGTCGCCGTGAACTGCTGCACCGTGCCGAGCGGAATGGAGACGTTGACCGGCGTGACCACAATCGAAACCAGGAAAGCGTTGGTCACCGTCAGCGACGCTGTTCCGGAAACGTTACCAGAGGTGGCGGAAATGATAGTGGTGCCCGCGGCGAGCGCTTTTGCCAATCCTGGGGCGCCATTCAAATTGATGCTGGCAACCGACGGATTGGAGGACGTCCAGGTGACAGATGAAGTGATGTTCTGGGAGCTGCCGTCCGTGAACGATCCGGTGGCCGTGTACTGCACATTCGTATTGGTCGCCACAGAATCTGTAGCGGGCGTAACTGCGATCGAAACCAGCCCCGGACCATTGACAGTAAGAGCCGCCGACCCAGTGATGCCAGAGGCGCTTGCCGTGATAGTTACAGAGCCGGTTGCATGACTGGCCGCCAAGCCAGAACTGGAAATCGAAGCGACACTTGTATCCGACGAGGCCCATGTCGCGGAGTTCGTAATGTCCTGTTTCGTGCCGTCGGTCCAGGTTGCGTTGGCAGTGAACTGCGCAGTTACTCCTAACGAGATCGACGTACTTCCCGGTGTCACCGTAATCGAAGCAATGACAGCTGGAGTGACGGAGAGAGTTGTGCTGCCACTGACGCCTGAAAGCGAAGCCGTAACGGTGGTGGAGCCAGTGGTCTTTGTAGTGGCGGCGCCGGTGCTGGAGATCGTGGCGACGCTCGTATCCGAAGAGGTCCAGGTCGCGGAATGGGTCAGGTCTCGGCTGGAGTTGTCGCTGAATTTGCCCGTCGCGGTAAATTGCTGACCAAGTCCGGCAGACAGCGAAGGGGAACCAGGGGTCACCTGGATCGACTGCAAAACAGCGGGCGGGGCTCCACCGGAACCTGCGTTGCCACCGCCGCAACCAGCCAGCGCTACCAGACACCCGAGCAATAACCAAATATAAGACCGCTTCATAGAACTTCCCCTTTGGTTCCTTTACCCATTTGGAACAGCACACGTGATTTGACTTCAAGGGGGAGGAAAGCGTGACGGAAGAGACGTGTGCAAGTGTGCATTTCGCCTTCCATTTCAGCTTCTTGCAGTTAGGTAAGATGCACTTTGCTTGTACGCATTTATACGCGCAGCTCAAAATATGTTGCAATGGACATCTGCAAAAGTTTGCTTTCTTACTAACAGTTGTTGTCCTGCGAATGAGGAGCCAGTTGGTCCGCATTCCGCAACACGAATCAGCGAGTGAGATTCCGTTGGACAGGGAATTTCGAACGACTCACAGACAGGTCGAAAGGAGAGACGCAGCAAGGCGTGGCTCTCCCCGCAAATCTAGGGCATGTGCGTCAGTCCGGAAACTTTAACAATATCGTTGTAGATCACCGTCACTGCGAACAGCACCAGAAACACGAACGCCGCCTGGTAAATCCGTTCCTTGATTGGCAGGCTGATGTCTTTCTTCATCAGGCTTTCGATAAACAGAAGCAGAATGACGCCGCCATCCAGAATCGGAATCGGCAGCAGGTTCATCACTCCCAGGTTAAGGCTGATGATCGCACTCACGAACAGTAGCGACGACCAACCATCGCGGGCCGCAGCTCCCACCGCGCTCCCGATCCCAATCGGGCCATCCACCTGTTTCAGAGATACCTTGTGCTGGACCATTTTGCGCAGCAATTCAAGAATCAGCGACGAATTCTTGACGCATTCGCGAACCGACTTCTGCACGGCCTCCCCAAACGGCAACCGCACAACTTTCGTCGGAAAACTCGCCAACCCGATCCGATAGCGTGTCTCGCCGGTGGCGCGGCTCGGCGAGAGAACAGGCGCGACCTTGAAATTGAGCTTCTGGCCATTGCGCAGCGCCTCAATATCCAGGGGCTGATCTTTGGTCCGGCTCATCATGTCCACTAGCGCCTCGGTGGCCGGAATCTCCTGACCGTTAACCGCAACGATCTGATCTCCCACTTTGAGTCCAGCTTTTTCCGCAGGCATGCCCGGCTCAATCAGAGTCGCAATAAACGCGGGCTCTCTCGGTACCAACCCCACATCGCCGGATTGGTTCCGGCCCTGCGGCTTCGGCACCAGCGTCACATCGGAAATCACGCCTTTGCGAAGGTATTCAAACTTCAAAGGCTGATTCGGGCTCAGCGCTTCCTTGTAACCGACTTGCTCCCAGGTCGGATTCTGGATGTCATCCACGCGGACAATCTCGTCGCCAGCCTGCATTCCAGCATTCGCGGCAGGCGTTCCGGGCATCACCCATCCCACCAGCGCCGGGCCGTCGATCATCGCAGGATATTCGTAATGCACCATGAAAACGCCAGTCCACAAACAGAAGGCAAGCAGGACGTTCATGGCTGGCCCAGCGATCGCGATCACAAACCGGTGCCAGCGCGGGTGCGACAGAAATTCCCCCGGGTCGCCCGTGCGGTCGTCCATCGGATTTTCACCCGACATCTTGACGTACCCGCCGAGCGGCAGAATATTGATGCGATAGTCCGTCTCGCCGCGCCGGAAGCCGACCAAGCGCTTGCCGAATCCAATGGCGAACTGTTCCACCCGCACTCCGAAGTATTTTGCCGCAGCGTAATGCCCGAATTCATGAATCAAGATCATGAATCCGAGGACGATCCCCATGACACAAATGGTCTGCAGGATGGAAAGCAACTGAGGCATAAAGATCAGATTAGCTCCGTTATTGCGGCTAGAAAATGGCCCGGATGGGCGATCCGGCTTGACTGCGCTTTTTCACCAGGTCTTTGGCCAGGCGGCGGGCTTCCAAATCGCAAGCGAGCACCTCCTGTATAGATTCCAAATGTGCGACCGGCGTTGCAGTCATTGTGGCCTCGATGACGTGGGGGATGTCTTCGAAGCCGATTTGCTCATCCAAAAACGCTGCTACGGCTACTTCGTCAGCCGCGTTCAGGGCGATGGTTTTCGTCCCTCCCGCCTCCGCTGCTTCGTAAGCCAATCGCAGACAAGGGAATTTGACCATATCCGGAGGGTAGAAATCGAGGTGCCGCAGGTTCATGACCGGGAAGCGCAGGTCCGAAACAATGCGATCCGGGTAGGTTAAGGCATAAAGAATCGGCAAACGCATGTCCGTAACCGACACCTGGGCGAGCAGGCTTCCGTCCACGAACTCCACCATCGAATGGATCGTAGATTGTGGATGCACAATGACTTGCACGCGATCCGTGGGTGTATTGAACAGCCGGCAAGCCTCAATCACCTCGAACCCCTTATTCATCAACGTGGCAGAGTCAATCGTGATCCGTTTCCCCATCTTCCAGGTCGGATGATTCAGCGCCTGTTGCACCGTAATTGAGGCAAATTCCTCTTTGGGAGTGTGCAGGAACGGCCCCCCGGAGGCAGTCAGCCAGATGCGCTCAACCTCCTCCATACGGCCTCCACGGAGGCACTGGTGCACCGCATTATGCTCCGAGTCGATCGGCAGCAACGGCTTGCCCTGCCGGCGCGCCTCTGCCGTGATCAGCTCTCCGGCTACGACTAGACACTCCTTGTTGGCCAACCCGACGAACTTGCCCGCCTTGACAGCCTCATAAGTAGCCTCGAGCCCGGAGACTCCCACAATGGCGCTGACCACGAAATCGACCTCAGGGTGGGTGGCGACACGAACCGTGCCGGGAGCGCCGTGAACCACCTCGATTTGAGGAAGTCCGGCTTGCTTGAGGCGAGCCTGGAGGGGGGCAGCATCTGCTTCGTTGGCCACAGAGACTACTTTGGGTTTGTACCGAAGTGCCTGCTCGTAGACGGCTTCGAGGTTGTTGCCGGCGGCCAGGGTCGCAACCTGGAAGCGGTCCGGATAGGAATCAACAATGCTGAGAGTGCTGCGACCGATCGAGCCGGTGCAGCCGAGGATGGCTAGGCGCTTCATTCGAGGGCGTGAAAACTTATTTTACGGGATTCTTGGGGTTTCTGGGGGCCTTCTCGTTTTGCGAGGGCCAAAGTGTTCCACGTGGAACATTGTTAATACCACAATGTACTTACATAAAATGCGGCAATTACTGGTAAACGCTGGGAGCAATGGGGTTAGATACTGGGATCTGCGCGGGCCGGGCGTGTGGGCTCGGACCCGTACTACGCCCTGCCAGTGAACGTCGGCCCCGTTGCGGCCGGCCATCGAGACTTGCGCGGAGCAGGGAAAACTCAACCCTACAACGCGGGCAACTCCCGGAGCCGCGGAATTCTCGCCAGTGACCACCGGTCTCGAGCGTCCACAACCACAGGCACGCCGGCCGTCGCGAAACGATACTGCCGCCCAGTGACCCCGCCAATTGCTGTGATGGCCGTCGGGCCCGTGTACTCGAAGCGGGTAGTTCCCATGGGAAATCTACCAGCCGGAGCGTGAGGCTCCGCGAGTTGATGCACGAACGGTCTCGAACCTCTCCTCAGTTGTGCTCTCATCTGTCCGCAACAGGGCATCGGGTTTCTCCTCATCTTCAAAATAGACCGCCGGCGCGTCGCCGCGTCGCGGTGATGTGAATCGCTCCAGCAAAATTGCCCCGGCTGAAAGTGCCGGCCACCAGAGCAGCCGCTCCATACGGGTTTCCGCGACCAACAACGCGAGCGGAGCGGCTACCCACAAACTCAAGCAGTAGAAGCAATCGAGCAGCTTGCCTGCGAAACCGTTTCCAGCCGCTCGCCGAAATCGGAACAGCAAATCCCACGGACCATCCTCTGCGTGCAGCAAGTGGGTCACGCGCCAGACGCAGAGGACGCTCAGCAGGAACCAGTAAACGCGCATGTCATTCCTTTGCAGAGACCACCGTCAAGGCGGGGCAACGCCCCCGCCTTGACGTGTCTGGTTAGTCCATTCAGGAGTTACTGTTTGGCCCGGTCGAATGGGGACACGGCTTCAGCAGCGCGAACCCGATCGTGGCCGAGCAGTCGTATTGATACTGCCGGCTGTATCCATTGGTCGCGCGTGCGTAACAGTTGAGGTTGACGGCCAGCGCTCCCTGCGTACACGTCTGGAGCAGCGCACTCGCCGTGGTTGAGAAATCCGCCGGAGATCCCGGCGAACCCGCGCTCACGTTGCCGCCAAGACTGGCCACCGAACCCATGATGCCCAGCGACACGCCCAGTCCCCAATCGAGGTAGTCGTTCGGGTGGTAGGCCGTGTAGAAGATGTCCACGATGTCGCTGCCGTTTATGTAATGCAGGATGCCGCACGGATCGGTGTCCGTCGAACTGATCGGCGTCTGCACTTTCGGCAACTGCGCCACCGTGTGGTTGTTGTCAACCACCATCTGGAACGTCAGGTCGCCGTCAGAGTTGATGTTGTAAGCCGGGGCATTCGTGTATGTTCCCAGCGGCACCGCTTGATCCGCCAGCAGGTACGCAAACGTCTGCGGCCCTCCCACGTTGTCGCAGCGCACATGGTTGCCGGAGTTGTCGAACATCTCCAGGCGCAGCGTGCACAAGCCGCTCGCTCCCGCCAGCAGACCGAGCCTGCAATCTACGGCAGCATTAGGATCGGGCACCGCACCCAAAGTGCTGTCGAAGTTCGCATACGGCAAGTCGATCCACACCGTATCCGAAGGGAGATGTTCCGGAATCGCGAACAGGTCGTTGGTCGGTCCAACGGTCTGCTTCACGAACGTCACCGGCGTATCTACTATGATCACCGTGGACGGTCCGATATAAGTCGTCTTCTCCTTTCGAATGGTGAAGCTATCCGTGATGTGTGTGAAATCCAGATCTAGCGGGAACTTGTACGACCACCGGAAGTAGCCGATGCCATTCGGACCGGCCGTAGGCAGGTCGGGATGCATTTGCGTCTTGACCTCAAGCGTCCCGCCAAACGGAGTCTTCCCCGGCAAAAGCGCGAAATCCGGACCGCTTCCATCGGTCAGACCCTTCACGTACCACAGGTCTTCCCATCCGACGTAACGCGGCCACACATACAGGTGATCCGGGCCAGGATCAATCGGTGGGCAGTGAACCGCATCCGGATCGGTGACCGTAATATCCACCGAAGCAGATCCGTTGTAGTTGTAGTAAGTGCTGCACGCAATCTGCGGATCGTAGATCTCACGCTCGGTCCCGCCGATATTCTGCACAACTTCGAAATAGAGGTCGGGAAAATCCTCCGGACACCAGAAGCAGATCTCCGCCGAGAATGATCCATCCGACTGAATCAGAACTTCCGTCAATTCCTGCCAGCAGAAGGCCCAGTCCGGAATCAGTTCACACCACAGCCAGAAAAGAATTCCCTTGTTCAGCACCAGGTACTGTTTCAGGTTTGCGCCGTCGAGCGAGCGCAGTGCCACCGCCGCCTCCGTCAAGGAAGCCGCCCGGCGTGCGTTGCTTACCATCGCCCCTCCCGAGAGTGTCGAGCGATTCACCGCTTGCACTGCATTGATCGTCATCCCCGCCGTGGCCTGACTGCGCCGCGCCCCAGTCACCTTTCTTGTCAGGCTTTCAGGGCCCGGATCGCCGGGGTTAATCAGGTGAGGAACTTGTTCCTGAAGCGTCAGCCGCTCCACTAACCGGTCTCGCAGATAGATCAGGTAGTTTGGCGCCAGGGTATCCAGCGTGCATTCCAGATCCACCTGGAAAATCTGCACCGTCCCCTGGCAAATCGGCGCGTAGATCGGACGATCCCCGCCGGGATTGAGCAGCTTGCGCACGCTCCCATGTACGTTGATGCACGTCGGGAAGAACCAGCACGGCCAGATCACGTGGTCAATCGGAATCGTAAGCGCCCCGCCGTGAATCGCAGGTATGTAGTCCTGGCTGACGGCCTTCGCTTTGTCCAGTTGTGCCGAGAGATCCGCGGGCACTTCTTTCGCGTCCTTCAACAAATCTGGCCCAACGCGAACGCGGTACCGCGGTCCTGCTTCAAAGGTGAGGGCTTTGCCCTCGACGAGCTTGGAGGTTACCAGGTGTCCCGCGCCATCAAAGAGATAAGCGCGAGCTGCGGGGGCCTGCTGTTCGCGGGTCTGCCCGTGAAACTTGACGTTGACAGTGATTGATTTCAGTTCGGCTTTGTCGTTCGTGCTTGCCATCTTCTTCTTCTCCTGTGTGCAGCAGCGATTTGTCTTTCTTCACCTATGGTGGAGAGTGATTTCGTGCCCTATCTGCTTCGACCGGTTGGAGTGGACACACCACGACCACGGCCTGTGGCACAGGCTCATGCAAAGTCGAAGTGAAGACCTGCTCCTACCGGGGAAAGATTTCCGTGGAAAGGCCAGAATTTCCGACCTGGGTTCGTACTGCGACTACGGCTAGGGAAGTCTCGGGAAGACCTGTGGTCTGATACACCTTGAAGTGGCCGGGGAGGGCGCACCGCTTATTCTGCTGTCTCTAAGAACGACAAGCGCTGCCGATTCCCTTCACCTGCTGTCCGCTTTCTTGGCAGAGCCTCTGTCCGAACAATAAGACAAAACACACGTGACGGCACACGTGGCAGTTCATACCGCTTCTTGCGAATTAGAAAAGCTTGGACGGTTGGTTCCAGGCAGAAAGTGTTGCAAAAAACGGTGCGTGAAGGCAGGGGAGCCTCACGCACCGTCGGCGAAGCGTCGGCAAGAACCGCCTGCCGGCGCAAACCCTATTTTGATCCCGCTGTCAGAACGACAACCGCGCGCTGGCTCCCTACTGCATCAACCGCCAAGCCCGGAATGCCCATACCACCGGCACGGCGAACAGCATGGCGTCCACCCGGTCGAGCATGCCTCCATGCCCGGGCAGGATCGAGCCGGAATCTTTGACTCCCGCTCCGCGCTTGATCAGCGACTCAACCAGATCCCCGAGCTGTGCGGCGATGTTCACTACCGCGGAAAGAACGATGATCGGCCAGAGCGAGGGCTGCTCCAGTCCGAAGACCCCGTCGCGCCGCTCAATCAGCCCAACCCGCAACAGCGCAGCGCTGATCCCGGGCGCGTGCTGCATCCACAGCGTCCCGATGATCATGCTGGCGGCAATTGAGGCGACCGCGCCTTCCCACGTCTTGTTCGGGCTCACATCGGGCGACATGCGATGGCGGCCAATCGCCTTCCCGACGAAGTAAGCGAAGATGTCTCCGGCCCACACCGCCAGCAGCGTGAAGATCACCCAGATGGCTCCCGCAGGCTGCCGCCGGATTTCCACCAGCAGCGCCATCGGAATCGCAATATAAGCAAAAGCAAACGTCGAGGCCGCAGCCGCAGGATAGCCCGTGCTCAGCTCAGGTCGTCGCATCGCGGCCGTCAGAAAGATAAATGGAGCCAGCGCCGCAGCCAGCGTGATGCCATAGATCGTCGCCGTAGTTTCCACCAGCGGCGTCCGGCCCGATGTCACGATGACCACAAAGATGAAGAACAGGGCTCCATAGACGTAAGTCAGCGTGCCCAGCGGTTGCACCTGATAGTGCGTGGTCAGCTTGAGGAACTCAGCGATAGCCAACAAGGCGACTGCCGCCGACACTACGACCAGCACGTAGGCTGGAGCTTTCAGGATCAGAAGAAGAACGACTGGGATCAGGACAAGAGCGGTCGCTATGCGTTTGATCATTGATTAGGAGAGCTTGTGCGTCGCAAAAATCTTAAACCACCGAGGGCATAGAGGACCACAGAGGGGGCTTCTTCTGGAACTATCGCTCAGGACTTGGATTCAGCATGCGCGGATATCTTCGCGTGCTCATGCTTGTGGCCAGGATCCTGGCCCAACCCGCCATAGCGGCGTTCGCGCTGCTGGTACTCCTCGATCGCTTCCAGCAAATGCGTGCCACGGAAATCCGGCCAGAGTGTCTGCGTCACGTAAATCTCCGCATACGCCAACTGCCACAGCAGAAAATTACTCAGCCGCATTTCTCCGCTCGTGCGAACCACCAGATCGGGATCCGGCAGGTCGCGCGTGTAGAGATTCTCGCTGATCGCCTGCTCGGTAAGTTCGAGATGATCAAGCCCACCATTGCGCGACGCAGCTTCCGCCAGCGCCTTGAACGCGTCCACGATTTCGCTGCGTGCACTGTAGTTGAGCGCCAGCGTCAGAATCATGCCGGTGTTCGAAGCCGTGGCATCACTGGCTTCCGCCATCTCGCGCTGCACACCTTCGGGCAACTCGTGCTGCCGCCCAATGTAGCGCAGCCGAATGTTGTTCTGGTTGAGCGTCTTCACTTCCGCTTTCAGATAGCGGCACAGGAGGCGCATCAGGAAATCGACTTCGGTCTTGGGACGCTTCTTCCAGTTTTCTTCGGAGAACGCGTAAAGCGTCAGTGCAGGCAGCCCGATGCGCGCCGCGGTTTCCACCGTCGAGCGCACGGATGTAACTCCCGCGCGATGTCCGGCTACGCGCGGCATGTGACGGCGGCGGGCCCAACGCCCGTTTCCGTCCATGATGATGGCGATATGTTGGGGCAGTCGCTCAGGATCGAGCCGCAGGAAAACTTCCGATTCCTTGCGGTTCATGCCCGGCGGAACCGTGTGTCGCAAGAAAGCCTCTCAAAATCGAAGCTAACACAGGAAATCCAGTCAGTGCAATGTGATAGGAGGAACGGGGTAAGAAGAATTCGCGGCGGACATCGGCCGCTTATGGACGCGGACCCGCTGCCTCAAGTAGGTATTGCAGAAGAGCGTAAAGGGTAGAGACCATCTCCGCAGCGCTTGCCCCTACCCTCGCCGCCGATCAGAGTCTCTATTTCGCCAGCACCTGGAATCCATTCTGCACATATTGAAACGCAACCCACTGCCCGCTCGTGCTGCCACAGTAAGTCGAGGATCCAGTGCACCTGTAAGCGCCTAGCTGCGGCGTCATGTCCGTGCTATTGAAAGCCCAGGCGTAGATGTCCACGTCTTTCGGCGTAGTGCTCACCACCACCCAGTATTGAGTTCCGCCCTTAACGGGGATTCCGCTTCCTTTTACAAGCGCCGTCGTAACCCCACAGCACTGTCCGTACTGCGGCAGTTGTGTAACGTGGAAGGATTTGATCTTTGTTCCGGGAACTCCATTCGCGTCGTCGTAGAGCCCGAGTTCGATGCCGGCGGTCCCACTGCTCTGGCGGCCGAGCGACACATCAATCTCGCTGACGTTGGCATCCGCAGCCGGAGTGAACGCCTGGGCTTGCCAGATCTGGAACGGGAAGTTCGATCCGCCTTGTGCAATCGTGTTACCCCAGATGCTGAAGTACAGAGCGTTGGGGTACGTGCTGAAGTTGCCCGCAATCGCCGCCGCCAACGGATCGAAGCGCGGCGCGGGGGTGATCTGCGTGGGTGGATTGAGCGCGCGGATGGTTCTGCCGTCAGCGCTGAATTCAAATTTGCTTTGGTTGGACGCGAGGAGCGCTACGCTGACGATCGCCAGCAAGACTAGACAAGACAACGAAATTGCGATTGTTTTTCTCACTACTTTTCTCCTGCGATGGGGATCGCGGCGGACCCGAACAAGCCGTCTGGCGCGGCAAATATCACATTCGCATCCAACAATGTCAAGGAGAATGGCGCCGAAGACGGGAAATTGACAAAAGCCAATGCTTCCGCGGCGCGGAGAACGAAGGCCGCGG